>CEVQ01127656.1_pt1 | contig 53423 bp, 45 predicted proteins | sample 356551 | NCBI WGS metagenome assembly CEVQ01 (sample SAMEA2623756, study PRJEB7988) | marine metagenome | biome: marine biome (ENVO:00000447); feature: mesopelagic zone (ENVO:00000213); material: "saline water (ENVO:00002010), including plankton (ENVO:xxxxxxxx)" | depth 250 m | reverse complement strand
GTTGATGGCTTACCACGCAAAATTTCGTTTGCGAGATTTGGTCCGGACAGCACGCATAAGGTTCCACTCCACTCAGCTTTTAATTCTTCAGATATCATTTCAGTCACACGCATACCTGTCTTTATTTCTAACCCTTTTGTAGCACTGACTAAAATAGATTCAGGTTTAATGAAACTTGCAATTCGACTGATATTTGCCCGAATAGTATTACTTGGCACCGCTATTATAATTACATCTGCGTCCCCGATTGCTGTCTTAGGGGACGATGTTACTTTTAATGTGTCTGGGAAGGCTATATCAGGTGCAAACCTGATGTTTTCACCATCTTTGATTAGCTTTTCAGCCTCTTCTTTCGTTCTCGCCAGCAAGTTAACTGCGATACCTTTTCTCGCAAGTAATATGGCTAGAGTAGTTCCCCAGCCAGTTGTTCCTACGACAGCGGCATTCTTTGTTTCATGTATATTCATATCAAGTGATTTTTATATTTAATTTAAAATTTCTATCCTTCTCTAAACTTACGTTCCTCACCTTTGATTAACCGTTGAATATTGTCAAAGTGCCTGGAGACAATAAGCGGCCCACCGATTGCACCAAACCATATGTATTCTAACGGCGGAGTTCCTCCGGGAAGATCAAGTTTAGTTGCCGCAAAAATAATTAAAGCTATACATCCAACACTTGCGCCAATCATTGATCCAATAGACATGTAACGAGATGCATAAACTATACTAAGTCCAATTACTGTGGCTATTAACCCAGCCCAAGGGTTGAGGATAAATAGTCCACCCCAACCAGTTGAAATCGCCCTACCACCGCGAAAACCAGCAAACACAGGAAACATGTGACCTATTAATGCTGCCAGTCCAGCGGCAGATTCAGCTCCAGGGGTATCAGTAAATATTCTGGCTAGTGCTATTGCTATAATAGCTTTAGACATATCTAGCAAAAGTACAGTTACGCCTACTTTTTTACCAGAAACCCTTATGACATTGGTCATGCCTGTTTTCCCACTGCCGCTATCCCTTACGTCTACTTTCGTAACCAATTTTGTGGCTATAAGGCCGAAAGGAATAGCTCCAAGCACATACCCAACTATTATAAAAATAAAATAGTCCATTAGTGTTCTCCTCTTCCCTTAAAACGCATTTTTAAAGGAGTACCTTCAAAACCGTACGTTTTCCTTAAAATGTTTTCTAGGTATCTACGGTATGAGAAATGAACTAAATCGCTCCTATTTACATAAAAAGTAAATCCTGGTGGGCCAAACCTATCTTGCGTTACTCCATACAGTTTCAATCCATGCCTCGGGTTTGATGCAGGAGGATGATCGGCTACAGCATTAAGTATAGTTCTTCTTAAATCATATCGTGGCAACTCTTGATTCCATTGTAAATGCACCTTAAAAACTGTATTTAGCATTGAATCAAGGCCAGCTTTATTTAAGGCAGAGGTAAACTGTATAGGTACAAAATGGATAAACTTCATTCTTTGCCTAATAATTTTTTTTGCATCATCTTTTGAGATTCCTAAATCTTTAGAAAGGTCCCATTTGTTAACTACAATTACAATACCTCTATATGCCTGTAATAAATAACTAGCGACATGTGAGTCTTGGCTGGTAGCTAACTCTGTGGCATCTAGTACCAATAGGGACACTTCTGAGCGCTCTACAGCCCGTATAGACCTAATTACGCTATAATTCTCTATACCAGGTTCTATGCGTCCCCTGCGCCTGATTCCAGCAGTATCAATCAGTAATATAGACTTATCTTTATGCCTGATTGAGCTATCTATAGCATCTCTAGTTGTACCGGGTATATCGCTAACGATTGACCGGTTATCACCTGTTAATGCATTTAGTAACTGTGATTTTCCAACATTTGCTCTACCAACTATTGATAAACGGACATCTGACTCAATTTGGTTATTTAAATCGTTACTGGGTAGGCGTTCAACTACGGACATCATTAAATCATCAACTCCGTGGTTATGGTATGCGCTAATAGGAATAGGATCTCCCAGTCCAAGCTTATAAAATTCAGAAGTATCAGCTTCTCGTTGAATATTATCTGCTTTATTAACTGCCAACACGACTTTATTTCCAGATACTCTAAGTTTTTGAGCAACTTCCGAGTCATCGGGGGTAATTCCTGTATCTGCGTCGGTGGCGAATATAATCACGTCTGCATCTTCAATAGCTACTTCAACTTGCGATTGGACCTTATCTAAGATTTGAGCTGCAGGAGAAGTGGTGGGGTCAGTGGATTCCAATCCACCTGTATCTACTAACAAGAATCTTTTGTTTGCCCACTCTGTTTCAGTAATTAAGCGATCTCGTGTAGTGCCGGCAATATCTGACACTATTGCTTGCCTATCTCCAATAATCCTATTAAATATAGTTGATTTACCAACATTTGGTCGCCCTACAATAGCCACTAAGGGCATAGCATGATTTTCCATTGACTTATTACCTATTTTAATAAGCTTGACAATATAGCTTTTTGCATATGAAGTCTGTTTTCTGCTTGATCAAATACAACTGATTGTGGGTGATATAGTAAACCCTCTGATATTTCTTCTCCCTCATGAGCTGGCATATCATGCATAAATAAGGCTTGATTATTTGCGATTTTGATTAGGTCAGGAGTAACTTGATATGCTCCAAAGTCCTGTATTTTTTGACTCGATTTATCCTCATCACCCATACTGATCCACACATCTGTATAAATTACATCTGCCCCCTCGACAGCAATTTGTGGATTCTGATTCCATTCGAGCTTAGAGCCGGTGAGCTTTGCTTGATCGAGTGCAGCAAGCCAGATTGTTTCATTAATTTTATATTTTTCTGGACTACACATTATAAAATGTGCCCCAAGAGCGGCAGCGCTCAATGCTAAACTTGCTGCCACATTATTACCATCTCCTATAAAAACAATCTTATTGTTTTCAACATGTCCCAATTTTTCGTCTATTGTTAACATGTCAGATAATGCCTGACATGGATGCTCCACATCTGAGAGAGCATTTATTATTGGCACAGAACAACTTTCGGCAAGTAGCTTGAGTGTTTCATGATCGAACACGCGGGCGATTATTCCATCAAACCATCTATCTAAAACATTTGCAATATCTTTAACGGGCTCTCGACTTCCCATGCCAATTTCGTCTTTACTAAGATATACGCAATTACCTCCTAATTGTGTTATTCCAAGTTCAAAGCTGGCTCGTGTTCGGAGAGATGGCTTTTCAAATAGTAAAGCCAAAGATTTGTTTTTTAGGGCCTGATTGGAAATCTCTTTTTCTGTTTTGATTTCCTTGGCGACTAATATAAGCTTTTTGATCTGATTCTCAGTTAAATCAGATACAGACAATAAATTTTTCATCGAACAATGTCCTTAAGGCCGGATAATAAGTCACAATTTCCTAAAACCGCAAGGTAGAAGGGTGAAGTTATATGTTTATTAATAGATAATATTATGAATGAAGTCATGTATAAAGACGTTAAAGCAAAAAGTGTCGTTTTAACCGAAACCACAATAGACATCGAGTGGAGTGATGGAAATGCCTCTAAATATAAGGCAAGGGATATGCGTCTTAACTGCGGATGTGCGGAATGTGTTGAAGAATGGAGTCAGAGACGAATCCTAGATCCAGCATCGGTACCTATTGATATAAGAGCGGAAGATTATATTCTGGTTGGTAACTATGCCATTCAATTCCTATGGAGTGATGCACATTACACGGGCATTTATCCATTTGACGTGATTAGAAAACTTTTTCCCTCTGAGGAAAAAGATGCCTCATAAATATGTGAAGTTAAAACTAAGTTCTTCCCATAACAACTTCAAAGATAAAGTTAAAATCTAAAATGAAAAATATTTTTCCATCCGCAGTATTTTTTGATCTTGATGACACAATTTTGGGAACAACTGTGTGCTCCAATGAATGTTGGAAATTACTGTCAGAGGAATATGCACCTATATTTCGACAACGAGGCCATTTAAATATAAGCCCTGCAGACATAGTGAAATCAATTAATGATTTTCGTTTATGGTTCTGGTCAGATGCGAATCGTAATCGTGATGGAAGGCTAAATCCTGAACAAGCCCTGCTAGAAACTATCAAAGGTGGATTAGAGACATTAGGAATCGCCGACTTGGAGATAACTGAGTCTATGTCCCAAAAATGGGATGATATGAGATGGTCGATGCTGAAGCCACTGCCAAAAACAATTGATACACTAAAAAAATTTAAAGTTGCCGGTGTAAAGTTAGCATTAATTACCAATGGAAATGCTCGAATACAGGCTAAAAAAGTGCAAATACTGGGATTGGAAAGTCTGATGGATCATATACAGATCGAAGGCGAATTCGGCTTGGGGAAGCCTGACCCAGAAGCTTATTTTAATGCTTTAAAGCAGCTTAATGCCAGACCTGAAGAAACTTGGATGGCTGGAGACAATTTGGAGTTTGATGTTATTGCACCCATGAAATTAGGTATATACGGCATTTGGGTCGACATACATCGAATCGGACTTGAATCGCACAATGGGGTTACACCAGATTTAGTGGTGGAGTCTATATCTGAATTAGTCTAGATCAGTTTGTTATCTATTAACCGTATGTTTCCACAATATGCAGCTATAACTACGATTGCAGTTTTTTCAATATAAGCTATTTCATCTAGGGTTTCGGGGTCACAGATAGATACATAATCTATTTTAAGTTTGTGATGTATAAGGACCTTGTCAATTTTAGCTTTAATTACTTTTGCTGAGTGTTCTCCATTAAGTCTTAATTCAGAGGCTGATTTCAAAGCAGAATATAAGCCAAGCGCAGATTTTCTTTGTGATTGATTTAAGTGCGTGTTTCTGCTGGATAATGCTAGGCCATCTGCCTCTCTAACTGTATCCACTGATACGAGATTAGTTTGTATATTAAGGTCTGTTATCATGCGCTTAATCATTAACAACTGCTGTATATCCTTTTGTCCGAAATATACAAAGTCTGGTTGGCAGATGTTAAGCAATTTAATCACTATAGTAGCAACACTATCCAAATGCCCTGGTCTAGAATCACCCTCTAGGCGGTCGCTTAAATTTTTGACATTTACAGTAGTTGTATATGAACTAGGATATATTTCCTCTAATTGGGGATTAAAAATGATATCAACACTTTCCTCTGACATAATCTTTACGTCTTGGGACAGATTTTGAGGATAATTAAAATAATCTTCTTTTCTGTTGAATTGGTTTGGATTAATGAATATAGAAGCAACAACGGTACTACAATCTGTCCTGGCTTTTTTTAACAAAGCAACATGACCTTCATGTATTGCTCCCATAGTCGGAACCAGCCCTATCGGTCCTTTGACACGAGACAGAAGAGTTCTTAATTCGCTAACTGTTTTTGTTGTTTTCATTTCTTCAAGTAGTTATAAAACTTCAGATATAAACACACTGAATTAACTGTCTTGCTGGATAGAGAAACTATGAGAGTTATTTGGAAACTTCCTATCCTTTACTTCACATAAATATTCTGTTAAACCTGCACGCATTTGTTTGGCAAGGTTAACGTATTGTTTGGTGTGTTTTGGTGTGAATAGTTCGAATAATCCTAAAATGTCGTGCATAACCTGTATCTGGCCGTCACAGTAAATTCCTGCTCCAATTCCTATCGTTGGAATTTTTAATTTTGATGTTATTTGTTTCGAAACCTCTGCAGGAATTAGTTCTAGTACGATTGCGTATGCTCCAGCTTTCTCTAACGCTATTGCTTCATCAATTAACCTGTCTGCTTGTTTTTTCGATTTGCCCTGAACCTTATAACCGCCAATTTGATTAATCGATTGCGGGGTAAGGCCAATATGCCCCATTACTGGAATTCCGCAAGATACTAAACTAGTAACTGTTTCACATATGTGATGGCCGCCTTCAAGTTTTACACTTTGCGCCCCGGCTTCTTTTAAAAATCTCCCAGCGTTTGTAAGTGTTGTATCTATGTTTGAGTTGTAACTAAGAAATGGCATGTCTGAAACAACATGAGTATTAGCAGCTCCTCTAACTACTGATTTTGTGTGATGGACAGCCTCATCCATAGTTAGAGGGATAGTTGTGTCATTTCCTAACATTACCTGGCTTAATGAATCTCCGACAAGAATTGCATCAAATCCTAAGTCATCGATTATTCTGGCAGAAGTATAATCATATGCTGTAACCATAACTATTGGCTCACCATGTGCCTTCATTTCAGAAAGTTTATGAATGCTATTTTGCATTTGGTACCTCCTCAATATGCCCGAGTGAGGGCCGATGCTTTAACTAATTATATTCGATTAAATTGGGTTGTTATTTATATATGTATTTAGTAAACCCTTCATTACTTTAACATCTTCAGCGCTACAAACGCCTTTCTCCGCAGCAAATTTAATACCCGCCAGTGCAGTAGTAGCATACATTTGCATTTCTTTTATGCCCACACTTCTCATCGCTTCGAGGTGTTTTTTGACAGTTTCTATATCACCTCTAACATATGGACCCGCAATTCCATTAGGAATACCGTTTGCCTCTAGTGCATCTGCGACTCCTCTTACCATAGGGATTAAAGTTTTAAGTGCCTCATTTCTTTCTACCCCTAATCTGTCTTGCCAGATTTGAGCAATTACTGCGATTTGTCCCATTAGTACACCTCCAAGAGTTACCGCAGACGCGTGATAGAGTGGTTTGTCAGATGATTGTAGAAATATTGGCTTCCCTCCTACATCCAATGCCAATTGTGTGAGGTAATCTTTTAGTTGACCTTCTCCCTCAATGCCAAAAGTTGATCCGGGCAACGCTGCTAACGCGTCGTCAACTCCTGCAAAAGCCTGAAGGGGATGAAAGCTCCCAATTGATGCACCTTGTGATTCAGCAGTTTTTAAAACATCTAGTGAACTAGCACCGGAACAATGTACAGCCGCTTGTCGAGCGGACCATTTGATTGAGTTGACTACAGGTTCTATTGCACTGTCAAATGTAGTTATAAAGATTAAATCTGCCTGAAGTGCCGCCTCCGGAATGGATTTGTAAGATACACAGCCAGCGATACGACTCGCTAAATCTTCAGCCGAGCTATATGTTCGGCTTGAAGCTGCGATTACAGAATATCCTCCCTTAGAAAGAGCCACAGCTAATGTTTTACCGACAGCACCACACCCGATGAAAGCAATTTTAGTTGATTTGTTTAAATACATTTAATTTCCTCAGAACTAGTTAATTCTACTCAAATCACTGACAGAATTTACATTACCGATCCCTGAAGCTAATTTCACTGACCTTAAAATTGCTTCGGCAACACAAACAGATGCTGCAGCAATTAACCTGTCCATATCAGCACTTACATTACTGCTACCTGTAGACAGGCAAAAAAAAGTGTCTCCATCATGACTGGTATGTGATGGTCTTACTGATAATGCTAAACCGTCATGAGCCGCTGCTGATAGCTTTTGTGATTGAGATTTGGTCAGTGCTACATCTGTGGCGACTACCCCAATTGTAGTGTTATTTTCCACTTGGTTTGGAGGAGCCCAATTAGTGTCTAATATACATTCCATAGGATTAAGCATTCCTGTACGACTTTGATCTAATGGCCCTGCAATTAATTTACCGGTTTTATAATCAAATACTCCTCCAATTGCATTTGTGGCTACTATAGCAGCAACCATAGATCCATCACCTAATGTCATACCATATGTGCCAATACCTCCCTTGAGTGCTCGGTCCATTCCCATTAATTTAGCTACTGTGGCGCCCGTTCCAGCGCCTATTGTTCCTTCTTGGATTTGTTTATTATTTGCTGCTATACATGCTTTATAACCTGATTCAGAAGTAGGTGTTTCATCAAGCCCAATACTTAAATCAAATAAAATTGAACCAGCGACTATAGGTATTCTTGAATTTCCCGCCTTATGCCCGATACCTCGGTTTTTAAAGTATTGGATTGCCCCGTCGACTGTTTGTAGCCCAAATGCACTACCACCGCTGAGAACTACACCATGAATTAAAGGCACACTGGCCGTTGGGTCAAGCAAGTCAGTTTCTCTCGATCCAGGTGCGCCTCCACGAACATCAACACCACCTACTGCCCCTGCTTCACATAGTACAGCCGTACAACCTGTAACTGAATCAAAATCAGTGTAATGACCCGTTTTTATCCCGTGTATGTCGTTGATTGATAAATGATTTGATTGATTATGTGGAACGGTCATTTAATAAAAAATTTCCTTTTACAATGTCAAGTGTTCATTAATTTAACACTTAACTATGTATCTTTGATACATTTTTTTACCAAACGGAATTTAACAACGCTTATTAGATTTACCAAGGTGTTACAATTATTGATCTCGAATATATTCAAATAAAGGTTAGATTTTGGATAATCAGATTTCAAAATACGATGTGATAGTTATGGGTAGTGGCCCTGGCGGTTATGTTGCGGCTATAAGAGCAGGTCAATTAGGTATGAAAACTGCCCTCGTCGAGAAATCCGAATTGGGTGGGGTATGTTTAAATTGGGGATGTATTCCCAGCAAAGCATTGCTTCGTAATGCTGAAGTATTAAATTTAATAAACGAAGCCGACAGGTTTGGCATTGAGGTATCGGGCGTAGAAGCAGATTTTTCTAAAGCTATAGGCCGTAGTAGAGAAGTTGTTTCGAAATTAACCCAGGGAATTGGGTATCTGCTAAAGAAAAATAAGGTAGATATATTTGAAGGTACTGGTTCTTTTGAAGATGAAAACACTATAGTTGTTGGCCCGAACCAAACCAAGATTGAGTCCGATAACATCGTGGTTGCTACTGGAGCCAGACAAAGAGATTTACCCGGAATAAATATCGATGGGGATACTGTGATTACAAGTAGACATGCATTGGAGCTCAGTACATTACCTAAAAGCGTTGTGATTATTGGTGGTGGCGCTACTGGAGCAGAATTTGCCTACCTGTATAGGTCTTACGGAGTCGAAGTAACCATTGTAGAAATGATGGACCGTATTCTTCCTCAGGAAGACCAAGATGTAAGTACGCAATTGACACGCTCGTTTAAAAAAACTGGCATTTCAATAATTACATCTTCCCAAGTGCAAAGCATCGATTCTAATAATGGAACGGCACTCGTTACAGTGAAGACTGGGTCAGAAGAATTAAATATTGAATGTGAAAAAGTATTGGTCGCCGTTGGAGTCCATCCAAATTCTGATCAGATTGGACTAGATCGCACACAAGTTGAAACAGAAAATGGATTTATCGTTATTGATGATCATATGAAAACAAATATTAGTGGAATTTATGCCATAGGTGACATTACAGGTAAATTATTGTTGGCACATGTTGCCTCTGAACAAGCAGTAATAGCTATAGAAAATATAGCTGGTTTGGATCACTCCACTATAGATTATTCTCTGATGCCGCGCGCAGTTTACTGTAGGCCGCAAGTGGCTAGCTTTGGGCTGACCGAAGCACAGGCTAGAGACACAGGCAGGGAGCTTAAAGTAGGTAAATTTCCGCTTTCCGCATCCGGTAAAGCTTTAGCTTTATCTGAGACAGAAGGATTCATTAAAGTGGTCTCTGATGCGGAAATTGGTGATATATTGGGCGTACATATGATAGGGGCTGAAGTAACGGAATTATTGGGAGAAGCCGGAATGACCAAAATGCTAGAAGGAACCACAAGCGAACTGGGGTCATTAGTTCATCCTCATCCAACAATTTCTGAATGTCTTAAAGAAGCGGGATTGGCAACTGAAAATTTAGCTATTCATATGTAAAGCATGCGAATTAAACTTTATGGAGTTGGCAGATATGCCTTTAACTTTAGATAAACAAAAAGCTTTAGAAACGTATGAATTAATGAAGTTAATCCGACTTTTTGAAGAAGAGTGCGCTACCCAATATATGAGAGGATTTATTCGAGGTTTTTTGCACCTATACATAGGAGAAGAAGGCGTTGCTGTAGGGGCAATATCATCTTTAAATGAAAATGATTATATTGTTAGCCATTATAGAGATCACGGGCATGCACTAGCTCGAAAACTTGACGCAAAAGCAATAATGGCCGAATTGATGGGCAAATCTACAGGTGTGAGTGGAGGCAGGGGAGGTTCAATGCATTTATTTGATGTAGAAAAACGGTTTATGGGCGGTTATGCAATTGTTGGAGGACAACTACCAATTGCGGTAGGTCTCGCGACATCTGTAAGTTATCTATCTGAAGACAGCGTGGTTATGTGTTTTCTGGGCGACGGCGCCGTGAATGAAGGTTATTTTCATGAGTCCCTAAATTTGGCATCGTTATGGAAATTGCCTGTTGTTTTTATTTTAGAGAACAACTTGTATGGAATGGGTAGCCATATCGACAGGACTCATGCGACGGGGCACAACCTTTATTTGTCTGCTGATGAATATGATATTCCGGCAACTCAAATAGATGGTATGGATGTCCTCGCAGTGATGGAAACAGTTCAATCTTCAGTTGAAAGAACGCGATCAGGAGGAGGACCTGTGTTAATTGAGGCTAACACCTATAGGTTTGTGGGGCACTCGATGGCTGATCCAGGGAATTATAGAAATGTTTTAGAGATAGACAATTGGAAGCGAAAAGATCCAATCAGTCAATTTGTTGATTATTCTTTGAGTCAAAACCTCTTTGGGCCAGATGACATAGCTGTGATCGATGAAAGAGTTAAGCAAGTTGTTCGCGATGCTGTTGAGTTTGCAGAGCAAAGCGAAGACCCAGAAGTAGAATCAATGCATAGAGATATATATGGGTAAATTAACATTAAGAGATGCCATAAATAAAGGACTTAGTGAAGCTTTAGATTCTAATGACAAATGCTATCTTTTAGGTGAGGATATAGGAGAATATGGAGGAGCTTATGCGGTCACCAAGGGGCTTTTAGATAAGTATGGTGAAAAAAGAGTAAGGGATATGCCAATTGCGGAGTCCGTAATTGCTGGGGCTGCAACTGGGTCTGCTATGGGAGGTCTTTTTCCGATCGCCGAGATAATGACCATTAACTTCACGTTACTTGCGATGGATCAAATTGTTAACCACGCAGCAAAAATTCGGTATATGTCCAATGGACAGATTGAAGCACCGATGATTCTACGAACTGTTACTGGAGGCGGAGGTGGCTTGGCAGCGACTCATTCCCAAAGCTTTGAAGGATGGTATGCAAATGTACCAGGCCTTAGAGTTGTGACACCTTCGAATCCTTATGATGCGCTTGGATTGTTACGTTCCTGCCTTGAATTAAGAGATCCTGTGATTTATGTTGAACACTGTTTATTATATTCTGTAACAGGCGATGTGCCTGAAGAATACTACAACGTGCCTTTGGGGAAGTCGGCAGTATGTAGAGAAGGTCAGGATGTTACTATTGTTACCTATTCTGGGATGGTAAGGGTGTGTTTAGATGCGGCAGATAAATTATCTGAACAGGGTATAGAGGCAGAGGTGATAGATTTAAGATCTCTCAGGCCACTGGATATAGAGACATCGGTAAAATCTGTTGAGAAAACAGGTAGAGCTGTAGTAGTTGAAGAGAATTGGAAGACTGGAGGATTTGGAGCTGAAATCAGTAGCAGTTTGCAAGAAAATGTATTTGATTACCTTGAATCTCCGATACTTCGGATATGTGGAGAGGAAGTGCCAATGCCTTATAATCGGAAACTTGAGTCTATTGTAATCCCAAATTCCAATAAGGTGGTTAGAGAAATTAAAGGATTGTTAGAAGCTTGATGACACATGTTAAACGGGGTTTGTGCTTATGTCTGATGAATTAAAAATGCCTCAGATGGGGTATGACATGAAGGAAGGAACTATAGTTCGATGGTTGTTTGAAACTGGCAGCCACGTAGATAAAAACGAAGTTGTGGCTGAGATTGAGACAGACAAGGCGGTCGTAGAGTTTCAAACTTATCTGGAAGGTTTCATTACTCAGATTTTAGTAAAAGAAGGCGAAACCGTCCCGGTAGGCGAAGTTATAGCTTTAGTTGGTTCTAAAGATGAAATTGTTGAAACAGAGTCTGAAATTGTGGAGGAAGAAGTACAAACAATTACTCAAGAACCTGAACCTTTAGAGACAGAGCCAGTGGAAACAGCTATATCAAGCTCAAATGAGATAGCTATTTCAAATAGTACTATTGGTAATGTTTCAGTCAAGGCCTCGCCAGTCGCCAGGAAATTAGCAAGAGAAAAAGGATATGACTTAAGTAAAATTACCGGTACCGGGCCAGCTGGCCGTATCACCCGTGAAGATGTTGAGTCGTATGTACCTTCCGAAACTGAAGGTCAATCAATAATTTCGGAAAATGAAGCACCAACAGAGACAGTGGAATCAGATGCATCAATTAATGATCAGAGTTCGACTTTAACAAAAATGCGGCAGCAGATTGCCAGAGTTACAGTTAAAAGTAAGACTGAGATACCGCATTTTTATATATCTGTTGACGTTGACATGACTAAAGCAATAGAGATGCGCAAGCAAGTCAATAAGAGCCAAGAATATGACGGGCTGGAAGTTTCAATTAATGATTTAATATTAAAGGCTTGCGTAAATCCTTTAATAAAATACCCTAAATTCAATTCGTCATTTTCAGATAAAGGTATAGTTACTCATTCAAAGATCAATATAGGCATTGCCATTTCTCAAGAAGCGGGTCTCATGGTGCCAGCCATCATGGATGTTCAAAACAAATCCTTAAAAGAAATTTGTATTGCCAGTAAAGACTTGGCCCGAAGATCCAATGAAGGAACCATTACTACAGAAGAATACGCGAGAGGCACGTTTGCTGTAAGTAATTTAGGAATGTTTAACGTTAAATCTTTTGTAGGAATAATATACCCGCCCCAATCAGCGATGCTTGCGGTAGGAAGCGCTACCCAGCAGGCAATTGCTGTTGAAGGAAATGTTGTAATAGCAGATATAATGACTGCAACAATATCAGGTGACCATCGAGTAGTTGATGGTGCGGAAGCAGCGCTGTTTATCAACGAAGTCAAAACGATATTAGAAAATCCATACCAATTATTGATATAGACATGAATAAAAAAGAACTAGACATGTTAAAGCAGCCTGAAATATACCTTACTACGCGTACGTCTGTTGACTGGATTCAAGTTGCTGAGTTTTTGGCTGATCAAGGGGTGCCGCCAATACCAGACAGTATTAGGGCGGGAAAAGATGAGTCTGCTGCAGTCGTCGAGATTTCAGCGCGAATGTGTTATATGAGTTATGGACGTGGCAGAAAAGACATAGCTGACTTTATAAACAACCTTTTGTATCGTAAAGATGGTAGTGTGCTAGAACATGTTAATTTTGGATTCGTTATTACAGGGATATCGCGCAGCTTAACTCATGAATTAATCAGGCATAGAGCAGGCTTTGCATATAGTCAACGCTCTCAAAGATACGTCGACGAATCTGGAGCATCTTTTGTTATTCCACCGGCCTTGGTAAATGAAACTTTTAGTAATGATAAAGTTAACGAACTGTTTAATAAAGCGATGGAAAATGCCGCAACAAGTTATGAAGAATTAGTGAATTCACTGGAAGAATCTTTAGATGAAAGTTTATTCGAAAAGAAAACTGATAGACGTAAAGCGATACGCCAAGCTGCTCGTTCGGTGTTACCCAATGCGACCGAGACTAAGTTGTTTGTCACAGCAAATGTAAGAGCCTGGAGGCATTTTATTGAGATGCGATCTACTCCTTATGCTGATTGGGAAATTAGGCGAATGGCTATACAAATATTAAATTTATTAGTAAAAGAAGCGCCTTTACTATTCGGTGATTTCAAAATCGAAGAATTACCCGATGGAACATCTATAGCAACACCATTGCACTCCAAAGTCTAACTTTGTAATTCGACCAGTTGGATTTAGTAAAGCTTAAGAACCGTTTGTATTCGGCGCTTTTTCCGCCTCTAGATGTTTTTTGTGGTTCCATGCCATAAAAATTGTGGGTAATAAAGCTATCGCACAAGCTACAACAGCGATAATGAAGAACTCCGTGAATAAATTCATTCCAATATCCATTACTTCTCCGGAATATGCCTCGATATTCGCGAGCGTTACTTCAGAAGATTCTCCCTCAGTCGGTATAGGCAGTTGCAAGCCAGATACGAGAGTGAAAAACCTTTGTGAGCCCCATGCTGTGATTGCAGCAAGCCCCAAAGTCATGCCAACAAGTCTCATAGCGGTTATAACACCTGCAGCAGCACCTCTATCACCGTGGCTAACAGGCTCAGTACCAGCTAAAGCAATAGGTGATATCAGAATTCCAAAACCAAAACCAGTGACTACCAAAGGTATGGACATTACTGGGTCTGATATGGATAGTGACCATCCAGACATTTCGTAAAAACCCCAAATTGTTAAAGCTAACCCGATTAATGAAGGTATTCTGAAATCCATTTTTTGACATGCAATTCCGCCAACAATTGCTCCCACCGGCATCGCAATAGTCATTCGCATCAATCTTAAACCGCCCTCTAAAGGTTCCTTTTCCATAACTGTTGTCGTCATAAATGGTATTGTAACCATTCCAACTATGAGGGCACAGCCGACAAGTAGATGAGAGAGATTAGCTGCTACGATTGTGGGACTAGCAAACATTGAGTTAGGTAACAAAGGCTCGTCAGCTGTTTTTTGACGCAGTATGAAGGCGATTAAAAACACCCCAGTAAGTACAAAAAACAGAGTGAGCATTAGGCCTGGACGGTCTATCCATGATAAAGCTAAAGTCAAGGAAGATAAAGAGAGGGCTATTAATATACCTCCCAAATAATCCACTTTAGATTTAAATACAGGACTAGGCTTTAAAAGAAGGAACAAGGGAATTAAAGTCATAACTCCTAAAGGAATGTTCATCCAAAAGATCCAAGGCCAGGTTAGATATCTTGCTACCAGACCTCCCCATAAAGGTCCAATTACCCCTCCTGCTTCAGCAGCTCCAATGATGAGTCCCAAAGCAACCCCTCTTTGACCAGCAGGGAAAAGGTCTCCTACTATTGCAATTGCCACAGGTAACATTGCTCCTGCAGCCATAGCTTGAAAAACTCTAATAGCTATCAACCATTCCATACTTCTGGCCAAAGCGGCAAAAACTGAGAAAATCATAAAAATGACCATAGCACCAGCAAATACACGACGATGCCCAAGCGCATCAGACATCCTGCCTATTAATGGCATAGCCGCAACATATCCAAGAAGATATGCGGTGATGGTCCATGATGCTGTATCCAACTGGGTTATTGGGACACGAAAATCAATCATGATTTCAGTTAATACTGTAACCATCACAGTTTGATCGTCTGCAGCCACAAAAACCCCAAAGGCAACGGGTATTAATGCAAGATAAGGTGATATCCGCTGGGAATTCTGTTTACTTTCATTATTACTCGTTTGTGATTCGATCAAGATATTAGGCTTATTCTAATTCAGTAATTGAGGGTACCTCGATTTCAACCGGCACATTGAACTTATCCATTGTGACGAGCCTAATAGTACCATCAATATCGGATACTTTGGCTTTGCCTATAAATTTTATCTCATTAAGAGCAAAATCATTTTTGTTAATACTGGCTTCGACAACTACACTTCCATTCTCTAGAGTTTCACCTAATAATGAACCTAAATGAATAGTTGATAAGTCGCCTTTAATTTTATAATTTGATGATTCCAGAGTTGGGTCTAATAGAAATTCTGTACCTGTCATTTTCTCTAACAGAGAGGCCATGCCTTCGCTGGTGTTAAAAAACCCTCCGAGATTAACAGTGGGTTCAATTTGCTCCCACACACCAGTTAATGGGTTTGTAAGATAATTATCTTTGCCAATGGCAACCAACATTGACCTTATGGGGAAGGCTCCAAACATTCCTACAAATTCGGCGGCAAGCAAGTCCGGTGGCTGCACATCGCCTGAAACCTCTTCTACGTTCAATCCGGGCAGAAATTCAGTTGCACCTACCTCATGTGTCATCTTAAAGTTAAAAGAAGTTAAGGTTGTCATGTACTCACCGGATTTGCTAATTACATCAGATACAGTTAAAGCCACGATTTCAGGTTCTTTTTCAACCGTTATTATCTCTGGTTCTGAACAGCCAAAAGTAATAGCTAGTGTAAGAATTATAAATACGGTTATAGATATAGATTTCATTTTTTCAATCACCATAATATTTCAAAAATTTAGCAGCAGTTCTTTATTTAAGGATCTGAGCAATCACGGATAAATCCACAATTTAAACATCTTAACTTGCAATGGATCCCTAATAGTTCAGCCCCACAAATATCGCATATTCTAGCAATTAAACAATTCATATTACACATACTTAATTAAAAATAAAGGCTCCGCCATGTTTGGCGGAGCCTTTATAAATACTCAAATTAATATTTCTGCTTACTTTAATTTATTCTCCGAGTTCTAACAACTAACATTCCTCCGCCAACTATCATCAAAGATGCGAAGATCAACGCTAAGCTCACCATGTGAGAGCTTAAGAGATATGATAGAGAAGCATCACCTGTGGCTGGTAGACCTAAACCTAGATCGCCGCCGGCAGCTGAAAGTTCACCTTCACTCAAAGTATATGTTGCAATTGCTTGAGCTGCAGTATAAGCCTGGTCGGCTCCACCTTCATCAGCGCTTGCTGTAATCGTTCCGTCAGCATTTGCATCAACTCCGGTTTGAGCACTTTCCAAATAACCCTTAACAGAAGTTAGCTGGATTTTGGCAGATTGTGCGGTTGTTTTACTTGTAGCTACGTCAATTTGATCTGAAGCCGCGGCCGCCCATGAATTAATGTTAGCTTGCACTGCTGCTACATTGGCTGCGTTTTCGGCTACTGTATCATCGCTTGGTGCCTCTGCTGCAGCATATGCTGCATGATCAAGGCTAGCAGAATTTGTTAGGACAGAGCTAATTGCATCTTTAGCACTATTAGCATTACTTATTACATCGTCTAAAGTGCTTGCATCCATCGCTTTATTCACGTGGGCTAATGCTGAGGATATAGAACTTTGTAAGTCTGTTATTACTCCAGACTCTGATCCACTAGGCCATTCAACAAGTAAATGGCGAACATGAGTGATCACGTCTAGGGGAACTCTGTGACTGTACGCATACACGCCTGAGCTTTCTGCATCTGGAACACCAGACGGCTCGACGGTTATGACGAATTTATTGTATCCGGCTATAAGATTCTCCCCGGCACTAGACACATAGGTATGGCTTACATTGCCACTTTCTATGCTCAAAATGCCGACATTTAATAATGTAGAACCATCGTCACTAATAAGCCAGCCTTCTAATTGTTTTCCAGCCTCTTGTGCAGCTACTTGCTCCATTGTTATGGTCAGTGTATCTCCAGGCAAATTAGTGTCTGAAATTACAGCAGTCCTGGAAGGCACACTAGATGCCTCTGAAGCAACGGCTATGCTAGTCGTAAAGACCAAACTCATCACTAGAGTTAAGAAAACCGCGACCTTGGTCGCAGGTCTGTTTATGGACATATTGCTAAAAACCCCCTGTTTCGACATACCAATATGACGCCATGTCAATCACGAAACGGTATCATATGAGAGCGCCTACGCATAGGCGCGCACGGGGTTATTTTAGCATAAACTCCACGAATCTCCCAAAATAATCTAGCTAATTTTGCATTAGAGTTGCATGATTTATCCATAAAACCTAAAGATTTTTAGCGTTTTAACGACTGTGTAGACTGATCCACGTAAATATCATAAAAAAAAACTTCTTTACTAACGCGAAAAACTGGCATTTTTTCAAATTTTTGAATAACGGAGACATATTGTCTAATAAAACTCTGCTTTTTGCCTATGAAATTGACATAAAAACATTAGAAACTTACACTCAATTCAATGAAACGATTACAAAACAAAGTAACAATTATCACGGGCGCATCAAGTGGGATTGGCAGAGCGACAGCTAAACTTTTTGCAGAAGAAGATGCTCATGTATATTTGTGCGACATACAAGACGAAATGGGTGAAGAACTGACGGCTGAAATAGTGAAATCTGGAGGGCATGCCAATTATTGTCATCTAGATGTTAGAAATGAGGACGAATGGATAGCAGCGTTAAATAAGATACTCGATATACATGGGCGAATCGATATTTTGGTTAACAATGCAGGAATTGGTGGAGCTCCAATACACCTAAAAATCGAAGACTACCCGGTTGACCAATGGGATAAAACTATTGCGATAAATGCTACAGGTGTTTTTTTAGGCACAAAGCAAGCTGCTCGTTTTATGAAACAAACAGGTGGCGGTTCAATCATAAATATTTCATCTGTTTATGGGTTGGTTGGTACGACTCGAGGCGCTTCATACACTGCTTCTAAAGGGGCAGTTCGTATTTTTACAAAAGCGGCTGCAGTGCAGTATTCCAGTGATAATATCAGAGTTAATTCTGTACATCCCGGATTCATAGATACCCCTCAGGCGGCTATGCTGTTAGACGATCAGAAGGTACGCCAGGAACTAATTAATCTAACGCCAGTTGGTAGATTGGGTACAGTTGACGACATCAAATATGGGATTCTCTATCTGGCATCGGATGAATCCAGTTATATGACCGGTTCCGAATTCGTAATTGATGGTGGAATTACGGCAAGGTGATAATAGGTTTTCCAAAATAAGTTGATAATTTAGTTAATCAACCGGATCAATCTTGCCTTCAAAAATCTTAAACTTTTTCATATTAGATATTCCATCTTTTGGTATGTTGTCCATGTCTGATGTTGTTATTAGAGATTGCTCATAATCAGAAATTAGGTCCCAAACCAGTTCTCGGCGAACTGGGTCCAATTCTGAAAATACGTCGTCTAGTAAAATGAGTGGATTTTCACCTCGAACATCTGATAAATACTGGGCCTCTGCTAACTTTATTGACAGCGTGGCTATTCTCGCTTGACCTCGTGATGCAAACCTGGCAGAGTCTAATCCATTAATGGTTACTTTAAAATCATCTCGGTGTGGTCCCACTGAGGTGAAGCCTCTGTTTATATCGAAATTCAGGCTTGCTGACAATTTGTCTTTTAATACATCTGAAATATCAGCATGACCAGCTTGAGATATTGTTTCTTCCGTGTCTGTTAAATACATTAACTTTAATTGTTCTTTCAAAGGTGATAATAAATGATGTTGACTAATACAGAGTTCGGATAGGTGTTTAATTATTTTTGATCTCGTGCTGATGATGTATCCTCCATCATCCATTATATTTTGGTCCCATGGGGCTAATTCAGGTAGTTTTGATACACCCGATTTTATATTCCTAAGTAAATGATTTCTTTGAAATATCGTTTTCTGATATCGCTGTAACGCTCTTAGATATTCTCTATCATGTTGAGAAATCAACATATCCAGGTAACGTCTTCTAATTTTTGGTGCTCCGTAAATTAACTCAAGGTCTTGTACTGTGAATAAAACGGCGTTTACTTCGCCTACAAAGTCAGAGATTTTCTTACGGATTCCGTTAACGCGAACCAGCTTTGTCAGCGATTTTTGACGAGGCAAATTTTTGCGATGATTCTGTTGTTTATTAGTTGTATATCTACTTGTATCGCTACTTGAATCGATTTCGAACAGGTTGAATTGAATTTTTGTTGATTCGTCTGATCTTTGGATATTAGCTGAGACTTTAGTGTGAATCTCTAGGCCCTCATTAGTGGCGTCAATACCTGATGAATTAAAACTTATGAGATCCTTGTCATTAATTGCTCTCTGTGATTTTCCTACTGACAAGATGTAGATTGCTTCAAGCAGGTTGCTCTTGCCATTTCCATTATCGCCATAGATTACAGTTACTCCGGGCTCTAACAATAATCCAGCATCGACAAGATTGCGAAAATTAGATATTTTGAGGTCACTTAAATATATTTCGTTGCCTCCAGTACAGAAGTCTCTATTGATCGTTATTTGATAACAAATCTTGGATCAAATCTAAAAACTGGCTCTCATCTAGTATATTTATCTCTAGTAAATTTGCTTGAGCTAATTTTGACCCAGGATCTGAGCCAACAACTAAAAAGTCTGTTTTCTTTGAAACCGTACTAGTTACCTTGCCGCCCAAAGTCTTGATCCTATCTTGGATGTCCGTTCGACTAAAATTTTCCATTCGACCTGTTACTACAAAAACTTTATTAATAAACACTTGCTGATCAGGATGGTAAGAAAGTTCGTTTACCAGTTTTAATCCTGCGGCCCTCAACTTATTAACAAGTTTTATATTAGAAGGGTTCGAAAAGTAACTTGATATTGAGGACGCTATTCTGGGGCCGATTCCAGGTATATTTTGGATTTCCGTTTCAGATGCACCGATGATTTTATCTACGTTTTGAAATCTTTGTGATAATAATTCAGCAACCTCAGGCCCCACATGTTTGATTCCGAGTGCAGTTAAAACTCTTTCCAACGGTTGTTGTCGGCTTTCATCGATTGCTGTTATCAAATTTTCAAGGGAGGTCTCACCTATTCTTTCAATTTCCATGGCTCGGTCTTGATGATTTCTTAAATCATAAAGATCTGATGCATCTTGAATTAAGTTTTCTGCCATCAGCAAGTTTATTTGTTTTGGTCCTAATCCCTGTATGTCCATAGCCCCTTTTGAAACAAAATGTTCAACCATTTTGCTTATCTGCGCTGGGCATCTACTGTTTACACAATATGACATTGCTTCGTCATCAGATGAAAAGATTGGATGATTACACATTGGACAGTGTGTAGGCATCTTTAACTCGGTTTCGCTTCCATCACGTTTGTGTGTTACTGCATGAATTACTTGAGGAATTACCTCTCCTGCTCTCTCAATGATTACCGTATCTCCAACTCGTAAATCTTTAGATTTAATATAGTCTTCATTGTGTAAGGTTGCCTGTCTAATGTTAGCCCCTCCGATTTGCACTGGCTTAAGTATTGCGTAAGGATTAATGCTGCCTGTTCTGCCTACATTGAATCTAATATCTAAAAGAGTGGTTTCTTTTTTCTCAGAAGGGAATTTAAAAGCTATTGCCCATCGAGGCTCGCGACCGACAGCTCCCAGATGTCTTTGAAAATCTAACCGATTAACTTTAACTACGACCCCATCACAAACATAATTTAATTTCGTTTGAATATCCACGCAACGTGAGTAGTATTCAATAACTTGATCCACTGAATTCACAAGTAGATTATGTTCATTAATATTGAATCCTAGGTTAGACAAATACTCCAACGAATCAACTTGAGTTTCGCATGGCACATCACCATCAAAGTAGCCCAACGCATAGATAAATACATCTAAGGGGCGTTTGGCAGTTTCAGCAGGATCGAGCTGCCTCAATGCGCCTGCAGCAGCATTTCTTGGATTTGTATACTCAGTTAATCCGTCAGCTGATCGAGCAACATTAAATTTCTTAAAATCAGATATCGGAAATACAACTTCCCCTCTTACTTCGAGAATTGACGGATAAGTTCCTGATAATTTTAAGGGCAGACGTTTGATTGTTTTGAGATTATTAGTAACATCTTCCCCTTTATTGCCATCTCCCCTAGTTGCACCTTTGACCAAATTACCATTTTCATATGTTGCGGAGATAGCTAGTCCGTCATATTTAAGCTCACATACAAAATCCATTTTGTTACTAAGCAACTTAGAAACTCTTTCATTCCAAGATAAAAACTCATCTTTGTTAAATGCGTTGGCCAGGCTTAACATAGGCAATTTATGTATTACGGTTGTAAACTTTTTCGCTGGTGGCGCTCCAACTCGTTGCGTGGGTGAGTTCGCACTGGCATATTGAGGATGTTGTTGTTCCAGTTCTTGTAGCTCACGCATTAAAGCGTCATATTCAGCATCTAAAATTTCCGGAGAATTCTCTTGATAGTACAGTGAGTTGTGTCTATTTAATTGTGAACGTAGTTCTTCAATTCTTAATTGAGTTAGGTTTTCTGAATCTGTCTTTTCGGTCATTTATTTTTCGTACTATTTATTCCACATACCTGTGCTGAAATACCGTTCACCCAGATCATTGAATATCGTTACAATTACAGCATTATTTTCTCTTTTCGCTATTTCATTAGCTGCAACTAGATAAGCTCCAGATGACTGTCCTACAAAGATACCCTCTGTGGCTACAAGATGAGACATCTCGATTGCCACATCGAGGTTTATAGGCATTTTTTCGTCGATTACAGTTTCATCTAGTATTTCTGGCACGATATTGTCTTCATCGAGGGGTTTTAATCCTTCAATACCTCTCCAATCTTCTGGCTCAATACATATTACTTTTATATCTTTATTGTGCTGTTTTAGCTTTCTGCCAACTCCTGTAATAGTACCCCCTGTTCCAACTCCAGCAACAAAGTGAGTTATCTCTGGGACTTGAGCTAAGATTTCAGATCCGGTTGTTTCAAAGTGTGCACGCCAGTTGTTATCATTCGAGTACTGATTGCAAAAGAAATATTTCTCTGGGTTGTCTTCATATCTCCTCCTAGCCTCTCTCATCGCTTCGTCGTAACCTAATAAAGGGTCTGTTTCAGTTATTTTTGCTCCATGGGCCAGTACTCGTTTCTTTCTTTCTTCACTAGCATTTCCCGGCATCACCAGTTCAACTTTGTGTCCTGTAGCTGCTCCGATCATTGCGTATGCAATTCCTGCATTTCCTGAGGTTGAGTCTAGAATAGTTTTGGATTTGTTTAATTTTCCCTCGATAATAGCGCTAGCTATCATTCTTAGGACTGGTCGATCTTTTATTGAGCCGCCAGGGTTGACGTTTTCTAATTTTACGTAAATAACAGAATTGCCACTAAACTTTGGCAGTCGTAGTGGCACTGTAGGAGTGTTTCCGATCGCTGTTAGAAACGGATAATCTGATAAAAATTTATTGTATAAAGTTTCGGAGTTCAAGTTAGTATTCCAGATAGAAGTATTATGTCAGAATACATTTAGCACTGGCTACAGATCAATCCTTTGCTGCCGTTGCTAGTAACGTTAAATACGTTCAATTAACAAATAAGATATAAAACTTTGGCAGTTGAGCCTATGTTTTATATTAATAAAGTTAGATTCTCGGCACCCTAAACATCAAGGTTTTTCACATTTAGGGCGTTAGTTTCAATAAATTCACGCCGTGGAGCTACAGAATCTCCCATTAACAGATCAAATACTCGACCTGCCTCCATTGCGTCTTCAACAGAAACCTGAAGCAGGGTTCGGGCATCTGGATTCATAGTAGTTTCCCATAGTTGCTCAGCGTTCATCTCACCTAAGCCTTTATATCTTTGAAGGTTCAAGTTACGTTTTGCTTTTAGTTGCAACATTATTCCTTCTCGCTCTCCTTCACTATAAGCAAAAACGGCTGATTTACCAGTGCCAATCTTGTAAAGTGGAGGTTGAGCAATATATAAATGCCCATTTTCTATCAGTTGGGGCATATATCTAAAGAAGAAAGTCAGCAGAAGGGTTCTAATATGGGATCCATCAACGTCGGCATCAGTCATAATGATGACTCGGTGATATCTTAGTTTGGATATATCGAATCCCTGCCCTCCGTTTTCTTCTCCTCCGTTATCCAATCCTGCCCCTACGGCAATTATTATGTGCCTTATTTCTTCGTGGGCCAGCATTTTATCTTCTCTGGCCTTTTCAACGTTTAGAATTTTACCTTTTAGAGGCAATATTGCCTGAGTGTTTCTATCCCTTCCCATTTTTGCAGTGCCGCCCGCTGAATCACCCTCTACTATGTAAAGTTCACAATTCTCAGGATTTCTATCGGAACAATCAGCTAATTTGCCAGGTAATGCTCCTCCATCCATTGCATTCTTACGAATAATTAAATCCCGAGCTTTACGAGCTGCCTCACGAGCTCTTTGCGAAGTAATTGATTTTTCGATAATTCTTCTGGCTTCTTTAGGGTTTTCTCCAAGCCATATTGAGACCTCTTCTGATAGCGCGCTTTCAACTTGAGCACGGATTTCTGGATTTCCAAGCTTTCCTTTAGTTTGCCCTTCAAATTGAGGATCTTGTAATTTCACACTGATCACTGCCGCCAGCCCCTCTCGAGTGTCTTCTCCGGCTAGGTTAGCTTCGTTATCCTTAATTACTTTATGCTTTCTGCCATAATCGTTCATGATTCTGGTAAGTGCAGACCTGAGTCCAGTTAAATGTGTGCCTCCATCGACAGTATTAATACAGTTTGCAAAAGACAGTACATTTTCTGTGAAACTTTCGTTGTATTGGAGGGCTGCTTCTACAATAGTCCCATCGATTTCTTTTGTAACCTTGATGGGTTCCTGATGCAATCTTGCCCGGCCACCAGTTAGGTCTTCAACAAACTGAGAAATACCACCTTCGAACTGATAGTCTACTTTTTTGGCGCCATCTATTAAATCTGCGTGCAGGTCGCTAGTAAAAACGATGTGTAATCCCTCATTAAGATATGCCATTTCCTTGAATCTTTGGGCAAGAATTTCGAATTCAAAAACAGCACTTCCAAAAATATCTTTATCTGGAATGAAGGAAATGATGGTTCCATGCTCGTCTTTATCAAAGCCATTCGAGACTTCAAGTTCCGTAAGTCTTTTACCCTTGGAAAAAGTCTGCTTATAAAGTTTAGCCTCTCGTTTCACTTCTACAATCAGTTCTGTTGACAAGGCGTTAACAACAGATGCCCCGACACCATGAAGTCCTCCAGAGACGGCATATGCCTTAGAGTCAAACTTACCGCCAGCGTGTAGAGTGGTCATAACAGTCTCTATAGTAGACAGACCTGTAACCTTATGTTTATCTGGAGGAATGCCCCTGCCATCATCAACAACGGTGACCTTGCCATCTGCGCCTATGTGTATTTCTATTTTTGTGCAATTTGGCTTCCCGTTTGGCTTTTTAGCCATAAATTCATCGACTGCATTGTCAACAATTTCATAAATCAGGTGGTGCAAGCCTCTTTGGTCAGTACTACCAATGTACATTCCAGGCCGTTTCCTAACAGCCTCCATTCCTTCAAGTACTTGTATATCCGCGGAGGTGTAGTCGCTATTTGATTTAGCTTTTCTGTTAGTGTTGCGATTAGTCATATAGTGCTCCAGAAATTAACCCGAATGTTTCATACTAATTTTACCTTTTTCTGAGAATATTTTCAAACAATTTTCACTGTTTTACTACTGGTGCAACTTTATGTGCATATTTATCTGTTGTTGACTCACCTAATACCGTGTATTAATATCGACGGAACACATTTCTAAAATAATGTGTTGAAAATTTACAACTTAATTGAAGAATTAAGGTGAAAATGACCATTATATTTATAAAATAGGTCATCGTTTTACAAAGGAAGCCGGTCAAATTCCGGCACTGTCCCGCAGCGGTAGGCCAGGGGAAGCCCTAGGCGAGTCCGATCAACCACCTTAGTTCAGTGTTTTTGTTCTTCGAGGTTAAAGTTACAGGCACTAAACATAATTGTTATTTAGGCCCTACTAACGTCTCTCAAGTAGGGCCTGTTGTTTTTTGTAATTGAACTTATGCCTCTAGTTAATGTTTTTTAGGAGTAGTCATTTATAGGCGTTATGTTCAGATTTAATTTCTCATATAAAAATTATGGTCAAATAATTATCAGTGCTTGTGCAGCTGTTTATTTTTTCCTAATTCTGGTTTCAATTGGATGCACAGATAATGGATCTCAGGTAGGTTCAGATGTTGACAAAGGCTCATCAGGCCAATTTGAAACTGTCACCATCTTAGATGGGTTTGGTAATGAGGTTATTATCACTTCCCCACCCGAGCGGATAGTAGCTTACGATTCAGCAGCAGTAGAGATATTGTTTGCTTTAGGAGAGGGAAGCAGAATAGTAGGAACTCATGACTTTGTTACACACCCGGAAGAAGCACAAAACATAAAACGTCTGGGAAGCGCATTTGAAATAAATGTGGAAACTATTCTTTCCTTAAACCCTGACTTAGTTTTCTTGTTTTCCCCTGCTTTTTTGGATGATTTACAAGGAGCGGGTATTAATGTTCTTTATGTGCCAAACAGAAATAGTGGATTGGAGGCAACCGCGGAAGACTTTCTGATGTGGGGCCGAATAACTGGTAATTTGGATGCTGCTGAGTCACTAGCTCGGGATTTTACTGAACGAGTTACCAACATTAGAAATAAATTATCAGACGTGGAGTACGGGCCAAAAGTTTTCAGAGATGAAGGAGATCTATGGACACCAGGCCCAGAGACTTTGATAGGGGAAGCTATGGCCTTGCTGAAGTTGGAAAATATCGCTTTCGACGTTGATGGATTCGAACAATTAAGTTCTGAAATTCTGATTGAACGAAACCCAGATGTAATCATAAAAACAGATTACTCCAATATTGAAAGCGACCCTGTCTTTGATAGCGTCAAGGCCGTAAAGGAGAGAAAGGTGTTTATGTTAATTGGGAGCCCACTAAGTGTAGCCGGCCCTAGATTTATAACCGGAGTTGAAGAATTAGCCAGGTTAATCTATCCGGAAAAATTTGATTAAAAATTTTATGGTTTATGATACTTATACTAATCAAAAGTTAACTTTTGTCAGCAAAAATCGTATGAACTACATTCGAATAGCACGTCGAATTATTCTAGGTTTAATCATCATATTGGGGATCTGTATTGTTGCTTCTAGCGTTGGGGCAGTGAATATACCTTTAACAGACACAATAGCTATCACAATTAACAAAATTATTGGTATAAGAATAAAAAGTAATTGGCCTGAAGTTTCAGAAAGTATTTTAGTTAACTTACGTTTTCCCAGGATAATTCTGGCGGGTGTAGTAGGTGCTGCATTATCAATAAGTGGAGCAGCATATCAGGGCTTGTTCCGTAATCCTTTAGCAGACCCGTATCTTATTGGTTCTGCAAGTGGCGCGGGATTGGGAGCGGCGATCGTATTTTTAACAGGACTTCCTTTACTAGCCTTCGGTGGAGGCCTATTACCAATTGCAGCTTTCATAGGATCTATAACGGCTGTTACATTGGCTTATATTATAGGTCGTCGTCAAGGTAAAGTGGGAATAACAACCTTGATTCTTGCAGGGGTAGCTGTCTCATCTTTAGCCGGGGCAATAACGAGCTTATTGATGATTAAAAGTGATCCTAACTTGAGGCCATTAATGAGTTGGTTGTTAGGCGGGTTTTCTGGCTCCCGCTGGAACGATGTTTTTGTTTTATTGCCTTATGTTTTTCCGCCAATGATAGTTTTGATCTTCTATTCTAGAGCGTTGAATATTCTGCAATTGAATGACCTGCATGCCCAGACTTTGGGTATAAATGTTAACCGAACAAAAACAATTATCTTATTATGCGCATCCCTAGTTACCGCTTCAGCTGTGGCATTCAGTGGGGTAATTGGATTTGTGGGGTTGGTAGGACCGCATGTTGTGCGGTTGATTTGGGGGTCTGATTATAGACATCTGGTTCCAATGTCAGCCGTATTGGGGGCCGGCTTTCTGATTCTGGCTGATCTGGGAGCACGTGTTATTGCGATTCCTACAGAGCTACCTGTTGGGATCATAACGGCATTTTTCGGTGCGCCATTCTTTATATATATATTAAAAACCAACAAGAAATCACAAGGTAGTTAGCTATGCTTAAGGTTAATACATTGAAGTTTGCATATGGTAAACATCAAGTAATACGTGATTTAAGTTTTGAAGCTCAAACCGGAGAAGTCATTGCTGTGGTAGGGCCGAATGGATGTGGCAAAACGACTCTCTTCAATTTGATAATGGGAGCTTATAAGCCATCACATGGCACAATTACTGTAAATGGACAAAATATAGATCAGCTGAGTTCATGGCAAAGGTCACAACTTCTTGCGTGTGTACCACAAAACCCAGATTCACCTGAAGGATTTACAGTTGGCGAATTGGTGATGATGGGGCGAAATCCATATCTGAGTTTGATTGACTGGGGCAAACATGAGGATTTTGTTATAGCTGAAAAAGCTTTATTGAAAACAGGGTTAACAGATTATATTGATCGTTCACTAGATCATCTTTCTGGAGGCGAGCGTCAATCCGCATTTATTGCCATGGCATTAGCTCAGCAAACACAGGTTTTATTGCTGGATGAACCGACAGCCAATTTAGATTTGCGGAATCAAGCTGTATTAATGTCTTTGATACATGAAATAAGCCGGGAAAATGAAACGACGGTCATAATGGCAATGCACGATTTAACTTTAGCAGCTCAATGGTGCGATAAATTGGTTATGTTGTTAAATGGTTCCGTTTTTGCAGAAGGCTTGCCTGGAAGCGTTTTGACTGCTGAGAATATCGATTTGGTCTACGATACAAAAGTCGAAGTTCAGTTTAGTAACGGGAATAATAGACCCGTCATATTTAACAAGCAAAATTAATTTTGCTTGTTTGCTTGCCGTTTAATTACCTTGATTATATTATGGGCGGGCAGTTTAATTTGTAACAAAATTTGAACGAGGATGTATATATGAGCCGTATGTTGATTAATAGAATTACAGATCGCATAGAGAGTAAATCTCTTTTGGAGCATCCTTTCTATCAGGAATGGAAAGAAGGTAATTTAACTCAGGAAGCATTGAAAGTTTATGCTGCTCAGTATTACCATTTTGAATCTTCGTTCCCACTTTATTTGAGTTCAGTTCATTCGCGCTGTGATGAGAGGGAAGTGAGACAGTCGATTTTGGAAAATTTGTGGGATGAAGAGCATGGAGAGGTTAACCATAGAGCAATGTGGTTAGACTTTTGTGAATCTTTGGGATTAAAAAGAGATGAACCTGAGACCACAGAACCTTTAGCAAAAACTCAAGCCTTGTTGGATACCTATCATGCTATTTGTAATGATGGTACTTTTCAAGAAGGCTTAGCAGCCATATATGCTTATGAAGAGCAGGTTCCAGAAATAATGATAGAGAAAATCAGAGGATTGAAAGAACATTTTAATATTACGTCTGAAAAAGCATTACGGTTTTTTGAAGTCCATAGTGTTTTGGATGAAGATCATTCAGAGAAAGAACGTGAAGGTATAGTGAACTATACAAAAACAAACGATGAAGCTGCGGTTGAAAAAGCTCTTCAGGAAGCATTGGATGGATGGTGGGGCTTTTTGGATGGGGTGATGGAAGAATCTAGGGCGGCCTGAAATTACAATAAATCTATCCATCTTTTGCGGGTACATATTTAATCTAAAAGCGGAATTATAGAAATTTCACGAATCCACAGATGGATTTTTAGGAGGATCTCAATGGTTAGAATGACAGGTAAAAAGGCATTACTTGAGATGCTCACTGCTGAAGGTGTCGAATATATTTTTGGAAACCCTGGAACGTCCGAAGGCGCAATCATGGATGCTTTGGAAGACTATCCAAATTTGAAGTATATATTAGCTACTCAAGAGGGAGTAGCGATGGGAGCAGCTGACACCTATGCACGTGCAACAGGTAAGCCTGCATTCATTAATCTACATATAGAGACGGGATTAGCTAACGGAATAAGTCTTTTGCATAATGCAGCCGCTGGAGGCACTCCATTAGTTCTCACAGCGGGAAACAAGGATATGCGGAAATTAGTCGAAGGGCGTACCCCTTTAGCGGAGATGGTCAAATTGTTCACTAAATGGAGTGTTGAGTTAACACATCCAGAACAAATACCCGGGGCAATTCGCAAAGCTTTCAATGAAGCTAGGACTCCACCAACAGGGCCAACGTTTATAGCATTTTCTGCAAATTCCCTTGATGGAGAAGCGGATATGGAGATAGTTTCTAATCGTGAAGGATACTTTAGGCTTTCTCCTGACAAAGAAGCTATAGAAGCTGCATCAAATATTTTGCTGGAAAGTAAAAACCCAATAATGCTAGTTGGAGATAGAGTGGCGCAATCGACTGCTACCAACGAGGCGGTTCAGTTGGCTGAAAAACTTGGGACACCAGTTTACGCGACTTATTACTCTGAGATGAATTTTCCATCGAAGCATCCACTATTTAACGGTTTTATGAAGTGGGGATTTCCCGAAACTAAAGAGTTGTTGAAAGATTATGACGCAGTTTTAGCTGTAGGTAATGTTTTTTCAGGATATTTCTTTTTTGCTGATGAAGGTGGTAACACGCTGCCTGAAAATACGAAATTAGTTCATATTGACACAGATGCAAGTGTTATAGGTAATAGTGAACCGACAGACGTGGGAATAATTTCCGATCCAAAAACTGGAATGTCGGCACTTTACCAATCTTTGAATAATAAATCTTCTGGGTCATACCAAGAAGATTCTAAAGGCCGCATTGAAAAGATATCTTCCAAAATTGCTACGGACAGAGAATCTGCCTTAAATAGATCCAAACAAAATTGGAATCAAATACCAATGTCCGCTACACGAATGATGCATGAGATAGCTGATTGTATTCCTGAGAATACGGTTATAGTTGACGATTCGGTTACAACTAGGGGGGCTGTGTTTGAAAATATTGAATTTAATCAAACCGGGCAAATATTTGGGGAAAGAGGAGGAGCAATTGGTTGGGGATTAGGAGCAGGGATTGGTGCCAAGTTAGCTAATCCTGATCGTCCGGTCGTTGCTATTGTTGGAGATGGCTCTGCAATGATGACTGTTCAGGCTTTTTATACTGCCGCTATTGAAAATATTCCAGTTGTGTACGTTATTTGTAACAATCAAAGTTATCGAGTACTAAAAGTTAACATGGACATATATAAAGATCTCGTTTTAGGGGGCACTCAAAACCCGAGCAAGTATTTAGCTATGGATTTTCCTAAAGCGTTGGATATGGCAGGTTTAGCTGAAGCTATGGGCGTACATGGTGTGCGTATAACAGATCCGCTTGAGATCGGGCCTGAATTGACGAAAGCCATCAAATCAAAAAAGCCTACCGTTCTAGACATCTCTATCGACGGCTCTCTTTAAAATAGATTCAAATGCCAGATCAGCTGGATCATATGCCCCTCCAAGATATCACGCTAAACCGATGTCATGAAGACTTCTATGATCAAATGCGATTGGAATACCATGATAAATATTGGGGAACGCCTTCAAAAAATGTACGACGTCTTTTTGAGTTTTTATCCCTCAGCGGCATGCAAGCAGGTTTAAATTGGTGGATGGTATGGAAAAAAAGGGATGCATTTAAACTTGCTTTTGATGATTTTGAAATCACAAAAGTTGCTAACTATTCACAAAATAAAATTTTGGAGTTAATTCAGAATAAGTTATTAATCCGAAACAAAACCAAAATTAACTCAATCGTAAATAACGCACAAAGAATATTATTGCTTGAAGATGAATATGGTGGATTCGATGAATATTTATGGCATTTTGTTGGCAATACCCCAAAAGTAAATTTTTGGCAGCAAAATGACATAGTGCCAGCTGTGCTTGATCCGGCGGAAGAGATTTCTAAAGATATGATTCACCGAGGGTTTAAATTTTGTGGGCCAACGATTATATATGCATATATCCAATCGGTCGGATTAGTAAACGATCATAGAATTGGCTGCTTCAAGCATGGAAAGATAGATTTTGACATGAGTCGTTAATTTGAAGAATACCTAGTTGTTTTTATTGCAGCTGGGAGTTTATGAAATCGGGGTAACCTGAAATGAAGTCAAGGCTATCTACTTCTCTCTTACCTTCCATCTTTAGTTTGGAGATTATTACTCCTCCCTTTGCTGTTTGTACAATAAGTTTATTTTCCAACTTTTCAACTTTCCCGGGCGATTCATAGACTTGATCTGATTTGATATTTTTGATTTCAAGTATTTGAATAGTTTTATTTTTCCATTTCGTATATATACCTGGCCAGTTCCGGTAAGCCCGTTCCATTCGTATTATATGTTCGGCGGTGTCCTTCCAGTTAATTAGACCATCTGATTTTTTTACTAATTTTGTTGTTGTGGCTAGGCTGTTTGTTTGTTGCCGCAATATCATATTTCCATTAATTAAATTAGGTAGATTTTTAATTAACAATTCTCCGCCCATTGCAAATAACTTTTCTGTAAATTCTTCGGCTGAGCCCGTTATATTCAATTTTAATTTTTCTTGGTCAATTATGGGTCCGGTATCTAAGCCTTCATCCATTTGCATTAAAGTTACGCCGGTGGAGGTTTTGCCATCTAAAATTGCTGAAACTACAGGAGACGGCCCTCGATATTCAGGCAGAAGAGAAGGGTGTAAATTCCAGCATCCATACTGTGGAATCGAAAGCAATTCTTTGGGGATTAGTTTTCCATATGCAGCCACGATAATAAGACTTGGTTTAAGTTCAGATATCTCTTGACATGTTTTTGGGTCCTTTAGAGAGGAAGGCTGATAAACATCAAAACCTAAATCTTTGGCAAACAACTTCACTGCAGGCGAGTTCATTTTCTTTCCCCGCCCCGATGGTTTATCCGGCTGAGTATAAACACCCACCAAATCGTGCCGGCTTTCAATTAAATTTTTCAGTACGGGTAAGGCAAATTTTGGAGATCCCATAAATATTAAACGCATATTTATCACCGAGTTGATTAACTTTATACCAATATGTTAACCACTATACTTGATAATCACACTAATTCACTTAAATTTAATCATGGTTTAGTCCGCAATTTTTCATCGTTGCAGATATATTTTTCTTAGAAAAAATCACGGCGTACTCAATTATGCTAATATGCGGACAAAAAGAAGCGGAAATCAGATATATGTACAATCAGAATTTTGAAAATTACTTGGAATTGCTAAAGTGAGCCACTGGAGAAAAAGGTTATGAATAATAAGAGAGTAGCTTATGTAAATGGGGAAATAGTTCCCGAAATAGAAGCTAAAGTTTCTTACAATGATGTTGGATTCCTTTACGGAGATGCGGTTTTTGATACAACAAGAACATTTGGCGGGAAGATATTTAGACTTCAGCAACACCTTGATCGCTTCTTCCAATCCTTAAAATACATGAGGATTGATCCATTGATGACTCAAGACGAAATGAGTGACATTACAATGGAGGTTTTGGAGCGGAATTTGCCGTTATTAGATGACAATGAGGATTATTGGGTATCTCAAAGAGTCAGCAGGGGGGTCCGACAAGACCTAGGAGGCCTTTCTAATCCGACGGTTGTGATCGAAACCTTTCCATTACCTTTAAAGCAACGAGCATCACTTTACAAAGATGGTTTACAGCTTGTAACTCCCTCTGTAAGACGTACGCCGCCTGTGTCTCAAAGCCCTCGAGCTAAAGTTCATAACTATATAAATATCGTACAAGCTGACCTGGAAGTTAAATCCCAGAATCCTAATGCTTCAGCATTAATGCTGGATATTAACGGTAATTTATGTGAGGGTATGGGAGCCAACCTTTTTCTGGTTAAGGATGGAGAGATGTTTACTCCTCATGAGCAATATATTTTGGCCGGAATTAGCCGCCAAGTCACAATTGATTTGGCGAATGAATTAGGTATAAACGTCAAAGAAAAAAACCTCGATCTATATGACGCTTACACCGCAGACGAAATTTTTGTGACTTCTACAAGTTATTGTATATGTCCAGTGGCGTCTGTTAATGGCTCAAAGCCTGATAACCAAGATGTACCTGGGCCTGTAACCAAACGTTTAATGGATGCATATTCGGGAATGGTAGGTATTGATATTGTTGGCCAATACCTTGCACATTTATGAGTTTCTATAACGATTATCTAAAGATAGTCTGTTGAAGATCAGAGATTTATTTTATGAGTGATTTATTCCCCAAAATCATGCTTTCTCGGAGTGACGGGATTATTGATCTTGCCTGGGGTCATCCTTCCGACAATTTACATCCGTTGGATGAACTCAAGCCTGCTATTGATGCAATCTTTGTGAACAAGGAAATTTCAGCACTCCAATATAGTGGATACCAAGGATACGGGCCCCTGATTGGATCACTAAGCCAATATCTCTCTGAGGATAAATCGTATACCAGAATAATTAAACCAGAGGAGTTGTATATTGGATATGGAGCATCTCATGGCCTGGATCTAGCCTGTACGCTATTTACTGGAGAAGGAAATACTGTATTAGTTGAAGAACCTAGTTATTATCTGGTCCGACAGATTTTAATTGATCACAGATTAAATATAGTTGGAGTTCCAACAGATTCTGAAGGAATGAAAATTGAAAACCTTGAACAAATAATCGACTCATACAAAGGCAATGTTAAGCTCTTATATCTTATCCCATCATTTCATAATCCTATGGGAAGTGTAATGTCGCTGGAAAGACGTGAGAAGATCATAGACTTGGCGGATAAACATGACATCTTAATTGCTGCCGATGAAGCTTATCATTTACTTTATTACGGCGATCCTCCTCCTCCGACAATGGCTACATTGGATGATTCGAGAAAAGGATGTGTAGTTTCACTTGGGTCATTTTCAAAGATACTTGCTCCGGGCATAAAGCTAGGATGGATTCAGGCAAACCCAGATTTAGTGGATAAATTTACTAATTCAGGCTCTAACTTTAGCGGAGGAAATAATAATTTTGCAGGTGCTATTGTTGATATCGCTATTCGTAAAGGGATTTTAGCTGAGCACGTTAATCACTTGAAGAATACTTATAAATCCAGAATGGAAATTATGTCATCGGCACTGAAAACCCGCATACCAGAAGCTGAATTTCTTATGCCGCAAGGAGGATACTATTTTTGGATTAAGTTTCCGGAAGAAATAGACGCGAACGCCCTAGAAAAGTTGGCGTTTAATCAAGGCGTAACTTTAAGGCCCGGGGTAGCATTTTCTGGTCAAAACCTATTTTCGAATTGTATTCGGCTGTGTTTTGCTCTCTCTGATATTGAGGATATTACTGAAGGTATTAATAGACTTGGTCAAGCTTATGACAAATATATTAGCGGCTGATATATCAAATACCATCCACAAATATAATCTTTGAATCTGCGTATTCATGCCTTATTTTTTTCCAAAGTGCATATTCTGATCCATTATAAAAGTCCATGGCAGCCTTGCGATTTGGAAATTCAATTACAACGACACGTTGTGGTTTCCAGCTGCCTTCATGTATGGTGATATCCCCTCCCCTGACCAAGTATTTAGCGCCAAATTTCGCTGATATCTTAGGCACTTCTGTTAGGTATTCTTTGTATTTTTCTGGTTCGTTAACATTAACTTCTCCTATCATGTACGTTGCCAAGCCTTTATCTCCTTTAGTGTAATGATATTTCGACATTGTATAATCCAACTCATGTCTAAACAAAAGACTGAAAATGGTGGAGGCCAAGAATCGAATTCTTCTGATCTATTGCTTGATATCTACAAAACTATGGTTCAAAGCAGATTATTGGATCAAAGAGTCTGGCAGCTTAATCGACAAGGACGTGCGGCACTGGTAGCTTCCTCGCAAGGGCATGAGGCTTTGCAAGTGGCTTCAGTTTATGCTTTGCGAAAAGGGAAAGACCTTTTTTACACATATTACCGAGATCTCGCGGTGATGGTTGCCTTGGGAGTGACTCCAAGAGAGATAATGCTTGGTTATATGGCAAAATCTGGTGAACCAATGAGTGGGGCAAGGCAATTTCCTACACAAGGTGCTATGCCTGATTTAGGTTTAGTTAATCTATCTAATGTTGTTGCTACGCAGTTACCGCAAGCAGTAGGAGCTGCTTTAGCTTGTGTTCAACAACAATCTGATTCGGTTGTAGCAGTATATTTTGGTGATGGTGCTTCTTCTACAGGCGATTGTCACGAGGCAATGAACTTCGCTTCCGTCCATAAATTACCTGTATTATTTATTTGCGAAAATAACGGTTATGCTATTTCTGTTCCTCTAGAAAAACAGATGGCAGTTAAAAATGTATCTATTCGAGCAAATAGTTATAACATGCCTGGCTTTACGGTAGATGGTACCAGTGTAACTGAGGTATTTAAAATTGTTTCTGATGCAGCCAAACGTGCTCGTCAAGGGGAAGGACCAACTTTAATTGAAGGTATAGTAGAGCGATACTTGCCTCATACTGGTGATGATGATGACAAGAGGTATAGGTCTGAGGATGAGCTAGCGAAAGCAAAAGAAAAAGATCCAGTGCAAATGTTGAGACTGTTATTAAAAGAAGAAAGTGTTTTGACTGATGCAATTGATCTTGAAATTAATGAACTCGCAAAAACAAGCATAGATGACGCAACTGAGTATGGCGAATCAGCATCATATCCAGATCCAGACAGATTTTATGATCATGTGTATTCACAATCGTAGCAAATCGTAGGGTTTTCTAATGCAAGAAATTAATCTAATTGAAGCTGTTCGCCAAGCCATGTATGAAGAAATGGATAGAGATCAGAGTGTCTTTATTTTGGGAGAGGATATAGGAGTTAGAGGAGGAGTTTTTTTAGCAACGGATGGATTTCTTGAGGCTTTCGGAGCAAGTAGAGTAATAGACACGCCGATTTCTGAATCCGCTATTGCAGGAGTGGCTTTAGGAGCTGCTATGCGAGGTATGCGACCGATAGCTGAGATTGAGTTTGCGGATTTTATTTGGCCTGTTTTCAATCAGATTTTGGGAGAGGCGGCAAGACTTCGATATGGCACGGAAGGAAAATTACGAGCACCGTTAGTTTTAAGGGCACCTTACGGTGGTGGCATTAGAGGAGGCTTATATCATTCACAAAGTCCTGAAGCATATTTTGCCCATACCCCAGGATTAAAAGTTGTGGCACCAGCAACTCCATTTGATGCAAAAGGCCTATTAAAGGCTGCAATTAGAGATGATGATCCGGTAATTTTTTTAGAGCATAAAAAAACATATCGTCTCGTGAAGGGTAATATCCCAGAAGAAGAATATACTGTCCCAATTGGCAAAGCTGATGTAAAAATACAGGGTAAGGATATAACCTTAATCACTTATGGTCTGATGCTACATCATTGCATTGAGGCTGCTAGAAGTTTAAAAGCGGAGAATGTTGAAGTGGAAGTAATTGATCTTCGTACGCTAAGGCCGATTGACCAAGATACTGTTATCAGGTCTGTCATGAAAACCGGTAAAGCTTTAATAGTCCATGAAGATACATTAGCTTTAGGTATTGGAGCGGAGATATCGGCCATATTGGCCGAGCATGTTTTTGACTCACTAGATGCTCCTATTAGAAGGCTGGCTGGCCCAGAAGTTCCGGCGATGCCTTTCAGCCCAACTTTGGAAAGTCAGTTTATGATTAACACATCCGATATTGTAGAAGCACTAAAAGAGCTGTCAGAGTACTAATTATGGACATTGTTTTACCACAACTAGGAGAATCTATCACCGAAGGTGTAATCGGTAAATGGTTGATCGTTGAGGGCGAGGAGATAGATAAATATCATCCATTAGTGGAAGTAATAACGGATAAGGTAAATGTCGAGATGCCTGCTCCGGTTTCAGGCAGAATAACTAAAATTGTGGCAAATGAAGGTGAAACAGTTTTAGTTGGATCGGTCATTGCTTTAATCGAAACCTCTGATCAAGTCGATAATGAAATTCGTGGAATATCTCAGGCCGATACTATTGGTGGTTTTGTTGCTGATATGCCTCCGGTAGGACCAACTGGAGCGGCCAACGTGCCTCAAAACAACTTGCAAGAGGAGGGAGGACTAGAAAATTCAGAGACTAAATTCTCACCAGCTGTAAAAAAACTAATACAAAAATACAATATAGATGTAACTGAATTGTCTGGAACAGGAAAATCCGGTCGAATCACAAGGAAGGATTTAGAAACTTTTTTAAATAGTGATAGGTACGTTCCCAAAGATTCAGTTGTTCCTGAAAATGTCCGTCAAACGATGGACCCAATTAGAAAAATTATTGCTCAGAATATGGTGCAAAGTGCTACCGATATTCCTGATGCATGGTTAAGCATAGAAGCAGACGTAACAAATTTAGTTATTTTAAGGGAGTCGATAAAGGAGGAATTTCTTGAAACTAACGGATACCCAATCACCTTTCTAGCTTTTGCCATATGGGCAACCGCAAAAGGAATAAAAGAGTACCCTGTTCTTAATTCATCTATAGAAAATGATGAAATTATTAAGCATAGTGTACTAAATATGGGTGTCGCGGTTGCGAGTTCATCTGGCCTTGTGGTTCCCGTTATTAAAGACGTTTATGATAAGTCACTTAAGTCTATTGCTGCTGAAATCCATCGATTAGTTAGTGCAGCTAATTCAGGCGACTTATTACATTCAGATGTGATATCCGGCACATTTACTATAAACAATACTGGATCTTTGGGATCTAATTTATCAAAACCAATCATTGTTCCAGGGCAGGCAGCAATTTTAACTACGGAGAAAATCAATAAGATGCCGGTCTCGGTGCCAGTAGACTCTAGTAGAACAGATCTACAGTTACCGATTAATAAACAAGACGCCATTGAAATTAGATCGATAATGAATTTATCCCTAAGTTTTGACCACAGAATTATGGATGGCAGTGATGCGGCAGGCTTTACAAATTGCGTAAAAGAATCGCTAGAATCTTTTACACAAGACACTGTTTTGGAATGAGAAATCGTAAATGACGACTTGTAACAATACTAATCAAATCAGGGTTGTATGGTTGGGTCACTCCGATTTCAGCAAAACTTGGGAATTACAAAAACGTTTATCTGAACAAATTGCCAAAGGTGAAGTTCCAGAGACAGTTCTGCTATTAGAACACAACAATGTTTACACTCTTGGAAGGAGAGGTAAGGTCGAAGATGTTCTGTTACCTGCAGCTGAACTTAACTCGATGGGAATAGAGTTGCATCAAATAGATAGGGGCGGTGAAGTTACTTATCATGGCCCTGGCCAACTAGTTGGGTACCCAATATTAGATGTGCGAAAGTTGGGGGGACCATTGCGTCTGGTTTGCGCGTTGCAGAACACAATGATCAGTTCTTTATCAGAATTTGGCATTCGGGCAATTTGTGATAATAAACCAACAGGTGTTTGGGTTCAAGAAGCGAAAATTGGTGCGATTGGATTGAGAGTAAGCAAAGGTTTATCTACACATGGATTTGCATTGAATGTTTCCCCAGATCTGAGTTTCTTCGATAATATAGTTCCTTGCGGAATGCCAGGTATTGAGGTGACATCAATGGAAAAACTCTCTGTCAGTGTCGAATTATTTGATTTCGCCAAAACTGTTTCAAAATATCTCGCCGAAAATCTAGGTAAAGATTTATGTTGGGCCAACAAAACGGAAGTAATTTAGATTACAATTAAGTTTTAACTAATATTAATTTCATGACCTCTTCCGTTTCAGAAAAACACTTAAATACCATAAATCTTGTTAAACAGAGATTGATTAACGAATGGAAGTTGATGCTGTCAATATTTTCTGGTGTATTGATAGCTACGACTCTTATTTCTGGCGCTCCAATATATCTTGACTCTCTGGAACGGATTAGCGTTAATACCGCCTTTGATCGCACGTCTGACGTAACCTTAAATGCTTTAATCTATACACCCAATTTGGTTCTAACTCGAGATTCTCTTGAGGACAGTCAACAAAAAGTCAACACTGCAGTTGAGTCACACATCGAGGAAGTATATGTCAGCGAAAGACGTCTCATTAGAAGTCAAAATTATTTAGCAGGACTACCTTATAGACCTCTGGAGACCAGAATGGTTTCACGAGGATACCTGCAGTACATGGAGAATATTGACCAGAATATTGTCTTTACTGAAGGCAGAATGGCGACCGATGAGATAAAACAATTAGAATCCGGCCCATTGATAGAGGTCATACTAGGAACTCCTTCGCTTGATATATACGATGTAGAAGTAAATGATGTAATACAACTTACGACTTTTATAGATAGTGAAATAACTATATCTGCAAAGATCACCGGGATTTTTGATCCGATCGACCCTAAGTCACCTTTTTGGAGAGAAAACTCTGATACTTTCCTTAAGCCTGCTCCTCTAGAAGATGCTGTTGAGCAGGGAGTTATGGTTGATCCTGAAGAGCCCCCCTTACCATTTTTTGCCACTCAAAATACCTTGATTGAGTCCATATCTAGTGCGTTCCCAGGTACGTTGATTAGCTCATCGTGGCTTTTATTTTTGGATCGTGAAAATTTGAAGGAATATGACGTTGAAGACGGTAAATTGAGATTCGCTAACTTTAGAGAAGACATCTCCTTATCATTACCTGGTTCTTTTATTTTATCGATTGTTCCAAAAGTATTAGAGACCTATGAGAAACGGAGCTTATATACGAGTATACCGCTTCTACTTCTTTTAACTTTGATGATAGTTACGGTTTTATATTACATGTCAATGATGGTCTCTTATCTAGTTCAGAGTAGAGAAGAAGATGTGGTTCGACTCAGGACTCGAGGAATTAGCACTTTTAATTTATTTAGGGTTTATGTTATTGAAATATTAGTGATAATTATTTCAGCAGTAGCGATTGGTCCTTTCATTGCTATGGGTTTAATTTCCGCAGCCGGTAAGCTAGCTTATTTTGATTCGATCACCTCAGGTGATTTTATTCCCGTCCAGTTGGCATGGCAGCCCTTTGCAATAGCGGCAGGACTTGGGGTTCTATGTTTGGTCATATATACAACAGCTGGTTTGATTGCTGCTAGAACAGGAGTTATTTCACAAAGATTAAAGGCTTCTCGACCACAATTGACCCCGTTTTTCCAGAAGTATTACATCGATCTTGCATTCTTGGTTATAGGTGGAATTGTTTTTTGGGAATTACAAAGCAGGGGAAGCTTCTTGTCCAATAATGCTGACAATGTGCAGCAAATAAACGAAGGACTGCTATTCGCTCCAGTATTGTTCCTAATCGGTGTTGCTCTTATTTTTATGAGAGTTTTTCCTCTTGTTATTCGTTATTTTGCAGGCGAGTCCATATCGCTGATTGATCTAATTATGTCCATTACAGCAATCATGATAATTCCTGTTTATGCTGTTCAACTATTCTTTGATCAGAGAGGGTTTAGTTGGATTTACTTACTTTTGATAGGGATAGGATTATTGATTTGTTATCGTTGGACTATAGGGCAAATTCAGTCGCATCAGCGTCGTTATTTATTGATAGCAGCGGGATTGGCAGCTCAAGTTCCCTTCGTTGCAATATATGTTTACTTATCGCAAACCTCACTTGAATCATCATACTTACTGTATGGCATAGTGATTTCTTTTCTTATATCTATAGTGCCGCTTCAAATCCTTTTCATTATATTGCGATATATTTCTAACAGTTATCCTGTATGGATTTCAATTAGCTTATGGCATATGGCCCGCAATCCGTTTCAATATAGTTGGTTAGTTTTATTATTAGTGCTCATCACAGGAATGGCTGTGTTGTCCACCACTGTGGGTGGCACACTAGATAAAAGTCAACTTGAACGAGTATTACATCAAACTTCTTCCGATGTGCGTGTTACTGGTCTGCCTTTGGATCGGACTAGAGGTATAGATCAAACTAGGCTAACTTTTCAAAATATTGAAGGTGTCTCTGGTACTGCATTGGCATATAGGGGAGTTGCCACACCTGGCTCAACTGGAGCTGGGTTTCAATTTGATGTATTAGCAGTGCAACCAGAAGAATTTAAAGAAATTTCATGGTTCAGAGACGATTATGCCGATGTTAATTTGGAAACCCTTATGAATGATCTTAAAACTAAGAGTGCCCTAGATGAATTGCAAATACCCGCAAATTCCAAAGAGATTGGAATAAACGTTAGGCCTGAGGAAAATTATCCAAATATCTTTGTATGGTTAATAGTCGAAGATGGTAGAGGTTTTGTAAGGACGATTACTCTGGGTAGAACTAAAAACACACAATGGCAGTCCATGAAAGCGGATATACCTGAAAACCTTATCGACCCTATAAGCATTCTATCTGTACAGATTTACGAACCGGTTTTAGGTGCCAATGGATCAATAGGATCAATGCAGTTCGATGACATTTTTGTTACAAATCAATCAGGTTCTGAAACAGTAATTGAAGATTTCGAGGGTCCATTACTTTGGCGCTCCTTAGTCTCCACTCCTTTAGCCACTCACCAGTTATCAACAAATAATGCCGAACCTAATTCTGGAGAAAGGAACGCTGAATTTCAATTTGGAAAAGACACATCAGAAGGAATACGAGGATTTTATTATGCTCCTGCTGGTGGACAGGTGCCCGTGATAATAAATGAGTCCTTATCTTTAGGTACAGGTATTGAACTTGCAGACAATGTATTAGTAACAATAAACGGTCAAGTAATACCGATTAAAATCATTCACGTAATTAATAATTTTCCTACTTTGCGATCCGACAGAGGTTTTCTAATCGGTGATTTAGGCCTAATGCTTCGTGTTCTAAAGGTAAAGGCGAATAATTCCATTGATAATGCGAATGAGTTATTTGTATCAGTGGAGCAAGGGTCTAGTGAGGACGTGGTAAATAACCTTTACAGCATTTTAGGTAGGGCAGATCCAGTACGGATCTATGATAAAAGTTCCAGCTTGTCTGCCAGTGAGCTGGATCCTCTTGTTTCTGGTGGCTGGAAATCAATGGTAGTAGTCGCTATTTTTGTAGTTATTTTTACTGGTGCATTAGGGTATTCAACTTATTTGTTATCGTTTTCTGGTAGGTCAAACATACAGATGGCATCCCTTAGAACTCTCGGCCTGTCTCGAGCCCAAATGATTGGTCTACTTTATTTAGAAAACCTTGTTATATTTGCTCTGGGTATCGGTTTAGGTACTTGGGCAGGGTTTCAGATGAGCGAATTGATGGTTGATTCGGTTGCTGTAACTGAAACCGGAAATAAGGTCATGCCAGTTTTTCAGATTGTCACTAATTGGAAAATAATGTGGCCTGTTTATGGGATCTTGACAATGATATTTATTACTGCAGTTATGTTTATGTATAGAGCGGTAATAAGAGTCGATTTACCTTCAATGTCCAGGAGGGTAATTAATTAAGTGTTATCAGATTTTATTACAACATGGAAATTCGTAATTAAGAGAAGTTTATCTCACGCCCGCTTACTTATATCAGTTGTAATCGGGGTATTACTAGCTGCAGCGATACTATCTGGAACGGTAATATACTTCAATTCTCTCAAGGAAATAGCTCTTGATGAAACCTTAGATGCGATGCCAAGTAACGATCTAGACCTAGTTGCTAAAGCCGTCAGAGGGCCCACAACAACTGAAGAGTATGAAAAAGTTACTAGTTTAATCATCAACGAAGCTACCAGGACAATAGGATGGTTTTCTCGTAGCTTAATTTACGGAGGTAGCACCTCCACATTCTTTTTGACTGAGCCAGGCAAAGAACAAACAGCGGGTAAAGACAACGCACGCGCCTATTTCGCATTTTCTCCAGACTTGAACAGATATGCAGGCCTTATTGATGGAGGAACAATACCCGATAATTCCAAAGTCACTAGGGAAGAAGGATCTAAACTGGTCATTCAAGCTCTTATCTCTGAAGAATCTGCCTGGGAGTCAGGGATTACAATTGGTGACACCTTGACCGTGGTTCCATTCTGGAGTGATGAAATTGACAGCGCTGATGTACTGGTTACCGGTGTGCTTCGTCAATTAAACCCAGAAGATGACTTTTGGCGTTTAAATGAATTGGTTTTTTCTGCCAATACTGGTTCATCTTTCCGGACAGTTCCATTTTACATATCCGAGCAAACATATTTTGAAGTTTTAGGTAAATCTTTTCCTGATATGGATAGTAACTATGGATGGATGTTCTCTGTGGACAAGGACCTAATAAGTGCCGATCGAGCGCAAGAAGGAATCATAAGTATTGATGCGCTCGAATCTAGATTGCAAGGAAAATTATCTAGTTACAGGCAATTCACATCTTTAGATGAGTTACTAGTTGATTACGATAAAAGGTTGTTTTTTTCTAAACTACCTATGTTCGTTTTGTTGGTTTTGGTGGCAGTCGTTGTTCTTTATTATATTGTGACTTTATCCGGGCTTTTAATAGAGCGGCAAAAGGGTGAAATAGCATTGCTAAGGAGTCGAGGTGCTGGATTTTGGCACCTTATATCTATATTTACCGTAGAAGGTTTAACAATATCAGCGATGTCCATAGCTTTAGGACCTTTGATGGCCGCGGGCGCGATAAAGCTTGCTGGCTCAACTCCCATATTTGCTGAATTATTAGGTGGAACTGGATTAGACGTTAAGTTATCTGGCACAGCATTTGCGCTTGGAGCAGTGGGCGGTATATTTTCTTTTTGTGCATTAATGATACCTGCGATTCAAGCATCCAGAGTTTCCGTTACAGCATACAGACGGGAGAGTGCTCGTCCAAGCGGATTACCATTTTTTCAAAAATACTACATTGATGTTTTGTTATTAATTTTACTTGTGGTTCTTTTCAGACAATTAAGTGAGCAGGGTTCACTATTTGCCACACAAACTTTTGGCCAGACAACTGCGAATTATTTGTTGTTAGCTGTTCCAGCGATTACTCTTTTAGGCTTTGCTTTAGTTCTACTTCGATTATTCCCAATAGCATTAAATTTAGCGAGTCGAGTCTTGTCGAAAGTGCTTCCTGTAGGACCCACTTTGGGTTTGTGGCAGATGGCGAGAAATCCAGCTTATTATGCAAGGCTTTCTCTACTGTTAATCCTCACTGCAGGTCTGGGCATTTTTGCGGCGAGCTTTGGTGGTACACTTGATCGCAGTTTTGAGGAAAGAGTATTATATTCCACCGGAAGTGAGATTCGGATTGATGGTATTTCCACAGATGCCAGTGGTTTTACTAAGCCACTGCAATCAAGTTACGAAGACATAGAAGGCGTAGATGCAGCCTCATCAGTATATCGAGGATCAGCATATGATTATACGGATCTAACCTCAGACAAAATTCAAATTTTGGCCATTAATCCTAGTACTTTTGGAGACGTGGGATGGTTTAGGAATGATTTCTTTGATTTAGACAGTAAGGACTTCCTAGCTTCATTACAATCTGGAGATGTTGCTGAAGGCATTCCAATTCCGGAAGATGCTCGCACTCTAGCCATAATTGCAAAGGCAAATCGCCCTCAACCTAGTGTTAGACTGGCAGCCCGAATCATTGATGTAAATGATCGATATTTCACTTATGAGATGGGTACTCTGGACACGTCTAATGTTCAGTTGTATGAAGTGTCTTTAACTAGGACTAGCCGGTCAACATCTCGGTTAACGAGAGGTCAACAGCTTGAACCGACAGCCCCTTTGAGGTTAGTTTCTATAGCTATAGAGGAAACGAATACTTTGGGGAGTACATTTCCTGGTCAAATAACAATAGGGCAAATCAGTGTAAGAAATTCGGAAGGGGAAAGATTTGCCATTGATGAGTCTATAGATAATATGATGTGGAACCCTTTATCCATGAATCCTGACTCAATTGGAGACTTTATAACTGTATCCGATGTTGATATAGAAGGGTTAGATGGCGAATCAGTTTCATTTAACTGGTCTACAGGCCCATCTTTAGTTCCAAGAGGGATGTATTATGGAACTAAAATGTCGTTTGTTCCCGTCATTGGAAGTGAATCTTTTGTTTCATCATCTGGCCATGAAATCGGCGATTTATTCTATATTTATGTTGCCAGCAAGAGGATTCCGGTAAAGCTTGTAGATATTTTCTCTTATTTTCCCACGCTTGATGTTACGAGTGAAATCCATCTTTTAGCAGATATCAGTAATTTGATTTCATTTGCTAATTTAGATACTTCACAGCGTGAATTAAAGCCAAATGAAATCTGGCTTAATCTTAATGCGGAAGGACAAGAGAAGCTGGATCTAGTTGAATCTCTAAAAAATGAACCTTTTGGTGCTACAAACGTACTCGAACGAGACGCGTTGCTGCAGGAAAGTAGTGTAGATCCTCTGACGAAAGCGGGCTGGAGGGCGATACTGTTTATAGCGTTCGGAGCTGTGTTCATCTTGAGCTGTTTAGGATTCGTTGTCCACGCTTATGTTTCCTTTAGTGGACGCAGGGTCCAGTTTGCATTATTAAGAACTGTTGGTTTGACACAATTTCAAATAGGCACAGTTGTACTTTTAGAGCAAGTTTTTGTAATTGCAACCGGGATGGCTTTAGGAGCATGGATGGGCCAAAACCTAGGTGCGATAATCATGCCATTTATTGCAAATGATGATATTGGCACACAAGTTTTACCGCCCTTTGTAACAGAGATAAGCTGGGTAGCATTGATCGGCACGTATGCTGCAATGATTTTTGTGTTCACAGCCATAACTTTTTCGATGATATGGTTTGTTCGGCGCATATCGGTGGTAACAACCTTAAGAATAGGGGAGAATTAATTAGTGATGAATGCAGAAAGTTTAAAACATATTTCATGCGAAGACGTATTCAAAATATATAAAATTGCCGACTTAGAGGTTGTGGCATTACGTGGCCTTGATCTTGACGTTGAAAGCGGAGAGATAGTTGCTATCGTTGGTGCTAGTGGTTCTGGTAAATCCACTTTATTGAATATATTGGCTGGTTACGACTTGCCTTCAGCGGGTAAAGTGTCAGTTTTAGGCAGAGATCTATTAAGTATGACTTCTTCAGAAATAGAAGAATATCGCAGAACTAAGGTGGGTTTTATCTGGCAGCAGACTGGTCGAAATATGTTTCCTTATTTAACCGCAATAGAAAATGTTGAATTGCCCATGATGTTAATTGGAGATACTCCTGCTAAGAGGCGTAAAAGAGCTGAGGATTTGCTTGAATTGGTAGGGTTGGGTGATCGCATGAATCATAAACAAGACAGGCTTTCTGGCGGCGAACAGCAGCGCGTTGCCATTGCTATATCCCTGGCAAATAATCCTCCATTGTTGTTAGCTGATGAGCCTACAGGTGAACTTGATGATGCGACTGCAGCTGAAGTTATGAAGGTTTTTGATTCAATTAATCAGGAATTGAACACGACCATAATGATTGTTAGTCACGATCAAGATATAGCGTATAAGGTTGATAGGGTCGTTTTGATTAGAGACGGGAAATTATCGACGGAGATAATGCGTCAAAAGTCGGAAAAAAATGGAGACGAATTGGAAGAATTCATAATTGTTGATGGTAGTGGAAGAGTACAAGTACCTAAAACTTTATTGGATCGTACAAACATTGAAAGAAGAGCAAAAGTAAGGATTGATGATAAAGGTGTTATTTTAGAACCTGGAGGAGGTAATAAATGAATGTAGATAAGTCTATTATATCCGTAGAAAAGGCGGCCAGAAACTTTGAGCTAGCCGGCGAAACTGTATCTGTCCTCAAATCTATTGATCTAAATGTTGAGCCTGGAGAATTTGTTACTTTAATAGGACGTTCTGGTTCTGGAAAAACTACATTACTCAACTTGTTATCTGGACTCGACTCTCCGACTAGTGGCAAGGTTTTGTTCGAAGATCAAAATATGGCTGAGCTAAATGAAGGCAAACTAACTGAATTACGGAGAAGTAAGTTAGGGTTTGTGTTTCAGAGTTTCGGGTTATTACCTCTTTTATCTGCTTTTGAAAATGTTGAACTGCCCTTACGTATTTCTGGTTTAGGTAGTCGTGAGCGTGAAAAGCAAACGAGGAAAGCATTAGACATAGTGGGACTAGTAGGCAGGTCCAGTCATCGTCCTTACGAACTTTCAGGAGGCGAACAGCAAAGGGTTGCTATAGCTAGAGCTATTGTACATAATCCGGTACTGATATTGGCGGATGAGCCAACTGGAGAATTAGACTCAGTTAATTCAAGGGCTATTTTTGGATTATTTAAACAAATGGTTGAGGAAAATAACATGGCTGTAGTAGCCGCAACCCATGATTCAAATCTTTTAGAAATGTCTGATCGGGTATTGAGACTTTCTGAAGGTTATATAGAACAAGACGCCACTTATGGCCAAAGATTTCGGGATTAATTTTTTTAATCTGTATTTTAAATTACATTTAATTTAATATGTGGTTATGAAAAAGAGGAGGACCATATGAGTGCTTATACTGCTTATTTAAATGGTAATTGGATTGATTCTGAAGAAATAAAAATCGATCATAGAGATAGGGGATTCCGAACTGGTGATTGTGTTTTTGATACCGCACGAACGTTTGATGGGGTGATTTACAACGTCCGTCGTCATGCTGAGCGATTTACACGGTCACTAAAATATGCCCGCCTGGACTCTGGCCTTACAACTGATGAGTGGGTTGATATATTTAATCAGTCGGTCGAAAGAAACAAACATAATTTAAAAGAAGCAGGGGATTTTTATATATATCCTTTTGTCACAAGAGGAATGGGGTGGCCAGCTCCTGCATCTGGTCCTCCCACGGTAGCATGCATAGCATATCCTGTGTATTTTGGACGATGGTCAGAATGGTTTGATGAGGGTGTAAAAGGTGCAATACCTAAAACGCGAAATCTCTCCGCCGAACAAGTGGATCCGAAAATAAAACATCAAAGCCGAATGCATATGAACCTCGCTGAGATGGAAGCATGGGACATAGACGAAGGGGCATATCCAGTAATGATGGATTTGGCAGGAAACTTGACTGAGGGAACTATTAACTCCGTATTTTTAGTTTCGAATGGAGTCCTGAAATGCCCAACTGATAGTTCTATTTTGCAAAGCGAGTCTCGTTGGACTATTCGGGACTTGGCATCGCAATTAGGCATTGAAACAGCACAAGAAGATTTGCAGCCATATGATTTGTATACTGCGGATGAAGCCTTTCTGGCTTTTACGGGACCATGTGTATTGCCATTAACAACTATCGATAAGAGGCCTGTTGGTGATGGTAAGCCAGGACCCATCACAAATCAGCTTTTAGCCGCATGGTCTGAACGCGTTGGAATAGATATTGTTGGACAAGCAAAAAGATACGGTGAAATGGGCAACGCGGGACATCCTGATGCCCCGCAATCGGATAGATAAACGGGAAGGGTTAATGACTTCACTTCTTTTAAAGAATGGTACTGTTTATGACTCTGCTCAGGGAATAAAAGGCCAGAGGTTAGATGTATCCGTTCAAGACAAAAAAATTGTCGAAGTCGCTGCGAATATTGAGCCGAAAGACTTTGATGAAGTTATTGATGTCACGGATAAAATTGTTGCGCCAGGATTAATCGATTTACATTGTCATGTTTTTCATGGATTTAATTCTTCTGGAGTTCATCCAGATGTGGTGGGAGTCGGATCAGGTGTAACTACGGTCGTAGACGGAGGTAGTGCAGGCCACTCTAATTTTGGTGGCTTTCCAACTTATATTCTTCCTAACTCAAAAACTCGAGTATTATGCATGGTGCATATATCGAGTACCGGGTTGTCAGTGATGCCGGAATTGACTGGTATTGAAAATATTGATGTAGAACAAACAGCTCGAGTTGTGCTAGAAAACCACCCCTTAACTCGAGGCATTAAGATTAGAGCTATAGGCCCAACAACTGAAACACTTGGAGTAGAGATAGTTAAGTTGGCCAAGCAGGCAGCAATCAACTCTAAAAGCAGATTGATGGTACATATAGGGGAGCTATATCATCAAGGTAAAACTTTGACTCAAGAGTTATTACCATTGTTGACTAAGGGAGACATCTTAACTCACACGTTTACTCCTAACCCTGGGAAGATAGTCGATAGCCAAGGGAAAGTGTTAACGGAAGTTTTTGATGCCCAGGAAAGGGGCGTAACTTTGGATACAGCTTTTGGTAGATATAACTTTAGTTTTGAGATCGCAAAAATGGCAATGGACCAAGGGTTAATTCCCAATACTATTAGTACTGACATGACGATTCCTGGCAGACAACAATCTGCTCATAGCATGACCGAAATGTTAACCCGATTTATAGCCTTGGGTTTCAGCATAGAAGATGTTATAAAGATGACTACTGAGAATTCAGCAATTGCTTTGGATATGTTAGATTCAATTGGCACGTTGATGGTAGGTAATGAAGCAGACGTAAGTGTTTTAACAATTGTTGATGGAGATTGGCGAGTAAGTGATGTTAAAGGTAACATCCTTCCGGCTAACAGGGCTATAATTCCATACATCACAATAAAATCAGGAGAAGTGATAACTCCAGATTTCGGACCGCATCCTTGGGGGTTTTTGCCAAGAAAAAATATAAATTAAACCATGATTGAAGAAATAGAATTAAAAAAAGTTAGCGGTGTAGCCACAATAACAATCAACAGGCCTCAAAAGCGCAATGCCATCAATTATGATGGATGGATTGAATTACAGCGCCTAGCTAACGCAGTGGATCAAGATAAAGATATAAAAGTTGTGATACTTCAAGGGTCAGGACAAGATGCATTCTCATCTGGTGCAGATATAGCGGACTTTGATAATTATCGTAGTAATTCAGAAAAAGCGATTATCTATGCAAAAGCCTTTGAGGGTGCAATGAATGCAATAGAGGCGATATCAAAACCTACTATAAGCTCAATCAAAGGCTACTGTATTGGCGGTGGTTGCGAAATGTCTATGGCTACGGATATGAGGTTTGCAGCTGACAACGCTACTTTTGGTATTCCAGTAGCTCATTTAGGTATTCTAATAGGTTACTCGGAAATGACTCGGTTACTTAGATTGGTTGGTGCGGGCAATGCATCATATATATTACTTAGTGGAAAAACAATTAAGCCTGCTGAAGCACTTAGAATAGGATTAATAAATGGAGTGCATTCTCTTGATCAACTAGATGAATTCGTAACTAATCTTGCTGTTTCGATGGTACCTCTTGCACCTTTATCACAAAGTAAGCACAAAAAAATAATGCAAAAAGTATTGTCGAATCCAGGCCTAAATGAATTAACGGAAGAGGAGAGCCTTTTACCGTTTACAAATTTTGATTCTGTTGATTTTATGGAAGGTCGGAAAGCATTTTTGGAAAAGAGGAAACCTAAGTTTAAAGGGTTATAGTCACGTGTCAAATCAAGTTAATTTTAAGTTGAGGTTACGGATTTAAATGGGTGTAAAACGCGCATTAGATGGTGTTCAAATCTTAGATTGTACCCAAATACTGGCCGGTCCATTTTGCACAATGCTTTTAGCTGATATGGGTGCAGATGTAATAAAAATAGAGAAACCAGCGGGCGGTGACGATACTCGTCGAATGGGACCTCCTTTCGTGGATGATACAGCAGCAGCTTTTCTAATGGTAAATCGTAATAAACGAAGTATCACTGTTGATTTAAAGAATGAAAATGGTATTTATATTTTCAAAGAGCTGGCAAAAAAGTCTGACATACTAGTTGAAAATCTGCGCCCGGGTACAATGGAAAAACTCGGACTTTCTTATAGTGAAATACGATCAATTAAACCCGAAATAGTATATTGTTCTATTTCAGGCTTTGGAGCAACGGGACCTTATTCAAAAAGGTCAGGATTTGATTTAGTAGCCCAAGGCATGAGTGGGCACATGAGTTTCACTGGTCACCCAGATAGTGAACCTGTGAAATTGAGTGTGCCAATTAGTGATTTAAACGCCGGTATGTTTGCTGCATATGGCATTTTGTCTGCGTACATAAATAGACTAAAGACTGGAGAAGGCCAGTATTTAGACACATCTCTGTTAGAGGCTGGGATTGCTTATACAATGTGGGAATCCGCAAGTTTATTTTATGAAGACGTAATTCCAACTCCAGTTGGTTCCCGTCATCGTATGGCAGCACCATATCAAGCTTATAGCACATCTGATGGGTATATTAATATTGGAGTTGCAAATCAAGGTACATGGATTAGATTGTGTGATTCCATGGACAGAGCAGAAATGAAAGATGATCCGAGGTTTAGTACAAATGCAAAAAGAGTTGAAAATCTATCAATATTGAAGGTGGAAATTGAAAAGACTCTTCAGCAGCATGATACTGAACATTGGTGGAATCAGTTTATTAAATTTAATGTTCCTTCAGGCCCAATTTATGATATGAAACAAGTGTACGAAGACAAACATGTACAAGCTCGAGAGATGATGCTGGATATCAAGCATCCAAGTCTTGGAGACATAAAGAATGTTGGTTTTGGAGTTAAATTATCAGGTACTCCGGCTTCAGTTCGTATGCCCCCTCCAGATTTAGGACAGCATAATCAAGAAGTGTTAGAGTCCATGGGATTTAAAGAATCAGATATTGCCAGGTTAAAACAAACCGGTGGTCTCGGATAAAAACTAACCTTTAATCCGCTGAAGTACGTTTCTGACTGATCCGACCAACGTATCTATTTCTGTTTCACTAGTAAGGCTGCATACGGCACCCTGAACTTTAGCAAACATCAGAATTCCCTCATTCATTAAACCGGTGTACAGTACTTTTTTAAGCTCCTGATCTCCCCGTAGCATAGATCTGTAATCAGTAATGTCTTCATCCGAGAATTGAATCGCGAATAGAGATCCCATTCCAGTTGCCTGTCCTGGGATTTCAAGTTCACCGAATACAGCGTTTATCTTTTGTCTGATCTCATCACCCTGGCCATTTAATCGGTTAAAAACATCAGGTGTTAACTGCTTGAGAGTTTCTAATCCCGCGATCATTGTAGCTGGATTGGCGTTAAATGTGCCTGCATGTGAAATTACTGGACCTTTTTCATTATCGTATAGAGCCATTAACTCTTCCTTGCCTCCCCATGCTCCGATTGGTAATCCACCACCTATAATTTTCCCGAAAGTCGTGACGTCAGGAGTAACTCCATAGATTTCTTGAGCTCCACCACTAGATAGGCGGAAACTTTGTACTTCGTCAAAAATCAGAACAATACCAAGTTGAGTAGTGAGGTCACGGATTCCCTGAAGAAACTCTGGTGTCGCAGGTACATAACCGAAATTGGATGAAACAGGTTCCATTATTACCGCTGCCAAATCGTCCACATTCTTTGTAATAATTTCTGTGCATTTGTCCAAATCGTTGTAAGGTAGCACAATTACATCGTCAATTACACTTTGAGGTTGCCCAGGCCACTCTGGCACAGGGGTTGTTTCGTGTGGGTTCAACTTACTCATTGGAGTGTATACGCTTACTGAAACATACTCATGATTCCCATGATATCCGCCTTCGAATTTTGCAAACTTTGGTTTGGATGTGAATGCCCGAGCCATTCTGATAGCGTTGAGCGTCCCTTCTGTTCCTGAGTTGGTAAATCTTACTTTGTCAACTGATGGAACTCGATCCACTATGGTTTTTGCTAACTCAACCTGCACTTCGGTTGGGGCTGAATAACTCAATCCTATATCCGCCTGCGCCTTAACTGCTTCGGTTACTGCTGGGTTTGCATGGCCGACGATATAAGTGGTGGCGTTAAGCATAAAATCTAGGTAACTGTTTCCGTCCACGTCGTAAACGTGATGCCCAGATGCTTTGTCAACAAAGAAAGGATAAGGATCAAAATATGCTGTGGCTCGTGAACTACCTCCTGGCATATATTTAGAAGCTTCTGCCT
>CEVQ01101189.1_pt1 | contig 58092 bp, 43 predicted proteins | sample 356551 | NCBI WGS metagenome assembly CEVQ01 (sample SAMEA2623756, study PRJEB7988) | marine metagenome | biome: marine biome (ENVO:00000447); feature: mesopelagic zone (ENVO:00000213); material: "saline water (ENVO:00002010), including plankton (ENVO:xxxxxxxx)" | depth 250 m | reverse complement strand
CATGTTTACTCTTGCAATAAAGGGGGAGACCATATACAGGCCCTAGCTATAGTCATCAATTTAATTTTGCAGACAAAAGCAACAGATGGAGTGTTTTTCGTTAATTAAACTCAAGGACCAACTAGACATGGATACTGCACTTACTGCTGTTTCAGTCTTATTTATAGCCGTAAGCTGGGCCCCTTTGCTTCCTTCTTCTCATTGGTTAGTAAGAGTGTGGGAATTCCCGCGACTACAAATAGCAGCTATTATTTCTTTGTTAATTGCTGGGCATATTTTTGAATCAACCTATTACGCACAGATAGATAGCCTAGCAGTAATTATTGTCGCTGGATTAACAGTTAGCCTTATTTATCAGGTTATCTGGATCATTCCTTATACCCCTCTGTATAAAAGAGAAGTTAGGCACGTCGAGGTTAAGAGTGCGAGCCAAAAGCTAAGTGTTTTATCAAGCAATGTGTATATGCCTAATGACGATTTTCGCAAGCTCATTGAACATGTACGAAATAAGCAACCTGATTTTCTCGTAACGTTGGAATCTAATGAGAAGTGGCAGAAAGGCATCAGTGAAATTGAATCTGAATACCCATATCGTAAATTTTGCCCACTCGAAAATCTCTACGGTATGCACCTTTATAGTAAGCTTCCCTTTGAAGAGGTCTCATTGCGATTTTTAATAGAAGAAGATGTGCCGTCTATGAAAGTGAAAATCAATCACCACGGACAAGATGTCACGCTATATTTTCTTCATCCAAAACCACCAAGCCCAACAGAAAACACGTATGCAAAGCCCAGAGACGTAGAACTTACTGTTGTGGGGGAAGAAATAGCTGAAACAGAGGGCCCTATTGTCGTCGCTGGCGATCTTAACGATGTAGCTTGGTCACCTACTACCAGAAAGTTCAAGAAAATAAGCGGACTTTTAGACCCACGAGAGGGGCGCGGTTTTTTCAATACATTTCACGCGAAATATCCTTTAGTGAAATGGCCGTTAGACCACGTATTTCACTCGGAACATTTTGCATTGGTCAATATAGAGAAGCTTGAAAGCATAGGCTCAGACCACTACCCGCTTTATACCGAACTAGCGCTAATCACGGACAAGGAGTAATACTCAAGACTGTAAATCTAATGAGAGCTCCGGTGTTTGACACACCACATGAGGCTATCACACGCCTCTTCACGCTTTTTAAAATGGGCTAGCCCTATCAGCTTGTTATCCCGAGGCCAAACCGCTTGGTTTAGCACCTCTTGATCTTCTGCCGATAGTTGTTCGCTGTCTAACACAATCTCAACCGCTTTTTTGTTGGGTTTTATTAATGTGGGGTTAGCTTCTTTGACCAGAGCAGAGTTCACACAAATATACTCTCTCTTAACAGGGTCTCTCACCACGCCGATGTAGTTGTTGTCACAAATTATAGCTGGCCAGCCTTCCGTTATTCTGCTCTGTCCAAACATTACGAGTGTAAAAGCAACAAGAACGAAAAGTGTTAAACCGATAAATTGGGCGCTCAAATCTGGTGCTACACTTACAATAACGCCGACAACAGCTGCGAAAAATATCCAGCCGCCAAATACTCTGCGCATAGCATTTGGTGAGATACCAGATATAACATCAACCACCTTTAATGATTGTTTGTCATAGTGTCGAATGAATACAGACGATTGTGATTCCACAGCCTTTGTCCACCAGAAAAATACGAAATTCAGAAATTAATACGTTACAAGTAAGGCTGAAGATTTACCTACACTCTGAGTGAGTAAAAACCAATAACATGAGATTAGTTCTACTCGAAAGAAAACGTGTTAAGCAATATTTGTAGGAATATTTAAACTATTGAATTGCAATGTTTAACCTACTAACCAAGCATATCAAAATATGTGGGAACGGCAAAGCAATTACGCGCTAGATGCACAGTAAAACAAGACTTATGAAAAGAAGCGTCATGTTAAATTGCAAATTAGAACAAACCACCAAAAATTAACTTAAAAAACTGCTGTTGGCCTCCATACATTCGTTTGTAAATTTTTCTCTCCCTTTGCACCTCTTGCTTGCCTTGGCGCTCAACCATTGCTGAAAATTCTCAAAAACAGAACTTAAAAATAAAAATTTTAGCTTACAATCAATAGCTTACAAAACAGGAATACTCTTTGCTTCTACGAAAGTATAACGTTCAACGTTTCATGTCGTCGTTATTACAAGTTCAACAAATTAGAAAGGGAGGAAGGGTATGCGTTCACCAATAAGTGCAGTAACTATTGTTAAGAGCAGAACTGAGAAGCTGACCAATTTGATTACTCAGTTAGAGCAATGCTCTCCAACGCCAGATGAGCTAGTCATTGTTTGGATGGCACCTCCTTCTGATTTGTCACTCGTACGCAGTGACAAATTCGACATTGTTCACAAGTTTGTGACTCAAGATGCTCTTCCGATAGCGAAAGCGCGCAACAAGGGTATGTTAGCGGCCAAGCACGCGAATTTAGTTTACCTAAACGTAGACGCAGTTATTGCCCCATCGCTTTTTAGAGATGGCTTGCTTGCGCTTCGTGACAACACCGTAGTGTTCACATCAGTGGTGTTTTTACCCAACGAGCGCTGTTGTAAGCCCTACCGACAAATTTCAAAAGATGAAAAAGAAATCGGTTATTTAGCAAGTAATGACGACACGTTGCCCGAAGACGACAACAACGAAATACCTTCAAGAGATCAGGAAATTAATCATGGAAAGTTTAGTGACGATAGTATTTGTTCTACAGTGTTTTTTATTCGTAAGGCAGACTTTCAGAAAACCGGCGGCTTCGATGAAGGCTACGCGGGTTTCGGACTAAACGACGAAGATTTCTTCACTAACTGTAGAGCATTAGGGTTTTCGTTAGAGCAATTGCCCACGCGAACATTTGCACCACACCGCCCTAATTATCAATGCCCGATAAATCACCTTTTAGACTTTGTTCATAATGCGCAGCGTTTTCACTCGAAATGGGGATTTTACCCATGTGTCAATGTATTGAACGCGTATGCAGACCAAGGTTTTATTAATGCTGACTTCAAGCAAAACGGCATTAAGATCAAGCACCTCCCCCAGCAGGTAGAGGAAGACAAGGCGGACGCGCCGGTTGAGCAATTAACGGTAACCAACGCCCAAAACAATGTTGAATTTACGTCTTTTCATTCGCCGGAGAAAGGCTCTGACCTTTTAAGCACGACCGCATAAAACGCTTTCAGGGAGATATGGAATGTCTTTATTGAAACCGAATCTAACCGAGCGCTTTTTGTCGTTTGTAGGGGAAGCCGATTTCCCCTGCGTCGGAGCCAAAACAGCCCTCAATAAAAGCCAAATTCATGTGAATCAATACGACGATATTCGCTGTCCTCTCAACGAGACAGATATGTTGGCGTCAATTCACCAATTTGTAGAGTCGTTTGATCTTGAACGGGACATGTACTCCTCTTTGGTCGCAACTTTTGAGCTTCCAGATACGATGAGCGAAACTGAATTTGATCGGGTTTTATGGGAAAAATTGCAGCGTTTACACGAGATTGACGCCTGTTTAAAACCTTGGGATAGTAAAGTATCAAGTGACCCTCATAACGCTCAGTTTAGCTTGAGTTTAGGCGGAAAGGGTTTCTTTGTAGTTGGACTGCATCCAAATGCATCAAGAAAAAGCCGTCGATTTCCCTACCCTGCCATCGTGTTTAATTTACACGAGCAATTTGACATGTTGAGAAAGCAGAAGCGTTTTGAAGCATTCAAAGACCACATTCGTAAACGAGATACCGCGTACTGCGGAAGTAAAAATGAGCTACTCGCAAACCATGGTGATAGCTCAGAGGTATATCAATATAGTGGTGTAAAACATTCCGAAAACTGGGAATGCCCGTTCAAGCGGATTAAGCACTAAACCTAAATAAAAGGGACAAGTCACATAATGTTACAAACTATACAGCCAAGAAGCGGCACTGCATTTACTATGAAAAAAGGGGAAAGACTTAAAGTTATTGATCCAGAAGGTGAACAAGTGGCCGACCTCTATGCGTTCAATGAACACGATAAAAATGAGTTTATCTCTTCAGGACGAAGTTTAGATTACAATGAAAGCATCCAATTCAAAAAAGGCAGCTTGCTATACTCTAATCAAAGTAACGTGATGCTCGAAATTATTGAAGACACTGTAGAAGACCATGACTTTCTTTTGACTCCTTGCAGTGTTGACACGTTTAAGCATTTTTATCCCAATGAAGAGCCTGTACCTGGGTGCCACGGCAATTTAGTCGCGGCTTTTTCAGAGTTTGACATCCCAGAGCATCACGTTTGTACCACATTTAATACCTTTATGAATGTGGAGGTAGACGCCAAGGGTAAAATATCTGTTCTTCCTCCTAAGTCTAATGCCGGTGATTACACAATATTTGAAGCAAAGATGGATCTAATCGTAGGGTTAACCGCGTGTTCAGCGGGCGAGTCAAATAACTTCCGTTACAAACCGATTCAGTTTGAAATTTTACCCGCGGCTAACATCTAGCCGCGAGCGTTATCTTCTAAATAAACAAGCGCTACCGAGCTTCTGCAATGGCGCTTGGCTTTTCTTGTTGCCAGTTAAGTCGCATATCCCACTTGAAACGATGTTCAGGCTTAAGCGGTGGCTGTTCGGCATCAATAGTGCTTAACACGTTAGTCGCCTTAGTCAGCGTTGCGTCGCGACCGAACAAATAGCTTTGCTCTTTCACTATGGTCAAATACGCTTTGTTCAACGCATACGCGCGCTCTGGTGAAGGAGTAATGATGTCGTACACTGACTTGGCACGTTGCACTTCTTCCACCTTGACCATGCCTTTTTCATCAAACCATTTGGCCAGCATTTCTCCGTTTTGACGGAACTCATCGCCACCGCCCACGCGCTCCATATAAGTAAGGAACTCGCCTTTTTCCTCGTTAATATTTGGCACATCTTCAATTTCACGCAGGTCTATATAGCCCCACCCTGCTTGTCCGGGAACTTTCCGTGCAAATGAAAATGTTTGGTCGAAGGTTGACCCTACTGTTTTGTGACAGCCGTTACAAAACGCAAGCTCTTGATCGTGCTGTGCACGAAGTTCGCCCTGCTCATTTTCAATGAAGCCATTAATTGTCCAGCCAAAGCCGTTGTCTATCCCTTTTTCACCTAGGTAGCGGGTTTGGGGCAGCTTTTCAAAATGCTTATCTTTTGCTTCCGCATAATAGGCAGATGCTAAGCTTTCTCTGCTTCTGAACATATGCTTTTTCATGTAGCGCACTTCCTTCATACGCGGCGCGTTATAAATATTCCCGTTTTCATCCACGCCAATGTAGCGCACGGTATGTAAGAATTCTGTACCTTCGGGGTAAAGCATGTGCGCTAGCGGAACATCGCTTGCGTCGCCAACATAATGCGACAAACGAGCGATTTCAGTCACTGAATTGGTAAGTTTTCCGTCTTGGTTTACGTCAAGGTTCAACGCTAATTCGTTGACCGGCGCCACAGTTAACGTATCCAGCTCTTTAAGCGCCATTTCAACCAAGCTTAGGTTCAATATATAGATAGCCTTATTATACTTGCCTTTTAGCATTTGAAAGCTTTCAGGAAGCCTGATCATAGCATCGCCGGTTGACCCGTTAGTCGGCCAAAAAGTACTTGGGAAAGGCTTGTAATTATACGACACCCATCCACTGCCATCTTTAGCAAAACCGTCGCCATCAAATGCCTTGTCAGCGGCGCTCAAATTTTCAATACGCATGTAGTCTGGCATGGCGTCATTGTTAAGCGAAGCGGTATAGTTGTCTTGCGCTATATATTTTTTAATCGTGGCATCATCAATGCCCGCAATCAGTGATGTACGGTCAATAAACAGGTTTTTCCAGCTGTTTGTTAACCCTACGTCAGAAAATTCGTAGTTGCCCTGTAACGTGCCATCGCCCATTTGATTAGGACGCTTTTCCATTGAATCGTAACTTTGGTGGCATGCATAACATGGGTTGTTAACACCTTCTGTTTTGGTGTAACACTGGGGAGGAATAACCGATTCAGGGTTATACACTTCATCGTGTTCAATATATGCCAGAGCGGGAATAGCATCGCCTTCTTGATAAGGATAAGCGTGGGTGCTGTCGGTCTTTTCGTGAGTAGAAGTAGGCAGTTGTGTGTCAACTGTAAAGCTTGTTGAGTTTTGCTCATAGTTTGACTGATTGTTCACGTCAGTACCCGTTTTATCAGTGCATCCTGCACTGATAAGTAGTGAAAGCAGAATGCCTACACCTGAAGTTGTTTTTAACATTTTCATAATCGTCACAACGGAAAAATCCGGGCACATAAGTGCCCGGAGTATTTTTAAATTAAAAAGAAAACTTACTTATCTGCTGGCTCATACATCCACAGCGTATTGTTTTCTTGGAAACCGTCTTCACCGATAAGAATACGGCCGTCGTTCATCACCACTACGTTATCTGGTTGAGAAAGCTGTTCAACGTCACAACGCTCGGCGCCAGTTAGGCTTGAACGGTATGTACCGCCCATCACCACAGGTTCAATACGAGAGATGTTATAGCCTTCTTCAAGCTTGGCACGATAAACGCCACCACAGTCTTTAACGCGGGCAGAAAGCTGCATATCGCCTTCACCGTCAATCATTGTGTTGTCAATATCAGCGATGCCGATGTAAAGGTATGCATTCTGTACCACTTCACCTTCGATAATATCTACACCTTCAACCGCTTCTTTTGCGCGTTTCTGGTTGATTGAGATACCTTCCAGTTTTCTCCACTCTGCGGTAGCCCCTTTGAGACGGGCCGCCGCACGACTCTCTAAGAACGCTACGCGGTTATCCATTGGCTGTCCTGCTGTTACGCTAGAGCCCCCTTCCTCTACCGTTGGATAGGTCGCATCGCCATCAGCCCACGCTTGAACGTCGGCCATAGTAATGTAAGAGCTTTGTCCATCTACGTAGTCGTCGGTACCATGAGTGTGGTTATTTACCCAAGCAGCCAGCTGGGAACCGAGAGGGAGATGGTAGAGCTGCTGCAGATTGGCTCACTCGCCATGACTAAGGTGTCGGCAAGTCCTCTGGAGGGATTTGCTCCCGAAATGAAGATTTTTAGCATTCCCTATATTTTCCGCGATAACGAACACTTCTGGCGTGTATTAAACAGCGATTTAGGCGATGAGTTGCTATCTGGTGTTGAAGACTTCCGACTTAAAGGTCTCGGCTATTACGATGCGGGAAGCCGTAGTTTTTACACCAACGATAAACCAATAGAAACACCAAGCGATCTGAGCGGACTCAAAATTCGCGTGTTGAACAGCCCCACTGCAGTAGCAACAGTTCGCGCACTTGGAGGAGCTGCAACCCCCGTTGCCTGGGGAGAACTGTACACTGCGCTTCAGCAAGGCGTTGTAGACGGCGCAGAGAATAACCCGCCCAGCTACTACCTTTCACGTCATTATGAAATTGCCCGTTACTACAGCCTTGACGAGCATACCAGTGTTCCAGACGTCATGCTGGCATCGCTGCCGGTATGGGAAAGTTTGAATGAACAGCAGCGAACGTGGCTAACCAAAGCAATGGAAGACTCTGTTGAATACCAACGCGAACTTTGGAAAACATCTACGCAAGCCTCTTTAGAAAAGGTAAAAGCCGAAGGCGTCACAGTTATTACGCCTGATAAAGCGCCTTTCGTTGAAGCGGTAAAGCCTTTTCATAAGAGCTTTGAAAACACGCCAATTGGCGACTTAATTACGCAAATAAAAGCGATGTAACAATGACAATAATACGCCTCATCGATAAAGCCTTAGCCGGCACCCTTATTATTGCCATGGTAAGTATTTTACTTACCGTAATTTGGCAAGTGGTCTCACGTTACGTACTTAAAGACCCTGCTTCGGTCACCGAAGAGTTGTCTAGGTTCATACTTATTTGGATAGGCATCTTAGGTGCGGCCTACGCATATCGCCAAAACGCGCATTTGGGATTCAACTTAATTGTTGAGCGTCAGTCTCGTAAAGTGAAACGCCTTCTACTTACCTGCGTTGAAGTCATTGTCATTATCTTCTGTGTTTTGGTGATGGTCTACGGCGGCGCTGAACTAGTGTCTCTTACATTAGAGCTAGAGCAAATCTCAGCAGCGCTAGGTGTGAAAATGGGCTTTATCTATAGCGTGCTTCCCTTATCTGGAGGCCTTATCATTGCCTATGCACTGGTTAACATTACTGCACTTTGGCGAAACAACAATAAGGAGTCAGCGTAATGGAACTGACCGGTATTATCTTAGTCGTCGCCTTTTTTGTACTCCTTCTTTTAAATGTTCCTATTTCAATCAGCATTGGTGTAGCCACGCTGCTTGCTATGGTAATGAGCATGGACATTGCTCCGGCTACCATTACTATTGCCCAGCGTATGGCAGGTGGTCTGAATAGCTTTGCGCTCTTGGCAATCCCATTTTTTGTTTTATCTGGCCTTATCATGGGACGCGGCGGGATAGCCAAGCGATTAATTGAATGTGCAATGGCGCTTATTGGTGCCCTTCCCGGTGGTTTAGCCTTGGTGAACGTCGTTTCCTGCATGCTTTTTGGTGCAATTTCAGGGTCTGCGGTAGCGACTACGTCTGCTATTGGCAGCTTCATGTTGCCCGAAATGAAGAAAGCTGGCTACGAGCCGAATTTTAGCGCAGCGGTCACTGCCGCTGCATCAACTACGGGAATGTTAATTCCGCCAAGTAATATCTTAATTGTATACGCAATCGCTAGCGGTGGCGTATCCATCGCCGCCCTCTTTATGGCTGGCTATATTCCAGGCATTATGGTGGGTCTAGCGCTCATGCTGGTGTGCTTTATCTACGCAAAAATGAAGGGATACCCGCTATCGCCGCGACTTCCTATTAAAGTAGTTGTCGAAAAAACTATCGCAGCACTCCCTTCCCTATTCCTCATATTCTTAGTGATTGGCGGCATTGTGGGCGGCGTTTTTACCGCTACCGAAGCAGGTGCCATTGCGGTGGTTTACTCATTGCTGTTAGCTGTGGTGTTTTATAAAGAAGTGGATGCGAAAGCCCTACCTGATATTTTCTTGAAGGCGGCAGAAACGACGGCAATTGTAATGCTGCTTATCGCGGCCTCAACAGCGATGTCTTGGCTATTGTCGTTCGAGAACATTCCGCAAACTTTAAGTAACGCATTGTTGTCGATAAGCGATAACCCATTACTTATTCTTCTCTTAATCAACCTATTGCTTATCGTAGTTGGTGCATTCTTGGATATGACACCTGCCGTACTTATTTTTACGCCCATATTTTTGCCGGTGGCCTTAGAACTTGGAATGAGCGAACTGCAATTCGGCATCATGCTCGTGCTCAACCTGTCTATCGGATTGTGCTCACCGCCCGTCGGCGCCGTACTTTTCATTACCTGTGCCATTGCCAAAACCAAACTTGAGAACATCATTCGACCGCTAATACCTTTATATGTGGCTATGTTTGTCGTTCTTATGCTAGTTACGTATGTCGCATGGTTCAGCGAAGCGCTACCACGTGCACTAGAATTTTAGTAAGGTAGAATCATCAAAACTGAAAGGTGTGGTCAGGCGGAGTTTGATCACACGAACTTTCACTTTTGAGTAACAAAAACATATTGCCCGTATTTGTGTGGTAATATCGGAAGTAACGACATAATAGCGCGGAAAAACAGAGAATTATGAACAAGCGCCCGACTATCAATGATGTTGCAGCCCTAGCAGGTGTTTCAAAGCGTACCGTGTCACGCGTCATTAACGGTGCGACCAATGTGGGAAAAGCAACACGTGAGCGCATTGAAGCGGTCATTCAAGAAACGGGGTTTGCCCCTGACAAGCAAGCGCGTGGTTTAAGTACTAGCCGCTCTTACTTGATAGGCTTGATTTATGACAACCCCGATGCCTTGTATATCGACCAAGTACAAAGAGGCGTGTTAAGCATATGTTCTCAAAAGGGTTATGAGTTAGTTGTACACCCTTGTAGTTATAATGCCGAAGGTTTTGTAGAAGACTGTATTAACTTTGTACGTCGTTCAAACATAGATGGTGTCATCATATTGCCACCGGTATCCGAATCTAAGTTATTAGCTGACGCGCTGCAACAAAAGAGCATTAACTATGTGCGAATGGCGTCAGTAGATTTAGATGACCATCAAAATATCGTAGTGAGTGACGACAGAGCTGCTTTAAGTGATTTAGCGCGCTATATGGTTTCACTAGGTCATAAAGACATTGGTATCATCAGCGGTCCGCAACAGTATTATTCCTCAAAAGAGCGTTTGGAAGGCTTTGTTGAAACGCTTAACGGCCTGGGTGTCGATGTACCTAAAAACAGGGTAATTGAGGGTAAAAACAGCTTCGAAAGCGGTATAGAATGCGCGCGTCAATTGCTTATTCAGTCACCACGAGTTAAAGCTATTTTTGCAAACAACGATGAAATGGCAGCAGGCGTATTGAAAGTGGCTCATGAAATGGGAATAACCGTACCTGACGAACTATCCGTCGCGGGGTTCGATGACAACCTACTTGCTGCCCGTGTGATCCCTGCCCTTACCACTGTTCAACGTCCCGTTGGCGATATGGCAGCTATCGCAGCGCGTAAAATCATCGCGCACATCGAAGGCAGTGAAGTTAGTGAAACCGAAACGTATCTGGTCAAACCTCACCTAATTATTCGCGATTCAATCAAAAAAGTGTGATTTTTTACAATGAAGTGTTGCTAACACTTCTTTTTCGACCTATTATGCCACCGGTAGCACAACAATAAAAAAGAATGTTAAAAATAAACAATTTGTAAACAGAGCGTAAAAAGCAACGTTTTCTAATCTATCGCTCTTTTTAAATACACAGTGCTTATTTAACAACGCTTAGCGGTTAAATAAGCCGTAAAGATAAAGCAGGACTTGTAATGGACGTTAAAACACAACTAGTTAAAGTGCATAATAACGATAACGTTGCGGTTGCAACCTGCCCTATCGTGGCTGGCACTTACATCGCTGAATATGACATTACAGTTAGCCAAGACATTCCTGCCGGCCATAAAGTTGCCTTAACTACCATAGATAATGGTGGTGATGTCGTAAAATATGGCTTCAGTATTGGCGCAGCAATAAGCCAAATCAACCCCGGCGAACATGTTCACAGCCATAATGCAAAGACCAAGTTACAAGGCACTGAACAATACGTTTACTCGCCGTCGAATATCCCGTCGAAGCAAACACATGCTAGCTCTGAGCTACAGTTTATGGGCTACAGAAGAGAGAATGGAAAAGTAGGTATTCGAAATGAAGTGTGGATAATCAATACCGTAGGCTGCGTAAACCGAACAGCAGACCGTATTGCCAACGAATGTAGTCGTCGTTTCGCCAGCGAGTGCGACGGGTTCCGCGCATTTACCCACCCTTTTGGCTGTTCTCAGCTGGGCGATGATTTAGATGACACTCGCACAATCTTAGCATCACTTGCATCTCACCCTAATGCTGGCGCAGTGTTGATTGTTGGTTTGGGATGTGAAAACAATCAACTGAAGAACTTACTGCCTCATGTTGATAAACCAGAAAACCGCATTCGTTTCTACAACGCTCAAGAAGTGGTAGATGAATTAGAAGAAGGCGTAAACGCAGTTTACGACTTGCTAAAAGTAATGGCGAATGACAAACGTGAGCCCATAGACGCTAGCGAATTAACGTTGGGCATGAAGTGCGGTGGTAGCGACGCTTTTAGCGGTATCACTGCCAACCCAACAGTTGGGCGTGTTACCGATCTAATGTGTAACCTAGGTGGCTCGGTCATTTTAACCGAAACCCCTGAAATGTTTGGCGCCGAACAACTCTTAATGAATCGCGCCAAAAACAAAGACGTATTTGAAGCATTTAACTCGTTGATTGATGAGTTTAAGAACTACTTTATCGCCCACAACCAACCTATTTACGAAAACCCGTCTCCAGGCAATAAAGCTGGCGGATTAACCACGCTAGAAGAAAAGTCACTCGGCGCGGTTCAAAAAGGTGGAACCTCTATTATTCAGTCTATCTTGCAGTATGGCGAGCCAAAGCAAGACAAAGGCTTAAGTTTATTACAAGCACCTGGTAACGATGCCGTTAGTTCAACGGCGTTGGCAGCATCGGGGGCACATATCGTTTTATTCACCACAGGCCGAGGCACGCCCCTTGGTTTTCCTGTACCCACAGTCAAGATATCGTCAAATTCAGATATCGCTAATAAGAAGCCACATTGGATAGATTTTAACGCTGGACAAGTTCTGGAAGGCGTCTCTATCGATAAGTGTGCCGAAGCGCTACTCCAACATTGTTTGGCAGTGGCATCTGGTCAACAAACCTGCAACGAGAAGAATGGCAGCCATGAGATTGCTATTTGGAAACGTGGCGTCACCCTCTAAAAGAGAGCGTTATGGAATCGATATTATTACATGAAGATAGACTTTTTCCTGCCGATGAAGCAACCCGAAGTGTTGCAAAGGCGCTGTATAAGGAAATTCGAGATCTCCCTATCATAAGTCCACATGGCCATACTGACCCACGTTGGTTTGCACAAAACAATAATTTCACCAATGCAACCGAGTTGTTTATCACCCCTGATCACTATGTGTTCAGAATGCTGTATAGCCAAGGTATTAAATTAACCGATATTGGTGTGCCACGTTGGGACGGCGGCGAAACGGAACAGGATCCACGTAAAATCTGGAAACTTCTGGCAGATAACTATCATCTATTTGCTGCCACACCATCGCGTTTGTGGTTAGACACTGTATTTCACGATGTATTTGGTTTGCGAGAGATGTTGTGTAGCGACAACGCAACGCATTATTACGACCATATCACTGCACAGCTTCAAGGGGATGACTTTAAACCCCGTGCACTGATGGACCGCTTCAATATTGAAGTGATTGCTACCACCGAAGGTGCGCTTGATGCCCTTCCCCATCACGCGGCGATTAAAGATACACCGTGGGCAAAGCGGGTTATTACCACCTTTAGACCTGATGATGTAGTCGATGCTTCACGCGAAGATATTGTTTCAAACATTGAGAAACTTGGTGAGCTCACCGGTGAAGACACGGCAACCTGGAAGGGCTACCTGAACGCAATTCGTGCACGACGTGCCGTCTTTAGAGAGCACGGTGCGACAGCAACAGATCACGGACACCCAACAGCAAACACTGCTGATTTAAGTGAAGCAGAGTGCATTGCTTTATTCGATAAAGTGAGAAGCGGAAACAGTAACGCTGAAGAGCAAGAGCTATTTAGAGCCCAAATGCTTACCGAATTAGCAGGAATGAGCGTAGAAGACGGCATGGTGATGCAAATTCACCCTGGTTCGTTTAGAAACCACAACAGTCAGCTCTTTACACAGTTTGGTCGCGATAAAGGCCACGACATTCCAATGCAAACAGATTTTGTTAAAGCGCTTCGCCCGTTACTCGGTAAATACGGTAACGAGCCTAACCTCGACATTATTCTATTTACATTAGATGAAACCACGTACAGCCGTGAATTAGCACCACTTGCAGGCCACTACCCTTGCCTGAAACTTGGTCCTTCTTGGTGGTTCCACGATAGCCCTGAAGGCATGTTGCGCTTTAGACATCAAGTGACAGAAACCGCAGGTTTCTTCAATACTGTTGGTTTTAATGACGATACGCGCGCGTTCTTGTCTATTCCTGCACGTCATGATGTTGCCAGACGCATTGATTGTCGCTTCCTTGCACAGTTAGTTGTGGAGCACCGCATCAGTGAAACAGAAGCGGCCAGCATTGCAAGAAAACTAACTTATGATTTTGCTAAACAAGCGTACAAACTGGGGTAATCATGACAAAGCCGTTATCAATTTCAACGCTACCTCTTTTAAGTGACAGCGTAAGTAAACCAAATTACGATCTGGAAGCAACCGGTTGTGGCATTGTGCATATTGGTCCAGGTGCCTTTCACCGTGCGCACCAAGCGTATTATACCGAAAAGGCGCTGGCTTATGGCGGTGACTGGCGCATTCACGGTGTGTCAATGCGCAGCGCATCTCTTAAAGAAGCGTTGAGTACACAAGACAATCTCTATGCGTTGTGTATTGTTGATAACGAGCCTGAAACCCACATTATCGGCGCAATTAAAACCCTTTCTACATTAGCACATGATCGTGAAGACATTGTTGCTGCACTGGTAAACAAGCAAACTAAAATTGTGACGCTTACCGTGACAGAAAAGGGCTATTGCCTTAATGCGCAAGGTCATCTAGATACTGATCATCCGGATATTAAAGCTGATTTAGTCACGCCAGAAACACCGGTAAGTGCAGTTGGCCTAATTGTGCAAGCGCTAGCACAACGTAAGCAGGCAGGCTATGCAGATATTACCATTATCAGCTGTGACAACGTGTCAGACAACGGTAAAAAGCTGCAAAAAGCGGTGACCGAGTTCGCCAATAAAACGGACGAATCACTCGGCCAATGGATCAGCGAGAACATCGCCTTCCCCTGCACTATGGTTGACAGTATTACGCCAGCAACTGAAGACAGCTTTAAAGCCAACGTTGCCGCTGAGCTGGGTTTAACTGATAACTGGCCTATTCAGCGAGAGGCATTTACTCAATGGGTGGTTGAAGATAATTTTTCTGGCCCACGACCTGCTTGGGATAAAGTTGGCGTTACTTTTACTCATGATGTGAGCTTCTTTGAGAAAGCTAAGCTTCGCATTCTAAACGGCACACATTCAACACTGGCCTACATAGGGTTATTGCTTGGCAAGGAAACCGTATTCGACGCAATGCGTACCCCAGCCATAAAGCAACTGATTCAAACCATGTTGAAAGAAGAAATTGTTCCGTCTCTATCCAGTGATAACGAGAATGCCGATAGCGGAACACAAGACTTCGATCTGAACGCTTACGCACAAGACATTGTTAAGCGCTATGAGAATGAGCATATTCGCCACCTGTTGTCGCAAATTGCTTGGGATGGGTCACAGAAAATCCCATTTCGAATTCTCGACACAGTACGCGATAACCTAAAAGCAAAACGAAATATTGATTTGCTCTGCAGTGCCGTTGCGGCCTGGTGCCTATTTGTAAACAACAAGGCACGTTTAAACGAAACTATCACCGACCCGCTAGATAGTATGTTAAGGGCCACAGCAAAATCGGTAGACTTTCAGGCAATAGAACTTGCTAAAAAATTGCTATCTCTTGAAACCATGTTCGCTGAACTGTCGGTAAACACTACGTTCAAAGAAAAAGTGCTCGAAAAAGTTAATCAGCTGCTTAGCATTTTATCGCACGAAAACAGCAACGAAGGTCAGCAAGGTTCTGCTCCCACTACGTTAACAGAAAGTTCGCTAGATTCACTAAAAGGAACCGCGTGATGAAAAGTACCTTTTCCATGCTTAAAGGCGCCCCATTACTCCCTATTATTCAGCCTAAATCTGTTGACGAGGGGCTTCACCTAGCAGAAGCAATTGCAAATAGCGGCCTGTGCAACATAGAAGTAGTGAAACGCAGCGACGCAGCATTTGAAGCCCTGTCAGCGATTAGAAAACAGCTTCCTGAACTCGTTGTGGGTATGGGCACATTGTTAAATCGCAACCACGTATTTGAAGCGTTGGATGCAGGCGCGCAATTTTTGATAACGCCCACAAGCTCAGAGACATTGCTCGATACACTGATTGCGTCTAATGCACCCTTTTTGCCAGGTGTCGCTACGCCTGCCGATATTCTTTTGGCGCACCAAAAAGGCATTCGCGAAATGAAGTTCTTTCCTGCGAGTCTTAGCGGCGGAACACCTTTTCTTAAAGCTATTTCAAGCGTATTTAGCGATGTTTCCTTCTGCCCTACCGGCGGCATTAATGGCGACAACGCGAATGAGTATCTCTCGCTTGGCAATGTTCGAGCAGTAGGCGGTACATGGATGATGCCGAAGGCAGCCATTGAAGCACAAAATTGGCAAGCGATTACTTTGGCATGCCAACAAAGCCTAACATTATTTGATGAGGCCGCGGCATGAGCATAGTTGATACCAAACAAAGAATGGTTATTTTTGGCGAGTGCATGGTAGAGCTTCGAAGCACTCAGCGTGAGTCATCAGTGAGTACGCGCGATGAAAACACAGATAATAATCTGATGGCGAAAAGCTTTGCTGGCGACACGTACAACACTGCGGTTTATTTAAAACGCTGCTTGCCTTCATCTTCCATTAGCTACTTAACAGCGATTGGCGCAGACTTTTTAAGCGATGAGCTGCTGTTTAAAATGGGTGAGCACGAAATTAACACTGATTTAGTGTTTCGCTCGTCGTCGCGTAACCTTGGCCTGTATATGATTCGCAACGACAACGAAGGTGAAAGAACCTTTGCATATTGGCGTAACCAATCTGCAGCAACACAGACGCTCAACATCATGAAGGGCGCCGAGTTTGCGTGTGACTGGTTTTATTTGAGCGGTATCTCTATTGCCATTTTAGACGACGAACAGCGTGCTACACTATTCGAACTGATTTCGTCCCTCAAGGCCAAAGGCAGTAAGATTGCCTTCGATCCCAACTATCGAGCACGCCTTTGGTCGTCTCAAGAGGATGCTAAATACTGGACGGGTAAGGCTTATGCTGAAGCAGACTTAGCGTTCCCTGGCGCAGACGACCATTTAATGCTGTTTGGCCACACCAATGCTGATGAAATATTTAGCTATTTAGCCGACAAACAGATTGAAGAAATCGTAATGAAAAACGGGGCAGTTGGCGTTCATATACTCCGCCAACAAGAGCAATGTATTGTGCCTGTTGAGCGTGTTGAACAGGTGGTTGATACAACGGCTGCTGGCGATGCATTTAATGGCGGTTATATGGCCGCTCGACTTGCAGGTAGAAAGCCTGTTGAGAGCGCGAGCTATGGTGCAAAAGTGGCAGCGACTGTGATTACCTATCCCGGTGCCATTATATCAAGTGATGCCTTTACTAATCACATACCGTCGCTATAGTCGGTATGTGACATTCCTCTTTCTTTTCTCTTCTATTTCCTGCCATTGTAATCATAAGCAAGCACGCTAATTAAAATAAAGGCGATCCCCCAATAAAAAAACGCGGCACGCCCGCAATAACGCGCCACTTAATTTTTATGTGAGCTTACAACGTGTCTCGATATACATATTTTGACAGTGGGTGCGCTGTCGCTTTTAGCTGTCGCACGAATATTTGCGCCATTTTCGCCGCGCCCACAACGTTCAAGTGAGTGTCGTCCGTTTTGCCTTCAGGGTAGCGTGCATAAAGGTCGGCGGGCACCTTAATGAAGTAATGGTTGCTATTAGGCTCGCCTACCTTAGCAAGAAAATCGCAAGTTAAAGCGTTCATAGGAATAAATGGCACGTTATTTTGTGCTGCCACTTTCTTCGCTGCATCGGCATACGCCAGCAACGTCCGTTTTAACACACCTTCCTCAGTGAAATGACGCCGGCAAATACTACTTGCGATAATCACTGATGCCCCTTTTGCTTCAACATCCTGAACAAACTGATTCAAGTAAGCTGGATAAGCATTTTCCGGGTCGGCATAGCGAGCAGGATCCGACTGTTTTTGATCGTTATGACCAAACTGAATAGCCACAAAATCACCTTCAGACAGATCGGATAACAGAAGCTGCCAGCGTCCCTCATCTACAAATCGCTTTGTGCTTCTGCCGTTAGCCGCGTGGTTTTTAATATTAAGATTGGGCAGCATGAATTCAGGAAGCAATTGCCCCCACCCACGTTCTGGATACGACAACATAGGCTTGTCTGACATGGTTGAATCGCCGACCAGATGTAGGGTAACTGGCTTTTTGTAGGGTGGAGCTTTTACAGCCTCTTCACTGCCTTTATTAGTAGCGCTTTGGATTGAAGCACTTTGGGAACCCGAACTGGTAAGTGCATAAGCGCTAGATTGCGCCGCGTAACTAATGTGAAGTGTACTCGTGCCTTGCTGGTCTGCCACTGCAAAAGTACTCGATACAACGAAAACGCTTGCAAGACTGTAGCGCAGCGCGTTGAATATTTTCCCTGTGGTGGGTTTACTTGAATTTTTCACACCTTTTCTCCTTTTCAATATTTCTATTGTTGCGATGCAAATTGCTCAAAAAGTGAGATACTGGAGTGCTGAACTCCTCCCGGCCTACACTTTTTGCACATAAAAAAGGCCATCATTACGATGGCCAAACACACCCGTCTTCACGGAACACAACATTTAATTATTATCTCAGGCCGGCCAACATAATTGGCCGGCCTGTTTTTTTACATAGTATAACGAGCGCCCAAGAAGAACTGACGGCCCGTGTGGTTGTACTCACGTACCAAGTTCAAAGAGCCATCACCCGTGGTAAACAAGCGCTCGTACTCATCGGTAAGGTTAATGACTTCAAAGGTCAACGTTAGCTCGTCGTTTACGTTATAAAATGACGAGAAATCCACCTGCGTAGGTCCTGTCGTACCGTGCGCAACGTTACCATTGCTGCCAGTAAAGTCTGTCAGGTAATCGTCGCGTTTGTTAACTGACACACGCGCACCGTATTGGTCTGTTTCGTAATACACCGTAAAGTTGTACGATGTTTCACTCATACCTTCGATGTCGTCAGCGTTAACGTGCGTATAGTTCGACACGATACCCATGTTTTCGAACAGTCCTGGTAAGAAACTTAGCGGCTGCTGATAAATTAACTCATAACCGCTTACACTTCTGTCTTCAGCGTTAATTGGACTGCTATGCTCGTATGGAATAGTGCGAGGGTCTAGCGCAATTACAGGGTCAAACTGTGCATCGTTGTCAATAAAGTCGTAGTAAGCACTGTCGACTAAACGCTCTTCTGATGCGCGAACAATCCAGTTATCAATGTCTTTGTAGAACACTGTTGCTGCTAGTAGCGCTTCGTCATCGAAGTACCATTCAACACCAAAGTCAACGTTGTTCGACGTAAACGGATCAAGGAATGGGTTCCCCACGCTCACCGAGCCGTTAATATAATCAAAGCTTGGGTTACCAGGGTTTAATGAGTTCAGGCTTGGGCGAGTCATAGACTGTGTTAAGCCAAGGCGAACAACTACGTCATCAGTTGCTTCAAGTGCTAAGTTAACTGCTGGTAAAAAGTTATTGTACTCGTTTTCGATTTGTACCGTTTCGCCTTGAATAAAGCCTTCAGAGGTTGTGGTTGTTTTCACATAACGCACACCGTAATTAGCGCGAAGTAACATGTCGGCAATCTCATAGCTCGTATCAAGCTCAAGGTACATAGCTGATGTTTCTTCGCCTACTTGCCAGCTTTGTGCAGAGCGCGGTGTCCAAACCACATCTAACAATTGGCTATTAATAGCGTCAAAGTCGGCAACAAGGAACGGGTCAAGAGGGCCATCAAAACCACTTCCGAAATCGTCTACCGGCATAATTTCAGCAAAACCTACTGCCGAGTCTTGATCTGGGAAGCCATTTATTTGCTCTTCACTGTAGGTTACAACACGGTCATTGTAGGCAAAGCCAGCCTTAATAGTGACTTCATCACCTAAGTATGTCGCATCAAATTTGACCGTGTCGTTTTCACGCAATACATCAGTAGCACGTAATCGGCCATCGCTTAGATTATAGTTGCTTGCATCGTTAACATCGTAACCGTAAGTCACTTCTGGCGCGTTGCTGTTATTGCTAAAGTCAAAGCCGTAGCTGGTTTCTTCCAGCAGCGTCATATTGTAACGATATTGCTCTGAACGAGCGTCAGACTCTGCTGTACCGGCCATCATATCAAGTTTAAGGTTTTCACCAATAAACCACTCGCCAGAAATTACGAATTGGCTAAAGTCTGTAGTTGATTCCTGTAAACGGCTTTCAATACGCGATTTGATACCGTCGTACGTACCAGCCAGCACCTGTTGACCATTAGGATGAACAGTAATAGAGGTAGGCGTAATTTCTTCGAATGTACTTCTGAACATGTGGAAGAAGTTATACATGGTACGGGTGTTATCAAGCTTGGACACTAAACCGTCTAACGTTAGTGTGAAATTATCTGTTGCAGCCCACTGAATTGAACCGGTGAAGCCTACACGCTCTTGATCATTACCAAAGTAGTCAGGTCTAGGTAAACGAGGAGTCCATAAACAATTAATCGGGTCTACCGACTCACCTTCATACTGGCAATCATCTACGTCAGGTGTGCCGTTAACAACCGTGTTTGATGTATCGCCAAAGATGCCACCACCATCACGAACTGGAGTAGTCCAACGAACTGTACCAAAACCTTCCTGTCTTACTGTACGCTCTGAGAACGCTGCCGAGAAAAGCACACCGACTTTGTCGTCAGCGAAACGGTTGCTGATCATGAAAGCGGCGCGAGGATCGGTCTCTTCTGTAATGCTGTTATAGCCGCCTTGAAGAGATGAAACGAATTTAAAACCGTCGTAATCAAACGGCTTTGCCGAGTACAGATCAACCGTACCTGCAATGCCGCCTTCTTCCATAGAGGCGGTAGGAGATTTTTGAATATCTACGCGGTTGAACAATTCAGAAGCGAAAATGTTAAAGTCAAAGCCACGTCCACCGTTTACACCGCCACCTGAGTCAGTGCCATCTGTACTTGCTGGCACTTCCATGCCATTAAGTGTTGTGCGGGTAAATGAAGGGCTCAAACCACGCAAAGTAATTTGGCGCCCTTCCCCACCTTCACGAGAAATGGCTACGCCGGGTACACGTTGAATTGACTCAGCAATATTTAAGTCCGGGAATTTACCAATGTCTTGCGCAACAATTGATTCTTTACTGTTAACTGATGTTCGCTTTTCCATCAGTGATTTATTAAGTGATCCACGAAAGCCTGATACTTCAATGACTTCCATATTTTGCGCTTCGGTTTCACTGGCTTGTTCGTCTGTGGCTTCTTGCGCATGAATATGTGCGCCTGACAACGCTAGCGTAACAAGAACAGCGAGTTGCTTTTTCTTTGGTAACATTGTTGTTTCTCCGGTTTTTATATTTATAAGAGACGCGCATACTGACAAAAGGTGAAGATGCTTTTGAAACGTGTGTGAACTATTCAAATTTACACAAATTCAACATTTATCGTATTTAACCATTTCACTCCCCTTTATGCCACCGGATAACATTTTGGTGATTAATACCGTCAATGCTTTACATTTATCCGATAGCACGTCTTGGCTGTTAAGGAAGCGAAAACGCGTCAATTCTAATTCATTCTCTATAGTGGTCTCGTAAACCACCAAAACCTTGAATGAGAAGAGTTGCAGGGTACAGCTATGTTTTCTAATTAACGCAAAACTTCTCTTCGGCAATAATGTAAACCTCGAAAACAACACTCAAGCTTTACATTTGATTTACATCCTAAACAGTTATGCTACCGGTGGCAACAATTTTGTTGAAAAAATTTACAATAAGTAGAAATTTGATATGCAATAATGAAAGAAGAAGAGACTATAGAAACTTACCAAAGCAGGATGAGAGCCTTAATTAAAACATTTAAATACAGTTATTTACGCCATAATGAACGCTTTTTAAACGCGTAAAATAAAAGTTAAAAAATGTAAATAATTCCGTTGACATATGAGCAAATAAGAACCATTATGCTACCGGTAGCACAGAGTGTATTTACAATGTTATAAAAATAAGGGTTTGTTATGCTAAAAGGTATTCTACGCGCAGCTTCCGTTGTAGCTTGCACGGCGTTTGTTTCTTCCGCTGCTAATGCAAATGATTGGGTACAAATGCCTCTCGACAACACACAATCATGGTCTATGAGAATGATAGAGTCTGAGATGGTGCGTTTCCCAGAAGCTTGGCAAATCGATTGGGATGAGAAGCCACAATGGGATTACGTTCACGGTCTCAACCTCCTTGCCATAACAGAAGTCTATCAAGATACTAAAGATCCCCGCCTCCTGTCTTATGTAAAAGGTTACTACGACATGTTGGTTCAACAAGACGGAAGTATCAAAACCTATGATATCAATAAGTTTAATATTGATATGGTTAACCCTGGTAAAGTGCTGTTTTTCCTCTATGAAGAAACCGGCAACCCTAAGTACAAAAAAGCCGCTGACCTACTTAGAACGCAGCTTACTACTCACCCACGTACCGAGCAAGGTGGCTTTTGGCATAAGAAACGCTATCCAGACCAAATGTGGCTTGATGGTCTATACATGGGGGCTCCCTTCTACGCTGAATACATTGTTAAGTACGGCGATATGAAAGAGCTAGACGATGTATTTTTGCAATTTGAACTCATTGAAGAGCACCTTTACGACGAAAAAACAGGCCTCCCCTTACATGGCTGGGACGCATCTAAAAAGCAAAAGTGGGCTGATAAAGAAACAGGTCTTTCTCAACATCACTGGTCACGTTCGCTAGGTTGGTATGCTATGGCAATGGTGGATGTGCTAGAAGTTGTTCCTGCCGAACACCCAAAAACACCGTGGCTACAAGGGCGCTTTAAAGCGTTTATCGACGCTACGCTTACCTATCAACATAATTCAGGCACCTGGTATCAGGTTACTGACTTGGGAAGCCGTGAAGGAAACTACCTTGAAGCATCAGGTACAGCAATGTTGACCTACGCTATGGCTAAAGGTGCAAGCCTTAAGTTTCTTCCTGAGGAATACAAAGCTCACGCAGAAAAAGGGTTTGCTGGACTCCTTGATCAAATGATTTCGGTTAATCCAGATACTAACGTTATCAGCCTTGAGCAAGTTTGCGCCGTTGCTGGTCTTGGTGGAAATCCATATAGAGATGGTTCATTCGACTACTACATGAGTGAGCCAATCAGAGCAAACGACGCGAAAGGTGTAGGCCCATTCATTCTGGCTGCACATTATTTGAATAAGTAAAAAGCGCTAAATTGTAAATAAAGGGGTATATGATGGTCCGACCTAACTCACCGAATGCCAGACGTCACTTCTTAAAGTCTGGTCTCGCCACCACTGTTGCAGCTTCTGGGATGGCTGTAGGTGTTCCTACATTCCTGTCTGGATGTGCAAATGTGACCGAAACGGGAAGGACTCAACGCCAGTGGGACGCTGAAGCAAACCTTATTAAAGGGATGATAAAGCGCCCCACCTTTGCAAAGCGCGAAGCTAATGTTACCGACTTTTTAAATGAAAATGGCAGTGACTTTAAGCAAGCGTTACATGCAGCTATCGACCAAGTCGCACGCCAAGGTGGTGGCAAAGTGGTTGTGCCAAAAGGCGACTGGCTATGCAGCGGCCCAATTCACTTACAGTCGAATATAAACTTGCATATTGAGGCAGGCGCAACAATTCGATTTTCTACCAATCCTGATGATTACAAACCATATGTTTTTACTCGCTGGGAAGGTATGGAGTTAATGGGTTACTCCCCTCTTATTTATGCTTTTGAGCAAAGTAATATCGCAATCACCGGCAAAGGTACGCTTGACGGTAGCGCGGCGAAAGACAACTGGTGGCCATGGAAAGGTAAGTGGAAGGCTTCAACATGGGGTGACGATCCGGTTGAGAACCAAAAATATACCAGAGACACGCTGCAAGAAATGGTAGAAAACGGGACACCCGTTAGTGACCGGGTTTTTGAAAATAATTACCTGCGCCCTCCGTTTATACAACCTTACCGCTGTGAAAATGTACTTATCGAGGGTATTACCATCCTGCGCTCTCCATTTTGGTTAGTTAACCCTGTGCTTTGCAAGAACGTCACCGTTAACGACGTGTACTGTAAAAGTTTCGGCCCAAATTCGGACGGGTGCGACCCTGAAAGCTGCACGAACGTTCTTATCTCTAACTGTACATTTGATACAGGGGACGATTGCATTGCCATTAAATCTGGACGCAATGCAGACGGCAGAAGGGTCAACGTTCCCTGCAGTAATATCGTCATAGAACATTGCGAGATGAAGGCTGGCCATGGCGGTGTTGTAATCGGCAGTGAAATATCCGGCGGTGTAGAGAATCTCTATGCTCAGCATTGCACCATGAGTAGCCCTGATTTAGACCGCGGCATTAGAATTAAAACCAACAGTATTCGGGGTGGTCACCTAAAAAATCTAAACTATCGCAATATCGATATTGGGACGGTGAAAGACGCTGTTGTCGTGAATTTCTTCTACGAAGAAGGTGATGCCGGTAACTTCCCTCCACTACTGGAAGATATCACTATAGAGAACTTGAACGTTGCGTCAGCTAACCGGGCCTTTGTGCTTCGCGGGTATGACCATACGCCTATTTCTGGGTTGACGTTGAATAACATAACGATAAAACGTGCGCTTAAAGATGCCGTTATCGAAAACGTAGCGCATCTTTCAATAAACAATGTGTTTATTAATAGCCAACCATTTAACAAGCACGGGCTGTAGAAGAATAAATACTATGGAATTTAATAAAGCACGTGTCAGTCTTAGTTTAGCCTTTGTGTTGCTGGCAGGTATACTTTTCAGTGGATTAAGCGCGGCAATGCCAGCATCGACGGATGTAGTGGTAGCTAAATCACATGACAGTGACGATGACAGTGACGTAACTAAGGACGCTTTACCTCATTTTAACTCTGTGTCCCAAGCTGTTACTTATATCGCGTCTCACAAGCCACAAAAAGATAAAGTATGGACCGTCTTTATTAACGAAGGCATTTATCGAGAGCGTGTCGTCATAAACGTTGATAATGTTCACTTTGTGGGCCAGTCGCAAGAAACAACGACTATCGTTTTCAATCGGTATGCAGGTCAACAAGTCGCAGAGAATTCTCAAGAAAAATGGGGAACTCGTCGCACTGCCACTGTGGAGATTTTAGGTGATAATATCACTCTGGAAAATATCACTATCACCAATGATTTTGATTATCCCGGTAACGAGGTCAAAGCAAAAGACGATCCTACTCGATTATCAGGTACGCAGGCAGTAGCGCTTAAAACCGATGTGAACTCAGATCGCACTTACCTTAAAAATGTCGCACTTTGGGGTTACCAAGATACCCTCTATTTAAAAGGTGACCGCGCTCTGATTGAAGGCGGAACAATAGCAGGACATATTGACTTTATTTTTGGTGAGGGCACCGCGTTTTTTGAAAGCGTTTCTATTGTTTCCCGTACACGTTACTCTGGCGGTGATAGCGAAGGACTAACAGGCTACATTACCGCCCCAAGCACTCATTTACAGCGTCCTTATGGGTTAACGTTCAATAACTGTAGGCTTGAAAGAGAACAAGGCGTTCCAGATGAAAGCGTGGCACTGGGAAGGCCTTGGCATCCTACAACCACCTTTTCAGATGGCCGATATGCAAACCCTTACGCTGTAGGTAAAACCACGTTTATCAACACCTATATGGCAGGTCATATCCTCCAAAAGCGCTGGACTACTATGGGTGGAACTACGCCATCAGGTACAAAGAGACCATTTAATCCCCACACAGAAGCAAGATTTTCCGAGTACCAATCTCATGGAGAAGGTGCACCTAAAGCAGTCTCCTCACCAGCAATAAACTCTCATTTTCTGAATGATAAAAACGCGGCTTTTTACACTAAAGAGGCGGTATTGCGAGGCTGGGTGCCTAATAACATCCCGAACGATATTAAATAGAGCAACATAAGCGTAAGTAATTTGCTCGGCACATTGCGTAACCACTTGGTATCTATTATCTTTTAGTTATCACTGTGCCACTACTACCCTTATGTCTATACGTGTTCGTTATATCGTTGCGTTATTGCTAACCGCTACACTCGTCACTCTTTCTTTTATTGTTCTGTACGAATTAATCAGTGATCAGAAGAAAGATGCTGAAATTATCAATATCGCGGGTCAGCAACGCATGCTTTCACAGCGTATTGCGTTGCTCACCTCTACACCAAACATTTGCGAAGACAGTGAAGAGCAAAGGTATTTGGCGCAATCGTTATCACGTTTCAAACAAAATCATCAACAGCTTGTGTCACTCGATAACCTTCCCGCCTCTATCTCTAATACTTACTTTAACGAAGGCCAGCTCGACAACAAAGTAAACCGATACATAAAAAGCGCCGATCAAATTTTAGATGCAGCACAGTGTCAGCCCACTACGCTTTTAGATATTCAAGCGCTGACATCGCTATTACAACAGCTTGATTATGTCGTCGCGCGGTTCGAGCAAGACGCCACTGCTAGAGTAGATGTGGTTCTTTCGATTGAAGTTTACTTATGGCTAGCCACACTCGCTCTATTATGTATCGAGGCAGCATTCATCTTTTCCCCTATGGAGCGCACCGTTAAACGGTCATTTGCCAAACTAACGAGCTTGAAAGAGCAAGCGGAAAGTTCGGCTGATGAGGCTCGTAGAGCAAGCAAAGCAAAATCAGAGTTTCTTTCAAGCATGAGTCACGAACTTCGCACACCAATGAACGGCCTGTTTGGCATGATCGAGTTGGCCATAGACAACCCTGACAAAAGCAACATTTACCTTAAAAAAGCCAAAACTGCTGGTAGGCAACTCCTTGTGTTAATCAACGATATTCTCGATATATCAAAAATTGAAGCAGGCAAAATCAAAATTGAACAGGCGCCAGTCGACCTATTACAAGTCTTGGACGATGTGGTGTCGTTACAGCGGGTTTACTGCCAAAGAAAAGGCCTTGAATTTCATTACTTAAAAGACCCTGACTTACCTCACGTCATTAAAGGCGATATCACTCGTATTTCGCAAATTCTGCACAACTTGTTAAGTAATGCAATTAAGTTTACTGAACAAGGTTCTGTCACGTTAAAGGTCACCTATACCAAACGCCCAAACGGCAATTATTTAAGCTTCGATGTTATTGATACCGGCATTGGTATCGAGTCATCTAAGCTTGATAATATCTTTAAGAAATTTGAGCAAGCCGACCAATCCACCACCCGTGAGTACGGGGGCACAGGGCTAGGGTTAAGTATTGCGAAGCAGTTGGCGAAACTCATGCTCGGCGACATCAATGTAACCTCATTTGTAGGCCAAGGAAGCACCTTCAGTTTTACCATGGCAGCGGAAGAATCTCAGCTGCCTGACATTAACGTTGAACCCAGTGCTAATTTGCGCTGTGCGATAGTTGATGACTTACAAACCAGCCGCGAATATTTTGAGCATGTCGTTACCTCCATGTCGATTGTGCCCCAAAGTTATGATAGTGCAAAAGCCTACCTATCAGACAGCCCACTGGCTTTCGACGTTATTATTCTTGATTTGTCTATGCCAGAGATGAGCGGGGTCGATTTGCTAGAACAGTTGAAGGCGATGAACCCAGATATATTTCCTAAAATCATTCTTATCTCTGCTGAACTGGAACGACTAGAAGATGAAAATGATGTGTCTGAACTTATCTGGCGCACGCATGCTAAGCCCATTAATCGTCGAGAACTTGAGCATGATTTAGGAAGGTTAATTGAGACAAAACCCGTATCTCATAATGATGTTAAAGAAGGCAATAAGAAGAAACGCATACTGCTAGCTGAAGACAACGAAATCAATGCCGAAATCGTGAAGACTATATTGCAGTCAGAAGGCTATAAGTTCCTGCATGTTAAGAACGGAAAAGATGCCGTGGACGTGGGCAAGCGACATCAATTCGACCTTATTTTGATGGACTGCAATATGCCCGTCATGGGAGGAATTGAGGCATCAACAATATTACGCAAAGCACTGGAGGTTGATACACCAATTGTTGCGCTCACTGCAAACGCTTTCGCAGAAGACAAAGAAGAGTGCTTGGCTGCCGGCATGACTGACTTTTTAGCCAAGCCTTTAGACAAAGACACGCTACTGGTTTGTATCAAGAAATATATCGGTTAGCTGCATGTACTAACACTCAACAAGGAGCTGTTTGGCAGGCCACTTCCACATTTTATACGGTATAGGGTTCTTGCTCTGCAACGTACCCTGGCGCGATGGCTAAATTGTCGGTATTCGCAAGGCTCTGCTGATTCCTAAGCCAAAGTTGATACTCTCCGGTACGTAAGCTTGCATGTTTTGTACAATCAACATTCCAACGTCTAAGCAGATATCCCGCCATGGCAGCCCGCACTTCCAATGTAAGCACGCCTTCTTCCATGGCGTAATCAAGCTCTATTGCGGTAGCATACTTAATATTCTTAGGATGCGGCACAATTTCAAGTGAGATAAGTCTTCCCCACTCTTCATCACAATCTATGCATTCATGGGTTTCAGGTTCTGCTTTAACCGTTACCTTACTAATTCGAGTTAGCACAAAATCTCTAAAACTTTGTGATTTCCTGTCGAATGCGCGAACATGCCAGCGTTGACCATTATCAACAATACTATGAGGCACTAACTCTCTTGCACCACTGCCGCTTGAAAGCGACGTATAGATTACGCTCATCGCCTTTTTGTTCACGATGGCTTGTACCACTTTCGCCACCACAAAAATATCAGGAATATTAAGTGAAGATGCACTTTCAACAGGGAAATGTATGTCACCGATCGCATCAAATCCATCTGATATGTCGTTGGCAAGCTTCACAAGGGTTCGCTTTGCATCGTGTTCAAAAACCGGAATAAAGCTTTCTGTTTGAAAGTAACGTTTTTCCCTTGGATCGTAGACTAAGTTATCAGGGGCGAGCTCTTTGTATAGTGTAAAGTCACGAGAACCAGCCGATAGTCCCACTTCAAAGCGATTTATTAAGTCTTGGCGATGGATAGCCCCTTTAAACAAAAGGCAGAAGTCGATATACGCCAGTCGTTGGCGTTGAGAAAAAGAAATGGTTTCTAACATGGTGCGCACTTATTGTATTTTTATTCAGGGTGGTTTATTTAAAGCCGTATGTAAATAGCAATAGAAATAAAAAAGCCCAGCACGCGGCTGGGCTTAAACTTTTAGCCATTAAGGTTTATGACTTCACACGTTTGCGGGCGAAAAACATACCACCTAAAGCCAGAAGCGATAGCGCGAAGGTACCTGGTGCAGGTACTTCTGCAATACTGAAACTTGCGCTACTCACCTGTATAGGCGTCAGCTGCCCCCCTTGAGTGCCTTGAAAAATGTAAGAACCTGACAACCCATCAATTGTAATGTCACCAACAGACTGTGCGATAAATTGCACGGTGTATAAACCAATCACTGGTGTCTGCAGTTGATAGAACAAATCAATTTGTTCCAAGTAAGCTAGTGAACCTATCTCTAAAATTCCCCCCGGTAGAAAAGGAGGTAGAAACATCTCTAACACTGGGTTCCCCAAGCTGCTAACTGAGCCAAAAGGATTTAACGTAGAAGCGCCAATAAAACTCAAGAGCGAATCGTTAAAACCAATTGTCGTGTTATATACATCAAACGGTTGAGGAAACGGTACGATACCTAAAAAAGCACCTTCATTAGAAAAGCTTACCGTCGCCGTGATAGTTTCTCCTACTTGATAAATTGATTTATCCGTAGAGATTTCAATTATTGCGGCATTTGCATTAAAAGTAGCAATTGCCAATACCATTAAAATAATTTTTTTCATTTTCTTTCCAACTACTGGACTGCACATGCGGTACGTGTACACATAGACATTAACGCGTATAAATCGTAGATATTTAATCTGCCGTCATTGTTAAAGTCGTGCTCTTCAACCGTCGCTTGACGTTGCAGAAGCAAGGTGTAGAACGCCACAATATCGGTGTTGTCTATGTCACTATCGCCATCAAAATCACCAATTACTGGGTCCGGCTCACTCGTTTCAGGGAAATCCAGCACAACAATTACTGGATCGTGATCTGACGAACGATAAGCATCAGCCCCGTAATAGCTAGAAAGCTGTGTTTCTGACTTATATTCAACGTTGTAGTCGAAGACACGAGGCTCATCGGCATTGATATGCCAAACCGTTGCGTCTGCCACATACTCAGTCAAAGTTGAGCTTGATAGCGCGTGGTCTAAGTAACCCATTTCGCCGCCGAAGCTATAAGAATAAGCACTTTCGCCGTGGAAGAGGTTCACCAAGTTGCTGTAACCGGCGTCTTCTAGAGCAAGAATTGGATCTTCTTTCGCATAAGCATTTAGGTCACCCATTACGATAACTCGGTCAGACAAACCTTCACTGTTTTGCACAAGCGCTGTCAGCCCTAACGCAGCTTGGGTACGTAGCTCGTTCCAGCAGCCTTGTCCATCACCCAAATCAGCATCATTACCTGTTGCACTGCCACAGCTTCCTTTTGATTTGAAATGATTTACCGCGAGCGTAAACGCTTCGCTGTTACTATTTACGCTAAAGGTTTGTAACAGCGGCTGGCGGTTACCGTAGTCAAAAGGAGCTTCAGAGGAAGTAACCGCTGCGCCTTGTGGTGTAACCGTTGCAGGCTTATAAATAATACCTACCGCAATTTCATCACCACCAAGTAATGATTCAAGTGCTACATAGCTATACACGTCACTACCAAGTTCAGCATTTACGCTATTTACAAGAGAAGCAATGGCAGAATCACTCCCGTATCCATCGTTTTCGATTTCTACTAAGCCAAGTACATCTGCGTCCATCGCAACGATGGCTGCTACTGTCTTCGCTTGCTGGCGGGCAAATTCATCTTCTGAGTCTGCACCACGAGAGGTAGGGAAGTTCGGACCATTAAAGTAGTTAAGCACGTTAAAGCTAGCCACTTTGACATCGCCTTGTACGTCTAACTGGGGCACATCTGTCCTTGGGTTTGTGCGTACAGTTTGAAGAGCGCCAACTGGAATTAAGTTATAAGCACCAAATGCGTAGTGCATTACACCTTCCAGGCCTTCTACACTGTCGCCTAAACGCAGAGGATTCGCGTGAGATAAACCTCCAACTGGGAAAGGAATATCGTCAGCATTTTGCGCGCTTGATCCATCATCAACCAACAATGTGTTGCGTGCATTCGCTTCAGCCAAGGCAATGGCTTCACTTGAACCCGCGGCATACTGGTTTGTAGGAATCATCAGGCGGCCTGATGACACGTTGAATTGCCCATATCGACCAAGATTGTAAACGTCTGTCACGTTCAAAGTTTGCTGGAATTGAACCTGCATACCTTCAAGTGACTCTAGGTTAACGCTCTCGTCAAATGGCATTTCAATGCTTGTCGTTAGTATATCACCACCTGCACCTAGCGTTTCAGCATTGGCGCTTAGTACAATTTCTGTAATGCCATTGTATTCAGCCACTGCACCGCTAACACGCACAGCATCACCAACAGATGGGTATTCAGTGAAGGTTGTCGAGTAGGCAAATACACCTTCAGACGTCGCAGCATTGCCATCAGAGTCGGCGGCTTCTTCTTGAATAAAGAATCCGTTCATTTCCGGCACAACTTTAGTCACTACTGCCTCAATAACAACGTCATTGCCTGTAAGTGGCGAGGTATCGCCTTCACCTTGAATAGCGCTAATTAAGACTACTTCACCAACTGGGTCTGTAGGATCAGTTGGGTCGGTCGGGTCAGTTGGATCTGTAGGCTCGCTAACAGATCCATTGTGCGAACCAAAATTGTTAAGCGTATCTTTTGGTAGGCTATCCCATTCTTCAAGGGTAAACGCTGGGTTGCGGTTAGGATTACCTGCTGTTACTGAACTCTTGCGTACCAAAGTAACGTCTTTACCCCAGTTAGTTTTAACGCCGTACGTACCTAGAGCATCAACAACCTGACCGTTAGCGACGAGCTCAATGTAGTCATCGCCATTGAAATTAATCACGAAGCTGCTAATCGTTGAGCCGGCAGTTAACAGTGCATCTGCACTTCCGTGAGCGAATGTTGCTACGCCACCTGCTGGTATTGTGCCTTCAAGTGCTAACACTTTACGGTCAGCATCTGCGGTCTCACCATTGGAGAGTAAAACTAACTCATAACCCGCTAGACTTACCGGTTGTGTCGAGCTATTGAAAAGCTCTATACCTTTATTGAAACCGCCACCTTCGATGTATTCTGAAATGTAAATACTGCTGGTAGAAGGTGTTGTGTCACCGCCGGTATCACCACCTGTGTCGCCGCCGGTATCACCACCCGTGTCACCGCCAGTATCGCCACCCGTGTCACCGCCAGTATCACCACCTGTACCATCACAACTCTCGTTGAAGATAAGTGAAGCAAGTTCAGGTTTGTCAATAAACGGATTTCGGTTTCCTTGGAATTCATAAACGCGCTCGTTACGACGACGTTCGAAATCATCCACTGGATCACTTTCATGCCATTGAAGCAATACGCAAAGCTTACCAAACGCGGCTTCGCTAGTAGAGGTAAGGCGATTTACTAACACTAAGTCGTCTTCGGTATCACCAGCTGTATTGCCATCGTAACGCACGTCCATGTATAGCATTGAGCGTGCTACATCACCTTTTACTGCGTCACGAGGCTCAAAAGAGTCACCATCAACTCGGTTTAACGGAGCTTCAGAAAGCACGCTATCACTAAAATCAAAATCTAAGTTGCCGCGCGAGCTATTTACAGAAATATCGGTAGGACGCAGGTGCAGAATATCGCTGTATGCCGTTAGGCTTGAGCTAGGAAAACCATGGCTCTTAGCCCAAACATGTTCGCGATTCCAATTGTCTGGGTTGGTGCTTTGACTACCGCTACCATTGGTAAACTTGCCTTGTGATATGCCTTTGTAGAACAAGATAACGTTATCGGTGTTAGCAGGATCTTCATCAGTGTAAGTGAGTGCTGTCCACACTTCAGAGTAAGAAAGCGTACGATGACCATTTTCAATGATGTTATGCGCCGTGTCTTTTAACGTTTGCGCACTTTCACCGTTTGCAATAGCTGTGTCGAGAGCTGCGTAATAGTCAGATGCAACAAAGTCGCTGGCTAGGTTAACTGCTTCCAAATCAGGGCAGTTAAAACAAGTACCACTTAAGAAAAGAAGTTCATTTGAAGATTCACCACCGTCGTCAGGGTTACCGCCAGTATCCCCACCATCGGTAGTTCCATTTCCACTTACTGAAATACTGTCTAAATTGAGATATTCGGTACCCGAGTTGTTAGCCATGGCTACTTTCAGTTCTAAAGTGCTTCCGCTACCTATCGTTTCGGTCAGTGTTGCAGAACCAAAGTCTTCCTGTACCGTATTCGTTGCCCCTTCTGAAAGCGTAATAAGCTCGAATGCGCCACCATCTAATGAGTAAAATACATCGATGTAGTCTGTCGACTCAAAATTTCCACTTTGAGAAAGCACGGCATTTATGGTGATATCACCGGCACCAGATATATCGATAGACTCGCTCAACCAGACTACTTCACCGTCAGTATCACGTGCTTGCATTGCGCCGCTTTCAACACGGAACCAGTCTGAAGTGGCACTTAGCTCACTCGCTGACACGTCTACGGACCAACGATCAACACCTTCAAGGTCAACAATTGCTCCCGCAGGGTCTGAGCCAGTTGCGCCCTTGCCTTGCAGTTCATTTGCTTCGAAGTCTTCTTGCCATACTGTATCTGCAGAGGCATTAATAGAAACAACGCCTAACGACAATGCACCCGCCAACAACGCGTTGACTACTTTAGCTGATTTCCTCAGCTTATACTTTTGTGTGTTACCCTCATGAATCATTTTGCTTTCCGCTTTATTGTATAAGGAAGGTATAAATTCTTATACATACGTATATACAGCAAGCACTTAATAAAAATAATAATATAAACGTCACAAACGTTAAAAATCAGAAACTTAGACGTTTAAAATAAACTTACTTATTGATTAACTCTGCTGAACTTTGGTACAGGGAAAGTTGATTTGTCACAATGCGTAAATGTTTCAGCTTTGAAATATTTTAGTGACTCGCCGTGGTGCATGTTACAGTTTTATGCACAAAAAAAGAGCGCCTAGTGGACGCTCTTTCAATCATAACTTTAAGACAAAAAGCACTGGGTAAACGCCTTTTCGTTGTTGCCTATAACTGCTCGTTTAAGAAGGCGTTAAAGTCTGCCTGAAATGCAGATTTCAGCCGCATACACTGTTGAGACTCGTCCTGCATAATTTCGACACCGCGTGCCATTCCTTGATAGGTCTCGCTAATTGGCGCGTAGAACGCATTGGCCATTTCTAAGTTTTCAGCCGAACAGGTTGTTGAAACAAATTCCGGCATTCTGCTTACATGGTAATCAGGCATTTTTGCTAGTAGCGCGTCTTTATTCTTACTAAGCCACTCATACAATAGCGTATGATCGTCTAAGTTACGTGCTACTCTCACCACCATATACATGGTATTTGCAGGCGTAATATCATCGGTAAGCGCTAAATCTAACATTTTAAAGACGGTCGCTTTGTCTTCAAAGTACATCGAATACACCAGCGTGCTTTTCACATTTGGCAACTGTGCTTTTTTAAATGCCTCTACAATTGTATTAAACCATGTACCCTGCTCGCCTTGTTCACTATTTCGCGTAGCAATTTCAATTGCTGTACCGGCAATACCGGAAGGAACACTGCTAGTATCTGCAAGGTACTGTTTCGCTATTTTAACGCTTTGTTCAACAAGTTGCTCATTGTTTGAATGAGTACCCAGTAAGCTGTATAGCTGGTTACGCAGGCGAATGACATCTGCGTTATCCTGCTCACTTTGAGACAAGGTAAGTTTGTTTAACAAAGGCATATAATTTTGATTTAGAAGCTTTGCATATGCGGCTTTATTGTCTTCATTTACTAAATAACTAAACTCAGCTAACACCCCAACAGCCGCACGAATGACCGCAGGGTCATCATCTTTTGCCAAGCTATTAAGCACCTTCATCACGCTGTCTACACCTACTTGATCTGCGTTTAACAGCGCCTGGTAGTTGTATAGCACATTTTTCTTTTCACGCTTATTTAGCGCATCAATGTTGTTTAGCAGTGCGTTTAGCTGAGCTGGTTCAATTGACCAACGGAAGTAACCTGTTGCATTGTCATTAGGGAACACCCAGTCTGCTTCAGCAAGCTGAGGTAAAACTGTGGTTTCTTTATCAATAAAAACCACTTCGTTTAGTATTTTTCCGTTTGATTGATAAGTCAGCTTTAATGGAACTGCCCATGTCTTATCTTCCACGGTCGCGCCTGCAAGGTGAAAACGGGACTGGGTTAATTTGCCATCTTTTGAAATATGAATAAGTGGGTAGCCCGGCTGTTCCAAGTAGGCTTTCATCATGGCGCTTAAGTTGAAATCGGACACTTCATCTAGGGCGCGCCACAAATCGTCTGCTACGGTATTACCCCAAGCATGGGTATTCATGTAGTTTTGAACGCCTTCACGAAACTTTTCTGTACCAATTAGCGATTCAATCATTTGTAAAATTGATTCACCTTTTGAGTAGTTCAAGCCCAACCCATCCATCACATCTGGCTGACTTTTCACTACCTTTTTAACAGGTTTCACCGTAGGACTAGCATCTGCACCAAATGCTCCCTCTTGCACTATGCGATCGGCGTAGTTCAACTCTGGATACAAGGTTTTCATGGTATGACTTGCAGCCCAAGACGCAAACGCTTCGTTCAGCCATAGGTCATCCCACCACGCCATTGTTACCAAGTTGCCAAACCATTGGTGAGCAAGTTCATGCGCAATAACATTTAGCGGTCGTGAACGCTCTGTGACGCTTGGGTTATCTTCTAGCAGTAACAAACTATCGCGATAGGTAATTAAACCTACGTTTTCCATTGCACCGTGGGTAAAGTTGGGTACGGCAACAAAATCCATTTTTTTATAGGGGTACTTGATACCGAAAAAATCTTCTAGCGAGGCTAGGATTTCTGGGATGTGTTTGATAACAAATTTGGTTTTATCGGCATACCCTTTTGGAACGTATATTTTTCCTGGCACCGACAGCCCAGAAATTTCAGCACTATCAAAAGGCCCTACGGTATAGGCAATAAGATAAGTCGGCATGGGCTTAGTTTTTTCAAACACTACGGTTTTTATGCCGTTTTCCACTGTCACCTTTTCAACAGGTGTATTACCCACAATTTCCTGATGTTCAGGAGAACTGATGGTCATTTGATAAGGAATTTTGAAGTTTGGCTCATCAAAACTTGGAAACGCTTTTCGCGCATGCATATCTTCAAACTGGGTAAATATATAGTTGGTCTCTTCAAAACGTGACAGATACATGCCATCTGAAGACGTGTTCACTTTCCCTTCAAACGTAATCTCTAACGTATACTTCCCAGGCGCAATCTCATCTTGCGATTCGCCCCAATTGATGTCGTATTCTCCAATCGTAACATTTAGAGGAAAGCTGCTGCTTCCAGACACTAAACGCGCAGAAGTCACGGTCAAATCTTGCTGATAAAAGCCCACTTTCTTAGTTGGGGTTTTAACCGTTACATCAATATTCGTTTTTCCAGAATATGTAGGGTTATCAGGGTCTATATTTAAGTGAATACGTTGAAAAGTGGGAGCGATCGTTGACGGTAAGCGGTATTCAACATCAGCAAGTGTCTTTTTCGCGGGTGATACGACTGCAGATGCAGTTTGCGCTTCTTGCGCCACTACTGCCGTTGTCGATAGCGATGTGAATGCAAAAACACTCGCAACCACACCGGCTAGTGTAGATAGTTGTTTCATTATGGTTTATCCATGTTATGGGAAGATCCCTATATTCATCCATGGGTAAGAATAAATATCAAAAAGGGCCTTAGCAATCTAAAGCCCTTTTGGCATTGGTTCAAATTGTTACTATTCATGTCAACCGCAAGAATTGTGCATTTCAGCGTACATTGACTCTGGCGATTTATCTTGTTTCTGCTTCGCTGCCTGCTGACAGCCAAATCAATTGAATAAGCCAGCAACTCTAGAAATGGTATCGTCGCAACTGCATTTGCATTTGCTTAACTTGCTGAACTAAGGCTTCACAGTTATCTACCACTTCTTTTGCATAGGTAGTATTGGCATTGCCCACCTGTTGAATACTGCTTACCCCTTTATTCACATCGTTAGCAACCTCTGTTTGTCCTTCAGCCATTGTGGCAGCGTCTTGGTTTAACGTTGTGATGCGTGCAACAGCGTCAAGCGCCTGCTTTAACGAATCGCCAGCATGTTTTGTGGTGTCCACGGTTTTATAGGCGGTTTCTTTATTTTGCTGCATTTTCTCAGAAGCCACGCGGCTACCTTGCTGAAGGCGTTCAATCATATTGCGAATTTCTTCCGTGGAAGACTGCGTTCTGCTTGCTAGCGAGCGGACTTCGTCAGCGACAACGGCAAAGCCACGTCCCTGCTCACCAGCGCGAGCCGCTTCAATAGCTGCATTGAGCGCAAGTAGATTCGTTTGCTCTGCGATATTCCTGATAACTTCCATTACACCGCTAATTTCTTCACTTGCCTGAGCCAACTCAGTGATAACCTGTACTGACGCGTCCACATCGCTTGCCTGAGACTGGATGTCTTTAATGGTTTGCGCCAAAACGCTTACGCTGTTTCGCGTATCTTGATCGGCAGCGTGTGCCGCTTCACTTGAACTGCGAATGGTTGACGACACCGTTTGTGCATTCTGCTGCATTAATGAAATGGCGTTATTAATTGACTCCGTTTCTCGGCTAAGTTGTGAAACGGTATCTTTGGATTGCAACGCTGTTGCATTTAACCTTTCTGACTTTGCTAGCATGTGGTCGGTGGCTTCGTCCACACTCTGCAACGTGTCTTGTAACTGGCTAAGAAGCCCATTAAACGCTCTTGCCATGGTGCCAAACTCGTCGCTTCTTGATGCCTGAAAACGGAACGTTAAATCTCCCTCACCAGAAGACAAGTTGTTTACTACCCCAATGAATTCTTCAAGTGGCTTGCCAACAATATACTTAACGAGCAACCAAATGGTGATCAAAATTCCCACGCTCGCCAATACGATTTTAAGTACAACAACCAACACAGAGCTTCGAACCATAGCCGATTTTTCTGACGTCGACGCCACTAATATAATATCGTACCCCCAAGGCGAAAACGGTACCACTTCTACAACCCAGTCATCATTAGGTTGAAGGGCGTCGGCCACCTGCCGATCATTCACATGTGCGGAATGCATGCGAATGTTACCTTTTGCATCACGAAGGGCAACAAAGCCTTCTTTTAGCACGTGACTTTGCTTAATGGCTTGCTCTAAGACGTTAAGGTCGGCTGAGTATCCCACATACCAGATGCCCACAACGTCACCACTGCTGTTAAACATTGGCTCGTAACCTGTTAAATAAGGGCTACCCAAAATATCAACCGCACCGTAATACGCTTCCTGCTGATTAATCTTTTTGATCGCCTTGCCATCAGGGGCCAACTTAGTGCCAATCGCCCTCTCGCCATTTTTAATGACATTGGTACTCACGCGAATATAGTCGTCTCCTGTTTTACTAAAAAGCGTGGCTGTGCCTCCCATTACGCTTGTCAGGTTATCGACCAAATCGAATGTGTTGGCTTGCTCCGCATTGCCCAACCTAAGCTGCCGAGCCTGTGTATTTTTAACGGTAACAATATCGGTTTGATTAGGCTCACCGATTGCCTCACCTCGTTGTTTAAGCAACGCCATACTGCTTTTGACGCGTTCAAGCATGATAGAGTCAGTCACAGTAAGAATATTCACTAAACGATCGGCGGTGTTCTTCTTTTGCTCTTGAACAAGGGTTGAAACATTTGAGGAAGTGGTGATAACCGTTGCCACGGCAACAATTAAAGCGAACAAAGCGATAACAGCAGAAATAGAAAATAGAAACTTTCTTTGAATGGACATTTATCATCTCGATATGTAGACGTTTAATACAAAGCCATTCCGTTGCGCTTTCTAACCTCGGCCTTAAATTTTTTTACCAAACAGCACAACGGCTTGAGGCAGCAATCCCTTTATATTAATTTAGGCAAAAATTACGTAAGAGCAAATTATCCAAACGTTTATATTTTAAAAAAGTTGTCCAATTAACAACCGATTATCAGTCAGTGCTACTTCATGGTCACCTTTGTGCCAACAATTTTCAGGGCCGGTGCACCTCGAATTAAGGCATTCCTTGCAAACTGTCCGTGACAAGAAGGACATATTCCTTCTTCATGAGTAAAGTCCTCAACTATTCTCTCTTTAAAGCATTTAACCAACGCGCCTTTGCCGCCTTTTCGATATTTAAATAGCTGGAATTTGCACTTGGAGCAATAAATTTGCACGGTTCTGACCGGCCCTTTTGCATTAGGTTTTGCCATAATTTCTCTTTGTACGTTTTAGGATCCTTCAAATTTCACCTTTTGTCGAAATGCGACAAATTGTAAATCTCGGTTATACTTTCGTGAGGGCGCGTCGCCCTTGGGTACAAACCACTAGCATGCTTGCCTCGATGTTAGCGAGTTAAGAACGAAGGTAATATCAATGAAGATAGTTGCAGCCCTGTGCTTTTTAATGTCTGCGCCGATTTATGCCGGTACAGCCGTGATAATAAATGCCAACAACAATTCTGGGATCGATATCGATACCGTCAAGAAAATATATCTGGGAAAAGTAAAAGCATTTCCCGATGGAAGTCGCGCAATTCCCCTTACCTTCGAACAAGGTAATAATATCAGAGACGCTTTTAATAATAATGTGCTTGGAAAATCTGAATCACAATACTCTGCATTCTGGTCGAAGCTTGTGTTTACTGGCAGAGGCACACCACCTGAAATGATAGCAACTGAGGATGAGATGTTAAATCTCGTCGCGACCAACCCCAATACCATAGGTTTTGTGGATGAAGGTAAAGTTGATGGCACGGTAAAAGTTGTTGGTACATTTTAGGGCCTGCTGTTGTTTAATATTCAGCAAAGACCAACAAGCCCTGGTTATTTAAACTAGGAACAATTGGCGACGCCTTGTCTAAATGCGTCGCCCTTTTTAGGCGTCTAGCTTCAATCAGGAAGTGTCGAAAGATAGTTAATGTTTGCAAAAGCCATTATGACATCTTTGGCGAAGTCGACCCTAGGATGACGAAGCGCTCCCTTTTTCCACACTAAATAAACATCATTTTCTGGGCCTGGCTTGCCCAGCGCGACCAATTCGCCTTTTGCAATACCTTCTTTACATAAGTAGTCAGGCAAAACGGAATAACCAATTCCCGCTTTGATAATACTACTTATTGCTCTTATATCGGGGCAAACAGCCGCGACAGGCGACTCACACGCGGCATTAAATACCTCCGAAAAGTATCGCCGAACAAGCGGTAACTGTTCATCATACGTCACTACTTTATGTTGGTTGAGTAGCGCTGCCGATATTTCTCTTTCTCCCAGCAACTTTCCCTGCACCCGGTTCATCACTAAGATTAAACGCTCTTTATCCAACTTCTGATATTCATACATCGCGTCAGTTGGCTCAGAGGCGGTAATGGCAAGCTCCGCTACATCGTTCTCCAACAAATGATAAATATTACTTTTGTTGCCGGTATGGATCACTAAATTCACTTTATCGGCCTGAAGCAAGTTAGCGAGTGCCGGACCTGCCACCAGACTGAGGTACTCCGCAGGGCCTGCAAGGTGTAACGTGCCGTGATCGGTGGAAGCACGACTGCGAATAGAAGCCACTTTCTGCTCTAACGTATCAATGTGACTGGCGACCTGCAGCGCCAAGTCATCAGCGATAGCCGTTGGCTCAACGCCTCTCGCTTTTCTTATGAACAACTCTTTACCGACAATATTCTCCATGGCTTGTATGTGAGAAGTGACCGCTGGCTGAGACATATGAAGGCGAGCTGCAGCACGTGTAATGTTGCCGCTTCGATAAACTTCTACAAAGGTTTTTAACTGTGTTAAGTAAGACATAATCCCCACCCATCAGATTTTTGATGACTCGTCACAATTTATCTGACTTCTCGATGTAAGCCAACCTCTCTAAGATACACGCACTTTCTAATGCGACAGGAGCTGCACATGAAATCAGCATCATCAATTTTATCGCTCGCCATTATTGCGGGTTTATCACAGTCGGCCTATGCGGCAGACGTTAAAGCTGCGAATGCCGGTAAAGGCGAAATACTTGTACTACTTTCAAGTGAAAATGTAATGCAACTTGCAGATGGCAAAACAGAGCCTACAGGCTATTACCTTAACGAGTTTGGTGTGCCGGCAAAAGCATTGGTAGACGCAGGCTACAAACTGGTATTGGCCACGCCAAAAGGCAATGCGCCATCTGTAGATAAAAAGTCAGTAATACCGCAATACTTTGATGGCGGCGAATCGCAAATGCGAGACATTCAAACGTTTGTAGCGTCAATAGAAGGCATTGATGACACGCTGTCATTGAGCGAAGTGATTGGACAAGGGCTGGAAGAGTTTGAAGGCGTATTCATTCCAGGCGGTCATGCACCGCTTATCGACCTGGCAAACAATCCTCAAGTGGGTGAAATTTTGTCTCACTTTCACAGTGAAGGAAAACCTACTGCCGCTATCTGCCATGGCCCAATCGCCTTACTTTCTGGGCAATCTAACCCGCAGGCATTTGAACTGGCATTGAAATCCGGTGAGCAAGCCTCATCTGAGAGTTGGATTTATGATGGCTACAAAATGACAATCTTCTCCACACCGGAAGAGGCCTATTTTGAAAGCACGTTAAACGACGCAACGTTATTGTACTACCCAGCAGACGCCATGGCGCAAGCGGGTGGCAAGATGGAATTCAAAGAAATGTGGGCGCCCAATGTAGTAGTAGACCGTGAGCTTATTACAGGCCAAAACCCGTTTTCTGATGAACTGTTAGCTGAAAAGCTTTTACAACAGTTAAATTCACAATCTAATTAAGGACAGGCAACACTATGCTTAATTTTACGTTTAAGAATCAAACCGAAATTCTGTTCGGCAAAGGGCAACTAAGTGAAGTGTCTTCACGTTTGCCGAAACAAGCAAAAGTCCTCTTCCTCTACGGTGGCGGCTCAATTAAGAAAAATGGTATTTACGATAAAGTAACGACTGCACTAGCAGGTGCTGAAGTCATTGAATTTCAGGGTGTTGAACCAAACCCAGAATTTGAAACACTGATGAAAGCTGTGAATGTCGCCCGTGAAAATGACGTGAACTTCATTCTTGCGGTTGGCGGTGGAAGTGTTATTGATGGCGCGAAATTCGTAGCTGCTGCCGTTAACTTTGCAGGCGATCCGTGGGACATACTTGTTAAAGGTGCAGCATTTGAAAATCCATTACCTATTGGCGCAGTACTTACTTTACCTGCGACAGGGTCTGAGAGTAACGGTAACTCGGTAGTAAACAGAAAAGAAACGTCGCAAAAACGCGCGTTTTCTTCTGAAACAGTTCAGCCTGTTTTTGCCGTACTTGATCCTGAGTTCACCTATTCACTACCACCACGTCAAGTATCGAACGGCGTGGTTGATGCTTTTGTTCACGTGATTGAGCAATACCTTACCTACCCTGTAAACGCACCGCTTCAAGACCGCTTTGCAGAAGGAATTTTACAAACCTTAGTTCAAGAAGGTCCTAAAGCGTTAGCGACGCCTGAAGATTACGATGTGCGTGCAAACGTAATGTGGTCAGCAACAATGGCGCTTAACGGATTAATCGGTAAAGGTGTACCGCAAGACTGGGGCACACATATGATAGGTCACGAACTTACTGCGTTACACGGTTTAGATCACGCCGTGACCTTAGCAATTGTTCTACCGTCGTTAATGTTCGTGCAGCGTGACAAAAAGCAGGAAAAAATTCTGCAGCTAGGTGAGCGCGTGTTTGGCATTCAGGAAAATGACAAAGAAAAGGCCATCGACTTAACCATAAAAGCGGTTCAGGACTTTTTTGAAACTATGCAGGTTAAAACTCGCCTGTCAGACCACAACATTGAAAAGTCTGCCATTGATGGGCTAATCGAGAACCTTGAACGCAACGGCTTAACAGCGCTTGGCGAGCATGGTGACATCGATCTTGCTAAAGCCCGTGAAATTCTAACTCTTGCGGCATAACCCCTAGATTTTAAAGCACTCAGCCTTCGCTGAGTGCTTTTGTGTTTATTTAAAAAGAGAGAAATATGACTGCATTATTTGAACAATTTTCGTTAAAAGACGTGACGCTTCGCAATCGTATTGCTGTGCCTCCTATGTGCCAATACTCTGCAGAAGATGGGTTTACAAACCAGTGGCATGAAGCAAACTACCAGTCATTTGCCCGAGGCGGTGCTGGATTGGTTATCGTTGAGGCAACCGCCGTCTCGCCAGAAGGACGTATCACGCCAAATTGCTTAGGTATTTGGAAAGATGAACACGTTAGTGGCTTAAAAAATGTTGCTGATCGTATAAAAAGCCAAGGCGCTGTTGCTGGAATTCAAATTGCACATGCCGGGCGCAAAGCGAGTGCTAACCGCCCTTGGGAAGGTGATGACCACATTCAGCCAAGTGAAGAAAAAGGGTGGCAGCCTATTGGACCTTCGGCAGAAGCCTTTGGGGCACACTTACCTGTTACGCCTACAGAAATGACCAAAGCCGATATTGAGCGCGTTAAGAGTGACTTTGTGAAAGGTGCCCAGCGCGCGCTTGAAGCTGGATTCGAGTGGCTTGAACTGCATTTTGCCCACGGTTATTTGGCTCAAAGCTTTTTCTCGAAGCACGCCAATAAGCGTACCGACGAATACGGCGGTGATGCGCAAGGCCGTGGTCGATTCTTACTTGAAACACTGAGCGCAGTGCGTGCGGTTTGGCCTGAAAACCTACCGCTTACCGTACGCTTTGGCGTTATCGAATACGATGGTGATGACGAACAGACGTTGAGCGAGTCTATCGAACTTGTAAAACAGTTCAAAGAAATTGGTACTGATTTCGTTAGCGTTAGCGTTGGCTTTAACACGCCTGATGCGAATATTCCTTGGGGCCCTGCTTTCCTTGCTCCAATTGCTAAAAAGGTACGTGATGAAGCCGGGATCCCGGTTGCTACAGCTTGGGGAGTAGACACACCAGAGCTCGCCAACGATACCATTGAAAACCAACAACTTGACGTTGTTATGGTAGGTAGAATGCATCTTACAAACCCACACTGGCCTTACTTTGCAGCGAAAAAGCTAGGCGTTGAAAAACCATCTTGGGTAATGCCTGCACCATATGCACACTGGTTGGAGCGTTACGCACCATCAGACGAAAGGTAGTTATTGACTTTACAGGCAGCAGTGTTTTCGAGCACTGCTGTGTTTTTCCTCGTCTTCTGCCAATAACGTATAACGTTGCGTCTCTGTACTTGCTTTTTTCCAAGTTAGGTTTAAGGTTGCTATAAACCTCCTTCAAGATTTGGAAGAATGCAGGTTAAAGATTTTTTTTCCTCATCAGCAAAGCTTGCTGATCTAACGTCACTCCGAAGGCGCCGTGTCATTCAAATAAGCGCGGTAACAGGCTTCGGGCTTTTCGCTTCGTCTCTGGTCGCGAGAGGCATAACTTTTGATATCTTTTTACTGGGCTTGTTCTCATTAATCGTCACTGGCTCGCTCGCATACAAGTATTACGTTACCACCAGCAGTTACCTACTTTTAGGCGCTATGTCGTCAATGCTGTTTGCCCTATCCGCAACAGGTGCAGGCGTATTTGATATCGCCATGATTGGCTACCCTGGCGTCATCATATTTGCGGCTTTATTAGGTGGAATTGCCCTATTTGGCACCGTTTTATCTTTAGTGCTTCTTCAGTGCATTACGCTTACGTGGTTGATTATGCACGATGTAGTAACACCAAACCCGCCTATTTTGAGCTGGTCTCACGTGCTCTTCATCATGGTTATTTACGTTATTACGGGCTTCAGCGTTTTTATTTTGATACAGGATATTCGTCGGCTTATGCAGTCACTGCAGCAAGAGGTGTCTAAAGTTGAGCAAAATAGAGCACATATCCAGCACTTAGCACATCACGATCCGCTCACAAACTTGCCAAATAGGATTTTGGGCGAGCGACTTTTCAACGAAAAGCTACGCGAGAGTGAAGAAAAAGGGCTTCAGCTCGCGCTGCTGTTCATAGACTTAGACAACTTTAAACCCGTGAATGACGCTCTTGGCCATGCTGCGGGCGATCGGTTTCTTCAAAAAATATCTCAAACCATCACCGACCACCTATCCACAAAGCAAAGTTTAATACGCTTCGGTGGCGATGAGTTTATTGTGTTGGCGCCAGAAATATCAGACAAATCTGAAATCGATGACTTATGTAAGAACTTAATTACGTGGTGTTCGAACGAATTCGAAGTGCTGCAAACCAAAGTGGTAGTATCGGGTTCAATTGGTGTAGCACAAGCGCCTTATGACGGAATTAAATTTAAACAGCTGTGCCGAAAAGCTGATATTGCCATGTACGAAGCGAAACGCAACGGTAGAAATAGATACGAATACTATGACGTTCGCTTTGACGAAGAAAACGATGAAAAATTCACACTTATTCAGCGTTTGCGCCCGGCCGTACATGCCAATGAATTCGAGGTGTACTACCAACCGTTGATAGACCTTGCCTCTAACGAGGTTCAAGCAGTAGAGGCGCTTTTGAGATGGCCTCAGAAAGACGGCTCAATGATATTCCCCGACAAGTTCATACCTTTAGCGGAAAGCAGTGGCCTGATCATCCCTCTTGGTGCGTGGGTATTGAACCAGGCTTGTGAATTTTGCGCTAAACAGCATGAAAACGGTCATACTAATCTTACGGTTGCCGTAAACTTATCCTTTGCACAATTCAAAGATGGTACGCTCCCTGCGGTCGTTGAGCAGGCCTTGCAAAATTCACAATTAGCACCGCAATTTTTAGAGCTGGAGCTAACTGAAACCATACTCGCGGATGAAAATGGCACCACTGGCGAACAACTCGAAGCGATTAAATCGTTAGGCGTGCACTTTGCTATTGATGATTTTGGTACCGGTTACTCTAATTTAAATTATCTACAGACATTTAGCGCTCGCAAACTCAAAATAGACCGCATTTTTATCAACACCTTGGGCATTGGGGAAAACGACGCACCTTTAGTTGCAGCAATAATCAGCATTGCCGACAGCCTTGGCATGAAAGCGGTAGCTGAAGGTATTGAAAGTAAACCCGCTTTAGAAAAGCTAATAAAAATGGGATGTGACTTGGGGCAAGGCTATTATTGGAGCAAGCCACTCCCCGCGCCCGAGATAGAACGATTTTTAAGTAATCATCCAACAAAGTAACCACTTACACTAAAAATTCGGAAATGTTCCGTTGTGAAGGCACCGTTTTAGAAGCTCATGATATTTCAAACGGACATTTTCATGCCGATGGCTTAACGCAGCATTGGATTACTGAAAAAATAACAATCTGCCTAAATCGAAAAACGCTAAAACCCGTGATACGTCACAAACTCTTCGTTGTCGGCGCGAGTTGAGCGAACCTCGTTTGCAGCGAACTCTGGGTCTGGATAGCCCAAGGCTATGCAAATCATAATGGCCTCATCATCAGGGATGTTAGCGTGCTTGTGTACTACATCGGACTGCATAATGCCCTGACCATTGATAACACAACCAAGCCCTAAGTCCCATGCAGCTAGCACAATGCCATACGCAAGCGACCCTAAACCAAACTGGGTGATCCCTGCTGGCTCTAAAGCCTTGTCATAGGTAAGCACCAAAGAAACGGGTGCATCAAACTGCCTAAAGCCGCGCATCATCCAATCCATACGCTTCTCCTTGTCTTCTCGGGTTATTCCCATTACGTCGAACAGCTGTATGGCTACATCAATTTGACGCTGACGGTGAATCCCCTCGTAGTCCTCTTTGTAGGGAAAGTCTCGAACGTGCGGTTTACCTTCAAGTGTATTTTTGGTGTTGCCTTCACGAATTTTATCAAGCACGTCGCCTGTCACTACATGAATTTTCCAGGTTTGCGTGTTATAGGACGATGGCGCCCACTTCGCTGCGTTGATAATCGCGTCTACTGTTTCCTTAGTAACGGGCTGTTTAGTGAACCCTCTAACACTCTTTCTTGATGCTGCAAACTCGGCAAAATTCATACACTTCCTTAAACGCGGTAATTGAACTTGTTAAGTTAGAGTAAACACGACGAGTTTGCTCTTCAATAGGCGGCAAACTTAATTCAGATTGTTTGTTTTTATAGATATATATAGAAGTTTGTAAACCCTTTCATTTAGCAGTGCGTAGCAAAAGCATGTCATGAGTCAGGCACACATGATGTTTATGGAAGTTTGGCTTTCAAAAGAAGCATACGAAAGGAGTTTTATAATGGCTAAGAAACCGCAATTAACCACGTCGGCAGGCGCCCCCGTAGTAAGTAACGAAACCACTAAAACAGCAGGAGAGCGCGGCCCCGCCCTCTTACAAGATTATCAACTCATTGAAAAGTTAGCGCATCAAAACCGCGAACGAATTCCAGAACGTGTCGTTCACGCGAAAGGCTGGGGTGCACAGGGCACATTTACGGTCACGCACGACATTACCGATTACACATGCGCTGACTTATTCTCAGAAGTGGGTAAACAAACTGAAGTATTAAGCCGGTGGTCTACGGTAGCGGGAGAATCAGGCGCAGCTGATACCGAGCGTGACGTGCGAGGCTTTAGCTTGAAGTTTTACACACAACAAGGCAACTGGGATATGGTAGGTAATAATACTCCTATCTTCTTCATTCGTGACGGATACAAGTTCCCTGACTTCATTCGTACGCAAAAACGTCATCCGAAAACTAACCTGCGCTCTCCAGAAGCCATGTTCGACTTTTGGGCTGCACAGCCAGAAAGCGTGCACCAAGTTACCATTTTAATGTCAGACCGTGGTATTCCGGTGTCACCTATGCACATGAACGGCTATGGCAGCCACACTTTCAGCATGTGGAATAAGGAAGGCAAGCGTCATTGGGTGAAGTTCCATTTCAAAACTCAACAAGGCATTAAAAACTACACCAATGAAACGTCTGAAAAAATCATTGGAAGCACTCGGGAAAAATATCAAGAAGAGCTATATAACGCCATTGAAGAAGGCAATTTCCCAAAATGGACAATGTACATTCAGGCCATGCCAGAAGAGGAAGCAGGACAGCAAAGCTATAACCCGTTCGACCTAACCAAGGTGTGGCCGCACGATGACTATCCGCTTATTGAAGTTGGCGAACTGGAAATGAACAGAAATCCAGAAAACTACTTTCAAATGATAGAAAACGCAGCATTCAGTCCGTCAAATGTTGTCCCTGGTATTGGCTTTAGCCCTGACAAAATGCTTCAGGCTCGCATATTTTCTTATGCTGATGCCCATCGCTATCGTTTGGGCACACACTATGAAGCACTCCCCGCTAACGCGCCGAAAAATAGCAAGGTAAACCACTATCACAAAGACGGCGCGATGCGCTTCTTTACCAATGATTTTGGTAACCCTGACGCCTACTATGAGCCCAATCAATACGAAGGTCCGGTGGCTGACTTTTCAGTGAAAGAGCCTCCGCTCCGCATTGATGGAGACGCTGATAGATATCATCAAGATGAAGCAGATGTGGACTACGTGCAGCCGCGAAAACTGTATGAGATGTTTTCTGATGATCAAAAAGAACGGCTGTATAAAAACTACGCTGCCGCAATGGGCCCGTGCTCAGATAGCGTAAAAGAGCGTTGGTACGCCGTGCTAGAAAAGGTACATCCAGACTACGCCGCAGGCGTACGAAATGCGGTAGAAAGCTTAGATACCGACGTAAATACGGTACCGATTACTGAAAATACCCCTATCGAAGATAGCTAAACGCTATTGTTGTAAGGTATCGCGGCCCAGCAGTTTTTTCCTACTGGAATCTGCTGGGCTCCACAATTTAACAAACATGGCATATTTTTAATACTTGCCTAAAACACATCTAACTGATGATAAAGAGACTTCTGTCATCAAAATATGCTCATTGAACTTTAGAACAAAACTTGTCGAGTAAGTTTGCGAGATTGAAAATTGTGGCTTACGTTTAATGTATCTAAACGTTTATAGCGCTATGTATGTCGTTATTTAAGAAGTCAAAAACAGAACAATCCACCTCTCGCCAAGCTCCATGGAAAATAGCCATAATCGATGATGAAGAAGGCGTACATGAGGTCACTAAACTCACTCTGCGGAAATTTAATTTCGAAAAACGCGGGGTTGAATTTCTATCAGCTCACAGTGGCGCTGAAGGCCTAGCACTTTTCAAAGCAAATCCAGACATCGCTCTCGCTTTCGTTGATGTGGTGATGGAAACTGACGATGCGGGTTTGAATTTGGTTGAGGCCATTCGCAACGAGCTCAATAACCATACCGCCCGCCTTATTCTGCGAACAGGTCAACCTGGTCAGGCGCCGGAAGAAGAGGTAATCAGGCGTTACGACATAAACGACTACAAAGCCAAAACTGAATTATCATCGCTTAAACTTAAGTCTTGTGTGTACACAGCAATAAGGTCGTATCGGGATATTCAGACTATTGAGCAAGGTAAGCGCGGTATGGAAGACGTTTTAAAATCCTCGTCTTCCGTTTTAGCAAGCCAGTCTTTAGCCCAATTTGGCACCGCAGTGTTGAAACAGACACTTACACTGCTTAACCTAAACAACTCTGTACTCTACTTGTCTACTCAGCACACCGACTTATATGGCGATACGACCATGACGGTGCTAGGTGCCAGCGGCGACCTAGTTGGATTATGCGAACCTGGAATTTCTAGCCGAATTCCTGAAACCATCGAAGAAGAAATCAAACAAGTCTTAGAAAGCAAAAGTCACTATCAGTCTAAAGATTTATTCATCGGCTACTACCCTACTGGAGAAGATAGCCACAATATCTTGTATGTTAAGTTAGATCATCCACTGGATGCTCTGCAGCGCAAGACCTTAGAGATGTTTGCCTCTAATGTGGCGGTAATATTCCAAAATCTCACGCAAAAAGAAGACATACAAAAAACCCAAAAAGAACTCATTATGGTGCTTAGCGACGCAATCGAAATGCGGAGTAAAGAGACCGGTGGCCATGTGAGAAGGGTCATTCTTATGACCGAATTTCTCTCTGAAAAGCTTCACATGAGCCGAGAGTTTATTGAGACCATACGGTATTCAGCCGCACTTCATGACGTGGGTAAAATTAGCATTCCTGAAACTATTTTACATAAGCCGGGCAAACTCGACCCAGAAGAATGGGAGATCATGAAGACCCATGCACAAAAAGGCTACGAGCTACTTGCGGGATCTGATCGCATCGTTGCTAAAATGGGCGCCATCATTGCGAAAACGCATCATGAGCGGTGGGATGGTCAAGATTACCCTGAAGGATTAGCTGGAGACGACATTCCCGTGGAGGGTCGTATTATGGCAATTGTCGACGTTGTCGACGCATTGCTATCTAAGCGCTGCTATAAACCGGCATGGAGTCCTGAGGAAGTAAAAGCCTATCTTCATGAGAATTCCGGGAAACAATTCGATCCGCTAATCACCCACATTATGATAGAGCACTTCGACAGAATCCTTGAAATCCGAGCCACAGAACCGGACGAAGATGAATGAAAGAATCGCTAGAACTAATCTTATTACGCGTTAGCCAAAGCGCAGATATTGATAAAGGTGAATTAGACGTTGCTTCTAGACTTATTATCAACTCGGTGTGTGAGGGTTTGCAAATTACTCGAGCTGGCATTTGGTTGTATGATGAAATGCAAACACTGGTCCAGTGCACATTGCTCATTGATAAGGGTAATGACCTGGACCACGAAAGCTTAGTACTTACCCGAAAAGACTTTCCTCACTATTTCGAGGCGCTAGATTCAGAGAGAACCATTGCGGCCCACGACGCATTAACAGATGTTGCAACATTTGAATTTGCAGAAGTGTATTTAACGCCGCTTGGAATTAGCTCTATGCTTGATGTCCCTATTCGCCACCGCGGCAAAATGATTGGGATAATTTGTTGTGAACACCAAGGCAAAGCCCGTGAATGGCATGCCGATGAAGTTGTATTTGCGGCATCACTGGCAGACCTTTACGGGCGTGCAGTGAGTGCAAATGAGCGCGCAGATTACGAGCAGAGGCTAATTGAGGCCAACCAAACCCTTGAGCAAAAAGTAATAGACCGCACGGCTGAACTTGAGGCCGCACAAGAAAAGCTCGTCGAGTCAGAAAAAATGGCGGCGTTAGGAAATCTAGTCGCAGGCATTGCTCACGAAGTTAATACGCCGTTAGGCATTGCACTTACCTCCGTCAGTAACTGCAAAGAAGAACTAAAAGGCATCTATCGAGACTTCGAAAACGATGAATTAACCGAGCAGGGTTTTAAAGACTTTGAAGCTATTTGCTCTGAAGGGCTAAACTTGGCTGAAACAAGCCTGATGCGGGCAGCGAATTTAGTACAAGACTTTAAGCGCACTTCTGCTGACCAAACGTCGTTAGAAATAGAAGAAATTGCATTAGACGAATATATCCCTAGAGTCTGTAACCCTTTAAAACCCATGCTTCGCAAAGAACAAGTTGAGCTAAGCATAGACGTTACGCCCAATTTGGTGATAACCACCTGTCCCGGCATTATTGCCCAATTGCTAACAAATTTAATATCGAATGCTCAGCGTCACGCTTTTGGTCCATCGGTAAATAACGACGTGAATAGAGTGAGTGTGAGCTGCAGTAAAAATGCCAAAGGCATTGTGATTAGCGTACAAGACAATGGCAAAGGCATACCAGAGGCGCTTCACAAGAAGGTATTCGAGCCATTTTACACCACGGCTCGTGATAAAGGCGGCACAGGGCTGGGCCTAAATATTTTATACAACTTAGTACGACAAAAATTTAACGGTGAGATTGACTTAACATCAACCCCTGGAGAGGGAACGAAAGTAACCGTGTGTATTCCGGTTGAAGACTAGCGTACCTCTCATTTTCCACTACCTATACCCTGCGTTATAAATTCCCTGTGCAGCGCGCGACATTATTAGAATGTCGCCCTCACGACAGACCTAAAATCAAAGGCTGGGCAAGCTAAATACAAAAGCATAACAAGGCATGTAGAAATGCAACTTTCACAATGGCGAAGTTCCGGCCACTTTTTAAACGTCGACGGTCAGCAAGTTTTTTATAAAACAGAAGGCACGGGACCAGTACTATTACTCATTCACGGATACCCCACCGCAAGTTTTGATTGGGCTAAAATATGGCCAAAACTTACAACCCAGTTCCACTGCGTGACGCTCGATATGCCAGGGTTTGGTTTTAGCGATAAGTCACCAAAAAAATACTTAATTAAAGAGCAAGCCGACGCGATAAGTGAGGTAATAAGGCATTTAGGTATCACAAGCGCCCATGTTCTATCTCATGATTACGGTGATACGGTTGCGCAAGAAATGATGGCGCAGCAACTGGAAAACAACCTTGCCTTTAACATCGAATCGCTGCACTTACTCAACGGTGGCCTTTTTCCTGAGACACACCGTGCTCTGCCCATTCAAAAGCTGCTGCTCTCTCCAATTGGAGGTCTACTCATTCGCTTTTTAAACAAAAACGCAATTCGAAAAAGCATGCACAACATATTTGGCTCAAACACACCTCCTTCAGATCAAGACATCGATGATTTTTGGACACTTATCAGTGCAAATAATGGTCACCAACACATGCACTTGCTTTTGGACTATATGAAGCAGCGTAAACAATACCGAGAGCGCTGGGTAAGTGCACTGCAAAATGCCAATGCCCCTCTTCGACTAACCGCAGGCATGGCTGATCCAATCTCTGGCGCGCATATGGTGGCGCGGTACAAACAACTCATTCCTAATGCAGACGTAATTGAACTCGATCAAATTGGGCACTATCCGCAAATTGAAAGTGCTGAAGCCGTGGTGAACTCTATAGCAAGCTTTTTAGGTCGCTACGCTAACTAAACGTGAAACTTTGTCTTGATACGGCACGCGACAGGGGTAATATAACGCTTCACTGATTTAACTCTAGACTCGCAACCAACGTTTATGGACGCTTCAACCAACAACGAAATTATTCCTGCCGCTAGCTTTAAGCAGATTGATATTGGTTTCGTGACCCCTGCTGCTTCCATAAAACGGTTTGTACAATGCATATGGGTGATTGATAACCCAGAAGGCTCAGCTACAACGCTAAACGAAAAATTTTATCCCGATGCAGGTTCTAGTTTGACTTTTTATCTCGATCAAACTAACTGTGAAGCACAATTGTTTTACCATACTCAGGTCTGCGCCATGCCGTGGGAACTGGCTTGCAGACAAATAAGTGTAAGATTTAGGCCCGGTGCCTTGAAATACTTGTTCGGTTTAACCTTTGACGACAGTAAAAACCAACAAATCGACATCGCGTTGGCTATGGTTAAGCAGCGTGATTCCTATCAACGACTGCAAGCCTATCTTATTGGAAAAACTATTAGCCAGCAGTGCTTAGCAATACAGCACTGGTTGATTGAGCTAGCAGAAAATACTGATGGAGCCTTTCAGAAATGGGAGCGCATGCTTTATCAGTCGATGAATTTACTGGTGCCCCCACAACATCTTGCCGATCAGTTCGGCGTCAGCCGAAGAACGCTGGAGCGCCAATTTCGCACTAACTTTGGTTTCTCGCCAAACAAACTGTATCAATTTGCTCAAATACGCCATGCTCGATCGTTATTAACCTCAAATTCTGAAGCGCTGAGCCACATCGCATTGGCATGTGGTTACTTCGACCAAGCGCACTTTACGCATTCGTTTAGTGATTTCGCGCTGGAAACGCCCCTTCAGTATAGAAAGCGAAAGTTGTCGCAAATTTACAATTAAGCGTTTTGCTTAGACTTTATAGTTCTCCGCAGTTTAAAGGAGATCACTATGAAAAAACGTATTACACAATCTGAGCTATATTCTGAATATCCCCATATTCTTGAACACCTCACAGGCTTGGTTAAGCCTTCAGTCAAAAGTACTTTAAGTCATAAACTCATACATTTAGTTAAGCTTCGTGCGTCACAAATTAATCAGTGCGGCTTCTGCCAACACATGCACGCCGAAGAAGCGAGAGAGTCTGATGAAAATCAGTCAAGGCTTGATGTATTGTCTGCATGGAGAGAGCTAGATTGTTTCAGTTTTGAAGAGAGAACAGCATTAGCGTGGACGGAAGCGTTAACGCTTATCCACTCTTCCACTATTACTGAAGAAATGTATAACAGTGTAGAAAGCACCTTCGGAAAAGAAGGGCTGATAGAACTCACGTCTATTATTCTTCAAATTAATAGCTGGAACCGTATTTCAGTAAGCCTTCAGTTTCAACCTTCTATTTAGTAGTAAGGAAGACGTGAAAATGACTATCATGAAACAAGTACAAAATAACAAATTGGGTGTAGCCGCCTGCTTGTGCTTTTTTTGGGGAAGTACCCTTTTCTTGCCAGCCTTCAGCAAATTTGCAACCGCTGGAGTATGGTTATTTATGGCGGGTTCGTTATTAATGCTTTTCGATACGTTAAATGCACGTAACGATTAGAAATATCGAGCACCCGTGTGGGTGCTCTTTCTCATTATCTATTTTTCTCTAATAGCCTTAAGAATCTAATCCGGCAAACCAATCCAAGGTAGTTTGCCATAACGGTTCAGCACTCTTTCTAAAATATCCCATATGACCAACAGCGCCAGATAACGCATTGGGATGTAAATCGACACGAGTAACAGGGGCATTTGCATAAAACTTAACAAACGCGTCGCGTGATTGAGGTAAGGCCCAAAGGTCATCTAGTACATTTACCGCTACTATTGGCGTTTTAACTGCCTCGTAAAGCTTCTCAATTCCAAACATCTTAGGGTCATCAAAGAAATAATGGGGAAAGCGACACCAATGCCTCCATTGACTAAACACATTTCGAGGTAAGTCCTCACCCATTCCTAATACTCGCCATGCGCAATACCCTTTCCACCACGTTAAAATTGGTAAAACAACATTCCACATTGTAAGCACTTTCAGCTTTTCTGATAAAGGCATGTACCCGTGCCACCCTGCGCCTGTTCCATAAACATAAAAGCCAGATATTTTATGGTGATTTGGTAGTAGCCCAAAGGCATGACCACCGTAAGAGTGACCCACAATATAAAGAGGAACGCCATCCTGACTTACGCTTTCAACAACCGCAGCCAAATCTTGCTTGCCCCAATCCAATAAGTTCATCCTGAAGCCTTTCAACGTTGCGGGTTTAGACTCTCCTATCCCACGATAGTCAAACGTAATAGTTTCGAAACCTCGCTCACTGGCAAATAATGCAAACCGACGATAAAACCCCTGAGGTACGCCTGTTGCTCCGGCAATTATAATCCGTCCTTTGAAATCACCTTCTGACAGATATTTATACCCTTTTAGGCGGTAGTTATCGCTTGTAATAAATTCAATTGCTTCCATATCCCACCAAATTATAACGAGTGTCTTAATTATTTTTCGATGCTACTCTATAACAAGTGTTATAACAAGCGAGAATTGTATGAGCAAAAGTTCAGCTGAGGGCCGCCAAAGGGTAATAGAAACTGCGGCATCTATTTTATCAACGAGAGGGTTGAAAGGGGTGAGTATTAGAGAGGTGGCGAAGCTAGCCAACGCCCCCCTTGGTTCAACTTATCATCACTTTCCCGATGGTAAAGTTCAAATTATTACTGAAGCAATAGAGTGGGCTGGGGAAAAAGCCGCAGAGAGACTGAAAGGCTGTTTAGATAAAGATAATCGAAACGGACTCCAAACCTTTCTACATCAGTGGCGAGAGCGACTCCACCGTTCCAACTTTCAACAAGGGTGTCCTATTGTCGCCGCAGCCATTGAAGCATCTCAAGACAAACACGAAGAACAAATCAAGTTAGCTATTTCCCGTATTTTTAAGCGCTGGCAATCAATACTTGCAGATCATTTCATTTCTCACGGGCGAACTGTTGTGCTTTCGAATTCAATGGCGCTTACGGTAATTTCGTGTTTAGAAGGCGCGGTAATTCTTTCTCGTGGATATCAAACAATTGAGCCCTTCGATGCAATAATTGACACGCTTTCGTTGTTGGTTGATCAAGGAAAAGAAGATTCTGAATAATCGCCTTGGATGAAAGTTGATGCATGGGTGCCATAAAGTGAACGTCGCCCCCGCCTGCTATTGTTTATAGCCCGAGAGAGTCCGAACGGTTCGATTGAGTTCGTTGATTTGTTGGTAAATATGTTTAGATAGAAAACGCTTGAGAGTTAAGCTAATAGTGGGGTAGAGCTGAAATTTAGAACTAGGGGTATCGCTGAGAGCGAGGAAGAAGTTGGTCGGTGTGAGAGGATTTGAACCTCCGACCCCTGACACCCCATGACTATACCCATGCGAGAAAAAGTGAGAACCACTTCACACTAGAAAAATTTTTTTATAAAAGTCTAGCAGTAAAGATCTGATGCGCAAGCGATTTTTCTAAAATTCAGTTTTAACATATCACCATGTTGTTTCATACAGTGTCACGTTCTTGTGTCACCGAATGAGTACATTTTTTAAAACAAAATCAATGGTGGTCTTATGATTATAAACAATCTCACATTAAAGAACTTATATAAAAAAGAACAAGCAAATCCGACAGGTAAGCGATTTGAAATAACTTACGGTGGAGGCCTTGGCTTACGCGTATCAAAGAAAGGAAAATTCACATGGCAGTGCCGATACAGATTTGGAGGGAAACAGCATCGTCTTGACATCGGTCGTTATCCTGAACTGAGTATTTCTGAAGCAGTTAACGAGTTAGAAAGCATTCAAGACAAACTCAAAAATGAAATCGATCCGCTACAAGATGACAATTCATTTGAAATCAACACAGTAAGTGAACTCTGCGAGTACTGGGTTGAAAATTATGCGTCTCGCGAACGTCGTCGTCCGGAGATAGCTATTCGCTCTATAAATGCAGACATTGATCCGGTGATCGGCAACAGAAATGTACGTTCAATTCAAGCATTAGATATACATCGTTGCTTAACTAAAATAGTAAAGCGTGGCTCGAAAACGCAAGCGCACAAAACATTAAGTCTGCTAAAACAAATATTTTCTTATGGCGTCGTGCTCGGAGTGGTAAATTACGATCCTGCTGCGTCGATTTCAAGGAATGATGTTTGCAAGCCATCAAAACGCACGAATCGTAAGTTGGACGACGATGAAATTGTAAAGTTAATGGGTAAGCTTAACGATCATTCGATAATCTCAGAACAATTTTCTATCGCGCTGAAGATTCTGCTCCATACCGGTCAGCGGCGTGGTGAAATCATTAATGCACAGTGGCAGGAAGTAGATTTAGCACAAGGCACATGGTATATCCCAGCCGCTAAAAATAAAGCTGGACGTGATCACATTGTTTATCTTACTTCAACAGTCGTACAATTTTTCAAACGGCTTAAAGCTCTAAGCTACGGTTCAGAGTGGGTAATTCCTTCCAAATCTTGCTCTGTAAAACCATTTTCAGAACGTGCTTTGACTCGCGCCGTAAATCGCGCTCAGGAACAATTTGGTTTAAAGAAATGGGTTCCTCATGATCTCAGAAGAACATTTGTGAGCGGCGTCAACGGAATTGGTGGTGAGATTCACGTTACAGAAAAAATCGTAAATCATGCTCTTGAAGGCATGCTCAAAGTCTATGATGTCGGCGATTACGATGAGCAGAAAAAGAAAACAATGCTGATGTGGGAGAGTCATCTGAACACGTTATGCAAAGATGCAGAAATCTCTTCTACCGAAGAAGCAGGAGTGTAAAACATGAATAAGAATTTGATCAAAACTATTACGCCGGCAGAGTTGCGGGAACTTTTGAAGATAAGCCGAAGTACGTACTATCGAATGCTTTACAGGGGTGAACTACCCCAACCTATTGAAGTATCTGAGCGTATAAAAGTTTTCAATCTTGCAGATATTGAAAAACTTCTTGGGCTAAAGCTCGTCGCTTAATAATAACGTCACTAGGTTGGGTCGGGCCGACCCAACAGTGTCAGTTCATCATCCTGAGTCGGGCCGACCCAACAATGTCAGTTCAACATCTGAGTCGGGCCGACCCAACAATGTCAGTTCATCATCTGAGTCGGGCCGACCCAACAATGTCAATTCATCATCCTGAGTCGGGCCGACCCAACACTGTCAATTCATCATCCTGAGTCGGGCCGACCCAATAATGTCAGACCATCATACTGAGTCGGGCCGAACCAATAGTGTCAGACCATTGTACTGAGTCGGACCGACCCAACAATGTCAGCTCATCAGCCTGAGTCGGGCCGACCCAATAATGTCAAGTTCATCAGCC
>CEVQ01101018.1_pt1 | contig 66707 bp, 51 predicted proteins | sample 356551 | NCBI WGS metagenome assembly CEVQ01 (sample SAMEA2623756, study PRJEB7988) | marine metagenome | biome: marine biome (ENVO:00000447); feature: mesopelagic zone (ENVO:00000213); material: "saline water (ENVO:00002010), including plankton (ENVO:xxxxxxxx)" | depth 250 m | reverse complement strand
ACCACCTCGGACGGCGGGCACACGGCCAGCGCCGAGGTGACGGTCGAGGAATCTCAAATACGGGTTTCAGGCATTCTTATTAGTCCAGATAGGTATGAATTAGTTGAGGGAGAAAGCCTACAAATGATAACTACCCTAACCCCTACTAATCCTACAAATGACAAAGTGATTTGGTCAAGTAGTGATTCCTTGGTAGTTAACGTAGATAGCCTTGGTACGGCTACTGCTCTTTTGCCGGGACAAGCCGTAGTCACTGCAACTACAGATGACGGCGGATACACTTCTTCCTCCGAAATAATTGTAGCTGATAGTATTAAACCTGTCTCAGGTATTTATTTAGATCCCGATACTGCTCAACTTATAATGGGAAATACACTTCAAGTATTAGCAACCATAACGCCAAATAACGCTACAAACGATAAGGTCCACTGGTCTAGCAGTGATTCTTTAGTGGCCAGTGTAGACACCTTGGGTTTGGTTACGGCACATTCTCCAGGAAATGTAAATATAACTGGTACAAGTGATGACGGAGGATATACATATAGTTCTCTAATTTCAGTTTATGAGGTTGTAACGACTAATACTAATAAGAGTATTTCTACTTCTAAGAAGAAAGATACCAATATCTTAAACCCTGTAAACGATGAATTTAAGATATTTCCGAATCCTGCATCAGACTTTATCACTATCGTTATTCCAGAAAATACTAAAGAATGTGTGTTAGGAATTTACGATGAAAGCAATAGATTGGTAATACGACAAATAGGATCTAATAATGAATTTAAGATAGATGTCAGTGGCCTGAGTAAAGGTGTCTATATAATAGTGTTATCGGATTTAGAAAACAATACTTTATGTGGAAAATTTTTAAAAGAATAGTTAAAATCTTATCTATTAAAAAAGCCTCCGTTTAAGGAGGCTTTCTTAGTTGACTGATTTTCGCTTTTTGATGTTATAAATTATCCTCGAGAAATATCACCCGACCCAGAAGTCTTTGTATCAACTTTTTTAGGGTTACCTCTGTAGCTGATATCTCCTGAACCTGAAACTCTAGCTTTTAATGATTCTTTGGCGGTAATCTTGATATCGGCAGAGCCCGAAATGGTCGCTTCTACGTGTTCAGCTTCCAAATCATAGGCCTTAATGTCACCAGACCCGGAAATAGTTGCCTCAAAGCTGTTTGTCGAGCCGCTAAGAGTGATGTCACCTGACCCTGACATGGCAGCGGTTATCGAGTTAGCCTCTAGATTTAAAGTGATATCGCCCGATCCTGACATAGCCGTTTTAAAGTTGTTGGTCTTGATTGTCTTTTTACCTACAATATCGCCCGATCCCGAGAGACTTACAGCGTCTATACTTTCTACCGGAACGGTTATTCTTATTCCATTACTGTTTTTAGAAGGTTTTAAATTCATTCCTTTTTCAGCACGAATCGCCAATTTACCATTGTTTACCTCTGTAATGATGTGTTCCAATAAGTTTTGATCGCCTTTAATTGTGAGTTCGCCTTCTTTGCCATCGACAAGGTCGATATCGAACCAGCCCGATACCGATAGAGCGTCATAGTCCTGTAGGTTTCTGTTTTCGGTGGTTACATTTCCATCTCCTTTAACCACACGGCCCCATTGCGCCGAACAAGAAATGGTTACCGATACTAATAAAATTAATAATTTTGCTTTTTTCATGATGATTGATGTTTTTCTGTCTAAGACAGAGGTTGATAATTAGTTTTTAAAGAATGTAATGCCTCCGTAATCACTGGTAATGGAAACATTTTTACCGTTTGATACTGATCCATAATGACCTTTATAATATTTGCTGTTGTTCTTTTCTTCGCTGATTTGAATGTCAAAATCATCTTTGCCACTAACTCCGGCATATGAAGTTCGTATTTCGAAATTGAATGCGTATTGTGGATGATACCCGATTTTGACCCCCGTATAATCTGTTTTTATCAATAGGTTGCCGGCGTCTTCTGCCATTTGGTCAATTTTTAAAGAACCATAATCTGCGGTAATATCTAGATTGCCGTGTACGGTACCGATCTGAACATTGATGTAATCTCCGCGGCCGTAAATATTATTGGCCTCGCCTACTTGAATTTTTCCGTAATCACTGGAATATTCAAGGTTTTGCATGCTTTCTATTTCTGAATTGGTATAATCGGCATTAATGACCAAATCACCCGCTTTTTCGATTTTAAAACCTGAATAATCCGCTGAAATTTTAGCACTATTGACATAGCTGAAACTTGAGTTTGAGGTGTAATCAAAATTCAATTGATTTTGTCTTCCTCGCAGTTCCCCTATATCTAATCTACCGTAATCACAATTGATTTTGGCATGTCCATCGACCCTATCAAGTATGATGCTTCCATAGTCGTTATCTAAGTTAATATTGCTTTTGATGGGTAATTTAATGGTGTAATCGACTTGCATATTAACGTTGTTCTTTTTTCCCCAGTTCCATCCCCAACTACTATTATCATTGTTGAAGTTCGTCTTTGCCGATACCTCGTTTCGGCTGGCCTCAAAATTCACATCGATTTCATTGAGCTTTTGAATGACCCTTTCTTCATTATTTCCGTTGGTCTTTATATGTACCTCAATGATAATCTTATTTTCATTCCAAGAGGTAAGGTTTAGGTTTCCATAGCTGTTATTTACGCGTAACAGCACATCAGAATTGACATCGAATTCCTTTTTAATGGTTTTTTCTTTGGTATGTTTTCCCCTAAAATCGCCATTATTGGCAGAAATGAGGACAGGAGCCAAGAGTAGGAGCAATGTCAAAAACTTATATGGTAGTATTCTTTTCATAATCTGTTGAATTTTTAATGTTTTCAATTTTATCGAGAACATCTTGCAATAAATCTATTCTGGTTTGAAAATTAGTGATCATAGCACTAAGAATTAGTTTGCTGTCACCCCCGTTGATAAGGTCTTGTGTGAGCTTCTTATAGTCTCTTTCGAGCTTTGTCAATTGGGAGAGCGCATCATCGACTAGTTTTTTGGTCTCGGGCGAACTCAAGTCTTTAAGCTCACTGGTCCGCTGCTCAATTAGATTGGCAAAGTAAAATTCTGTTTGAGAGACTTCAGGTGAAATTTCGGCCACTTTCTCTTCTAAGCTTGGGTCGGTACTGAAAAATAGAACCGATAAGGTGCCGGCCAATAAAAAAGAGGCGGCTATACCAATGGTTTTCCACCAATTATTTGTTGATTGATTCAATGGTACCGTACCTGCTCTCGAATTCAGTTTTTCGATAAATCGACTTTGATGTCCACCAAAAGGCTCTTGATTATCAAATTGACCTTCTAACCGAGCGAAAAGTTCGTCTATTTCATCTTTTTTCATATCAAGCACAAATCAGTTTGTTTCTTAAGCTTTCTTTGGCCCTAGAAATAGTAGTGCGGCAATTAGCATAGCTAATGTTCATAATCTTACTTATTTCTTCATAATCATAACCTTCGATAAGATGTAAGGTCAAAGAAATTCTGTAATTGTCTTTCAATTTGTTCATGGTCTCCATCACTTTTTGAGCCTTAAGTTCAGTTACGCCATGTGAATCGAAATTAACTTCATCATTATCTTCGACCCTGTACATCACATCTTCAATTGCAACTTCGTTCTTTTTTAATTGCTTTTTGTAGTGGTAGATACTGTTGTTGATTACAATTCGCTTTAACCAAGCGCCGAATGCGACTTCACCTTTGAAAGTATGCAGCTTCGTAAACGCGTTTAAAAACGATTCTTGCATAATGTCTTCAGCTTCATCGGTCTTCTTGACTATTCTTAGCGATGTATTGTACATAGCTTTATAATAGCGGTTGTAGACCTCTATTTGGGCGCTTTGTTTGCCTTGCAGGCACCATTTTAATAAAACATCAATATGTTCCCTTTTGTGGCTCAAAAAGTGGATGGTTTGTAGTAAAGATGTATGAAGATAACTTTTGTTACAGTTTGTTCGAAAAAAAGTAATGAATACGGTTTTTCATGATTGGCATAACAATTGTCTTAACTGGTAAGCAATAAAGCCCCCGATAATGCGATTATTAATCTACACGGGACTTTTCAACGTTTATAAACAATTGAATAAATTAGGATTTCTGTTCAGATAATGACAGAATGACTGGAAATGATATTATGGGAGATTCTAAATTTTCAAATTTTGACAATATGTCGTTACACGGTATCGATGAAGATGCTGAATTAATACCCTTGTTGACACCCGAGGATGAAGAGGAAATGAACAACGAGGTTTTGCCTGAAACATTGCCTATTCTTCCATTGAGAAATACGGTTTTGTTTCCTGGGGTGGTGATACCCATTACTGCTGGGCGCGATACTTCAATCAATTTAATAAAAGACGCCAATAACGGTTCGAAAGTAATCGGTGTGGTTTCACAGAAAGATGAGGCAACCGAAAATCCTACCCCGGGCGATGTGAACGTTTTGGGCACAGTAGCCAGAATACTGAGAGTTCTTAAAATGCCCGATGGTAATACTACGGTGATACTACAAGGGAAAAAGAGATTCGAGATTGCCGAGGTATTGACCGAAAAGCCATACATGACCGCTACGGTTAGAGAGGTGACCGAAAATAGGGAAGATCAGCAAAGCCAAGAGTTTTTGGCCATTATAGAATCGATTAAAGAGCTTGCTTTAAAAATCATTCGCGATAATCCGAATATACCAAGTGAGGCTTCCTTTGCCATCAAAAATATTCAGAGCAATTCGTTTCTGATCAACTTTGTTTCTTCAAACCTTAATTTAGATGTAAAGGAGAAGCAAGAGCTTTTAGAGATCAATAGTCTAAAAGATAGGGCCCTGGCCACGTTGAAATATATGAACCTTGAGCTCCAAAAATTAGAGCTGAAGAATGATATACAGTCAAAGGTCAGAAATGATTTAGATCAGCAACAAAGAGAATATTTCTTGCACCAACAGATGAAGACCATTCAAGAAGAGTTGGGTGGTGTATCTCATGATGACGAGTTGTTGGAAATGCGCGAGAAGGCCAAGAAAAAGAAGTGGAGCAAAAAGGTGGGCGAGCACTTTGAAAAAGAGTTGGCCAAAATGCAGCGAATGAATCCGCAGGTGGCCGAGTATTCCATCCAAAGAAATTATTTAGACCTTTTTCTTGACTTGCCATGGAACGATTTCTCAAAAGATAAGTTTGACCTAAAAAGGGCACAAAGAATTCTTGACAGAGATCATTACGGACTTGAAGATGTCAAAAAAAGAATCATAGAATATTTGGCAGTCCTGAAGTTGAGAAACGACATGAAGTCTCCGATACTTTGTCTTTACGGACCTCCTGGAGTGGGTAAAACTTCATTGGGTAAATCTGTGGCTGAGGCTCTAGGAAGGGAGTATGTGCGCATGTCACTTGGCGGTTTAAGAGATGAGGCAGAAATACGAGGACATCGAAAAACCTACATTGGGGCAATGCCTGGTAGAATTGTACAGAGTATTAAAAAAGCGGGCACCTCAAACCCTGTATTTATACTCGACGAAATTGACAAACTTTCTAGCAGTCATCAAGGGGATCCTTCTTCAGCAATGTTGGAGGTTCTAGACCCAGAACAGAACAGTGAGTTTTATGACAATTTCTTGGAGATGGGATATGACCTTTCAAAAGTAATGTTCATAGCCACTGCCAATAATTTAAGTACGATTCAGCCTGCGCTTAGAGACCGTATGGAAATTATAAATGTCACGGGTTACACCATTGAGGAAAAGGTAGAAATAGCCAAAAGACATTTGTTGCCGAAGCAATTAAAAGAACATGGTCTTTCGGCCAAAGATTTAAAAATAGGTAAACCGCAACTTGAAAAGATTGTAGAGGGGTATACCCGTGAATCTGGGGTTCGTAGTCTTGAAAAGCAAATAGCTAAAATGGTGCGCTATGCCGCTACCAATATAGCGACCGAGGAAGAGTACGAAGTGAAAGTTTCTAATGAGATTGTTGAAAAAGTGCTGGGCCCCGCCCGTTTAGAGAGGGATAAGTACGAAAATAACGATGTTGCCGGGGTGGTAACAGGTTTGGCATGGACTAGTGTTGGAGGTGATATTCTCTTCATCGAATCCATTTTATCGAAAGGTAAGGGAGCACTGAATGTTACCGGTAATCTCGGTAAGGTGATGAAAGAGTCCGCTACCATTGCCTTGGAATATATAAAATCGAATGCCGATAGGTTTGGCATCGATTTCGGAATTTTTGAAAAATATAATGTTCATATCCACGTACCGGAAGGGGCTACACCAAAAGATGGGCCGAGTGCTGGTATAACTATGCTTACGTCACTGGTTTCGTTGTTCACGCAAAGGAAAGTGAAGAAAAGTCTAGCCATGACAGGTGAGATTACTTTACGTGGTAAAGTGCTTCCTGTAGGCGGTATCAAAGAAAAAATATTGGCTGCCAAAAGAGCAAGAATTAAAGAAATTATTCTTTGTAAGGATAACGAGAAAGATATTCTTGAAATAAAAAAGGAGTATCTTAAGGGTCTAAAATTTCATTACGTAACCGACATGCACGAAGTAATCGATATTGCGATTACTAGTCAAAAAGTCAAGAACGCGAAATCCCTTTAATGCAAAAAATAGCAATTGCAATCGATGGTTTCTCCTCAACAGGAAAAAGTACGCTTGCTAAACAGTTGGCCAAAGCCTTAAACTATAAATACATAGACACTGGTGCTATGTACAGAGCGGTAACCTTGTTTGCCATGCGTAACGGTTTCATTGCCGAGGGTAAAGATAATTTAGGTGCTTTAGTTAAGCTTTTACCGACCATCCGGTTAAATTTTGTTCCAAATGAAGAGTTAGGTTTCTCCGAAATCTATTTGAACGGCGAAAATGTAGAAAACGAAATTAGAACCTTGCAAGTTTCTAGATTTGTCAGTAGGGTTGCAGAGTTGGAGCAGGTGCGCCATAAACTGGTAGAGCTTCAAAAAGCAATGGGAAAGGAAAAGGGCATTGTTATGGATGGCCGCGATATAGGCACGGTAGTGTTTCCCGACGCGGAACTAAAGGTTTTTATGACCGCTTCAACTCAAGCGAGGGCTACCCGTAGATATAAAGAACTGCTTGATAGGGGCGACAATGTTTCATATGAAGAGGTTCTTGAGAATGTTCAAAAAAGAGACTTTATAGATTCCAACAGAGAGTTTTCGCCGCTGCGAAAAGCTGATGATGCCATAGAATTTGATAACAGTGATATGGGATTGCAAGAGCAATTTGAGCGATTACATAGTATAGCATTGCGATGTCTTGAAAAAGTACAATGAAAAAAAGGCCTTCATATGAAGGCCTTTTTTATGGGTTATTTCCAGAATGTTATAGATTCGGAATGACCAATTCTTGATCAGGATGAATAACATCGGGGTTTTTAAGAATATTGGTATTTGCAGCGAATATCTGCTTGTATTTCATTGGGTCACCGTAATACTTTTTGGCAATTTTACTAAGCGATTCTCCGCTTTTTACAGTATGTCTTGCATAAACAGATGTGTCGCCCACAGTAATGTTAGCCTTAATATCACTTGGATTTTCTCCACCGATTTCCTTTATTTTGTCCCAAAGCAAATTTTTCTCATACTGGGTGCTTGCCTCTCCCTTTACTTTTAAAATGCCGCTTTCTTCCCATACATCGCCATTTTTAACTCCCAGTTTCTCACCTAGGTCTAAAACAGGTTGGTATTTTGCTTTTACGCTCATGATGTTCAATTTTTAATGGTTAATATTCTGTGTTCAAGATAGCGATATTTGGCCTATGCTCGGTCAAAAACATGAATTTTCCGAGTTTTTCTTCAACCACTTCAAAATAAGGTTGGTTAAGTCAGTTTAAAGGTGTATTTTTGCACACCTTTTTTACAAATAAATCAAGAGGAAAAGGAAAGCGAAAAGATAAACTTATAACATCTTCTGCGATAATTGTTTAACTCTTGTGAATTCGTAGAATACAAATTTTAATCAGCACATGGCTGAAGAAAAAAACACAGTTGAGGTAGAAGAAACTGCCGCAGCACAACAAGAAGCGAAAAAGGAAGTGCCACAACAAGATCCTCAAGAATTTTTGGAGAATTTTGATTGGGAGAAGTATGAAGAGGGTATTGAGAGAGTAGATGATTCCAAATTGGAGGAGTTCGAAAAGTTGGTAGCCGAAAACTTCGTAGACACTGCCGATGAAGAAGTAGTTGAAGGTAAGGTGGTTTATTTAACCGACCGTGAGGCAATTATTGATATCAACGCCAAATCTGAAGGTGTTATCTCATTGAACGAATTCAGGTATAATCCTGATTTGAAGGTGGGAGATAAAGTTGAAGTGTTAATTGACATTCGTGAAGACAAGAGTGGTCAATTGGTACTTTCTCACAGAAAGGCAAGAACTATCATGGCTTGGGATCGTGTTAACGCTGCCCATGACAAAGAAGAAATCGTTAGCGGTTTTGTTAAGTGTAGAACCAAAGGTGGTATGATCGTAGATGTATTTGGCATCGAAGCGTTCTTGCCAGGTTCTCAAATCGATGTGAAGCCAATTCGCGATTACGATCAATATGTAGGCAAGACTATGGAGTTCAAAGTGGTTAAGATCAACCATGAATTCAAAAACGTAGTTGTTTCGCATAAAGCCCTTATCGAGGCCGATATCGAAGAGCAGAAGAAAGAAATCATTAGCCAGTTAGAGAAAGGCCAAGTATTAGAGGGTGTTGTTAAGAACATTACTTCTTACGGTGTCTTTGTTGACCTTGGTGGTGTTGACGGTTTGGTACACATTACCGACCTTTCTTGGAGCCGTATCAACCATCCGAACGAGGTTGTTGAGCTTGATCAGAAAATCAACGTTGTTATTCTTGACTTCGATGAGAACAAGTCTCGAATCCAATTGGGTATGAAGCAATTGGAGAAACATCCGTGGGATGCTCTTAGCGACGAAATCAAAATTGGCGATAAGGTTAAAGGTAAAGTAGTTGTTATAGCTGACTACGGTGCGTTTATCGAAGTAGTTGAAGGTGTAGAAGGTTTGATTCACGTTTCTGAAATGTCTTGGTCTACCCATTTGCGCTCTGCACAAGATTTCGTTAACGTTGGTGACGAAGTTGAGGCTGTAGTATTGACCTTGGATAGAGAAGATCGTAAGATGTCTCTTGGTATCAAGCAATTGACTCCAGACCCATGGACTGATATTACTTCTAAGTATCCTGTAGGTTCTAGACATAAAGGTATCGTTAGAAACTTCACCAATTTCGGAGTGTTCGTAGAAATGGAAGAAGGTATCGACGGTTTGATCTATATCTCTGATCTTTCATGGACTAAGAAAATCAAGCACCCATCAGAATTTGTGAGTGTTGGTGATACAATGGAAGTTGAAGTTCTTGAATTGGATGTTGAAGGACGTAAGTTGAGCTTAGGTCACAAACAGACTACCGAGAATCCTTGGGATAAATACGAAAAGGAATTCGCTGAAGGAACAGTTCATAAAGCTGCCATTACCGATGTAGTCGATAAAGGTGCTACTATTGAATTCAACGAAGACATTACGGCTTTTGTACCGCAACGTCATATGGAGAAAGAAGACGGTTCTAAACTTGGTAAAGGTGAAGAGGCCGAATTCAGAATCATTGAGTTCAACAAAGACTTCAAACGAGTGGTTGCTAGTCATACAGCGATCTTCCGTGAAGAAGAGCAACGTAATATCAAAGCTGCACAGAAAAAAGCTGCCGCTGCTGCAGAAGAATCTAAGCCTACCTTAGGTGATGCAAATGAGGCACTTCAAGCTTTGAAAGACAAAATGGAAGCTGGTAAAAAATAAGTTTCGATTTTATAAATTCAAAAGCCCTGTCGTTTATTCGGCAGGGCTTTTTTATTGATGGGTGTATTGCGAATATCTTCCGTAATTGTCATGCAACGAAACAGTTAAATGATTCCTTTTTTACAAATTGACAAACATTATCCGTTTTAAGTAATATTCCCTATTTTTGTTGAGCTAAACCAATAGGGCAGTATGAGTCAAAAAGTACTTCTTTCCGCAAAGGAAATCAACATCATACTACACCGTTTGGCCTGTCAACTTCTAGAAAACCATCTTGATTTCAAAGAAACTGTATTAATTGGCATTCAGCCGAGGGGTATTTTTTTGGCCGACCGTTTGACCAAACTTTTGAAAGAAGAGTATGGGGTCAAGCATATTGATTTAGGCTTTCTCGACATTACATTTTACAGAGATGATTTTAGAAGGGGAGACAAACCTTTAGAGGCCAATAAGACAAAAATTGACTTTTTGGTCGAAGATAAAAAAGTGGTGTTTATTGATGATGTTCTTTATACCGGTAGAAGTATAAGGGCTGCTTTGACTGCCATACAGTCTTTTGGCAGGCCTTCTGAAATTGAGCTTTTAACGCTAATAGATAGAAGATTTAGCCGCCATCTACCGATTCAGCCCAATTACCGTGGGCGACAAGTTGATGCCATAAATAACGAAAAGGTAAAGGTTCACTGGAAAGAAAATGAAGGTGAAGATGTTATATATCTTATAAATAAATAATAATGAGCGAGTTAAGTGTAAAGCACTTATTGGGTATTAAATATCTGAACGAAAAAGATATTCAGCTCATTTTTGAGACCGCAGACCATTTTAAAGAAGTAATCAATAGGTCTATAAAAAAGGTACCTTCTTTAAGGGATATTACCATTGCAAATATTTTTTTCGAGAACAGCACCCGTACGAAGCTGTCTTTTGAGTTGGCCGAAAAAAGATTGTCGGCTGATGTGATTAATTTCTCTGCCGGGCAATCATCGGTTAAGAAGGGTGAAACTCTTATTGACACCGTCAATAACATTCTGTCGATGAAAGTTGATATGGTGGTAATGCGGCATCCAAATCCCGGGGCGGGTATTTTCTTGTCAAAACATGTGAAAGCATCGATAGTTAATGCGGGTGACGGAGCCCATGAGCACCCGACCCAAGCATTGCTCGACTCTTATTCCATTAGGGAAAAACTTGGTGATGTCGGTGGAAAAAACGTTGTAATTGTGGGTGATATTCTTCATTCGCGAGTGGCACTTAGCAATATATTTGCGTTGAAGCTGCAAGGAGCTAATGTGAAAGTATGCGGACCAAGAACTTTGCTTCCCAAATACATCGAATCTCTAGGGGTCGGTGTTGAAACCGATTTGAGAAAGGCTTTGAACTGGTGTGATGTGGCAAACATGCTACGCATTCAAAATGAACGTCTTGATATAAGTTATTTTCCTACGACAAGGGAATATACCCAGCAATTCGGCGTCAATAAGAAGTTGCTTGATAGCTTAGATAAAAAAATAGTGATAATGCACCCTGGCCCGATTAATAGGGGTGTTGAGATTACTACCGATGTGGCCGATTCTCAGCAATCGATAATTTTAAATCAAGTTGAGAACGGTGTAGCCATTCGTATGGCAGTAATTTATCTTTTAGCTTCTAAAATTAAATAACCTAGTTATGATTTTTGATTCTGATGGTTCAACCACTATTGTTTTTCAGGAAAAAACGACTCTATCTACTTTTCTGAATAATTTGAACGAGGCTTACCCGAAAATAAAGAACGAGCATATTATTGTCAATTTGTTTTCATTTTCAAAATTGAAAGCAGACGATGTGCTCGAATTTTTACAGTTATCAGATTTACATAAAAAGAGTAACAAATCATTCGTTTTGGTGACCGATAAAGTGTCTTACGACGATGTACCCGATAAGATTTGCGTGGTGCCGACCATACAGGAAGCACACGATATTATCGAGATGGAAGAAATAGAAAGAGACCTCGAATTATGAGTGAATACCATTTGGCGCAGGTAAATATTGCAAGAATTTTAGAACCTTTGGATAGTCCGGTTATGGAAGGTTTTGTCAATAATCTAGATAGGATTAATGGCATTGCAGAGGCTAGTCCGGGGTTTGTATGGCGTTTAAAGGGTGATGATAACAATGCTACTGCGTTGAGGGTCTTTGAAGATGATTTTCTAATCATTAATATGAGTGTTTGGGAATCTAAGGAAGCTCTTTTTAATTTCACCTATGCCTCTCAGCATGCCGGTGTTCTTCGGCGAAAGAAAGAGTGGTTTCAGCAAATGGTCGATAGGCACATGTGCCTCTGGTATGTAGAAAAAGGAGTAGAACCTAGCCCGGAAGAAGCCAAAGAACGGTTGAAATACTTAAACGAGCACGGCGAAACACCCTATGCATTTAGTTTTAAGGGAAAGTTTACAGCTGAAGAGTCTTTAAATTACAAGCCGGAGAGTTAATGAAGTTAAATATTCTTGGTTGCTATGCCGCTACCCCTCGCACCCTTACCAACCCCACCTCTCAGGTATTGGAAATAAAAAACCATCTTTTTTTGATTGATTGTGGCGAGGGAACCCAGGTGCAGCTTCGCAAGAACAGAATTAAATTCTCAAGAATAGACCACATTTTCATATCCCATTTGCATGGGGACCATTTCTTTGGTTTACCAGGTCTCATTTCCACATTGCGGCTTTTGGGAAGAGAGAAAGAACTTCATGTCTATGGCCCTAAAGGAATTAAAGAAGGCATCACTCTAATGCTCAAATTAGGTGATTCTTGGACCAATTTTCCTTTGCTCTTTCACGAGCTATCGTCTAAAATTCCTGAAGTGGTATTTGAAGATGATAATGTGAGTGTAGAAACCATTCCTTTAGATCATAGAATTTATACCAATGGTTTTCTCTTTAGGGAAAAGGAAGGTGAGCGTAAGCTGAATATTCAATCGGTAGCCAAATTTAAAATTGACAAGGCCTATTTCAGAAACATCAAAAAAGGGAAAGATGTTACTGCCGAAGATGGTACCATTATCCCTAACAAGCTTTTAACCATCGACCCGCCAGCACCAAAAAGCTATGCTTTTTGTAGCGATACGGCCTATAGACCTGAAATAGTACCTCAAATAAAAGAGGTCGACGCCCTTTATCACGAATCTACCTTTCTTCAGTCAGAGGAGCATCTCACCACTAAAACAAAACATGCCACGGCCAAAGAGGCGGCCACTATCGCTAAGTCGGCAGATGTAGGCGCCTTAGTATTGGGCCACTATTCCACAAGATATAAAACCATTGATTTTTTCAAGAAAGAGGCCGAAGAAATTTTTCCGAATGTTCATTTGGCAGACGACGGAAAAGTTTTTGAGTTTTAGAAGAAAATCACTTTCGAGTTCCTGTTCTTTTGCTGAACTTTGGTAAACGGTACATAAACCTTTGACCATGCAGAAAGATTTAGGAAATTATCGCAAATCTTACGAGAAAAACGAACTGACCAAAGAGGTGGTTCCCAATGAGCCTATGCAGCTTTTTCAGCAATGGTTCATTGAGACGGAAAAGCAAGGCGGTGTCGAAGAACCCAATGCAATGACCTTGTCGACTATTGGGCTCGATGGTTTTCCGAAGAGTAGGGTGGTGCTCTTAAAAGAATTTACCGATGAGGGCTTCGTGTTCTATACAAATTATGAGAGCGAAAAAGGAGTAGCGATTGCTGAGAATAGCCATGTGTGCCTTTCGTTCTTTTGGCCTAATTTAGAAAGACAGGTGATTATTAAAGGTGTGGCCAACAAAGTTGATGCCTCAACTTCTGATGAGTATTTTGATTCTAGACCTACGGGTAGCAAGCTTGGCGCGTTGGCCAGTGATCAAAGTACGGTCATACCTTCTAGGGAGTTTTTGGAGGAACGGCTGGCTCATCTTGAGGAAGAGTTTAAGGATAAGAAAGTACAAAGACCTTCACATTGGGGAGGTTATTTGGTTGAACCTGTTGAAATAGAGTTTTGGCAGGGAAGACCCAATAGGTTGCACGACCGCATAAGATATCGCCCAGCCGAAAATGGCTTATGGACGGTAGAGCGATTGGCACCGTAGAGCATTAAATAGTACAGGTATTAAATTGGGTTGTATTTAAACTATATGAATATGAAAAACTTGATTTTGGTCCGTCATGGTAAGTCGTCTTGGGATTACTCAGTGAGTGATAAAGACCGGCCTTTAAAAGAACGCGGTATTAATGATGCCCTATTGGTGTCGGAGGCTTTCTATAAAAAGAAGGTTGATATAGATGCTGTTTTTTCAAGTCCGGCAAATCGGGCTCTACATACCTGCATGATTTTTTTAAGGCAGCTAAAGTTTCCTTTTTCTGAATTTAGGGTCGAAAAGAATCTATATGATTTTTCAGGTGATTCTGATTTAGAGTTTATAAAAAGCCTTGACGATAACTTGTCTACCGTTATGGTTTTCGGGCATAACCATGCGTTTACCCATCTTGCCAATTCCTTAGGAAATAGCTATATTGACAACGTTCCTACAAGTGGATTGGTACATTTACAATTTGACGTTACACAATGGAAATCCATTTCAAAGGGAACTACTATTCAAACAATTTTTCCGAAAGATTATAGATAAATGATTAAAACAAGACCTAGGTATATTAATAGGGAAATCAGTTGGTTACGTTTCAATGAACGTGTTTTACAAGAATGTGAAGATAAAAATGTTCCCTTAATCGAGAGGTTGCGTTTCTTGGGTATATTCTCAAATAACTTAGATGAATTCTTTAAGGTTCGTTATGCCACTGTAAAACGCATTTTCGAGGCAGGAAAGTCCGGTAAAAGCGTTTTAGGGGGTGAAAAGGCAAAAGACCTGTTGGTAGAGATAACCAAAATAGTGATCGATCAACAGAGAAAAAGTGTTGAGATTCTAAAGAAAATAGAGAAAGAACTTGAAGAACAAGATGTTTATCTTCTAAATGAAAGAGAGCTTTCTGAATCGCAAGGGGCATTTGTGAAAAAGTATTTTTTGCAAAAGGTGAGTCCGCAATTGATGACCATCATATTAAGCGATTTTGCAGAATTTCCAATGCTTAAGGATACGGCCGCTTATCTGGCCGTTAAGATGATTCTCAGGAGTGATGATCGTACCAAAAGTACCTATGAAAAAAGGGAAAAAAGATATGCTCTGATCGAAATACCAAAAGGGATCAATCGCTTTATAGTATTGCCGAAAGAAGGCGATAAGAATTTTATCATTATTCTAGATGATGTGATTCGTTATTGCTTGGATAGCGTTTTTCCGATGTTCGATTATAAATCGATTACTTCCCATATGATCAAGATTACGCGAGATGCCGAACTTGACATTGATAATGACCTGAGCAAAAGTTTCATCGAAAAAATTAGTTCAAGTGTAGAGCACCGAAAAATCGGTGATCCAGTAAGGTTCGTCTATGATAAGAGTATTGAGAGAGATACGCTGGAGTTTTTGAAGGATAAAATGCAAATTGAAGATGCAGATAGCGTTATTCCTGGAGGTAGGTATCATAATAAACGTGATTACATGGGGTTTCCCAGTCTTGGTAGAGATGATCTGATGTATGACAAGATTACACCTCTGCCCGTTAAAGGCCTGAATCTTGAGGGAAGCCTGTTAGAGAAAATTGCCGAGAAAGACTACCTACAGTACACGCCCTACCATACGTTTTCATATGTTCTCAAATTTTTAAGGGAAGCGGCTCTAGACCCGAAGGTGAAAAGCATAAAGATTACGGTTTATCGCTTGGCCGATAACTCTCAGGTAGCAGCTTGTTTATCAAATGCCGTTAAAAATGGCAAACAGGTTACGCTTCAAATTGAATTGAGGGCTCGCTTTGATGAGCAGGCCAATATTAAGTATGCGGAAGAATTGCAGGCAGAAGGCGTAAAATTGATTTTTGGGGTGCCAGGTTTAAAGGTACACAGTAAGATATGCCTAATAGAGCGTGAAGAGAATGAAGAAATAAAAAGATACGGATTTATAAGTACCGGTAACTTTAACGAGTCAACTGCTCGAATTTATACCGATTACACTCTTTTTACGGCCAATGAGCCGATCTTGAAAGAACTGAACAAAGTATTTGATTTCTTTGAGACCACTTATAAAATCAATAAGTACAAGCATTTAATTGTATCGCCTCATTATACCAAGAGTTTTTTCAAAAAATTAATTGATAAAGAGATAGCCAATGCCAAAGCGGGCAAAGAGGCGTATATCAGAATCAAGATGAACAGTTTTACCTCTTATAAGATGGTTGACAAACTGTATGAGGCCAGTAATGCCGGTGTAAAGGTTCAATTGATTGTTAGAGGTATTTGTTGTTTGATTCCGGGCATTGAGGGTATGAGTGAGAATATCGAGGCCATCAGCGTGGTGGATAAGTTTCTTGAACATCCTCGGTTGTTTATTTTCTGTAACGGAGGTGATCCTAAGGTATATATCTCTTCTGCAGATTTTATGACCCGAAATATTGAAAATAGGGTAGAAGTGGGTTGTCCTATTTATGATGAGGATATCAAGCAGGAACTTATCGATACATTCAATATTTCTTGGAATGATAATGTCAAGGCCAGAGTTTTCGATGAAGAGCAGAAAAACCTTTATCGCAAGAACGACAAACCGAAAATAAGATCTCAGTTTGCACTTTATGATTATTACCGTGATAAACTAGGCCTCGGAGATAATATTGATGAAGGTATCAATATGTGAATGAGATATTTTACGAAAGCTTCACGGTTGGGCAGAAGAATTTTTAATGTCAGCCGTGAATGGTTTCTTTCGTTCCGAGATCTTTCATGATTTTGGCCTCATACTCTAAAAGATCGCTCCATTTTTGGTCTACCTCTTCTCGTTTGCCAAATTTTCGGGCAAACTTGAGAAACATAGTATAGTGATTGGCTTCGCTGACCATGAGTTTATGATAAAACTCGGCCAAATCTTTGTCTTCCAGCTGCTCGGAAAGTAGCCTGAAGCGTTCACAGCTTCTTGCTTCGATTAAGGCGGCGTATAATAATCGATGTACCAAGTGGGTGTTTCTACTGCCTCCTTTAGGGAAGAATTTCATTAAGGCAATTACATATTCGTCCTTTCTTTCCCTACCTAAAGTTTGCCCTCTTTCTACAATTCTATCATGTACCATTTTAAAATGCCCCATCTCTTCACGTGAAAGAGCGATCATTTCATCTACCAAATCTGTATATTCCGGAAAACTGATAATCAGTGAAATTGCCGTACTCGCAGCTTTTTGTTCGCAATACGCGTGATCGGTAAGAATTTCGTCAATATTTTTTTCGACAATATTGACCCATCTGGGGTCGGTAGGAAGCTTCAAGCCGAGCATAAATCTTAATTTTTTGTAAAATTAATAAGTTTCTTTAGAATGCACGGTGAGAATTGCACAAGTTTCCCTTTGGAATAATTAGATTTGTAGTTAGTTGTTTTTTTACGAATTTCTTAAAAAGACAACGCCAAAAACCAAAAGTCGAAACCAAAAACATGAGTTCTAACCTAATTGAACAAGAGCTTCAATTGCTCTTGAAAAATAATTTGGATTCTGAAGCCTATGCTTGGCTTCAATCCAAAATAGAAAAAATACTCTCTTCCAATTCGACCAAAGACCTATATCTAACTTATAGCCTGCTAGCTGGTAAAGTAAATACAAAGTCTACATTGGCTATTGAAGCATCACCTGAAATAGGTGATTACCTCATGGTTCAAGAGGCAAATTTGCTTGAAATAGCTAGAATCTATCTTTTGGTAAAGGTTTTAAATGGGAATGCCGAATTTTTTGAGCCTAAGGTCGCTAACCTTATTCAGGTAGCCGACACCAGTGAGCTGGTAACATTTTTGAAGTTCATGGTGCTTTTACCAAATGCCGAGAAGTATAAAAATGTTGCTGTCGAAGCACTTCGCACGAATATAGCAACCGTTTTTGAGGCGGTTAGTATGGGTAATCCGTATCCCGCAAAGTATTTCAATGACCAACAGTGGAACCAGATGTATTTGAAAGCCGCATTCATGCAGCTTGATCTTTCGAAAATTCTGGATGTCGATACAAGAGCCAATAAAGATTTGGCAAGAATCATTTCTGATTATGCCCATGAGCGTTGGGCCGCTTCTCGAGATATTGATCCTTTATTCTGGAGACCTGTTACAAATTATGTAGATGAAAACATTTTAGGCGATGTGAAGAGACTGTTGGATAGTGAAAAAGATTCGGAAAACAAGGCAGGTGCCTTATGCTGTTATTTTTCCTCTAACGGTGGCGCAAAATCACTACTGGCAAATTACCCTCAACTTAACGACCAAGTGGCCAAAGGTGCCATTACTTGGAATAATGTAATATGATGATTATGGAAGATAAAATGATGATAATCGACCCCCATGTGCATATGACATCGAGAACGACCGATGATTATGAGGCAATGGCCGCAGCAGGGGTAGTGGCAATAATAGAACCTTCTTTTTGGATGGGGCAACCTAGAACACAGGTCGGCTCTTTTCAAGATTATTTTAGCAGTCTGGTGGGCTGGGAAAGGTTTCGGGCCAGCCAGTTCGGCATACAACATTATTGCACGATAGGGCTGAACTCTAAAGAGGCGAATAATGAAGCCTTAGCTGAAGAAGTAATAGAGCTTTTACCGTTGTACCTGCACAAAGAAAATGTGGTCGCCATCGGTGAAATTGGGTATGATGACCAAACACCTGCTGAAGATAAATACTTTCGAATGCAGCTAGAAATGGCCAAAGAATTAGATATGGTCGTGCAGGTTCACACCCCCCATCGTGATAAAAAGGCAGGTACCATAAAAAGTATGGAAGTATGCCTTGAGCATGGTCTTGACCCCTCAAAGGTCATTATCGACCATAACAATGAAGAAACGGTAAAAGATGTACTTGACCGTGGTTTTGTTGCCGCTTTTACTATTTATCCAAAAACGAAAATGGGCAATGAACGAATGGTAGAGGTGGTCAAAAAGTTTGGAAGCACCAATATCATAGTTGATAGTTCAGCTGATTGGGGCGTAAGTGATCCGTTAGCTGTTCCAAAAACGGCCTCTTTAATGTTAAAAAGGGGTATTGCCAAAGAAGATGTGGTGAAAACATGTTATCAAAACGCCTTGGATGTCTTCGGATACAATGGAAAAATGAAGGAAGAAGATTGGTTAAACCCCAAAGGTATCAATCAAGCACAGCTATTTAATGATAATAGTGTGCTTAGAGGGCAAGAGCCTCGAGTAGATGCAGACCAAATTAAGTAATGAATAAGGTTGTTCTGGGGTACGCCCGTTTGGCAAGACCAGCAAATTTACCTACGGCTGCGGCCGATATTTTTGCCGGTGTTGCCATTGGTCAGGCATTTATTGGTGAAATAGGGCTTACAGATTTTTCGACCTCATTCTGGATTGAGTTTGTGTGTCTTGTTTTCGCTTCGGTTTTTCTATATGCCGGGGGTGTCATACTCAATGACGTATTTGATTATAAATTGGATAAGGTTGAGCGTCCTGAACGCCCGATACCTAGTGGCGTGGTGTCCTTGAGAAATGCCTCTTTGTATGGTTCTTTGGCAATGTTGATTGGGCTTGCCTTGGCCTATTCGGTTTCTTTCCTGTCCGGTCATATTGCATTGGTTTTGGCGCTCACGATTGTACTCTATGACGCGGTAGCAAAGAAAAATGGATTTTTTGGCCCATTGGTTATGGGGTTGTGCCGCGGATTGAATCTCATACTCGGTATATCCATTCTGGCTAACTTTGAGTTTGTCTGGTTGGCGGTGATTCCTGTTGTTTACATTTTTGCCATTACGCTCATTAGTAGAGGTGAAGTGCATGGTAAGAACAAAGGCCATATCATATTGGCCGGTGTATTGTATGCATTGGTGATTATGGCGTTATTGGCGGTATCTTTTTGGTATACGCAAACATTTTGGGTTACGTTATTGTATATAGCATTTTTTGCTTTTATGGTATTTCGGCCTTTATATAAAGCTTATATGGACAATTCTCCTAAAAATATAAAGGGAGCGGTCATGGCCGGAGTCATATCTTTGATTATACTCGATGCTTCTATTGGGGCAACATTTTCGTATTGGTGGTATGGACTGGTCATATTGGCCTTGCTACCTATTTCGAAAAGTCTTGCGAAACTGTTTGCAGTTACGTAAGTATTTAAATTTTGATGATGATAAAAACGATTGAACAGAATTTTGAAGTGGCCTATCGCTATAGGCTATTTTTTACAGAAGGCGTATTTCAGACTGATAATTCACTCTTTGAAAGCCTGATTAAGGAATATAAAGATGAGCCGGTCAAATTATTGTTCGTTGTAGACAATGGTGTGGTAGAGGCACATCCGAACTTATTAAATGAGATAGATACTTACTGTACGCAATTCTCACAAAACTTGGTACATACCCATAGTTTGGTAGTTCAGGGTGGTGAAGCATGTAAAAACGGTGAGAAGTATGTAAATCAAATACTCGACGGAATCAATGATTACGCCATTTGTAGGCATTCTTTTGTGGTGGTCATTGGAGGAGGAGCCGTTATTGATATGGCTGGATATGCCGCGGCAATAGCACACAGGGGAGTAAAATTGATTCGCATTCCGACTACTGTATTGTCGCAAAACGATTCGGCAGTCGGGGTTAAGAATAGCATCAACTTCTTCGGAAAAAAGAATTTCGTAGGTACGTTCGCGCCGCCGTTTGCCATCATAAATGATTCTCTGTTTTTAAAGACGTTGGAGCAACGTGACTGGATTTCCGGTGTGGCCGAAGCCCTGAAAGTGGCGCTTATCAAAGATGTTGATTTCTTTAAATATATCGAGGATAATGGTCTCGCTTTGAGTGAGCGAAATATGGAGGTCATGCAATACACCATTTACAAGTGTGCCGAGATGCATATGCAGCATATAGCCAAAGGGGGTGATCCTTTCGAAAGTGGGTCTTCAAGGCCTTTGGATTTCGGCCATTGGTCTGCCCATAAACTCGAGCAAATGACCAACTATGAATTACGCCATGGTGAAGCGGTGGCGAAGGGCATCGTACTAGACGTGGCCTATTCTTACCTTACCGGATTGATATCTGAAAGTGATTTTAATCGTGTGGTGTCTGTATTTCAGAGCATTGGGTTCGATTTGCGTTTTCCAATTAGTACAGAAGATGAAATTGACAGACTTCTAAAAGGTATTCAAGAGTTTAGGGAGCACTTGGGCGGTAAATTGACCATAACACTTATTTCAGCCTTGGGCGAGAAACATGATGTTCATGAAATTGATGAAGCCCTTATGAAAAAGGCCCTAAATTTGGTTAACGAAATCTCCGAATCAAAAGCAGTTTAGCATTGTATATAAAAGAAAATTTACAGCTTACCTATTGTACCAACGTTCATCCCGGCTCCAATTGGGATACTACTTTCAAGAGTATTGAGCGTCACGTACCTGAGATAAAGAAAGAAGTTTGTAGCCATAGACCTTTTGGTTTAGGCCTTAGATTATCCAACATAGCCAGTGAAGAACTTGGTATTGAGGGTAAATTACTTCAATTTAAAAAATGGCTTGACGATCAAGGAGTATACGTGTTTACGATGAACGGCTTCCCTTACGGAAACTTTCATAATGAACGGGTGAAAGACGATGTGCATACTCCTGATTGGACTAAGGTAGAGCGTCTTACGTACACCAAGCGACTTTTTGACCAGTTATTGATATTACTTCCAGAGGGATTATCCGGAGGAATATCAACCTCACCCATTAGTTATAAATATTGGCATAAAACACCTGAAGAAACCGACAAGGCATTTCAAAAGGGTGCTCAGCATCTCTTAGAAGTGGTGGTTCACTTAAGGGATATAGAACAAAGACAAGGCACTTATTTACATCTCGATATAGAACCAGAACCTGACGGGTTGATGGAGAACAGTGATGAGGTAGTTAAATTTTTTGCCGATTACTTGATTCCGTTAGCTAAATCATATTTGACTGATAAGTTAGCAATCGATGAAAGTGAGGCTGTTCGATTAGTGCACAGGCATATTACTGTTTGCTATGACATTTGCCATTTTTCACTGGCTTTTGAAGAGCCTCAAGAAACTTTTGAGAAATTAGAAAAGTCCGGTATTAAGATTGGTAAAATACAGGTAAGTGCTGCGTTGAAGATTATATCTGATGAGCACAATAATGAAAAGATATGGAAGGCCCTATCGCAGTTCGATGAGCCTGTTTACCTGCATCAAGTGACTGAGAGAATAGACGGAAGGGTTAAGACCTATAGCGATTTACCTGAGGTGTTAGAAGAAAGAAAACCTTTTGAAGAATTGAGGGCACATTTTCACGTTCCTATTTTTCTTGAAAGTTTTGGAGAGTTGTATTCCACCCAAGACCATATTGTCAAGGTCATTGATTATATAAAAGGGAATGCTGTTTCCGAGCATCTAGAAATTGAAACCTACACTTGGGACGTACTCCCGCCTGCTCTAAAGAGAGATTTAAATGAATCTATCGTTAGGGAATTGAAGTGGTTCTTAGAAAAGTACAACTAAATGAAGAAAACAGTTGTCATAAATGTAGTTGGTCTTACACAACGGTTGATTGGTGAGCATACTCCCTTTTTGGAGGCTTTTCTAAAAAATGGGAGGTCCGCCCATATCGATCCGGTGGTTCCAGCGGTGACCTGTACGGCGCAAGCTACCTATCTGACGGGAAAAACACCCTCGGAACATGGTATTGTGGCCAACGGGTGGTATTTTAAAGATGAATGCGAGGTAAAGTTTTGGAAACAATCGAACAAGCTGATTGAATCTGAAAAAATTTGGGATAAACTTAAATCGATAGATCCGCATTTTACCTGTGCCAACCTTTTTTGGTGGTATAATATGTACTCGAATGCCGATTATGGTGTAACGCCCAGGCCTAATTATTTGGCCGATGGTCGTAAGATTCCAGATTGTTATTCCTATCCGGCAGAATTGAGAGGTACATTACAAGATGAATTGGGTACCTTTCCTTTATTTCATTTCTGGGGACCCAAGACTTCCATAAAATCTAGCCAATGGATAGCGGATGCCGCTATTAGAACCGATCAACTTCACGATCCTACTTTATCATTGGTCTATTTGCCTCATTTAGATTATAACCTTCAGCGTTACGGTCATGATTTCAAAAAGATTAAGAAAGATTTGAATGAAATCGACGCAGTAGTAAAAAAGCTGGTAAATCATTTTAAAGAGCGTAATGCGCAAGTTATTATTCTTTCGGAATATGGGATAACCGATGTTGATAACCCGATTCACTTGAATAGAATTTTAAGGTCTAAGGGGTATATTTCAGTACGAGTTGAAAGAGGTCTGGAGCTTTTAGATGCCGGAGCAAGTAAGGCTTTTGCCGTGGCCGACCATCAAATCGCGCATATCTATTTGAATGACCAATCTGTAAAACAGGAAGTGAAGACGCTATTAGAGTCTATAACTGGTGTTGAAAAAGTACTTACCGGTGAAGAAATTGCTGCTTATGGTTTGGCCCATGAACGCGCAGGTGATATAGTAGTGATAGCCGGACCATCTTCATGGTTCACGTATTATTTCTGGCTTGATGATGCTAAAGCTCCTGATTATGCCCGAATGGTCGATATTCATAAGAAACCAGGCTATGATCCGGTGGAAATGCTTACCAATCCTAAAGACAAACTGGTGATGTTAAAAGTGGCATGGAAACTTCTAAAGAAAAAAATGGGTTTTAGAACCGTGTTAGATATAATTCCGCTTGACGCCAACTTGGTAAAGGGTTCTCATGGCCGAGTACCTGAAGACAAGGCCGACTTTCCTATATTTATTTCAGATAATCCAAGTTCGGTTTTTGAAAAAGAAATCAAGGCAACTGATGTTTTTTCTATTTTGGAGAAGCATATTACCGAAGAAATATGAACAGGTTATTTAAAATTATAGGTGTTGTATTTGCAATTCTCTGCCTTTGGGCAGCGTATTTGCAGTATAACGACCCTGATGCTTTTCTGTGGTACATTATTTACGGCCTGGCCGCTATTGGTTCCCTTCTTTTTGCCTACGGAAAATTGAACTTTATGTTCTCTATTATTCTAAGTTTTCTTTATTTGTTGGCTACGGTTTTTCTTTGGCCCGATCAGTTTGAAGGTTTTACCATTGGTGAAGGCGACATCGAAAACATTGAAAGGGGGCGGGAAGCGGTAGGTATGTTAATTGTAGCGGTGGTATTTCTAATTTTTTCGTTGAGGCTACGATTTCAAAAAAATAATTAGGCCAAATTACAGATCAAGGTCAAAAGTTTGGCGTAGCAAATCTATCGCCGGATTCTTTTCCCTTAGCTTTTCATATTTTTCTTCAGGGGTAAAGGCAAACTTTTTCGCTGTTTCCTCATTGACCGAAATCTTGAGTTCGATAAAATAGTTATCGAGGTTCGACTTTAAATATTCCATTAGGTCATATTGCTCTCGCTCGATTTCTTTCTTCATGGTACTATTCGGTAATTCTATCCAAATAGTGGTTTCGTTTATAAGTTTAGGTACATCGGTATTGAGATTTGAAGCTAGAATTTTTCGCCCCTTGGCATCAATTTCCTTTACAAAATCGTTCCAATGCATTTGCATGTCTTCTTCAGAAAATGCAGTTTTTGGCAACTTGCTTATGTCAACACTAACATCTTTACGATTGTTTTCGTGTTCTTTTTTTGTCTTTAAACTTGAAATTGAAAGTGCCGATACCCTTTTTTTGGCAATGTCAAGTTTTAGTTTCTTCGCTTCTTCTGATAACTCTGGTTGTGCTTTTTCTTTCTTTATTTCAGGTTCGGCAATTTGAGAACGAATAGGTTGATTATGCTGATATGAAGAGTTAGCTTTTTCTTCCCTTGGTACGTTCGTTTCGTCATCAGAATTAGAAAGAACGGTATTGGCAGTCTCAGGTTCTGTTTCGGTAACCGTTTCTTTCGGTGAAACCTCATTTACAGTACTAGTGGGGTCAGATTTCGTGCTTTTCTTCGACCGGTAATAACTTGCCGGCGCTATCGTATTTGTGGCAAAAGAAGGGTCTAAGTTGCTGCTAGAGTTTTTTTTTTCGGCATCAAAATCTATTGATGCCAGTTTCATTAAGGTAAGTTCGACCAAGAGGCGTTGATTTCTACTGGTCTTATATTTCAAATCGCAGTCATTGGCTAAATCAAGTGCCCTTAATAAAAAGGAATTTGATGTTTTTTTAGACTGTTCAAGGTAATTCTTTTTGGCGCCGTCACCTACTTCTAAAAGATTGATGGTGTCTTGATGTTGGCATACCATCAAATCTCTAAAATGCGAAGCGAGACCGGTAATAAAATGATGTCCATCGAAACCAAAAGATAGTGTCTTATTGTACAGTAACAACAAGGCTGGTATATCATGGTTCAATATTAAATCGGTTGCTTCGAAATAGGTATCGTAGTCTAACACGTTGAGGTTTTCAGTAACTGCCTTACGTGTAAGGTCTTTACCCGAAAAACTGACAACGCGATCAAAAATCGATAAGGCATCGCGCATGGCACCATCGGCTTTTTGTGCGATGATATGCAATGCATCTTCCTCAGCGTTGATACCTTGGTTCTCGGCAATATACTTTAGATATTCCGCAGCATCTTTGACCGTAATTCTTTTAAAATCGAAGATTTGACAACGAGAAAGAATCGTTGGAATGATCTTGTGTTTCTCAGTGGTCGCCAGTATAAAAATAGCATGCTTTGGTGGCTCTTCAAGTGTTTTAAGAAAAGCATTAAAAGCAGACTGAGAGAGCATATGCACCTCATCAATAATGTAAACTTTGTATTTACCTATTTGAGGAGGAATGCGAACTTGGTCAATCAGGTTACGAATATCATCGACCGAATTGTTAGATGCCGCATCGAGCTCAAAAATATTGAAGGCAAAATCTTCATCTTCACTTTCGGTACCGTCTTGATTGATTTTTTTTGCCAAAATACGGGCGCAAGTGGTTTTGCCCACACCTCTTGGGCCACAAAACAGAAGCGCTTGGGCCAAATGGTTGTTATCAATGGCATTAGTAAGGGTGTTGGTAATTGCCTGTTGACCTACAACATCTTTAAAGGTTTGGGGCCTATATTTTCTTGCCGAAACTATAAAATGTTCCAATCCGGTACTTTTTCTAAATTCAATAGTAATCAATACAAATATAAAAATAGGTGGTGTTCAATAGGTCTATTTCATGAGGATAAAGTCTTTATTTATCAACAATTGGTCTAATTTTGCCGGCGAGCAGGTCACCTTGTCGCTGCCTTTCCAATTTTTTTGGAAAGGGAGAGGAAAGTCTGGACACCATAGTGCGGCATAGCGGGTAACACCCGTCGCTCGCCATAGGCGAACAGGACAAGTGCAACAGAAAGAATGTACAGGTAATGCTGTAGTGAAATCAGGTAAACTCTATGCGGTGAAACGCCATGTATATCAGTGTTTGAGGGCTGCACGCCCGAGCTGAAGGGTAGGCGGATGGAGTTCGACAGTAATGTCGAAACTAGATAAATGACAAGGAAGTTTTCTTTGGGAAGCTTTACAGAATCCGGCTTATGGCCTGCTTTTTTATTGGTTTGATTCTACTGGTTTTCTTCTTCCGGTAATTCGAAAAAACTAAACGTACTTCCTCCGTATTTTCTTTTTTCGCTAAAATTGGCAAGGTGCGAAAGGTCCATTTGACTGGCATGCTCTACAATTAGGCATCCCCCTAATTCCAATAAGTTGTTTTCAAATGTACGGTTAGGTAATTTTTCGAATTCTTCGAGCGATAGATCGTAAGGTGGATCGGCAAAAATGATATCTACCGGGGCGGTCATTCTTTCTAAATATCCAAAAACATCAGCCCTAATTGCGTTTATGGGCAGTTCAAGACTTTTTGCCGTCTGTTCAATAAAGTTGATACAGCCTGAATTGGCATCTACCGCTGTTATTGACCGGGTACCTCTAGATCCAAATTCGAAGGAGATATTACCTGTACCACTGAACAAATCGAGAACTTTTATTTCATCAAAATAATACCTGTTGTTCAATATGTTGAACAATGCCTCTTTCGCCATATCGGTAGTTGGGCGAACAGGTAATTTTTTAGGTGCGTTGATTCGCTTTCCTTTATGTATTCCGGAAATTATTCGCATTAAAGGGCATTTAAAACTGTAAAGTCGATACTATCTTCATTGGCTTCCATATGGCTGTGTGGTCCGAAATCAGGAATAAAGATAGAAAGGTTCTTTACATACTTGTAGCACAATTCGAAGATAGGGTCACCTTCCTCTATTGCCCCGAAGAGTTTGAGTTGTATACTTTCGGTATTGAACTTCAATTGCTCAAGGGCGAATAAAAGATAGTACAGAAAATCTTCTTTGGTATTGAAAGTGTAGCTATTATACAGTAAGAGGTCTTTTTGGTCGGTTATGGTAACATCCATTTGATTTTCCAAGATGTAAACATAACAAATGGGTTGAGTGGTTTGACCTTGGCCTTTGAGCAAAGACTCGACCATTACGGTGCCATTATGCTTAAACGTAAATTCGCCAAACAGTTCATAGATGTAATTGTTCACGTTTACAAAAGGAACATAAACGTTTACAATGTCATGACTATCAAACTCATCATAGGCCAAATGATCATTGGCCAAAATTTTTGTATTGAACTTGAGATAGTTGGCTAGCTCCTCTGGGTCGAAGAGAGGTTTTGGTACCAACCCGAAAAGTTGGTTGCGGTGCACAACTACCACATCACTGAATTTTTTATCAATTAGTTGGTCGTCAGAAAGTTGTCGCTTCAGTTTTTTAAGCAGTTCGTAAGGATTCAGGGTCTGCCCGAATACTTCATTTTTTGAACTAACTACCGATTTTGAAAGCGTATCAAAGACACAAAAAGAAAGTCCATTCAGGCTAACCTGAATGGACAATTTTTTAAAACCTTCTACCGAGTTATTTGAAGCGATATTACTGTTCTCCTTTTTTGTCATAAACTGGTGGCCAGTTACCACTTGTGCTAACTTCTTCCATAGAACCAACTGTTATGGCAGGTCCGTTGACTTCGTCAACACCAATTTCGGCCTTTTCTTTATCTAAAAGTGTTTTTGGCTGATCATACAATATAATCGACTTATCAACTTTAGCCTCGAAAACAGGAGCTTTGTAACCACTTTTTTCTACAACACCTGCAGTCATAGTGATTTTTTCACCGTTTTGTGCAAAAGGAATATCGGCCAAATTCTTGTACCTATTATCACTTTTGAACAAAGAATCTTTTACAGAAACGGTACCTAGGGTATCGATGATCTTGACCTCGGTAAGCATATCAATTTGATAGGTCTCGTTGAACTCCATATAAGAAGAGTCGCGCTGCTGGGTAATAGTATAGTCAGCAGTATCGATAAACTTAACTAGACTGTTGAAGTCTTTAGCGTATCTTTTGTTAACCGTTTTGTAGGCCTCCTGTGCGTTTCTGATGTCTTTAAGTTTTGCGATTACTTGAGCAAAACGTTCCTGCTTCACTTTATTAAACTCAATGGGGCCTGTAACAGATTGATAGATAAGATATCCCAATCCAATGCAAACTATCCAAAGTACAATTTGAATTACGGTCTTCATTTTTTAATAGTGTTATTTAAATTTAGTGGTTAGGACAAATCTACAATTTTTTTTCAATCGCAAAAGTATTTACCCTAAAAATCATGTTTATCTTTGGCCCCTATGGCAAGCCTTACAGACGCTTCTTTTTATAAAATATTAGTTGAAAAATTTCCTCACGAACCTACGATAAAACAGTCTGCCGCCCTTCAAAAACTGGCGGCCTTCGTACTCTCAAAAAATAGTGATACGGTTTTCATGCTCAAGGGTTTTGCAGGTACCGGTAAGACCACTTTGATCGGTACACTTGTCAATAGTCTGTGGAATACCAAACAGAAGGCTGTATTAATGGCACCTACAGGTAGGGCTGCGAAGGTAATGGCAAATTATTCGAATACCCAAGCCTTTACAATCCATAGAAAGATTTATTTCCCTAAAAAACAAGGTGCAGGTGGGGTACAGTTTGTTATGGCGCCTAACAAGCACAGAAATACCATTTTTATAGTAGACGAAGCCTCAATGATTCCCGACGCACCGGTCGATTCAAAGCTGTTTGAAAATGGTGCCTTGTTAGATGATTTGTTGATGTACGTTTATTCGGGGCATAACTGCAAATTGATTTTGATAGGTGATACTGCGCAATTGCCCCCGGTTCATTTGGATTTGAGCCCTGCATTGGATTCCGATAGATTGGCCCTTAACTACAATAAAGAGGTAATCGATTTGGAAATGGATGAAGTGGTAAGGCAGGCCGGTGACTCTGGTATTCTGGCCAATGCAACCCTTCTGCGCGAACAATTACATTCAAGTTTTTATGACGGATTTCAATTTAATGTATCTGGGTTTAGGGATATTGTTCGATTGATCGATGGTCATGAAATACAGGAAGCTATCGATAGTTCGTATTCTGAGAACGGAAAAGAAGAAACTGCTTTTATCGTCCGATCAAATAAAAGGGCTAATCTTTACAATGAAAATATCAGAAGTAGAATTCTTTTTCTGGAAAATGAATTAGCTGTGGGCGATTATATGATGGTTGTCAAAAACAATTATTTTTGGTTAAAGCCCAATACAGAAGCTGGTTTTATAGCCAATGGTGATATCATAGAGGTTCTAGAAATTTTTGCCTTTAAATCACTTTATGGCTTTCGGTTTGCAGAAGTCAAGGTTAAAATGGTCGATTACCCCAATCAACGGCCTTTTGAGACCGTATTACTACTCGATACGGTCAAATCGGTTACCCCATCGCTGTCTTATGATGATGGTAATAGGCTTTATCAAGAGGTGATGAAAGACTATGCTCATGAAACCTCTAAATACAGAAAGTTTATGGGCGTAAAAAACAATAAATACTTCAATGCACTACAAGTGAAGTTTTCATATGCCATCACCTGTCATAAATCGCAAGGTGGGCAATGGAATACGGTATTCGTAGAACAACCTTATATGCCGAATGGTGTAGATAAAGAGTACTTAAGATGGTTGTATACGGCCGTAACCCGGGCAAAAAAGCAGTTATACCTTATCGGGTTTAAAAGTGATTTTTTTCTTGATTAAGAAAAAGTTAACTTAGTAATGTTAAAGTAATGAGGTAGTTGAATAAAAGTTCGCTATTGTATGATTTAATTTGACAAAGATTTCCGTGCTTCTTTGGAATTTCGGTCGGGTGTTCTAATATTTATTGTCACTTCTCACAAATGACTTCAGAAACCATCATCAGTATCTTTTTGGGCATAGGGCTGGCCGCATCGGTCGGATTTAGGGTGTTTTTACCACTTTTTGCGCTCAGTCTTGCGGCTTATTTCGATATGTGGCAATTAAATGACAACTGGCATTGGATCGGTAGTTTGGCCGCCGTACTTACATTAGGCGTTGCCACTGTTGTTGAAATCTTTGCATATTTTATCCCGTGGGTTGATAATCTTTTAGATAGTTTTGCCGTTCCGTTGGCGGCTATAGCCGGCACTGCGGTAATGGTGTCTACAGTTGCCAATTTAGACCCATTGGTTACTTGGTGTTTGGCGATTATAGCGGGCGGAGGCACAGCTACGGCAATTAAGGGAGCGGGAGCGACAGGTCGATTGGCCTCCAGTGCAACCACAGGCGGGTTGGGTAACCCCATAGTGTCCACCGTTGAAACTGGTGCTGCGATGGTAGTCACGACGGCATCGTTATTTATGCCGATATTGGCCGCCATTTTGGTGATTTTTATTTTGGTCATCATTTTTAGGATCTACCGAAGATTGCGACCAAAGACTAATTTAAAGTAGTTGTGTCAGAAGTATATGGAGATTGAAGTTTTTCATATTTCCGTTTGAAACATTCATTAAAAGAAAGAGAGCGATTTTGAAAATAATTGCAATGATTCCGGCCCGATATGCGGCCTCGCGGTTTCCTGCCAAACTGATGCAGGATCTCTCCGGAAAACCCGTGATTCTTAGAACCTATGAAGCCGCAGTTAGAACAGAACTTTTTGATGAGGTTTATGTAGTTACCGATAGCCCCGTCATCTACGATACGATTACCCAAGCAGGGGGTACGGCTCTTATGAGTAAAAAAGAGCATGATTGCGGTAGCGATCGCATAGCCGAGGCTGTCGAAGATATGAACGTCGATATTATTGTTAATGTTCAAGGAGATGAGCCCTTTACCGACCGAGAAAGTTTAAAGGGGGTACTACAGGTTTTTGAAACCGATAGCGAGAAAGAAATTGATTTGGCCTCATTAATGGTTCGAATAGATGATGAAGAGGAAATTAAGAATCCGAATACGGTAAAGGTAATCGTAGACCATAGAAATTTTGCCCTTTACTTTTCTCGTTCGCCTATTCCCTATCCTAGAAATACAGATCTAAAAGCGGCATACTTTAAACATAAAGGTATTTATGCCTTTAGAAAAAGTGCCTTGATGGACTTTTATAGACTTCCAATGCTCGAGTTGGAAGCTACAGAAAAAATAGAGGCCATTCGATATTTAGAATACGGTAAGAAAATTAAAATGGTCGAGACTTCGGTAACCGGTATTGAAATCGATACCCCTGACGACCTGGAAAAAGCCCAAAAAGCATGGAAATAGACTACAGCAAGGTGAATGTAATCGGTTTTGATGCCGATGATACCCTGTGGGTAAACGAAACCTATTTTCGTGATACCGAAGAAGCTTTTGCCGATTTGTTAGAGGGGTACGAGACCAAGAATAAGATAGACCAAGAATTGTTCAAGATGGAAATCAAAAATCTTGACCTATACGGGTATGGTATTAAGGGCTTTATGCTCTCTATGATAGAGTCTGCCCTTGACCTTTCAAACAATCAAGTGTCTCAAGAGACCATCTCAAAGATTCTTGATCTGGGAAAAAAAATGTTGGGGCACCCTGTTGAATTATTGGATGGTGTTACCGAGGTTTTAGATGCCTTAAAGAATAAATACCGTTTGATTGTTCTGACCAAGGGAGATTTATTGGATCAAGAACGAAAACTCGAAAAATCGGGCTTATCTGAATATTTTCATCACGTAGAGGTTTTGAGCGATAAGAAAGAAGAAAATTACAAACACCTTTTAGAGCATCTTCAGATTGATTTCGAAGAATTCTTGATGATAGGAAATTCCTTAAAATCAGATGTGCTTCCTTTATTGAATATAGGCGCCAATGCCGTTCACGTTCCTTTTCATACAACTTGGCAACATGAAGAGGTCAAAGTAGAAGATGATAAATACGATTATTTGAAAATTAGTAAGCTGACCGATATTCTTCAATATTTGAAATAGTTGCTATCTTTCAGTTTTTCCTGCGCTTTTTTTAGTGGAGGATTGATTTAGCTTAAACAATTTATATGGAGTACAATAAGCATTTGGGAGTGCCTGAAATAGCAGTTGCCAAAAAGACAATGTATAAGAATTTCCCAATGGTTCCACGGGTTATTTTTGGCAAGGGCAGTTTTGATCAGCTGGCCGATATTCTACTTCCCAAAAGAAGGCATTCCGATGCTCCTTTTATTTTTTTGGTCGACGATGTTTTTGAGGGCAAGGCACTGGTTTCCAGAATACCTTTGTTGTTCAACGACCAAATTATTTTTATTTCGGCGGACGAAGAGCCCAAGACCCAACAGGTCGATATGCTGGTTGGCAAAATACAGAACGATTATGGTGAGCTACCTTCAGGAATTGTAGGTATCGGTGGTGGCACCATCATGGATTTGGCAAAAGCCGTTTCCATACTATTGACGAATAAAGGAAGCTCTTCATTGTACCAAGGCTGGGACCTCGTTCATAAACCATCCATCTACCATGTGGGTATACCTACCATTAGTGGTACAGGTGCAGAAGTTTCTCGTACAGCCGTTCTTCTAGGCCCCCAGAAAAAACTGGGCATTAATTCTGATTTTACCACCTTTGATCAAGTGGTTCTTGACCCTGATTTAACGCAGGGCGTACCAAAAGAGCAATGGTTTTACACCGGAATGGATTGTTTCATTCATTGTATAGAATCGTTGGATGGTACCTATTTGAACGCTTTTAGCCAAAGCTATGGTGAAAAGGCCCTTGAACTATGTAAAGAGGTCTATTTAGGCGATTTGTCGGCTCAAGAATCACGCGATAAATTAATGATGGCCTCATGGCATGGGGGTATGAGCATAGCTTATTCCCAAGTTGGTGTGGCCCATGCGATGAGTTATGGTTTGGGGTTTTTACTTGGTGTAAGACACGGTCTTGGCAATTGCCTGGTTTTTCAGCATCTTGAAGAATTTTATCCCGAAGGCGTTCGCCTTTTTAAAATTATGCAGCATAAGCATGATATTGGAATGCCTGAAGGCGTCTGTTCCCAGCTTTCAGATAGTGATTTTCAAACCATGATTAGGGTATCTCTATCAATGAAACCTCTGTGGGAAAATGCTCTAGGCCCAAAATGGCAAGAAATAATCACACCGGCCAAATTAGAGTCTATTTATCGTAAGATTTAGAAGTTGCCTTGAAATGCTACCTTTTTGCTAAGGATTGTTCTTAGTCATATCAATCTAGTTGTTCATGTCACAGAAGCTGGCCAAGTTTATTTTTTATAAAGTTTTAGGGTGGAAAATGGTCGGTGCTTTTCCAGGGCATATCAATAAAATGGTCATTGCCGTTGCTCCGCATACTAGTTATTTTGATTTTTTTCTTGGGGTATTGGTAAGGGCGGTCTTGAACGAACCGATTAATTGGATTGGTAAAAAGAGTTTATTTGATTCGCCAATTGGATGGTTTTTTAGATGGATGGGAGGGGCCCCGATAGATAGAAGCAAGAAAAGTGACACGGTAGCGGCCACGGTCAAGATTTTCAAAAGTAGGTCGATATTCAGATTGGCCTTATCACCCGAAGGAACTCGAAAAAAAGTGGATCGTTGGAAAACCGGGTTTTACTTCATAGCAAAGGCGGCCGAAGTGCCCATCGTGCTGGTAGCTTTCGATTTCGGTAAAAAGAAAGTTAAATTTTCTTCTCCCCTAATTCCTACCGATCACAAAGAAGCTGATCTTGCCGAATATCAGCAGTTTTTTGATGGGGTAGAGGGGTATCATCACTGAATGATATATCTATAACTTTTCTTCTGGCAGAAAATTAATTACTGTCACATATCAAAAATTCTTTTCTATATTGATACCTAGCAACTATGACTACCGAATGGGTTTAAAAAACAATTTATTTAGAATCAAGGTTTTTTTAAATGATAAGGATAAAAAGCCTTTGCCGGTTATCTTCAGAGAATTTATGGGTCTTTGGTGGTACAAGAAGAATTTCCCTATTCACTATATCGGTCGCTTCATGTATAGAAAGGGATTCAATCGCCCGAAAGATTATATGGATATGCGGGAATATAAATCTATTGTGTTTCCCAAAAGGAACAATCCTCAAGAGTATGTTACCATCTTGAACAACAAATTGATTTTTCAGGTATTCTGCGAGAAATATAATTTTCCCATACCAAAGATGTTGGGTTATAATATGCAGCGAACCTTTGTCTTTCAAAACGAAACTAACCATTTGACCAATGTTAGTCAGATAAAGAATTACTTCAAAAATCTCTTTACTACAACAGATTCTGACAAGATATTTTTAAAAGCTTTTTGTGGCTTTATGGGTAAACACATACACGTGTTGCAAAGAGATACTTTTGAAGAGACTCTTGATAGTTTGGAAGGCATGTTATTAAATGAGGCATTCATTTATCAAGAAGGAGTAATGCAACATGAAGAAATTTCCAAGATTTATTCTAAAAGTGTAAATACGCTGAGAGTAGAGACTTTTATCGACAAAACGGGTAAGCCCAATATTCTAGGGGCTGTTCTTCGATTGGGTGCTGGCGGTAAATTTGTAGATAATGTAAGTTCTGGAGGTTTTTTTGTTCCAATCCATATAGAAACAGGAAGATTAAAAGCAAAAGGAATAAGGGCCATGATTCATGGGGGGCAAGAGATTTCAAAACACCCGGACACAGGTTTTATTTTTGAGAATTTTGAAGTTCCTTTTTATAACAACTGTTTAGAGTTGGCATTAAAATTGGCAACCTATATGCCCAATAAAATTGCCGGATGGGATATGGCCATCACAGAAAAAGGCCCCATAGTCATCGAAGGTAACGACCAGCCCGGTATAACGATGGGTGAGATGTCGTACGGAGGTTATGCCAAACATCCGCTATTTAACCAAATGAGAGGAATCGAGAATTAAGTTATATGCTTGAAAAATTACGAAACAGGTTTTATTGGTTATTTGATTATATAAAAGGGGGCAGGGTAAAAAAGCATTATAATCAAATTAAATTTATACTTGAAAATTATGGGTCGACCGAGGCCGAAAAATTACGCTCAAATAACCTAAAGAATCTTTTGAACCATGCTGTTGAACATGTGCCGTTCTACAAAAGTTATTCAAAAACTTTAGACCTGCAATCTTTTCCAGTCATCAACAAGGCGATTATACGCGAACAACTTGATCAATTTCAGTCTTCGTTTTTTAAGGGTGAAAAATTATATAAAATGACCACAAGCGGTTCCTCAGGAACCCCATTTACCACTATTCAAAACAAAGAAAAAAAAGACAGAAACACAGCAGACACTATTTATTTAAAGGAGCAGGTCGGCTTTATGGTCGGTGGTAGGCTCTACTATGTTCGAAAATGGTTCAAGCTTCACCAACGAAGCGGTTTGGTGGCAAAACTTCAAAACATTGTAATGGTAAATGTTACAGAATTTGATGATGACTATCTTTCTAATTTCATTCGAAATCTGCAGAGCGACAAGTCGAAGAAGGCCATATTGGCCTATTCTTCGGCCTTGCGTGACATCTGCCTATATCTTGACCGAATCGATTCCGAACCATTAGATACTGAAATTGAATGCATCATCGCAATGGCGGAGGGCATTTCTGATAGTACCCGAGCTTCGTTGCAAAAATATTTTAATGCCCCCGTATATATAAGATATTCTAACAACGAGAACGGTATTTTATCACTTCAGCTATCCGAAAAAAATCATCATTTACAGATTAATTGGGCGAGCTACTATGTGGAAGTTTTAAAGTTAAATAGCGATGAACCTGCCATATATGGCGAACTAGGAAGAGTGGTGGTAACAGATCTGTTCAATTACCAAATGCCATTTATTCGTTATGATACCGGTGATTTGGCCGTTATGGTAGAAGATGATACCTTTAATAAAGCGCCGGCATTCTCTGAAGTCAACGGTCGAAAAATGGATGCCATTTACAATACCCGTGGCCAATTACAATCTACTTTTATTGTATTTCACCTCGAACAATACCCTGAGATAAAGCAATTTCAATTTATACAAGAAGGCCGCAAAGAATATTGTGTCAAATTAAACGTGTCAGAAGTGAACATTGAAAGTGAAACAGAGATTATTAAAATGTTCAAAAGTTATTTAGGGCAAGATGCTGAGGTACGTTTTTTATATGAAGATAGTATTCCACAGTTATCCTCAGGAAAACGAAGATTGGTGGTCAACAACTTTAGTTGAATTATCTATATGTACAAGTCTGTAATTAAGCCTTTTTTTGATTTTATACTATCTCTATCTTTATTGATAGTGTTCTTTCCAATAATGGTTGTGGTCTATATTCTGTTGCTAATAACAGGTTGCAAAAATCCTTTGTTCAAACAGTCAAGACCAGGAAAGGGACATGAGATTTTCGAAATCATTAAATTTAAAACAATGACCGATGCCGTTGATGAAGAAGGCAAATTGCTACCTGATAATCAAAGGAAAACAAAGTTGGGTCATTTTCTACGTAAAACTTCTATAGACGAATTGCCGCAACTAATAAATGTTTTGAAGGGTGAAATGAGTTTTGTAGGGCCTAGGCCTCTTCGTGTAAGGTATCTTCCTTACTATACTAAAAGGGAGGATTTGAGACATACGGTAAAACCTGGTATTACGGGATTGGCACAGGTATCAGGTAGAAATGCCATCACATGGGATAATCGGTTGGAACTAGATGCCGTCTATGTTGAAAAGCAGAGTTTTCTATACGACTTCAAAATACTTTTAAAGACTGTATTAAAGGTGTTCGATTTTTCGGCAACAGAATTTTCGGGTGAATCAGATAGCTTGGATGAGCATAGAATTTCGGGAAGTATTAAATAATCATTATTTTAATAACAGCTTTTTAAAACCTTTTTTTAAAAGTTACGTAGATATAGGTCAAAGACCTAATATCTAATTTGTTATAAAAAAATGACCATACTATTCTCTTGTGCAGGAAGAAGAAATTACTTGCTAAGGTACTTCAAGGAAGTCGTCGGTAAAACAGGAACTATTATAGCCGTTGATAGTGACCCCACCGCATCGGCTTTCAGCGATGCCGATATAGCTCTTCAAGTTCCTTCGGTAACCGATTCAGAATACCTATCTACACTTGAAACTATTGTTAGCGAATATGATGTTGACATGCTAATTCCTCTTAATGACTGGGAACTGTTTACCATTTCATCTCATCGAGAACAATTTGAAAATTTAGGAACAAGAGTAGTCGTTTCAAGCCCAGAGATTGTCCAAACTTTTACCGACAAATGGCAGACCTATCAATTCTTTAAAAAGATAGGAGTGAACACACCTGAAACCTATTTAAGCTTAAATGATGCTGAAGAGGCCTTAAATCAGGAAAAAATTAAATTTCCATTGGTCTTAAAGCCGAGAGTGGGTTCAGGCTCAATTAATGTAATGGTCGCCAACAGTTGGCAAGAACTAAAACTTGTACATCAATTACTTAGTTCAAGGATGAAATTTCTGGATAATGAAAATAATATTTTAATTCAGGAAAAGATTGTCGGGATAGAATATGGAATGGATATTCTAAACGATTTTGAGGGCAAATATTTTGGGTCTTATGTACGTCAAAAAATTGCAATGCGATGTGGTGAAACCGATAAGGCCATATCTGTGATTGAAGATAGATTTGACCGATTAGCGAAAGATATCAGCAAGTCTACCCAGCACATCGGCAGCGTTGATTGCGATTTTTTTGTGGTAGATGAAAAGGTTTATTTATTAGAAATCAATCCTCGTTTCGGAGGCGGATATCCTTTTTCTCATGAAGCTGGAATAAATATTCCTGCTATATACTGCGCTTGGCACGAAGGACGTTCAGATATTTCTACCTACTGCACTTACCGTTCGAATATGGCACATTCTAAATGTAGTAACCTGAAACTCATTAATACCCATTATCCTGAACAAACTAAGGCAGCGATTAAGGTCTTAAGTTGAAATTTACTCTTCTGTACTGCCTTTACCATCTTATTTGCAGGTAATTCTTATCAGAAAATCAAACCTTTTTCGAAAAGTTACGTAGGTATAGTTGATTAGCTATGGTGGTTAATTAATTGAACACTAAAAACTTAAATGATTATGAAAAAGAATTTTGTAAAACCGATGGTGGGCTTCTTAGTCTCATTCGGACTATTTTTGGCGGTCTCGTGTGATGACGATGATAATGGTGGTATGATGGGTGAAGAAATGCCTACGTGTACCGATGGTATTATGAACGGTGATGAAACGGGAATCGATTGTGGGGGTTCATGTACACCCTGCGAAGATGGGATGGAACTGGGAAGGAGAACAGAACTCTTCGTGACCAATAATGTTAACGGAGATATAACAAAGTACAGTATTACCGGAGATTCGGTCATAACCTACAGAACGGCCTCTGATGCTGCTGAAGGTATATATTATGACAAAGAAGCAGACTTATTAGTACAGGCATCACGATCTAGTTTACAGTTAGAGGCATTTAAAGAAACCTCGATGCTAATGGAAGATTCAGATGTTACACCCGCATTCAGCGGAGCAATGGATTTGGCAAGCCCTAGGGAATTGGCCGTAAATGGCTCCACATATGTAGTTGCCGATAACGATTCACATAAATTTTTCGTCTACAATAAAGACGGCGATAGTTTTTCTTTAACTGCGACATTAGATATTACTTTTCCGGTATGGGGAATAACTTTTAAAGGTAAAGATTTATATGCGGTGGTCGATACCACTAGTGATTTGGCGGTATTCTATGATTTTGAGTCCAATGCTCAAGACGGTGTATTAAGGCCTTCCAAAAGAATTAAAGTAGAAGGTATCGTGAGAACTCACGGTATAACATACAGTGCTTCAGATGACACCATGATAATGACAGATATTGGTGATGCCGATAACACGACTGACGATGGAGGATTTCACGTCATAAAGGAGTTTTCCTCCAAATTCGATGCGCTATCTGACGGAGATGTCTTACCTGTTGGTATGCAGATTAGGGTTGCGGGGCCATCTACGTTGATGGGCAATCCTATCGATGTTGCTTATGATTCAGAAACTGATGCTGTGTATGTATCTGAAATTGGTAATGGAAAGGTGCTAGGTTACACCTCTATTGGAGATGGAGGCGATTTAACGCCGACATTTAACAAAGATTTAGAGTCAGCATCTTCTATTTACTTTTCAAGTGATGAGACAGATTATGATTTAGGGTCAGAGACTATGGGCCAGCAGACGACTCTTTATGCAACGAGCACGGCAAATGGTGATATCTCTGTTTACGACGGTATGGGAATGCTAATGAAGACTGTTACAACAGCCTCCATGGCAACTGAAGGTATTTACTATTCTCCAATTCATGATGAAATTCTTCAAGCATCACGTTCTAACCTCATGCTAGAAAATTATAGTGGTTTTTCTGACTTGACAGACGGAGCTTCGGTAGAGGCCGCGTTTATGAGCAGTGCAGACTTATCAAGTCCACGGGAAATTGCCGTTTCCGGATACAACGTGGTGGTTGCTGATAATGGTGAGAATAAACTTTTTGTATATACGTTTAATGGCTCATCGTTCACATTACAAAACACTTTTCAGGTAAACTTTAACTTATGGGGTATTACCTTTATGGGAGATGATTTGTTGGCAGTAGTAGATAATACTAGTGATTTGGCCGTTTTCAACGACTTCATTAGTATGAATACATCTGACGGCACAGTTACCCCAGATAAGCAAGTAACTGTTGAGGGCATAGTTAGAACACATGGTATTGATTACAGCGAATCGTCAGATGTTCTGGTAATGACCGATATAGGTGATGCGGCTGATGTAACTTCTGACGGCGGGTTTCATGTAATCGAAGATTTTACATGGGTAATCAGCGATGTAGATAATGGGGCTTCAATTCCAATGTCCAGTCAAAGTAGAGTGGCAGGAGCGTCTACCATGATGGGTAACCCTATCGATATTGCGTATGACCACAAAACAAAAACAGTATTTGTTGCAGAGGTTGGTAACGGAAAAATACTAGGTTTTTCAGACGCGTTGAATATTAGCGGTGATGTGGCCCCCACAGTTGACAACAATTTAATGTCAGCATCCTCCATTTATCTTTATAACAATTAAGAAAACGAATAAATTAGTTTTAGTCCGGCTTTCAAAAGAAGCCGGATTTTTTTTGCTCTTAAATTCAGAAAATAAAATAATTCCTCGCGTTTAGACGAATATATTCTAGGTTTCACCTTACAATAACACGCGTCAATTATGAAGTCTTTACCTTGGCTTTTAGAACATTTCATTTCAACTAAAACTATATGAAAAGAATTTTACTTTCGCTTTTAGCTATAACGTTTTCGTTTACATCACTACTGGCTCAAGAGATTGATAGTGATGGTTTTGCACTAAGAATCAATTGTGGGGGTGCTCAAACTGAATATTTATCAAACATCTACCTTGACGATGCTGGATATAATACAGGTAACATTTTAAACAGGCCTCAAACCGGGCTTTCAGAACCTTATAAGTCATTTAGATATAGTAAAAGTCAACAGTTGACCTATAGCTTACCAGTACCAAATGGAGATTACCAAGTAAACTTACACTTTGCTGAATTATGGTTCGGAGCGACCAATGGTGGCTCTGGTGGTAAAGGTATGAGGGTATTTGATGTTCTTTTACAGAATAGTTTGGTTGAAGATAATCTAGATATTTATGATGAGGTAGGAGCAGAAACCATTTTGGTCAAAAATTACCTTGCTACCGTTGAAAATGGTGTTCTAAAAATAGATTTTGATTCTCGAGATGTGGTGGGAGGACAACGCCACCCTGTTATAAATGCGATAGAAATTTTAGCACTAAATGATGCAAATGATTTTCGCCCTTTTATTACTACTTGGGAAACACGAATAGGAGGGCCTGAAGATGCAGAAGTAACGTTGCCCGTGCGCCCAAATAGCGTTTATGATTATAATGTTGATTGGGGCGACGGAAATGTGGATAGTGGGATTAACGGCGAAATCACACACATCTATGATGTGCCAGGTAGCTATACCGTTTCTATAACAGGAGTTTATCCGAGAATAGCTTTCGGAGGCGATGAAAAATTGATAGAGATCAATCAGTGGGGCGACATTGAATGGTTATCTTTTGAAAATGCTTTTGAAAATGGCCGCGATTTAGATATAAAAGCAACCGATGCCCCCAACCTTCGCCAAGTAAATTCTATGGCCTTTGCTTTTTCAAATGCTCAAAATATCAGCGGCGACCTGAATCACTGGAATGTAAGTAACGTAATTTACATGAATCACATGTTTGCGGGATCCAACACGAACCTTAAAATTTCTAATTGGGATGTAAGCCAGGTACAGAATATGAGTTCTATGTTTGCGTCGGGCAAGGTCAATTATGACATTTCTCTGTGGAATGTTAGCAGTGTCTCCGATTTCTCTTACATGTTTGCCTCTGAGCTAGGTTCTGCTAGTGATCTTTCGGGTTGGAACGTAGGCAGTGCGGTCAATATGAGATCAATGTTCTCCGAGTCATACTTCGATATGGGCAACATTGAAAATTGGGATGTTTCCAATGTAACGAACATGGCCTCTATGTTTCTTAATTCAACAATGATTGATTTTGATCTTTCTCAATGGAATGTAGGCAACGTTACCGATATGCGAGGAATTTTTTCAGGTGAAAGCGTCGGATTGTCAACAGATAATTATGACAACACTTTAATCGGGTGGAGTAACCTATCCAACCTAAAAGAGAATGTAATCTTAGGAGCCAATGCGTATTATTGTAGAAGTGCCGAAGCTCGAGAGAAACTAATACAACTTTATAATTGGAATCTTGCAGATAATGGCATACTGGAAGGTTGTGAAGAAGAACCTTTAAATTTTCAACTTCGTATCAATGCAGGCGGGGGAGCAACAGATGATTTTTTACAGGATCAAAATTTCAGTACGGGAAGTACCTTAGATCGACCTCAAACAGGTTTACAAGACCCGTTCAAATCTTTTCGCTTTAGTCGAACTCAGGAGATGTCTTACGATATTCCTTTGCAGGATGGGCAATATACTGTGAAGTTACATTTTGCAGAGCTTTGGTTCGGAGCTACTGGTGGAGGCTCTGGTGAAATAGGAAATCGGGTTTTTGACGTAAGAATTGAAAACGAATTGGTCGAAGATAATTTAGATGTGTATGCTCAAGTTGGGGCACAGACCGTTTTGACCAAAACGTACCAAGTAGATGTTGCTGATGGTAATTTGAATATTTATTTCTCAAGTTTAGATGAGGATGGAGGCAGTCGACACCCCATTATTAACGCAATTGAAATTCTAGGTCATCAGGAGGCATTTGAAGAATTGGTTTTCGAGACGATACCAAATTTGACAACTAATATTTCTAGTGTAATTGACCGAAATGTCATTGTTTCTGGTGGAAATCAAGATGAAGATTTCAATTTCTCTATTTCTGGCCAACCAATAGGTATAAGTATCAATCCTTTAACAGGAAAGATTCAGGGAACTGTTAGTGAAACTGCAATTTCTGGTGGTGTTAATAAAAATGGAATTCACCATGTGACCGTGACGGTCTCGCAAGAAGGAAGCACAACCCAATCTACAACGTTCACTTGGGTCATTGCAAGTCCACTGTGTGATTGGACAGAGCTGTCTGATACTAACTTTAAAAGATTTGAGGGAGTGAGCCAAAAAATTGGTGATAAGCTATACGTTTTTGGTGGTTTCAACCCCAGTTTCAAGGTGGTGGACGATGTTGAAATTTATGATACCACGAATGGCGAATGGAGCATTGGTTCTAAAATGCCAGTAGCTCTTACCCATACTGCAGCGGTCGCAACAGGAGATGAAATCTGGTTGGTAGGTGGTTTTGCAGGTGATAATCCAGGTGTAGCTACAGATGTAGTACAAATATATAATGTACTAACGGACACTTGGCGAATGGGCCCGTCGCTTCCAAGGGAAATGGGATCTGGTACCGTGGCCATGGTCGAAGATAAAATATATCACTTCGGGGGGCTTTTACCTGATAGACAGACGGTAGTCGGTGACCACATGGTTCTGGATTTGACAAACGAATCGGCTGGTTGGTCAAATCTAGCACCGATGCCCGAGGCAAGAAATCATCATAGTGGTATTGCCCTTAATGGAATAATTTATGCTATTGGAGGGCAAGTTGGCCATGATGGCCCTCGTTATGATACACGTTTTGTGCATGCCTATAATCCCGCAACTGATGAATGGACACGAATGACAGATTTGGCAAGACCAAGATCTCACTTTAAGGCAGGAACGACATGGCATAACGGTAAAATAATAATTACCGGAGGGGTAGAGAATGCAAAAGTCATAGGTGATATTACACAATATGACCCATCGACTAATCACTGGGACGAAATTTGTAGACTACCAGGAAACGGTTTAGAAGAAGCCGCAGTTCAGGCTTTTGATAATCGCCTAATTGTAGCAGGAGGAAGACCGATTACTCATAGTACCACTATAATTGATCAGACAATATCGCTACCTCTTTCAGATAATTTAATGTTTGCCCCAATGGCTAGTGCCGGAGAAGATTTTGAAGTCAGCACTTCAGATATTTCTTTAGAGGCTGTAGGCAATGACCCAGACGGAGGAAATGTTGTTTATCAATGGTCACAGGTTAGCGGCCCAAATACCGTGAATTTTGATAATGTGCGAAGTGCTCAACCAAATATTTCTGGTTTAACTCTTGGTACATATGAATTCAGGGTTACCGTAATGGATGATGAAAATGAAATTGATTTTGACATTGTAGCTGTCGAAGTAACGGCTGAAAGTAATTTTACCTTGAATATAAATGCCGGCGGAACATCAACTACCTACAATGATGAGACTTTCGCGGATGACCAATACTTTGATACTGGCAGTACTTTGGACCGCCCCCAAACAGGCTTGCCCGAACCTTACAAGACTTTTAGGTTTAGCCGTTCTCAGCAGATGGGATATACTATCCCGGTACCGGATGGCGAATATACCGTCAAGTTCCATTTTGCCGAACTTTGGTTCGGGGCAACAGGCGGTGGAGCTGGTGGTGCAGGTTTACGTGTTTTTGATGTAAGTTTGGAAAGCAATCTAGTAGAAAATGACCTGGATATTTATGCGGAAGTTGGTGCAGAGGCTATGTTGGTGAAGACACATACGGTAAATGTAACCGATGGCGAATTGAATATAGATTTTGATTCGCGTGACGAGGTAGGTGGCCAGCGCCATCCGGTCATCAATGGTATCGAGATAATTAAAAGAACATCCGGTAGTTTGGCTTCTAAAAAAACGTCGAGCGAGAAATATACTGAGAACAATCTAATTACATTATATCCAAATCAAGTTTCAGATGTGGCTACATTGAGTTTTGAAGAACTACCAAGTATTAGGAAAGTATTTATTTTTGATTTGATGGGGCGTTTGGTAGAATCTTATAGGCCTAACCATTTAGAGAATCAAAATAAGTTAAAGATAGACGTAAGTGGGTATCAACAGGGAACGTACTTTGTAAAGTTAATCGATAGCTCCGGCCAAGATTATCAAAAGCAAATGTTAGTGAAAAGACCTTGAGAATTAAATTTAAAACAAAAAAAGGAAGCCTATTTTTGGCTTCCTTTTTTTGTTATTCCAAATAATAATTTGATTATCAATTGAATAGCAATAATAAAGTAAAAGGTAAAATAAGGGTAGTGAGAAATACTATTAGGTCTATTGCAATAAACTTTTTGTTGGGCTACTCAATCGATATAGTAAATCACCAAAATCTTTTCTTGATTTCAATCTTCAAGTAGAACTGAATAGTAACGTAATTAACACTTTTAAACGATTGAAAGAAAGCTTTGACGATAATAATTCCTGTATCCTCACATTAAACCTAGTTTGCACTCGCAACGAATCAAGATCAACTTAAACTAACAGAATGCAAAAATTTTTACTACTCTCGTCTTTCATTTTTTGTTTTTTAAAAGGTTTTTCACAATGGACTCAAACCAATGGACCAGAGGGTGGTTATTGTAGAGAGATTATTGAAATGGAAGACCTTTTAATTATTTCGGCAGGAAATGGGGGTGTTTACGCATCAACTGATGATGGGTTTTCATGGCAATCCAGAAGCTCAGGAATTCCTAAGAATTATTCTGTTCATACTTTGATAGAGAATAACGGGGTTTTATATGCTTCAGTAGTTAGTCGTGGTATTTTTAAATCTACTGATAAAGGCTTGAACTGGACTCCTATCAATACTGGAATTGAATATCAGACATTTTATTCTTTGTTGGTGGATGGTAACAATATTTATGCGGGAAATGCCAATGGCGGAATTACTTACTCAAACGATGGAGGAGAAAGCTGGATTCAGGCAGAAGGCGTAACATCTAGCCTTCAAATTCAAGATTTTGTTATATATGACTCCAAAGTATACGCAGGAGCAGGGTACAATACATCTAATGCCCATTTATTTGAATCTGTCGACGGTGGGGCTTCCTGGGAAACTATTGAGGTTCCGGGAATAGGATTAAACGGGGTCCGTACTCTTCATGTTAAATTAGATGCTTTTTATTTGGGGGGGGACGGAGAATTATGGATTTCAAATGACAATTTGAAATCATGGACAAAATCTGAACTTAACACCTATGCTACCATTTTAAATATTACCGATGATGGCAATAGCGTATATCTTACTTCTTATAATGGGCGTTATTTTCAAAGTGATGACAATTTTGTTAGTTGGAGAATGGTGGAAAATACTAAGAGCAAAGGTTTTGTTCATGATCTTCTTGTAAAAGAAGGCAAAATATTTATGACCTCTGATGATGGACCTTACCAATCATTGGACAATGGTGTTTCTTGGACTTCCAATAAAAATGGAATAAGAGCATTACAGATAAAAGCATTACATGCTAATGACGATTACCTATTTGTAGGTACTGAAAGAGATGGTATCTATAGGTCTCAAGATAATGGAAACTCGTGGATGTCTTCTGGTTTAGGTTTGAGCTCATCGATTCCGGTTGGAGTACTGGAAATAATAGAAGTTGAAAATGTCTTATATATAGCAACTAACCAAGGCCTATTTTCTTCAGAAGATAATGGAGGTAATTGGATTCAAGTATTAGATCCAGGAAACAATAAAAGGATAGATGTACTGGCTTTTTCTAATGGCACCCTCATTACGGCCAATTCTAATAGCATGTTTCTTTCTTCAAATAAGGGAAACAGCTGGACTGAAAAACCAATAGAAATTTTAAAGCACCCTACAAGCTTCACAAGCTTGCTGGCCCATGAAAGTAAATTAATCTTGGGTACGGCAGATGGTGAATTACTACTCTCCGATAATTTGGGCAATACATGGAGTGATATCTCGATCCCAGATGGTTACACGTATACATATGACATTAAAATTTTTGGTGAGAAGTTATATGCAGCAACCGCTAGGGGGCTGTATTTAAGTAATGACTTTGGTGAAAACTGGCGTAAGCTAAACGACGAAAATATTAGTGTACTTGATATTATCGTGGAGCCAAATATAATTTATGCCGCTACAAATCGTGGGTTTCGTCTAACCACGGAAGACCATAACGAATGGTTTCCTGTAAGCGAAGGACTTGAAGACCAAGCCATCAATAAAATTCTAGTTCACGGTCAAGAGATTTTTGCAGGCACTTTTGCCAATAGTGTTTGGAAGCTTCCAAAAGAACAAAGTGTTATTCCTCAATATGATAGCGGTTTTGTAACTAAGTGGAAAACTGACAATTATGGAGAGTCTGAAGATAACCAGATAACCATACCCACTTTTCCAGGAGAAATATATGACTACTCAGTTGATTGGGGTGATGGTAACGTAGACTCAGGAGTTTCTGGAGATATCACGCATACCTACGAATCGCCCGGTATTTATACAGTAACTATTACGGGCCAGTTTCCTAGAATATATTTTAATGATTCAGAACTAACTTATAGAAAAGGCGATAGTCAAAAGATTATTTCAGTACAACAGTGGGGGGATAATCCTTGGACATCCATGGAGTATGCTTTTGCTCTGTGTTCCAACTTAAAATTAAATGCCATAGATGTTCCAAATCTCAGCAGACTTACCAATTTGAATTACATGTTTTATAGTTGCTATAATTTAACAGGAGCATCTAGTATATCTAATTGGGATGTAAGTCAAGTTACGACCATGTATAGTCTGTTTAGCAATACAAGGTTTAATAAAGACATTTCAAGTTGGGATGTCTCTAAAGTTTGGAATTTTGGTTATATGTTCTCGAGTTGTGAATTTAATCAAGATATAAATGAATGGAATGTTGGTAATGCCCAACACATGGCAGGTATGTTCGTTGGCAGCCAGTTCAACCAAAATCTATCAAAGTGGAACGTAGGTAAGGTTAGAGATATGAGTTTGATGTTCACTTACTCTTCTTTCAATCAAGACATATCTATGTGGGATGTGGGTAATCTAACCAACATGGAAAGGATGTTTTCCGGCAGTAATTTTGATCAGGATATTGGTGGGTGGAATGTGACAAACGTCATGAATATGCAATACTTGTTTGATAATTCAGACCTATCACGTGAAAATTATGATAACATATTAAGTGGTTGGAGCCAATTACCTGAACTTCAAAGGGGAGTTAGCCTAGGAGCAAGTATTTCAGAGTATTGTTCTTCTGAAGCTGAAAGACAGGTTTTGCTGTCTGAATATGAATGGGTTATAAATGATTCGGGAAAGAACTGTGAAGAAAGAACACCATTTGTAACCACTTGGAAAACAGATAATCAAGGAGCTTCAAACAATAATCAGATAACCATTCCTACGAATTCATACGAAGTCTATGACTATTCAATCGATTGGGGTGATGGTACAGTTGATACTAATGTTACCGGTAATATTACTCACACCTATAATATCCCGGGTACTTACACGGTTTCTATAAATGGTAAGTTTCCTGGTATTTATTTTGATGCTGCCTACTACGATGAAAATGATCATGATAAAATTCTTTCAATAGATACCTGGGGCAATAACAAATGGGTCTTTTTTTATAATGCTTTTGCAGGTTGTTCAAACCTTGATTTAAAAGCGGTAGATATTCCTGATTTATCAAGAGTTGATACTACCAACAGAATGTTCTATGAATGCAGTTCATTGGTTGGTAATTCTTCTATAAATCTATGGCAGATGGGTGCAGTACAATCAACAAATCAAATGTTCTATGGCACTGAAAAATTCAACCAACCGCTTTATAGTTGGGATGTAGGTAATCTGTTTGACATGAGCGAAATGTTTAAAGGATCAAAAACTTTTGATCAAGACTTAAGTACTTGGAATATTTCTTCGGTCTATCGCATGGAAAATATGTTTGAAGAAACAGCCTTATCTACAGAAAATTATGATAATATCTTAAATAGCTGGTCAAGTTTGCCAACGCTCAGAAATGATGTAGGGTTAGGTGTAGGTAGTAGTATGTTCTGTGAAGCTGAAGAAGCCCGTCAAAGGTTGATTGATGAGTATGGATGGATTATATCGGATGGTGGTAAAGACAGCACGTGCCCTGTAGTAGAAGATTATGTTTTGTTAATCAATGCCGGTGGTGTTGAAGAGGATTTCGAAGGAAGAATATTCTTAGAGGATAATTATTTTGATGGTGGCAATACTTTAGACCGGCCCCAAACAGGTCTTTCTGAGCCCTTTAAAACGTTTCGATATAGTAAATCACAGCAAATGGAGTATTCCATTCCATTAGAAAATGGCGACTATACCATAAATATGTATTTTGCCGAGTTATGGTTTGGGGCAACAGGTGGTGGATCAGGTGGAGTAGGCAGTCGTGTCTTTGATGTCAATATTGAAGGTCAGTTGGTACAAGACAATCTAGATGTTTTTGAAGAGGCGGGAGCAGATGCAATCTTGATGAAGTCATATCAGGCAAGTATTCGTGATGGAGAACTGAATATCAATTTTGATTCTCGAAACGAGGTAGGCGGAGAGCGCCACCCGATTATCAATGCCTTTGAAATTTTACGCCAAGTTATCGAACCAGAAGAACGACCTTTTGTAACTACTTGGAGAACCGACAATGAAGGAGACTCTGCAGATAATCAAATAACCATACCTACAAATCCGAATGAACAATACGATTATAAAATTGATTGGGGTGACGGTACTTCAAATACGGGAGTAACTGGTAATATTACGCATACTTATAATCAAATAGGAACTTACCAGGTATCCATTACGGGAATCTTTCCGGCATTTATGTTTGGAAGTTACGGTATTTCAGACCGTAAAAAAATTACGGAGATTAACCAATGGGGCGATATTGAATGGCATTCTTTCGAAAGTGCTTTTTCAGGATGTACCAATTTGACCATTCCTGCTTCCGATTTACCCAATTTACAGAATGTAAAATCGTTGAGCAAAGCATTTTCTGGATGTTCTTCATTGTCTAATAATAGGCATTTTGAGAATTGGGATGTTTCTACCGTAGAAGACATGTCTCAATTATTTTCGGCAACTCCATTTAACCAAGATATTGGAAATTGGGATGTTGGCCAGGTCAAGAATACCTACGCCATGTTTTATCAAACACCTTTTAATCAAGACATTGGTAATTGGGATACCTCTAACGTAGAGCATATGAGGCAAATGTTCTATCGATCGCAATTCAATCAAGACATTGGTGCCTGGAATGTTTCGAAAGTTCGGAATACTGAACAAATGTTCTCATTAACTCCGTTTGATCAAGATATTGGTGATTGGGATATGGGATCCGCTAATAATATTAGTTCGATGTTTCAGAATACCCCCTTTAATCAAGATATCGGAAATTGGGATGTGGGTAATGTTGAAAGAATGAGTTATTTATTCGATGAAGCCAGAAACTTTAATCATGATATTGGTAAATGGAACGTTTCGAAAGTCAAGTATATGCAAGGAATGTTTCGTGATGCGGTTTCATTTAACCAGGACTTGTCAGGCTGGAATACCGAAAACCTCATTATAGCCCAGCGTATGTTTAGAAGGGCTACTTCATTTAATCAAGATTTGGGTTCATGGAATATTGAGAACGTCACTAATATGGAAGGTATGTTTACCGATATAGCGTTATCGACTGAGAATTATGATTACATTCTGAATAGTTGGTCAAGCCAGAATGTGCAGAGTTCTGTTGAGTTTGACGGTGGAGTTAGCCAATACTGTAAATCACAGGTAGGAAGACAGCGATTGACCAACACCTTGGGTTGGGTGATTGTTGACGGGGGTAGGAAAGTTGACTGCGATATGGGCGAACCAGGAGGCGATTTTGTGCTACGCTTCAATACCGGCGGAGAACAGGTTGAATACAATGGGGATACTTTCTTGACAGACAACAATTTTATTGGTGAAAGTAATATTCTTAGTAGGCCACAGACAGGTTTAGCCGAACCATATCAATCCTTTCGTTTTAGTCGGGAGCAAAGATTGTGGTACAATATTCCATTGGAAGATGGGGAATACAAGGTTGTCCTGCACTTTGCAGAATTGTGGTTCGGAGCCACTGGCGGAGGGGCAGGAGGTGTCGGCAGCCGCGTCTTCGATGTCAATATCGAAGGAGAGTTGGTCGAGGACAACCTCGACGTCTTCGCCGAGGTCGGGGCCGAGTCTAAGTTGGTCAAGACCCATACAGTGATGGTAACCGATGGTGAACTGAACATTGACTTTGATTCACGGGACGAAGTAGGCGGAGAGCGCCACCCGATTATCAATGCCATTGAAATTTTAGGTCAAGGTACCGAACCAGAAGAACGACCATTTGTAACCACTTGGAAGACCGATAATTCTGGAGTATCTGCAAACAATCAGATTACCATTCCTACATTTTCTGAAGAAAATTACAATTACTCAGTGGATTGGGGTGATGGTAACTTTGATGACAATGTATCCGGAGATATTACCCATACTTATGAAACCCCAGGCACATATCAAGTTTCGATTTCAGGTAACTTCCCAAGAATTCATTTTTGGTATAATAGAGATAATGATAAAATAATATCAGTAGACCAATGGGGAGACACCCAATGGACCAGTATGGCTAGAGCTTTCGCTCTATGTAGTAATTTAAATGTATTGGCGACTGATTTACCAGATTTATCTTTGGTAAAAGATATGCAATCTATGTTTTACGGCTGTAGATCGTTAGTAGCTAATGAAACCTTGAGAGAATGGGATACGAGCAATATTGAAATTATGCAAGAAACATTTGGTTGGACCGATAACTTTAATCAAGATATTAGTACCTGGGATGTTTCCAAGGTCACCAATATGCGCGGTATGTTTATTAGTGCAAAATCGTTTAATCAGCCCATAGGTAAATGGAATGTGTCAAGTGTTCAAAGCATGGAAAATATGTTTTATAATACGTCCACTTTTAATAAACCTCTTAATAACTGGGATACAGGAAATGTTAAGTCCATGTCAGAGATGTTCTTCTCAGCAGAATCTTTTGATCAAGCTCTGAACAATTGGGATGTTTCTGGAGTTTCAAGTATGAATTCAATATTCGTTCTTTCAGGACTTTCGGATCAACACTATGATGAGACTTTAATTGGATGGTCAGATTTGCCAGAACTACAGAATGGGGTGGTTCTAAATTCCTATAACCAGTACTGCCATTCAATGGACGCTAGACAATTTTTAATAGATAACTTTAATTGGGATATAAATGATAGAGGTAGGTCTTACGATTGTCCTATACCTGACGACTTTTCCTTAAGTATTAACTCTGGCGGAACTTCAACTACCTACAATAATGAGACCTTCGCGGATGACCAATACTTTGATACTGGCAGTACTTTAGATCGCCCTCAAACAGGCTTGCCCGAACCTTACCAGACCTTTAGGTTTAGCCGTTCTCAGCAGATGAGGTATACTATACCGGTACCGGATGGCGAATATACCGTTAAGCTCCATTTTGCCGAACTTTGGTTCGGGGCAACAGGCGGTGGAGCTGGCGGAACAGGTTTACGTGTCTTTGATGTAAGCTTGGAAAGCAATCTTGTAGAAAATGACCTGGATATTTATGCGGAAGTTGGTGCTGAGGCTATGTTGGTGAAGACACATACGGTAAATGTAACCGATGGAGAATTGAATATTGATTTTGATTCACGTGACGAAGTAGGTGGTCAGCGCCATCCGGTCATCAATGGTATTGAGATAATTCGTGGTTCTTTAAATGGATTATCTACGACAGCTGAAGGTTCCGGCTTGAAAAAGACTAGTTTGAGTACTTCAGTTAATGAAATGATACTGTATCCAAACCAGGCTTCCACAACGACTTATATTAGTTTTACCGAATCATCCGATTTAACAAATATAGACTTATTTGATATGTCGGGTAAATGGGTGAAAACCTATCCTCCTGAAAAAATAAGGGTAGCAAATGAATATATGCTTGATGTTAGTACCCTCACTAGAGGTCAATACTACGTAAAAGCAACCGACCATTTCGGTAATAATTACTCCAGAGTTCTGATGGTTATACATTAAATTTCCTTATCCATATTCAAAAAGAGGCCTTCTAGGCCTCTTTTTTTATGCCCTAGTTAGTACCAAACTTTAACATTTTCTTTAAAACCCTTCTAACATCATTACGTAGGTATGGCAAATAAAATAGATTGCTATGAAAAAGAAATTTTTAAAATTTGGATATTTTGCTGCCGTTGGATCATTACTTCTGACAGCTTGCGACAATGATGATGATGGTGACAATATGATGGAAGAACCAAGCGATATGACTTCCGCTCAATTGTTCGCCTCAAATAACACTGACGGTAATGTAACAATTTACAATATGTCTAACGGCGAAGTAAGTACTTTGGTTACCGGTGATATGGCTGCTGAAGGTATTTACTATGATGATGATACCGACCAAATAATTCAGGCCTCGCGATCATCTAATCAGCTTGATATATTCTCTGATATTTCTATTCTTGGGCTAAGTGCGACGATTACGGCTTCAATTTCTAGTTCTGCCGATTTACAAAGTCCTAGAGATATTGCGGTAAATGATGATTTTGTAATTGTTTCTGATAACGCCGATGTTGATGGAAATGAGGCAACACCTGACGGAAGAATCTTCATTTATACCCGATCGAATGGCGAGTTGACCTTAAGAAATGTGGTAACGACTGATTTTGCGCTATGGGGTATAGAAATGGTTGGTGATGATTTATATGCCGTTGTCGATAAAACGAGTGAGTTGGCAGTATTTACCGAATTCACCGCTATGAATACTTCCGACGAGGCCATAACTGCCTCTAAGCGAATTGCCATTGAGGGTATTGTAAGAACACACGGCATTGCTTATGATAATGGTACCATGATTTTGACAGATGTTGGTGATGCCGCCTCTGATAGTGATGGAGGTTTTCATATCATAACTGATTTTACCTCAAAGTTTGAAGCTGTGGCCAACGGTGGTACAATGGCGGTTGCCAGTAATCAAACAAGAATTGCCGGTTCTAGTACTTATCTTGGTAATCCTGTTGCTGCTGAATACGATGCGGCTTCCAACACAGTATTTATTGCCGAGGCTGCTAACGGAGGTGGTAGGGTAATGGCTTTTACCGATGCTGATGCCGGTGGAAATATTGCTCCTTCGGTCAATAATAATTTGTCAAAGGCTTCATCACTGTACTTTTATTCGAATATGCAGTAATAAAATAATTGGTTGTTTAGGTTTTTAGTTAGTAGTAGTAAAAAGCGCCCTATACGGGGCGCTTTTTTTATGATAAATTATTAAGGAATAACCTAACGAAAATTTACCCTCGGTTGACCTCTACAGGTCTATCTTTATATCTAGATGCAATGGCACTGATGATAATCATCTGTAGAATGTGAAAAACCATTAGGGGAAGAAGAATAACACCTTGAATGGCCATATTCCCGAATAAGATTTTTGAAAAAACGGTTCCGTGTACCAATGACTTTTTTGTTCCGCAGAATTGAGCGGTAATTCTATCTTCCATTGAAAATCGGAGAATCTTCGATATTTGGCGAATCAGAAAATAAATAACTGTGAAAAGTACTGATACGCCAACTAGCAATAGTAGCAAGTCAAAAAAGGAAACAGTATTGAATAGGCCATCGTTGAAAGATTTAACGTAACTTTTATAGATAATCAATAGAATAACGGCCTTATCAAAGGTCGCAAGCCTGTTGGAGTTCTTTTGAACAATAGCACCCAAAAACCGCTGCAAGGCCATGCCCAAAAAAACGGGAAGCAAAACTTGAACGATTAAGTTGGTATAGATATCGGTCAGGTCAAAATTGAGTTCTGAATTATCTATAAATAATCCCATCCATAGAGGGGTCACTAAAATACCGATAATCCCTGAAATACTGGCGTTGAAAATAGCTGCTGGAATGTTCCCTTTCGCTAAAGATACCATCACCACACTAGAGCTAACAGTTGAAGGTAAAGCGGCCAGAAAAAAGAAAGCCAGCCAAAACGTTTCTTGTTCTTCAGTGGTTATAATTAGCTTGAACGGTAATATGAGTAGGGGGAATAGTAAAAAGGTAGCTCCTTGAATAAGTAGGTGCAACTTAAAATTACCTAAACCCGATTTTAATTTTGCCGGGCTCAGTTTAAGTCCATAAAAGAAGAAGATCAGAGAAATTCCTATGGCACTTATTTTATTTAGCAGAAAAACATTTTCTTCGGAAACCAATGTTGGAAACAGATAGGCCAAAAGAATGACGATAAAAATACCGACAACGAAATAATCTATTCTAATCTTCATCTATGCTAGCTCCTTTGAGCGGCGTTCTATTGTTGTTTTAATATACCTGAATAAAGAATGAACATCAAAAAAGGTCGCATTTATGCGACCTTTTTTAATTTCTTTATCTCGGAATCAAATTTACTCTTTCATGGTGTGATATACGTTCTGTACATCATCACAATTTAATTAATTATCTTATTTACAGACACTTGTAATATGATGAATTTCGATTAGTTCGTTATTTGTTCGATTTCGGTAGAAAAATCCTAAACAATGAACTTGATTTATTGGAAGAAAGATTTAAACTTTAAAAAGAACCCTTCGGATTATGAGCCCGACGAGCTACCTACTGCTCTATCCCGCGGTTTCATAACTCTTTAATTAACAGCGAGTTAATAATCGCTTGATTTTATAAAATGCATACGCTGTATGCGGTTTTATATACGGTAAAAGTATTATAAAAAAGTCTTGTTTCAAAGGATTTATTTAGATTTTTCATGAATAAATATAGTAAGCTTCCTTAAACAAATTCATCTATGAGAAGTAAATTCAAGAAAGTACATTGACATATTGGCTTATAGATTATTAACTGAAAGAAATATCAATATATTTATAGATATCATTCAGGTTACACGTACACCTCTTATGCAAACAATAATCAATACATGGCTAAATATCGCTCTTAATGATTTGGAATCTGCCATCTTGCTCCACCGAAACGGAAAGTATAGAAATTCATATTTTCTGTTCCAACAGGCAAGCGAGAAAGCCAATAAAGCTGCGGCTCTTTTCTCTGGCGATTTTACCGAAAAGGAAATCGAGGAGACATCCCACGATCAATTTAAAATTCCAAGAAAGATTATGGTGCAAAAAGAAGAAAAAATGAAGGCCACAATAGAGCTTCTTGAAAGCTATCCAATGCCGAAAGATCTGGAGCCGCTTTCCCATAATAGCATTGCCAAACACCATAAATCAATTTCCGAGGCCATTTGTGGTATAGACAGATTGAAAAATTGCGACTTGGTTAATTTTACATTGGAAGATCTGGATGGCGTTTTAGAAATCCTAACGGGCTTAGAAACCATTGAATATGCCTTTCCGGAAAATAGCAATTCAATACTTAGGTCACAATTGCAAGCCATGGCAAGATACTTTGGGGAATTAGGTACGAAGGAAGCTTTGGAAACAAAAAGGGAAATTTTGAATATGCTTGCGGATAAAAAAAAGTCGCAAATGTATTTTCAAAATTTAATGTATCACCTGATACCAATTCAATTTGATTCTATATTTATAGACCATACATTTTACTTTTGCGCCTTACTGACCATTCAACATAGTTCGCAGACAAGATATCCCAAAAACGGAGTCAATCCTGAGGATATTTATACTAAAGAACTACCAATTGTACAGAAACAATTGGATTTTATGGAATGTTTAAAGGAGGCGATACTTCGATTGGAGAAAATGAATGGGAATAAACATGAGTTACAAAACTTGTTTTCGAACCTTACAATTGCCCAATAATAGAGATGTCGTTTCAAAGAAGTATAAAAGTAGCTTTTGACAAAACTTCTGGGGAGATTCTGGAAGCCGATGACGTCTTTGACACCGCTAAAAATTCATTTGAGCTTCGCAGGCAGTATCATAGGGATGAAGTGGAACTCTACTGTTGCGAGTGTGACCAAAAATTGAACGTTTCCGGTAGTAAGTATGACAGATTACATTTCAAGCATCAACCAAATGCGGCGTTCTGTTACTTAAAGGAGACCGACCTGTCGCAGGAGGAAACGGAACAATTGGCACAGCTTTATCGTGGAAAAGAAAGTGCAAGGCATAAAACACTTAAAAACAAAATAGCCGAGAAACTTTCCAATTTAGATGGTGTTGATTCCATCTGCGTAGATGATACCTTTATTTACGATGGAAATGAAAAACGTAGGCCCGATGTGTATTGTAAATATTTGGACAAAGAACTCGTTTTCGAAATACAGCTATCCGATTTATCCTTGCGCTACATCTATGACCGACATGATTTTTACAAACGGAAAGGAGTTTTTCTGATTTGGATATTGGATGATTTTGACGTTCATGGCCAGCGACAAATGGAACGCGATATCAAATATCTTACGGATTTTCAAAACTTTTTCAAACTGGATGAATCTTCAGAACCTTTTAGATTGCTGTGTACGTACAAATATCCATTTCTAACGGAGGATAATAAGTTGCTCTGCAAATGGATAGAAAAATCCGTCAGTCTTGGACAACTCAAGTTCAATGCTGAATCCTATCAGATTTATTATTTTGACTATGGGAAAAAGCTCAAGGTTAGAGAGAAAGAACATGCCAAACGTCTTCAAAAGGAAAGAGAAGAGGAAGTCAAAAATCAAGAGCGTCGAAAGAAGGTTGTGGCTGAAGAAAAAACAAACTCTATAATCGATGACCTCCGATTTTTATGGAAAAATAAAGGGTATAATTTTTCTTCCATCGAAGAACAAATGGAAAATTTGGACGAATTCGAACTATCGATATTAAATAAATCCGATGCTTTTAAACCTAAAGATGGTCAACCAAGAATTCACCATTGGTTTTCAATAGCAAAAAAGGATCATATCGGTTTCTTGGAACACATGATTGATAGTTCATATTTGGAAATCGACTTAAACGAAAAATCCAAAGACGACAAAACGCTTCTTGCAACTATGTTTGAAAACATAGCTATTGAGCATAAGATGTGGCTTTTAAGAAGACTTATCCGAAAAGGATATAACTTAAAGAAAGAGGACGAAGTAATATTGGCCCAAATCGAAACAGACCCTATTGAATACGAATCGACATTAATAGTTTTTCATTTGGCAAATGAGCTAAATGGTTGTTATTTAATCGATGAACTTTTCGAACATAAACCCCTTGTATGCATAATTGAAAGCGCCAAAAGGGATAAGATTATTGGTTATCGATATCAAAAAACTCAATGGATAGCCTTTGCAAACAATGCTATACATAGTTACACCGACTATTGGAGTTATATCGAAAAAGCCTTTAAGAACTATGGTATTTGGGAAAAATTGATGCTTTTGGACAAAAAGAAAACCTTTCAAAAAAAGTTGGCAAAGTTCCATGCTACGAATCCAAAACAGAAGGCTGATTGCCTACTCCTGCTAAATACCCTATATCCTGAATTGAAACATGATGAATCTGTATGGTAGTTGAATTAGCACCAAAGGATTATTTCTTGTGTTTTGATGCGTAATCATAAGTTGCCAATTTTTCAGCCTTTCAAGTTTTTGCATAGGCGTTGCATCAATTTTTTTATATTTTTGTACCGTGAAATTTTTAACAATCATATTGTCCTTTTACTTTTTGGCACTCAATGTAGTGCCCTGTGGCGATTCGGGAACGGCTAAAGACGATGCCCAGGTCGTTTCGGTAATGGACTATGATGGCGATCACGATCAAGATTGTGAGCTGTGTTCCCCATTCTGCCAATGCCATTGCTGTCACGTACATACGATTGATTTTGGTATAATCGCTTTCACACCCTTACCAAATCCTATTTCACAGGAAAACTTCTCACACTTCGAGAGCGTTTCCGATGGAGTAGTATCTTCAGTATTACAACCACCTAGAGCTTAATTCAGTTTTTTAAGGATAGCTATGTCCTAACGTGATGCTTTTCAAAGCAAGCATCGCATCATAAATACGTTGCATCTCTTGTATTGCGATGTTTAAACTGAATTAAATCTCTTTCTATGATTAATAAAATCATTTCATATTCCATTAATAACAAATTTATTATTGGTCTTTTTATAGTGGCACTTGTGGGTACGGGCATTTGGTCTATGGCCACTATCAATCTGGGTTCTGTTCCCGATATCACCAACAACCAAGTACAAGTTATCACAGTTGCCCCGAATCTAGGCACTGAAGATATTGAGCAATTTGTAACCTACCCTGTTGAGTTAGCAATGGCCAACCTTCCTGACGTTATCGAGCTGCGTTCAGTATCCCGTTTTGGATTGTCAGTGGTTACCATCGTCTTTGAGGACGAAGCAGGCACCTATCTTCCTCGGCAATTGGTGCAAGAAAAATTAACCGAAGTCGCCGGGGAAATCCCTGAAGGTTTTGGTACGCCTTTTATGGCTCCCATTACTACGGGTCTGGGCGAAATATTCCAATACACCTTAAAGGTAAAAGAAGGATACGAAGATAAATACGATGCAATGGAACTTCGTACCATTCAGGATTGGATTGTTAAACGCCAAATGGCATTAGTGCCCGGAGTTGTCGAGGTCAATGCTTTTGGTGGCTATGTAAAGCAGTACGAAGTTGCCATAAACCCTGATAAACTAAAAAGTTTTGGCATTACAATGAATCAGGTATTTGAGGCCCTTAAAGTCAACAATGCCAACACGGGCGGTGCTTATATCGAAAAAAACCATCAAGCCAATTTTATCCGAGGCGAAGGGTTGGCTCGTAGCATTGAAGATTTGGGGAACACAGTTGTAACGACCCAAAACGGAAGTCCCGTTTTAGTGCGGGATGTTGCGGAAAAAGTAGGCTACGGAAATCAAGTGCGCTATGGTGCTTTTACCCAAGACGGACACGAAACTGTTGGTGGACAAATTTTAATGCTGAAAGGCGAAAGTCCCGGCACTGTTATAGATAACGTGCAAAAGCGTATTGATGAAATTCAAAAATCGCTTCCAGAAGGTGTTTACATTGAACCATTTTTAAGCCGAAGTGAACTTATTGGAAGAACCACGAGTACCGTAGAAACAAACCTTATTGAAGGTTCGCTTATCGTGATTTTTGTGCTTGTGCTGCTCTTGGGAAGCTTCCGTGGCGGATTGATTACCGCGTCGGTAATCCCATTATCATTACTCTTTGCATTTATCTTGATGAAGCAATTCGGGGTGTGGGCCAACTTAATGTCCTTGGGTGCAATTGATTTTGGGATCATTGTGGATGGCGCGGTAATCATTGTGGAAGGAATGGTATTCCACATTCATCAACGGATGAAAAAAACTACAACCGCCATTGGCCAATCTGAAATGGATGAAATCGCCTATGAATCGGCTAGTACGATGATGAATTCGGCATTTTTCGGTCAGCTTATTATCCTTATCGTATTTACACCGATTCTCTTTTTGACCGGTGTGGAAGGAAAAATGTTCCGTCCAATGGCATTTACTTTCGGATTCGCGGTTTTAGGAGCGATTATCCTTTGTCTTACTTACGTGCCAATGATTTCGTCAATGTTCCTTAAACCTGCTAAAAATCAGAACAGTTGGTTTGCCAAATTTGAAAACAAGATTGATAGGTTCAGTGATAAAATAATGTCCGGTTTAAACAAGGCGTATGTACCGTTGCTCAATTTCGCACTTCGGTTTAGGGCTGGTGTTGTTATTGGTGCGGTCGGGTTGTTGTTGATTGCAGGATTTATTTTCAGTAATATGGGTGGCGAATTTATTCCCAAATTTGATGAGGGCGATATTGCGTTTCAGGCTTTGATAAAACCGGGGAGCAGTCTTACAGAATCCATTGAGGCTTCAAAAAAACTTCAAAATTTAATCAATGAATTTCCAGAAGTAAAAACAGTGGTTTCAAGGATTGGCGTGGCCGAAATCCCTACGGACCCAATGCCAATGGACATAGCCGATAGTTACATTATTCTTGAAAAAGATAAGAGTAAATGGACTTCAGCAGATAGCAAGGAAGAACTCATAGAAAAAATACAGGAAAAAATTTCAGTAGTGCCCGGTGTAAATTTCGTGTTTACGCAACCTGTAGAACTTCGTTTCAATGAACTGCTTACAGGTGTTCGGGAGGACGTGGCCATAAAATTGTACGGAGAAGATTTGGGTGTGTTGGCTGACAAGGTGCAAGAAATCGCGGCCGTCATCAGAACCGTTCCCGGCGCAGCCGACCTCAATGTGGAGGCCACGAGCGGTTTGCCGCAAATGACGGTGGAATACAATCGCGCGAAAATGGCACAATACGGTGTAACGGTTAATAAGCTGAATGATTATGTGAGTGCTTCATTTGCAGGAGAGCAGGCAAGTGTGATCTTTGAAGGCGAAAAACGGTTCGATGTGGTCATTCGTTTGGCGAAGGACTTTAGACAGGATATCAACAACCTTAAAAATCTGTATATCGACCTGCCCAGCGGCAACCAAGTACCCTTAAAGGAAGTGGCGGAAATCAGTTACAAACCTGGCCCGATGCAAATTTCAAGGGACAATACCTCGCGTCGTATTTCGGTAGGGGTAAATGTTCGTGGGCGCGATGTAAAATCAATGGTCGAGGAAATACAGCAAAAACTGGAAGCACAAGTAAAATTGCCACCTGGTTATTTTGTGACCTATGGCGGTTCGTTCGAAAACCTGCAACGTGCGACCGACCGATTGATGATCGTAGTGCCCATTGCACTCTTCCTAATATTCATATTGCTCTACTTTGCGCTGAGTTCGTTCTCGCAATCACTTATGATTTATATGGCAGTACCGCTGGCAGCTATTGGTGGTGTATTTGCCCTTTGGATAAGGGGAATGCCTTTTAGTATTTCTGCAGGTGTCGGTTTTATCGTGCTCTTTGGAGTGGCGGTATTGAACGGATTGGTACTGATCAACAAATTCAATGAATTAAAGGAAAGTGGAATGACAGACTTAAAAAAACGCATATACGAGGCAACTCACGAGCGCTTGCGCCCAATTTTGTTGACGGCAACGGCAGCTATTATGGGCTTTATACCAATGGCGATTTCTACCTCGGGAGGTGCTGAAGTGCAGCGACCATTGGCAACCGTCGTTATTGGCGGATTGCTTACGGCAACGTTTTTAACGCTTGTTGTCCTTCCGGTATTATATTATTGGCTGGAAGCCCGCAAAGAGCGTAACGGTAAAGGAGATGATCCAAGCTATATCAACAAAAGCACAACAGTTCTGGTGGTGCTATTTTGCTTGGGAGGATTTTTCACTTCCAATACAGTAAATGCACAGGAAAGTGGAATCGCCCAGACCGTAACATTGGAGGAGGCTATTTCCCTAGCAAAACAGAATTATCCATCGCTTAAGGAAAGCCAGGCTTTTATCGAGCGCGAGCAGGCGATGAAGGGAACAAGTTTCGATCTGGGTAATACCCAAATCTTTACGGGCAAGGAAGAATATGGCAATGACCTGCCCGGGGTACAGACCACGATCGGGGTGCAGCAGCAAAATGTTGATTTGCTCTCTGGGTTTTCAAAATCCAAGTTCTATAAAGAGCGTGTTCAGCTCGGCGAAAAGTTCTATGCCCTCAACGAGCAACAGTTGATCCGTAACGTGATGCAGGCCTATGACCGTATCAATTATAACAAGGCACAATTGCGCTTCGCGGAACAGTTGGACAGTGTTTACGCCAATTTCAGGACGGCCGCGGAACTACGTTACGATACGGGTGAAACCGGAAAACTGGAGTTTATTGCGGCGTCCTCGGAGTATCAACAGATACAGGTGCTCAGACAACAGGCCTATGACGATATCGAGATTGCAAAGCGCGCGCTAAAGCAATATTTGGGTATAAACCAAGACATCGAAACGGTGGGCCGATCCTATACACCGCTAAATTATCGGGCCGTTTTGGATTCCACATCAGTGGCCGACAACCCAATATTGCAATATTCACTGCAAAATGCCAAAGTGAGCAAAGCAAACGTGGGCGTGGAAAGATCACAGTTCCTGCCCCAGTTCAACCTCACGTACGGAAGGCAGATCGTAGACGATGTATCAGGGTTCAACACCTATCAAGCAGGTATAAGTATCCCGTTGTGGTTCTTCCCTCAAAAATCCAGGGTCAAAGCCGCCAAGGCAGACGCAATGGTAGCCGAAAATCAGTACCTGGAACAGAAGGCCATAACCGAAAGTAGGGTTTCCCAACTTTTAAAATCCTTGGAGAAGACCCAAAAGACGCTTGATTATTATCAAGAAGGGGCTTTGCTCTTGGCGGAAGAACAGATAGCAACGGCGGAACTGGCCTCAAGGGAAGGGGAAATCGATTATGTGAACTATATCACGATCCTGAACAGTGCCATAAGAATCAAACAAAACCATCTACAATTTATAAATCAGTATAACCAGCAGGCCATTGAGCTGCAATATCAATTGGGCAATCTATAATCTTAAAAAAGGAAAAATGAAGAATATAATCTTAATAAGCACCGTATTATTTACACTTATGTTTATGGGTTGTAACGATGCCCCAAAATCTGAACTTGGGCATAATGAAGCTGAAGGTGTATCAAAAACCGAAGCAGGTGGGGAAGAAGCCCACGGCGAAGAGGAAGGCGGCCACGGGGAAGAAGGAGAAGAAGGTGTTGTAGTACTTTCTACACAACAAATAGAGACCATTGACCTGGAGACCAGAACCTTGGAAAAAAGAAACCTCGGTAACAATATCAAGGTAACCGGAAGGCTTGAGCTATATCCTCAGGATAGGGCCAATATTAGTCCTTTCGTAGGCGGAAATGTACGTTCCATCAAAGTAATCGAAGGAGATGAAGTGCGAAAAGGAGAGGTTTTGGCCTATTTGGAACATCCCGATATTATCAGTATGCAACAGGAGTACCAAGAAAAAAGCGATGAACTCGTTTTCCTTAAACAGGATTTTGAGCGAAAGCAGACCTTGTACGACAAAGGCGTTTCTTCCGGGAAGGAATTTCAGATGGCACAGTCAAAGTTCCGTTCCACTACCTCAAGTGTCAACGGCCTAAAATCAAAATTGCGCTTGCTCGGTATCGATCCTTCCAAGGTGGAAGAAGGACAGATCTACTCGGCCATACCCATATCGACACCTATATCCGGTTTTGTGGATGAAGTAATGGTAAGCCTGGGGGATTATGTGGCCCCACAATCAAAAATGTTTACGGTAAGCGATAATTCAGAACTCCATTTGGACCTTAAAGTGTATGAAAAGGATATCCCAAAGGTTCAGGTAGGTCAAAAAATCCATTTTACCGTTGCCTCGAAACCGGATGAACTGTTAACTGCAGAAGTGCACTCGATAGGTAAAACCTTTGAGGAAGATCCAAAAGCCCTGCACGTCCACGCGGATATCGATAACAAAAATGGCGACCTCTTACCAGGAATGTATGCAGAAGGAAGAATCGTGCAGGGAGAGAAATCGGGCTTTGCAGTACCCGAGGAAGCCATTGTCAAAGAAGGCGAACAGTCCTATGTTTTTATCGTGGATGAGGATGGAGCACCAGAAGAAAATAAAATGAAATATAAACGCATTCCCGTGAGTACAGGGGTCAACGACTTGGGTTTTGTAGAAGTAAACCTGCCTGCAGGAACGCCCGAAAATGTCAAAATAGTAACAAACGGGGCCTACACCCTTTCTTCGGAAATGGTCAAGGGCGAACTGGAGCACGGACATTAAACAACAATATAGATAAAGGTTTTGATTCCGGGTTTGTTTATCGTCTTAATTAGTTAGTTGAAAATCAGAAAGCAGGCCCGGTTCACAATCGATTAAAAATCTAAATAGTATCATAATGAAAGAAATAAAAGCATTTGTAAAACCAAACCGCATCCAAAGGGTCATCGAAGCCCTTAGCGACAATGGTTTTAAAAGTATGACGCTTTCACAAGCGGAGGGTACCGGGGCGTTCAAGGCAAAAGGCGCGAAACCCTCATTGGATTTTCACGTATCCGATAGCCCGGTGGTAAAAGTGGAGCTGGTGTGCCAAAATGAGGAAGCACAAATGGCAATCGAAATTATTACGGAAAACGGAAAAACGCCCGACCCGGGCGATGGGATTATTTATCTATCTAATATTGAGGATGCCTTCCAGATCAAAACAGGCGAATCCTTAAAACGCTACGACCTTTAACCCCTTTTAAAATGGAAAGAATTGTCAAAAAACTGGAGAGCAAGGGAATACGGCCCACGCCGATGCGACTGTTAACCTATAAAAAGCTGCTGGAAAGCGAGGTAGCCATCAGTTTGGGAGAGCTGGAGAATTTTTTCGAGAAATCGGAACGGAGCACCCTTTTCCGGACGATGAAAACCTTTGAAGAAAACGCCATCGTACATCAGATAGCTGACGGTACAGGGATTATGAAATATGCACTTTGTGAGGAAAACTGTGGATGTGAGGTGGGCAGCGACCTGCACCTACATTTTCACTGCACCCAGTGTAACGAGACCGTTTGTTTGACCGATCGTAAAATCCCACAGGTAAACCTGCCTCAAGGATATATGGCAGACGATATCAATCTGGTCGTAACGGGAGTATGCAATAAATGCAGTGGCAATTTGGAGTAGCCTTAAGGGCCAATAACATCAAAAGAATACGACGATGATAGCAATCTATAAAAAAGACCAAATCATATATACCATCGCAGATCAAGAAATGTATGCCGATGATGGGGCGACCTTGGTCAAAGCCCTGAATGAACATTTGAAAAGCAATGAACAAGCCGCTTGGTATATGGAAATGGAGCCTCGCAAAAAAGGAGTGAAGAAAAGCAGCGGCGAGAGGTTGGATTTTTCCTTTCCCGAAGAAACACGGCTTAGGAAAATAGCCTTGGTGGGCGAAAAAACTTGGCAAGAACGGTTTACCGAATCGCTATTGCCGTTTAGCGAAGCCCACATAAAATATTTCGGACCTGAAGACAAGGGCACTGCCAAAAACTGGCTCGAACGTAAATAACACTTTATCGATGCAAAGAAGAAAAATAGGGATAGGGCTTTTGGCAGGTTTTGCCTTTGGGGTCTTTATACTGCAACCCTTGGGCCTATCCCTTTTTCTCTTTGACCGGTCGGGCGATTTCGGTCACTGGTCAAGCTTTTTTCTTGAAGCCTTCAAAACTGTATGGAACGTTGTCGATGTTGGCCAAATTCTTAGAAACCTGTTGTTCGGGACTATGGGAAGCAGCCTTGCCCTGATGGTCTTTTTCAGAAAAAAGATTTTTCAACTGAACAGGCAACGGACGGACAAGCAAACCGTTCTCGAACTCATAAACAAGGGAGAGAGCAGCCGGGTGGAATTCAAGTCAAGCTTGCGATGGGATGTACGGCAGGGCAAGGTAAACAAACAACTTGAGCTTATCACTGCAAAGACCATTGCCGGGTTTATGAACACCGAAGGGGGCAAGTTGCTCATGGGTGTCGATGACGGGGGAACCATTCTGGGCTTGCAACAGGATTTCGATACGCTTAAAAAGCCGGACAGCGATGGCTTTGAGCAGTATTTGATGCAATTGATCGCTCTAAAACTGGGAACCCATCTTTGTACGCTAGTGAACGCAGCATTTTTCGGGTTTGGTCAAAAGCAAGTTTGCTGTATCGAGATTTTACCAGCCCAAATGCCGGTATATGTAACCCTTGAGGGACGGTCACGGTTTTATATACGCACGGGCAATGCCACGCGCGAACTAGATTTGCCCGAAGCCCTGGTGTATATAGGTAAGGAAAAGGCAAAGTACAACTAGAAACAGGAGGTTATTGGGCCATGCAGGAAGGGTTATTTGCACTTCCGTTGCACGTTTGTTTTAATTAGATTGATTAAAAAAATATACAAAAATGGTACAGATAATAAACTTGGAACAGGAACATCTTATTGCCGCTAAAATCAAGGGGAGACTTACGGAAAAGGATATGGAAAAGATGCATCCGCTTATCCACAACA
>CEVQ01140948.1_pt1 | contig 68064 bp, 55 predicted proteins | sample 356551 | NCBI WGS metagenome assembly CEVQ01 (sample SAMEA2623756, study PRJEB7988) | marine metagenome | biome: marine biome (ENVO:00000447); feature: mesopelagic zone (ENVO:00000213); material: "saline water (ENVO:00002010), including plankton (ENVO:xxxxxxxx)" | depth 250 m | reverse complement strand
TAATCTAGTAAAACGGTACGATGATGCTGGCGCACAAATTTGGCACCGCTTTTTAAATCAAAACTAAGCGAGATTAAAGGTAAACAGCTCAAAAAGAGGGTTACAGATACGTTACACACAGTTGAGCGTAAATTTCACATATAGATGTATTGTGTGAGAACAGTCAGAAAGATGAGACGGTAAGTAATTATTTGGCCGCATAGAACGCTAAGTGTAATTAGCTCTAATGGAAGTAGCGTAAATGGAGAGAAGATGACCGCATCAAGACCGTTATTTAAGCATATTCGCAATCATACAGCGCTTTTCAATGAGCTTTCTCAGTATCGAAACGCCGCTGTAGATACCTTAGGGTTTACGGGGTATGAATTTCATAAAACGCCAAAGTTCGTAACCGAAGATGGAAGTCGGCTTACCATAGAGCCAGAGAGAAGCATTGTACTGCCTAAAGTTCATGTGTTGTCGGGCTTGAAGAATAAGCTGACACAGGCTATTCCCACGTTACATATGGTTGAGCATAGCGAAATAGGCTATCGCTACCCAACGGCAGCGTTGGCTGGGCTAGACGCGCCATTTATTAAACGTATGCGTTCTGAGTATTTTCACAAAGTGGATGAAGATAGAAGTATTTGCCGCCCTGTGAATTTGTCGTTCGGAATTAAAAGTCGCGGAAAAGCTGACAACCGACAAGAATACGAAGTGTGGATGCCAGATGAAGCGCCAGATCAAAACCCGCTTCCTTTGCTCATCAATGCCTATGGCGAAGACTTACCCGATGATGTAAGACACTTTGTTGAACAACCCTCAAGAGTACACGGTTGGATGGGGGTTAAGCGGGCGGCATTTGAAGCGCTTTACACAAACAAGCAACATTGTGGTGATTTGATCATTTGCGTCGCCATGAGTGTAGACGCCTACAACATTGGCGCTAAACCTGATCTAGCTTATTCTCCTGAAGCAGAAAGCTCTATTGCTGTAAGCAACGCAGAGTTTGAGTGGGAAATAGAGGGGTACTATGCTCCGCGAGGCTGGGCGTTTGACCACGATGAAGTGTGGGCAGCAATAAATCACACGTTAGAAGCTATCAATGCGCCGCTCGATGATTTATACGGCAACGAAATCATTCCTATTGCCGAAAGTAAAACGGAGCGAATTTTGTCAACATTGCAATCACTGGGCGTTAGGCAGGAAGAAGTAGACGAACTCAATCTTCAGCCTTGGGAGTTCATGCTAACCGAAAGTGAGCATAGGGTTAAAGCGCACGATCCTAGCCGTTCGGTTAATTTATTAGGTAGACTAAATCGACTCTTTTACCAACCAGAGCAGCAGTTGCCTTCACTAAATTGGATGCATGACTTAATTGTTTAAGTTGACGAATTAGAGTAATATAAGGGTTTGCTGATGCTTCGAGCCTAGAGGCTAGTTAAAAGTTTGCTAGGATGAAAATGTTGGTTCTTTTTCGACGTTTTTGCTGAAGTATAGGTAAGCGTTTGCTCCTTAAAGAAGTTTTAGTGCTATACATTAAGTTATAACTAAAATAGGGGAGCACGTCTTGAAGCATTCTCAGTCCTTATATTCCCTTCAAATGAAGTCAACTCAAATGCGCCTCAAACATTATCTATTGATCACCTGTCTTTTCAGTCTACAGGCGTTAGCTAATATCAATGATTTTTCTGAATTGAATGCTGATAGGACTTATGCCGATAGCGCTGAAAAATTATTGGAGCGGTTAGCCAATAAATTAGATGCATCTTCTCAAGATAAACTCCATAAACTCGGTGCATTGAGTTCGCCGCTTCAATCAAAGTTCGAGTTGAGTAAATTGTTGATGTATTACTATATATCTTACGACGAATATTCACTCGCACTAGAGCAAGTAAAGGCAATTGAACAAAACGCTCTGAATACGAAGTCTGAAAGCCAACTCGCTTTTGCGAAGCTATCCGAAATCGCTATTCTCAGCCGTTTGGACAGGGTCAAAGGGAAGCGCGCTGGAAGTGATGATTTAAAAAGGTACTATTCCGGTCTCTCTTCACAGGTAAAAGACGCACTCAAGTTCAACTATATTGTTTTTGTCGCGCTATCTGAAAGGAGTAGTCGAGAGGCCATGCTTCTTGGCACGGAAGTAAACTATTTATCTGAAAATAACTCTGGAGTGGGGGATTTGATGATGGGTTTACACGCTGCCTATGTAGTAGAAAACGTTCCCTCTATCAAAATTGAGCTTTTAAATCGATATATAGACTTCTGTGAAGCTCATGATATACCCGTTAAATACTTCATTCATTTTTACAACGTTATTAGCTACTTTCTAAAGCAAATAGGTGACCCCAATATTGTAGGCACTTACACCGATCGATATTTGGCCTACGCGACCGCATCTGAGGATCAAAACGAGATTTACTTTGCCTCACTAAAGAAAGTTGAACAATTATTTTTATTAGGCAAAAACAAAGAAGCTCTCGTACTGTTGGAGCAGGCTGAAAATGGCCACAATTCAGTACCCGAGCGCTGGAAGTTACAAGGTAAGTTTTTGAAAGTTGAGTTACTCGCCTCCCTTGGTCAACTAGAGCGAGCAAATCAATTGTCAGAGTATTTAAGTAACGTACTTAATTCTAATGGCTTAGACGAGCCTTCAGAATTCAAAATTGCCAACACACTGCTTTCATCGTCACAAGGTAACGTTGCGAGTGCATTAAAGCAGATTCAAGCCGAGTTTAGGCGATTCCGCTTTGACGTAACAATGGACCGTTTGAATTACTTGGAAGAGCTAACGAATGCGAAAGAGCAGGAGCGTAAGGCACTATTTGATTCAAGAGACAAAGCACGTCAGCTAGAACAAACTAATCAACTCCTTGTTTTCTGTATCGTTTCCATTTCATTGATGGCGATATTTTTAGTCAAAATGATTGTAAGCAAGAGAAAAGCCTACGAAAAGCTTGAAATCGCAAACAAAACAGACTTATTAACGGGAATGCTCAACCGTCGATTCTTGCAAATGAAACTGGAGCAAACTTTCTCCATGTTGAGTAAGAGTCGTAGAAGCGAAGAGGCAGTACTGCTTTTTATTGACATCGATATGTTCAAATCTATTAACGATAACTTCGGTCATACAGTGGGTGACAAAGTTATTTCTATGGTCTCTGGGCAAGTGATGGACTGTATTAGAGAGCGAGATTATGCAGGTCGTTACGGTGGTGAAGAATTTGCGGTAATACTTAATAACCTAAATGCCGCGCAAGCCATGGATATAGCAGAGAGGATCAGAGTTAAAGTTAGAGAGCTAGAGGACTGTACTTTGCTTGGACAAAGAAAAGTGTCAGTAAGTATAGGTGTATCAGCATTTGATGATCGATTTAAGTCTCTTAATGAATGGTTAAATGATGCTGACCAAGCTCTTTATGAGGCGAAACGCAGTGGAAGGGATCAAGTCGTTCGGTCTAACTTCAATGAACCATCTCAAATAGTGGAAGTTTAACCCTAGTAGACCTTTTGGAAATCTGTAACTAAAAAGACTTATATGTAAAATTTTATATAAAACATGTTGGTTTTTGTAAATAAATTTCAGTTTTGTCGTGATCTGTCTGTTTATTTTGCTATTTCTGTAATTAAATTACGAAAAATGCTTTATTTTTTGAAAGTATTGTTCATAATGTATTCATCACTCAGGTGATATCTAATTTAGTTACAAAATAGGAATTCAAAAATGAAACTGTCTACTTTCGCAATTGCTCTAACACTATCTGTTGCTGCCACTCAATCTTTCGCAAAAGATGTCGTACTAAAGCCAATTAACGACAACATCGAAACACAAGCATGTTTAACTGCTGCTGAAGATGGTTTTGGTCCTGCATTGCGTCTTATCCGTTCAAAAGGTTTTAACGCAGAAGAGTTCAGTGCATCTGTACGTTGCAACGGCGAATCACTTCGCACTTTTGCTTACATGTACAAAAACAACAAGGCGACTGAAAACGCGAAAACTGTAGCACTTGTTGCTAAAAACCAAGATGTTGCGTCACAGGCTTGTCTAGAAGCGCTTTCGGTAGGTAAAGAAGCGGCACTAGCGAAGTTTGGTTTGGAAGGTGAGAATATTATTTGTAACCACAAAACAATGTCTGATTTTGTTCGCGAATACAGTGCAGAGAACGTAGTTGTTCGCACTGCTGCTGAATAAGACTGCGTTTTAGGATAGCAACCTACTGCTAATATTTAGTACAGTTTCATGGCCTTTCGCTTGAAAGGGCGAAAGGCCTGACACTTTACGCTTCGCTTGATTTAATTCTACGTAAGTCTTCTCGCATCGGCCAACCTTTAGCCGCACCGTTCAGTTTTTTCATTTTGTATAGGCCTTAAAATAGGCGTAACGCTCCACCTATAGTTATTGGTTTTCATCTGAATGAATCAAATGAAACTCAGTTTGCCTGCCACCTAAATAGGTTACTGACTGACCGTCAAAAAATGCATCTTCTTCCAGCATAATTCTAATTTCTTTGTTCCACTCTTTAATAAAGCTTGCTGCATTGAGTTCTATCGAATAAGCCGTTTGTGCAAACACTGGATAGTCACCTTGAACTGGTACTCCTTCCTGTGCATCCCACATTCCTATCGTTGGACCTGCCGCGTGCCCATGAAAACCAAGCGGGTGGGTGTAAATAGCGGGTGTAATGCCTTGTTCGATAGCCTGCTGTCGCGACATACTCAAAATAGTGTTACCTGTTCTGCCTACTTTAAAATTACCGGTCAGAATGTCCTGCAACTGGTTTCCAGATTTAAGTGCTTCCTTAAGTGAAGCTGGCGCGTCTTTTTCACCAGGCTTTAACACGTAAGCATGCTGCTGTTGATCAGTATTAAGTCGAAGGTAAGTAATGCCGAAATCGACATGAATGAGATCGCCCGGCCGAATGATGTTTTCACCAGGACGCTTGCTAAACGCGGTAATTTGGTCGAAGACTTCACTGTCTTTACGTTGAATTGAGACAGTAGGATGAAACCAGTTGGTCAGCCCTAAAGCGCGCGTTTGATCACGCAGCCACCATACCACATCGTCTGTAGTTGTCACGTTAGGGGTTATAACTTCATTTGAAAATGCCGTTGCTATTAGTGAATGACCAATTTGAGTAAGTACCGGATAATACTGCATTTCAAGGTCACTGCGCGTTTCCAGCCAACCGATTGAGAGTCTTTCGCCACTTACAACGCGGCTTTTCAGCGCTTCAGGAAGTACGGCCATAAATTTATCGTGTTCGGTAGAGGTCATGCCATCAGCGAGCGCAAATGAATCAGACGTATTAATTGCAATTTTAACGGGATTCCGGGCTTCGATAACGTGTTTCAATGCCTTCCACTGGTCGGGTTGTGCTTCCTTATCCCACGCTTTTTTAAATAGTGACCCTACCGCATATCTTGCAACAGCCAAACGTTCTAGCGGTTGACCATTGCCGGGGTTATAAATGACTAACATGGTATGACGTCGTGCGGAAATCCAAGTAGAAGGTAACATGGTTTTTAAAACGGGATCTTCGTTGTATTCCCGGGACATTAACACCCACATGTCGATGCCTTCACGCTCCATAATTTGGGGCAGCACAGAATTGAAGCGTTCAACGGTGATCTTATCAATCAGCTCGCTTCGCTGTTTCATACTAAGAATGTTATTCGCCCATGCGTTTGCCGATAGGGATAACATTACTAAACCTAAACTTATCGCTAGTAACTTTCTCATCCATGTTTCCTGTCTATTATTATTAAAATGATCACAGTGCGCGTTCATTTTTAGTAAACAAACTTAGCAAACAAAGATATAAAGTAAAACGCGCACGAGTGAGGTAAGGTTAATCTAACACTAAAATTGAAAGTTCAGCTAGGTGTATCACTTAATAGCCCTAGTTATATGAAACGACTTCAATCTCTATGTTTTGCTGAGCCATGAAATAAAAGCGTCTACCTGGTTCATAATCGCCATGGCTAAAAGTATTGAAATTTAGTGCCAGAACCCGCTGCTCTGTTTCGTCTAAATTAGGCACAACAATACCGATATGGTTGATATTGGCGAGGGTTTTATAATCGCTTTCAATATCATTGATAGCTTTAGGTCTGTAAAGGGCTAGGTAGTCTTTATCGTTTCCTACGTGCACCGTGTAGCCGTCATTTTTGGCGCCGCCGCTCCACCGTACTTTCCAACCAAATAGCGTACAAAGTAAGCTGGCTAGCTCATCTGGGTTTTCAACGGTGATATTCGCGTGCTCTAAGTATGCAGTTGTCATGTGTTTTTCCTTGTGTAGATAATCAACGAAAAACAGCTTAATATCTAAAGCTAACTTTAGAACAAGCGTTTTTTTTACCGCTATTTCGAAATTGGAAAAGGGGCGTTATGGCACCAGAACCTATGGTAAGCATTGGCTTTATTGCTAAACGTACTGGTAATGCTGTTTCATTAATTCGCTATTATGCCAACGAAGGACTAATTCCTTCTGTGCGCACAAATGGCGGAAATAGAGCATTTCCTCGCTCAGTCATTCGCAGAGTTTCCTTTATTTTGATTGCGCAAAATATGGGGTATTCCCTTGCTGAGATAAAGAGTCTGTTGTCTACACTTCCAGACAACAGAACGCCAACACAAGCTGATTGGGCAAAATTAAGCACGGTGTTTAATCAGCATATCGAAGCAAAAATTGCAGCGCTGACCAGTTTAAAGGCGTCGTTAGAGGGCTGTATTGGCTGTGGGTGTTTGTCATTAGACCGCTGTAGGCTTTACAATACCGACGATAAAGTGGCAGCCCAAGGTAGCGGTGCCCAGTTGCTCGATGAAAACGTGCAATCCCAGTTCTTAGTTTCACACAAAAAGTAGCGCTTCATGCACCCAAAAAATCTTCACAAGAACGGCTATCCTATGGATACGCTGTGCCAGACATACCCAGCGCTCAAGTCTTTTCTCGTTCGTGCTAAAAGCGGCAATACCAGTATAGATTTCACCAGCCCAAAAGCGGTGAAGGTGCTTAATGCGGCCTTACTTCATCACTACTACCGCCTTGAATATTGGGATATTCCTGATGGCTACTTATGCCCCCCAGTACCTGGAAGAGCAGATTATATCCACGGTATTGCTGATTTATTAAAATCAACGAGCAGCAGTGCGCAGGGTGAGCAGAGTCAACAGGGGAAAGTTCAAAACGTTCGTGGGCTTGATATAGGCGTGGGCGCAAATGCTATCTATCCTATTATCGGCGTTACATCCTATGACTGGTCGTTCGTAGGGAGTGATGTTGACGACGTCGCAGTAAAAAGTGCTAAAGCTATTGCTAGTAAAAATAGTGTGTTAGCCCATAAATTCCAAGTGCGTAAACAAGCGAATAGAGCAAGTATTTTCAACGGCGTGATTGAAGCAAATGAACGATTTACGTTTACGATGTGCAATCCTCCGTTTCATAAGTCTGCGCAAGAGGCACTGTCAGGCACGCGAAGGAAGACATCTAGTTTAACCCGCAATAAACAGAAACGAAGTGGTGCGAAGTTCACCGATAATCGTGAGCAAGGTTTTGGGCATCGTACATCCAAGCTACAAGGTAAAAATGCCGCTTACCAAGGTAAGGACGCAAACTTGAATTTTGCGGGCCAAGCGAATGAACTGTGGTGCGAAGGCGGTGAACTTGCCTTTATTCAGCGCATGGTTCGAGAGAGTGTCTCTGTAAAAGACAATGTAGAATGGTTCACCTGCTTGGTGTCGAAGAGTGCCCATTTGAAACCAATTAAAACCAGTATTGATTATTACGGTGCTGCGCAGTGTAAAGTGATTGATATGGGACAGGGAAGTAAATTGAGTCGTTTTGTTGCGTGGACTTTTTAACCGTCGTATCGCTAAGTTAAATTGACCGAGTACAGTTGAAGCAGCGTAGTGCGAGCACGCATAGCATTTACTAAGGGAAGTGGTTCTTATTCTGAAGAACCACTTTCCAATTCAACGTTTAGAAGCTGAAGGTTTTTGATACACCAAACACAATGCGCTCATCGGCGGTATCAAAATCAAGATTGGTGTTTTCAGCAGCAATTTCGAAATCGAACCCTTCATAGCTTGTTTGGTAAGCCAAACGGTAGTGGTAGAAAGAGGTGTCATCACCATTCCACAGCCACTTGTCACTGTCTAGTGAGTTAGATACGTCAAAGCTTGCACGTAAATGATGGTTGGGTGCGAGTTCAAAGGTATGAGCAACCATTGCGATAGCGTGTTTTGCGCCTGTTCCAAAGTAATCCCACGTGTACCAGAAGTTTAGTTCTGAGCTACCGTAGTCACTGGCATAACCAAACTTGGTATACACCTCTGGGTAATTGCCATCACTTGAATCATCGCCACCGTGATAAGAGTAATAAGCGATGCCGTAGTCCAAACTCACCGTTTCGGTTAGCATTTGGTAACGACCCACGTAAAAATCCCATTCAAGGTTTGTATCGCCACCAAAATCTACATTTGATGCCCACGTGCCTGCATAAGTGCCGTTATCAAATGCTTTATCAACACCGCCTTGTAGTGCAGGGTCGTTTTGCGTTTGGCTAACGCCGTTGAAGGTATAATCTGAAACCGCAGAGATATTGGCGCTCCAATCAGCGAATGAAGCTGAAGAATATAACGCTGCGACAATAGCCACTGTGAAAATATGCGCGGATGTAAAAAAAGAATTCAATTTTTTCATTGTTAAACACCTGTTTTTATCGTTGTTTTATTTGGCCCGCTTCCTAGTTAATGCGCTTTTACGCCGGTTTCGGGCAACACTTACCCCCATTGGCTAAAAGTGAGCCAATGTTAATGAGGTAAGAAGTGATTGATTTAATTAGTTGAGATTTTCTATCTTGGTAAAGTCGATTTTGTTTTCTTTCGGCGATGTTTTGATGGCCGTCACCGATTTAAACTTCTGACTTAGAATGAAAGCAAAGCAGCTAAAGAAGATAGCGATAACTAACGCACCCACCCACTGAATTTGCAAGAAGTCTAGTTTGAACAGCAGCGTGAGTAGCGAAAGCGCCACGATATTGAGAGCAATGTAATTGCCTTTACCGATGCGTTCAACGGTCATGTTTAGATTATCTGTATAAAGTCTAATCAGTGAATCAAGTGAGTTGATCACAAAGACGACACCCACACACACCATGGCTAAATTGGTTATCCCCTCAGTAGGAATACCTGCACTGTGATAGTGGTACAGTACCGAAAACCAAGCCGCAATCGGGATAGATGGAATGACCATCATAGCCAACATGACTTGATAAGTTTTAAGACCGCCCACGAAGCGAGACGTAAACTGACCAATCATGATGCTCCAGCTGAACCACCAGAATAGATAGAACTCGTGATACTCATTAATGGGTAATACGAAGTTATCGATGTTCGCAAAGTACCCGCCAATAAGACCTAGGTTGGTAAAATAAGCCGTTATCTCACTTTCGCCAAATACAAATGCTGCCGCCCACATGCCAACAATGAGGGCGATGAATACCCATGTGGTTGTTAGGCTTAATATACGCACGTATTTAATGCTAGTGCTCGAATATACGGCAAAAGCAATGGCTGCAAACACAATCAGGTAGAACGCAGGCACGACAGATTCTCCGTCGCCTATCGACGGTAAATACCACGGAAGGTTAGACAGTAATAGAAACGCCGTGAAAGCACAGGTTCCGATGATTACAACGTTGTTTACGAACTTAACAACGGGAAGCTCGAAGAACTTTACTTTCGGTTCGATTACGCAGAAATAAAAACAAGTAAGAAAGTAGAATCCCCAAATTAAGAATCCCCAAAACCCAAACTCAATGGCGAGCGGATTGGTGAAGGCATATTCAGGACTTGCGCTTATGTCAGCATAACCAGCAAATTCAGTGAGCGGGAACATAATAAGGCCCACGTCCAAACCTGAGGTAAAGAGAATGGCAATAAAGGTAAAGGTTCTAACTGGCGTTACGCCGACCACTTTCATGTTGCCCCATTTAAACAAAATATAGGCTACAGAAAGTAGAGTGAAAATAATGCCTGCACTAAGCCATACTGTCATTATCACCCTCCCAATATTGATAAAAATGAAACATGTTTTTTCCTTTTTTTCGTTATTAAACAGTCCACCCAACTACACATTAAAGCCTTATAGTAAAGGCGGCATGTAGGCACTGTGGAAGGTGCGCTTGTTTTAACAACAAGCACACTGGTGCGAGATAGTCTAAAAATTTAGCGTTGCTCTGTTTGCCAATGCGGGTGAATATCCACGGGCACGTTTTGTGGTGGCAAAGCGGGTTTACCCAGAATGATGTCTGCCGCCTTTTCCGCCACCATGATGGTTGGCGCATTTAGGTTTCCGTTTGGAATTGTGGGGAAGATAGAAGAATCCACCACTCGCAATCCTTCAATGCCATGAACATTGGTTTGAGAATCTACCACTGCCATCTCATCTTCACCCATTTTGCAAGAGCATGATGGATGGTAAGCGCTCTCAACAGCTTCACGCACAAAAGCGTCTATTTCTTCATCCGTCTGAATGTGCTCGCCAGGCTGAATTTCGCCGTCTCTGAAGTCGTCGAATGCTGACTGTGCGATGATTTCTCGTGTAAGTCTTACGCATGCTCTAAACCCTTCGATATCATCTGGATGCTGCAAATAGTTAAACAAAATTTTAGGTGGAACCGTTGGGTTAGCCGACTGAAGGGTTACGCTACCTCTACTTTTAGGTTTGTTGTGACCTACGTGCACTTGAAAGCCATCGCCATCAAACGCGGACTTTCCGTCGTATCGAATAGCGGCAGGCAAGAAGTGGTACTGAATGTCAGGCCACTCTACGTCTGCTTTTGAGCGAATGAAGGCGCAAGACTCAAAGTGATTCGTAGCGCCTAACCCAGAACGGTTTAACAACCAGCGAGCGCCGATCAACCCTTTTGAAATTAAGCCCAGTTTGCGGTTTAACGTTATTGGCTGTTTGCACTTGTACTGGAAATAAAACTCCAAATGATCTTGCAGGTTTTGACCCACACCCGGCAGGTGGTGCTTAACATCGACACCTGCTTTTTCAAGAATATCTCTGTCGCCAATTCCAGAAAGTTGCAGGATATGTGGTGAGCCAATAGAGCCGGCACTTAAAATCACTTCGTTAGATGTGGCAGCAGTCTCGGTTTTACCGTTAACTACATATTCAACGCCTTTTGCGACTTTATCTTCCAGCACAACTTTAGTAACCAGCGCGCCAGTCACTATAGTTAAATTCTTACGCGATTTTACCGGGTCAAGATATTCACGGCTTGCTGAACTGCGTACACCATCTTTAACGGTCATATGCATAGGGCCGAAGCCTTCTTGCTGCTTGCCATTGTAATCGCTAGTGATGTCGTAGCCCGCCTGTTCGCCGGCTTTAATGAAGGCCGTATAAAGCGGGTTCTTCATTTCGTTACCGTTGTTAACGCCGAGTTCACCATTGCCACCTCGGTAAGCGTCGTTACCTTTGTACCAGGTTTCAGCTTTTTGGAAATAGGGTAGGCACGCCTGATAATTCCAGCCCTCTGCGCCGTGAGCTTCCCATTCATCAAAGTCTTTAGCGTGGCCGCGTACGTATACCATTCCGTTAATGGATGACGAGCCGCCCAACACTTTACCGCGTGGGCAGTGCATTTCACGGTTGTTTAAATAGGGCTCTTTTTCAGTGTTGAATTGCCACGCATACTTGTCGGTATTCATAGGAATAGACAGCGCCGTTGGCATCTTGATGAAAATGCTTTTATCTGAGCCACCGGTTTCCAGTAGCAACACCTCGTGCTTTGGGTTTTCTGATAAGCGGTTCGCTAGCACGCAGCCGGCAGAACCAGCTCCAACAATAATGTAATCAAATGTCTGCATATGTACTCCTACTGCGGCTTAAAACGGGCTCTCAATTTGGCTCATACCTACATAAACCGATTTGGTCTGTGTGTAGCTATTAAGCGTTTCAACGCCGTTTTCACGTCCAATGCCAGACTGTTTGTAGCCGCCTACAGGCATTTCAGCCGGAGAGTTACCATATGCATTTATCCAGCAAATACCGGCTTGAAGTTGGTGGATAACGCGGTGCGCGCGCTGGATATCCTTACTAAATACACCGGCAGCTAAACCTAGCTCAGTGTCATTCGCGCGTGCGATCACTTCGTCTTCATCATCGAAAACTAACACGCTCATTACTGGTCCGAAGATCTCTTCTTTAACGATAGTCATATCGTCAGTGCAGTCAGTGAAAATTGTTGGCTCAACAAAATAGCCATTTGGCGCAGATGCCGGAGAGGCAGCGTTCCCGCCGGTTAATAGCGTTGCGCCTTCTTCTTTTCCTTTGGCAATATAGCCAAGTACCAGCTCTTGGTGCTTTTTAGAAATAAGTGCGCCCAGGTTTACGTTGGGGTCAAGTGGATCGCCCATAACAATGTTGTTTTCGGTACGGGCTTTAAGCTCATCAATAAAGGCTTGATAAACAGAACGTTGAACGTAAACACGGGTGCAGTTAGTGCAGATTTCACCTTGGGTATAAAAATTACCAAGCATAGCGGCGCTGATAGCTTGGCTAATGTCGGCATCTTCGAATACCACAAGCGGTGACTTACCGCCAAGCTCCATTGTCACGTCTTTTAAGTTCGACGCAGCGGCGCTTTGCATCACTTTTTTACCTGTGCCTACTTCACCAGTAAACGATACTTTCTCAATGTCAGGGCTGTTTGTAAGCCACTGACCTACTTGTGCTGCGCCTTGAACCACATTAAATACGCCGTCAGGTACGCCAGCTTCGGTGAAAATTTCAGCCAGTTTAAGCGCACCCATCGGGGTTTCTTCTGACGGCTTAAATATAAACGCATTACCTGCGGCAAGGGCAGGGCCTGATTTCCAGCAAGCGATTTGAATAGGGTAGTTCCATGCGCCAATACCGGCACAGATACCTAGCGCTTCTTTGCGCGTGTAGAAGAAATCGCCACCCACAGGTTGCTGGGTACCTAGTTGAGTAGGAGCTAGGCCGGCATAGTACTCAATGACATCAGCGCCAGTTTCAATATCAACACAGTCGGCTTCTTGAATAGGCTTACCGGTATCGAGTACTTCAAGTTTAGCGAGTTCGTCATTACGCTCATGAAGCAATGCAACCGCTTTATTAAGAATGCGGGTTCTTTCAATTGGCATCATTGCTGACCACACTGAAAAACCTTCTTTAGCGCTTTTAATTGCTTCTTGTTGAATAAACTCATCAGCCACTTCTACGTGGTAAATTACCTCACCGGTTGCGGGGTTGGTTACAGCAAAGGTTTCTTTGCTTTTGTTTGCCATCGGCTTGCCGTGAATGAAATTCTGATAAGTCGGTAATGACATGCATAAACTCCTACTTTTAAAAGGACTAAAACTTTCGCCAATTTGCGGGTACTGCGAATTAACTTCCATTACAAATACCTAATACGTAGAAATAGTTTCAAAATGATGAATAGTGTTGAAACTATTTTCTCTATTGAGTTGCTAACTTGCACGAATAGAACACTTTCGCTTTGTAAAAGTCACCCTGTAAAAACATCATTACCTACTGCGCCAATGACGCATTATTAAAGGTTTTAGGACGTAATGTCGCACGTCTTTTTACTGATGTTTTTATTTTAATTGGTCGTTCAATAAAAATAAATTGTATAGTGTTCTAACTATTGTTTCAACTTGTGAGCATTGTTACAGACGCGTAATTACTAGGAGTAACCTGCGAAGCTTGCTGGTAAGTGAATGATTTTAAATGGTAAAAGTGTAAACATTAAATATATAAAGAATTAGCTATCCCCATGCTTAATTCCTTTTTGATTGACCAATTAAAGGTGCGAAAATGTTTAACTGAAACTAATTGAGTTGGAGGTAAGGGTTAACCTTGCGGGGCTAAAAGCAATTGCTCTTCGCAATTTGATACTGTTGAAAAGAGAAGTTAAAAGGGCAGCTTAGGCCCTTTCATCATGTGAGGTAAATATTAAGGTAGAGACTAAGCCTAAAACAGACAAGTAAGCGTCGATTTCGCTTTAGGTGCTTAGACTACAATGGTAATAACCTGAGTTGATCGATAGGGTAGCAACATCACCTTTATTCCAAAACACTACGTTCTTGTTGTTGGTGTATTTTGCCCCCGATGCTGAACGTGATAACTGCACAATGTGATGGGCATTGTTTAATGATAAGGCCAATGTGTCAGGCCCCAGCGTATTTACACGTAATGTAGCGAGATTGGCATTAGGCGTTTCACATTTGTACGTTTTGGTCGACTCTTGTTCATTTGAGTCAACCACATCTTGTTTTTGCGATGAAGTCAGGTCAGACAATTTCGTATCTACATTACTTTTTGTCGCACTTGCCGATTTGTTTGTCGTCGATTGAGAAATCTGTGCAGCAATCGCTCTAATCGTTTCATCGCCATTACTGTCGTAAAGCACCAACCAAGTATTTTCCACTATCGAATAACTTGCCGATGCGGCTAGCATTTCGATGAAGCGTTGCTCTTGTTTCATCAGTGCAGGCGCACATGCCTTTTTGGTGAGAATGAGCTTATCAGTGGAAAAGGATTCAGCTGAGCTTTTATCACTAAATACCGTATCGGCTTCATCAACATCTAGCGCTCCGGTAAACTGATTACAACCTGTACTGCCGCTTACTCTGCTAGTGTCTCCGTTTGAATTTACGTTAAGCGTAACATGGCTGAAATCGATAATTCCTGCTCGGTCTATACTTTCAACCTGCCAATGACTGTCCGCTAACGTAAGTGGTTTGCCCTCGGTATGCTGTTGACTACCTTCACTTTCATTTGAATAGAGAGAGGAGACCGAGCTGCACGCTGTTAAAGAAAGAAGCGCAGAACCTGTCAAAGCCCAAAGGTACTTCCTGTAAGTCATGAAAACTCCAATTGTTTTTAATCAATTTCACTATGATTCGCGATAGCCAACTAAGTTCATCTTTAATCGTTGAGCTCAAATAGCACGAAGAGCACCACTATACCTCCACTTTGTCGTCAAAACGACAGTTTGTAAGCGAAAGAAGGGAGTAAACTAACACCTTGATATAACTTATGGGTGACGCAGTATGAAAAATTTAGAACAGCACTTGAGTGAGTACGCCAAGTACCACAGAGATCAAAGAAACATATACACCCATTATGTCGGTATTCCGCTAATTGTTTTCTCGGTTTTCTGTCTACTAAGTAAGCCTGCGTTTCTAGTTAGCGCGCCAATTTTGGGGGAAATGATCATAAGCCCAGCGCTCTTTGTTTGGGCAATTGGTAATGCGTTCTACATTAAGTTAGATATAAAACTTGGCATAGTGATGACGCTTATTACGGGGGCTATGGTCTATTTCGCTCAACCCATCGCACAGAATGAAGTGGGAACATGGCTTGCTATCTCACTTGGCATTTTTATTGGTGGTTGGGTGCTACAGTTCATTGGTCATCACTATGAGGGTAAAAAGCCTGCGTTTGTCGACGACATAATGGGGTTGGCCATAGGACCACTATTTGTGCTTGCGGAATTAAGTTTTGAGCTAGGCCTTCGAAGTGCACTTAAAGAAGAGATAGAACGCCGGTCGGGGCCCATAAAGTAACTGCTTTAGACAGCGCGTTGAAACAACCAGTCTCAACGCGCTGTCATAACATAATCGCTAAGCTTTCATCTTCTCTATCGTTTCTTTACGCAACAGAAGCTTAGATTCAGCAAAAGACTGTCTAGGCAACATCTTCAACTTTTCTGCATAACCCATGGCCGTTGCTAAAACCTGCTCTTGAGGCACCGCAGCGTCGATAAAGCCCGCTTTCACTGCTTCTTTACCTTGGTAAATACGTGAAAAAAGCAATGCTTCAGTTTGAGACGTATTCGCTAGTCTGGCTTTGGCTAGCTCCATACCAAAAGGCGGCAGCACCATACCAATGGCGGTTTCATTAAGCCCATATTTAGTATCTGCGTCTTTACCAATACGCAGGTCAGCAGCCATAAGCATAATTGCGCCCATTGCAATGCTGTGACCTTCTGCAGCAACGACTACAGGTAGTGGGAAGCTATATAGGCGTACGGTTAATTCAGCGCCTTTTGATACCAACTCGTGTTGTTTTGCTTTGTCGTCGGCTTTCATTACCGATAAATCAAACCCTCCGCAAAACTTGCCTTCACCACCGTGTAATACAACCGCTTTCGCGTTTTGTTCTGCTTCATTTAAGGCATCATTAAACTGCTGAATAAGATCAAAGCCTACAGCGTTAACTTTTCCGTCGTCAAAGGTGATTACTGCAATATCGTTATTAATAGCCAAATTAAACGCCATGGTATGTCCTGTCACTTTCTTAGTAGGAATTAATTTACGTTACACTCTGTTAAGCGCAACTTTCTAGCAGTGATTGTAGGTAATTGATTTCTTTTATGATAGTGCTTTAGGCATCATCTTCGGGATATGTGCTATGAATATCGGTAATAATTCGCGGAAGTTCTGCAATAAGTTTCTTTTTATATCGACGTTGCCTGCGTCGCGCTTTCGCGTTATTAGCCCGCCACTGCGCTCGTTTGTCTTTCACAATTCGTTCTAGGTCTTGGCCATCCTCTATTAAAATTGCGTCGTTAATGGTTGTTCGTTTTGTCATACTAAAACTCCAGCTTTAGCTGTTTATCGCGCCATTGTTTTGAGCGTTGGTTGAGTGCGTGAAGCGAGACACTCTCAGTGGCTATTTGTTTGGCAAGGTTTAATGCTGCGCTGGCTTGCTCGTCGGTCAGGTTTTGATAGGCCGGCGAGGGAATGACCTCATACCACGCACAGCCGACAATATTGTCTAAAATTACTCGCATAAAGCAGTGGTCATGATGTATTGGCCAGGCGTTTTTCTTTGCAGATGCAATAGAAGGGAGCACATTTTTCGCGTAGTGTAGAAATTCTAGTAGGTTCTTCGTGTGCTCCGTTGATTTTGAGAGATAAGCGTGTGGGAATTGGTTCTGAAGGGAAGGTGTGTGCATGCGTGATTTAGCCCTCGTCCAATTCGTTTACGCACTTTTATTACGACATAGCAAGAGTTTACACGACACCAGTGAAATTCAGAGTTACACTATTTTTAGTTTTACTGTGTTTAGTTTATTGATTCTTAGTTTTATGAGTTTTAGCCTAGCGCTAAATGCTCATTATTAATTACATGGTTGGTTAATGCGCCCTCATTTAAAAATTCTTGTTATAGAAGATGCTGTTGATTTATTGGAACAAATCACCTCGAGTATAGGCAACACCATCACTTACTTTGACCGAAGTGACGTTGAAATAAGCCTGCTTGAAGCGAACTCCGTTGCAAAAGCACTACAATTTGTTCGTGAAGACGGTGACATTCAGGCTGTGGTATTTAGCTGGGATGTGGTGGCGAAGGTTAAAGAGCTAACAGACGTTGTACCTTTAAATGGCGTACTTAATGAAAATACGAGCCCCGCAGCCGAAAGCGTTAGTTCACAAAACGCGAACGAGAAAACCACAGGCGAAAAGTCGTCTGCACGCAACGCTGTTATTGATAATAACGCCAGAGTTATCGACGCCATTAAACGCATTCGCCCTGAACTCCCCGTGTATGTCTTAGGCGATGCAGTAAAAGGGTTGGATATTGTAAACCAAGCCAATGGCATTGAATCATTCTTCTATCGTAACGACATTATTTCAGACCCAGAGTCCATTTTGGGTTATATCATCAATGACTTTGATGATAGAAACGAAACGCCGTTTTGGACTGAATACAAAGACTATGTAGTGGAGTCTAACGACTCGTGGCATACGCCAGGTCACAGCGGTGGCGCAAGCTTTAGAAATTCACCCTATATCAGTGATTTTTATCGCTTCTTTGGTCGTAACGTGTTTGTTAGTGACTTATCGGTAAGCGTAGACTCGCTGGGCTCACTATCAGATGGCACTCACGCTATCGGGAAAGCGCAAGCCGCTGTCGCGAATACATTTGAAGTTCGCCATTCCTATTTCGTCACGAACGGCTCTTCGACATCAAACAAAATCATTTTGCAGACGCTGTTGCGCGAAGGCGACAAAGTAATTGCCGACAGAAACTGCCACAAGTCAGTGCACTACGGCATTATTCAGGCGCGAGCCATGCCGGTGTATTTAGACAGTGTATTTAACCCTGAATACGGTATTTTCTCACCGCCTAGAATGGCGCAAATTAAGCAGCTTATTGAAGAAAATACTGACGCTAAACTTATCGTTTTGACGGGCTGTACCTACGACGGGTTATTGACTGACCTTAAGCAAGTCGTAAATTTAGCCCATGAGCATGGCATTAAAGTGTTCATTGACGAAGCATGGTTTGCGTATTCCTTGTTCCACCCTGCATTGCGTGATTACTCTGCTATCGCCGCTGGGGCAGACTATATTACTCACTCTGCGCACAAAGTGGTGTCGGCGTTCTCGCAAGCTTCCTTTATTCATGTAAACGATCCAGATTTCGATAAAGACTTCTTTAAAGAAGTGTTTGCAATTCACACCAGTACCTCGCCCAAGTATCAACTGATTGCCTCGCTTGATGTATGTCGTCAGCAGCTGGAAATGGAAGGCTACAAAATCCTTAATGAGCTATTAAGCAATGTTGCCGAACTCAAATCGCAAATGGCCAAGTTCAAGCGACTTAAAATACTTTCGCCTAGTGACTTTGCGAATATGTTCTCTCACTTTGAAAGCGATAACATTGGGCACGACCCGCTTAAAATCTTAATTGACGTATCTGCGCTAGATTACTCTAATCAAGAAATACATCGTTTCTTGATGGACGAAGTCGGTTTAGAAATAGAGAAGTTCACTCATAGCACTATTCTAGTACTGCTTACGCTAGGTGGAATGCGCTCTAAAATTGTAAGGCTATACAACGCGTTAAAACGTCTTGATGATGGCGCCGTTAACCTAAGCAAGCGCAAGAGCAAGAGTCCGTTACCGGCAGACATTCCGCCAATTCATTTAGATGACCTTCCGTCAAAAGCGTTTTTCAGCCCTAGGGAAGCCATTCCATGGCAAAACAGCGTTGGACGCACTGCAGCAGGTTTAATTACACCATATCCGCCTGGTATTCCGCTTATTGTTCCTGGACAGAAAGTGGAACAAGCGCATATTGATTACCTTCAGGCACTGGCAAGCCAGAAGCTTACCGTCCAAGGTATTTACGACGGTGAAATTTATGTTGTCGCTGACCAACAGTAGGAAAAAAAGCGGACCAAACCAGTTTGGACGGCGCTTTAGCTCTTAAGTGTTTTAAAACCCGTCCATCGAACAGTTTCTATTTGTTATTCCATTTTTTACCCTGTTTTTGGCTTCGAATGGAAGCCTAATAAAACAAGGAAATGTAAATGAAAGAGTTAAATACAAGTGAAATTGAAATGGTGTCCGGCGGCTTTGATGGTTGGGAGCAGCTAGGCGTTGGCATTGCTATGATTGGTTTGGGTATTGCCATTGTTGGCACAGCAGGGTTAGCAACAGTGCCCATTGCTCTTGCGGGCGCTGCAACGCTTGGTGAAATCGGAGTTGGTGTCGTTGGTATTGGTTTAGCAGGCGCAGGTGGATTTGCCGCTGGCACGTCATTAGCGTCAACGAGTGATGATACTCAAGAAGCAACAACATTAGACGAGTAATTCAATGTTTAAAGTACAAATTCAAGGTGGCGATATCACCTCAGTTGGATCGTTAAGAGTATTGCGTACTTTATGGCCGCTTTCACTAAAAGCGGTAGAAGAGTTGGCTACAGCGTTGAAAAAGCAAAACGAGTTTGTGCTAGTGGAAGGTGTGACGGAATTATTTGCAACAGAACTTGCTCACGAGTTTAAAAGTGCAAATGTTGTATGTCAGATTTTACCAAGTGAAAAAGAAGAGGCCTGCTTATGTATTCCAATTGGTGAGCCACGCAAACGTTGGAACGCTTTAGGTGTCTTGGTATCTCGGTAATTAAAAAGGCGTTTACAAGTATATTTGAAACGCCTTTTTGATACTCTCCTTTATCCCGTATTTCTCCACTACAATCTTTTTCTCTCATTATTTGTTTCACTATTAAGCGTTGCCGCTTTGCGTTTTGGGTTTCATACCTTACACTTGCGCCGAAAGTTATAAAAAGGGCAGTGCAAATGAAACTAAGTGACGTGAAAAAGCTTCATCAAAAGAAATTTAGAACGCAGTTCGGATTCTATTTGGTGGAAGGAGAGCACTTAGTTTTAGAGTTAATTAATGTTGCTCAGCATGACAGCAGTACATTAGGTGATATAACCCTTTATGTGACAGCTGATTATGAGGCGTGGCTGAAAGAAAAACTTGATTCTTCAGTCTCTAATATGAAGGTGGAAACGGTATCGTCTCAACAAATGCAGCAACTCAGCGATACTAAGTCACCTCAAGGTATTATTGCTCGCGTTCCACTTCCTAACTCCGCGTTATATTCAGAGCGGTCACAAACCAGCATTTCAGCAAACAAATCCAGTGCCGAAAAGTACATTTATTTGTATGAAGTTCAAGACCCCGGCAACTTAGGCACCATACTAAGAACGCTAGCGTGGTTTGGTGATTTTACATTATTACTAAGCCCAAATAGCGTAGATCCATACAACTCGAAAGTTGTACGCTCAAGTATGGGGGCTATTTTCCATGTAAACATGGAATTAAACGTGGCGCTTGAAAGCCTAGGGGAGCGGTTCGAACGCTTCGCTTTTTTGGATATGAACGGTGACAATATTACCTCAGACACTTTTAGTGATTATCAGTGTTATCTGTTTGGTAACGAAGCCCGTGGCGTGCCTGTTGACGCACTATCACAGCTTAACGCAAAGGCGTATACCATTACGGGAAGCGGTAAGATTGACTCGCTAAATTTAGCCAGCGCTGTGAATATTTGCGCTTATGAATTAACCCGTTAAGTTCAGCCCCTCAACTCGATTACGATAGGAATTAACCATGGCATTACAATGGTTCCCTGGGCATATGCACAAAGCCCTGAAAGAAATTAAAGAGTCGCTTAATCAAGTAGACATTCTTATTGAGGTGCTTGACGCGCGTATTCCATATTCCAGTGAAAACCCCGAAATTGCAAAAATACGCGGCGATAAGCCCTGTATTAAAATTCTTAATAAGTATGATTTGGCAGACCCAGAAATTACTGCGCGCTGGCAGGAGAGCTTAGAGAAAGAGCGCGGCGTGAAGACGATTACGACCTCTAGCGATAACCCGGGCAACAGCAAGCAAATTATGCAGCTGGTGAAAAGCATTTGTTCGTATAAAGAAGGTCAGCCTAAAGCAATTAAAGCTATGATCACGGGTATACCTAACGTGGGTAAATCGACGCTAATTAATATTTTAGCCGACCGAATCATCGCTAAAACAGGCAACGAGCCAGCTGTAACGAAAAGCCAGCAGCGCATAAATTTAGGCAGCGGTATTATCTTGTTTGATACACCGGGAGTACTGTGGCCTAAGCTTGAAAACCCACATTCTATTTACCGGTTAGCTTCATCAGGTGCTGTTAAAAACACCGCCATGGAATACGACGATGTCGGTTTTTTTGCGGCAGATTACCTTATTAAAGCGTATCCAGAGGTAATGAAGGAGCGCTATAAGCTGGACGAGTTGCCAGATACTGAAATAGAGTTTCTGGAAGCCGCCGCCAAAACGCGTGGAGCAATTCAAGCGGGTGGTCGCGTAAATCTTCATAAAATATGCGAGATCCTGCTTAAAGAACTGCAGTCGGGTAAGTTGGGGCGAATAACGCTTGAGACTCCAGAAATGCTGGAAGTCGAAAAAGAAGAAATGGCACTCGAGGCGGCGAAGAAAGCTGAAGCAAAAGCCAAGCGTAAAGCAAAATTCAAAACAGGCTCGTTAACGCCTGATAAGAAAGATCGGAAAGAAAAACGAGAAGAGAAGCGTCAAGAACAAAGCCGTAGAATGAAGAAAAATAAATGATTACTTTTGATGCTTGCGCACTCGAAGGAAGAAGCGATAGGGTTTAATAAAATACCTAAGCATTAATCAGGAAACGACGTTGGACAATATTCAGTATTTTGATAAAGCGTTGTTTGAAACGCTTAAACAGTCGGCTGAGGAAAGTCCTCGCCGACGGGCTAATTTGAACGTACATAAATCTTATACCGACATGGTACAGCGTTTGTTTATTGCAATGATGCCTGACTCCTACGTGCGGCCTCATCGACATGTACAGTCTCATAAGTGGGAGTTCTTCATGGTGGTAGAGGGCGAGTTAGACATTCTGTTTTTCAGCGATGATGGCGACGTTGAAAACAGAGTAACGCTAACGGCTCGTGGAGAGACCAGCGGAATTGAGATTCCTCCCAATACCTGGCACGCAACGGTGTGTCATAGCCCAGTAGTTTTCATGGAAGTTAAACAGGGTCCTTACGAAGTCACCGATGATAAGGGCTTTGCAAGCTGGTCTCCTGAAGAAGGAAACGACCAGGTTCCCAATTTTCTAGCATCACTTAAGAAAGCGGCGGTGGGTGATAGCGTAGCCTTTTAAAGGCACTTCTTGTCTAATTACGCACTCATAGCATGCTTTAGGCACTTTCCTTTTTGGAAAGTCATTGCTATTGCTTATCTACATGGTATGGTTAAGGATAAGTGACAGAAGGCCGAGGCTGAATTTTTGAAAAGCACCGAAGCCTCAATATTTAGCTTAGTCGCGGCACAGGGTCGTATGTACAAGCACATTGTGAAAAGAGAATTATCATGCAAAACGTTTCAACTGGCTATTTTTATAATTTTAATTACTGATTGCACCTGACCGTCGGTGTTCAGGGGCAAGTATTGGCTTCTGGGCACTGCAGGTAGAACGTTTTGCAAAAGCCCAGAAGGTATCACCATCTGGGCTTTTTTAATGCCCGTAATTCTCGGTAAAAGACAATGAAAGAAATCACACTAGGTGACATCAGAAAGCAGCACAGAGTTAAACAGGAAGTAGTAGCAATGGCGTTATCGGTCACAGCTTCTGGTGTAAGTAAGTTGGAATCAAAACGTATTCAGGACGTTTCACTTCAACGTGCGGCTGCATATTTAGCTGCGGTTGGCGGGAACATGAAAATTGAAGTAACTATGCCTGATGGCGCTACTTTACAAGTTGGGTAGTAGGCCGTGTTAATTTCTTGCTGCATAAATGCACAGCAAGGAACGACAAATCCTAGTTTTAATACCAGTCCTCATAGATAATTACCCATTCAGTGAGACTTAAAATGTTCGTAATCGCGGCGTGTTACCGCAGGTATAAATATGGCAAGTCCAACCACTGCTGGGTTGGACTTGCCATGTTATTGATTACTTTTTAATACAAGTTCGCACTACGTATCCTAGTGATAGTATGCCGCGCTATTTTCTCTAAAGCGGCGTGACGTAGCAAACGTGTGTAGCCATTCGTTAAAGGAAATGCCCCGCGCACTCTGCTCATTATAAAATGGGCTAGGTGAGGATACTGGGAAGGCATTATCTTCACAAAAATCGTTAAGCACCATGTGACAGGTGCCTTCACCAAGGTAAAATTGATAATTCCATGTGAAAGCTGACAGCGCATGAAGTGACGCATTAGCCTGAAGCTGCCAGCCAAGTATGTAGCCTAAATCAGATTCTGTTACACCCCATGTCGTTGGGTCTAAATTACCTCTAGAGACCTGATCAGAGATTTTAGAAAACTGAATTTGAACAATGTCGGTTCCTGTTGAATATTGCGCAAAACGGTTCCAAGGGTACTGATAAGCTAATCGCAACATCACCTGCTTATTGAGCGTTAGATGGTTAAAATTGCCAATCAGTGATTGGAAATTACGTGGTAGTGTATCTTCTATCCCCCAAGGCCCTTGATAGTTTAGTACTGTTTGCGTAAAGCCTCGGGATATAACACCAAGCGACGCATCTGCGAAGAGGGCAACCTTTGTGCGACCAAACAGTGATTGGAAGTAGGGGAAGTTGAACGTTGCACCATAACCGCCCGCACTGCTTCCACTGAGTAGCACTTTGTTGGGTGAAAAGTCATCGTTGTTCAGTTTTTCTTTAATCCACTGCATAACAACTAGCGCGTTGTCGTGACCACGGTGCTTTAAAGTAACTTCGGCACCAGGTAGACCTGTAACGATACCAAGCTCGTCAACGTACTGCGTGTCTTTTGAGCCTAAGTGTAGGTCGCCAGTACAGTAGGGAATGAAAACTTTTGACCACGTTTGAAAAGGGTTTTCTTGTGTATCTTCAAATATTCCGCCTGAAATAAATGGCGTATTTTCGATTACGGCTGATGGGTTATAAGCGGCTCGCGACATCGGGTTGTCGTCAAACTCAAGCTGCATTGACGCTAAGCAAGTGGCACTGTCCCAGCAGGCGCCGCCACCATTGAAGTAGATAAGTAGGTTATCACTTTCTCCTTGTTCGAAATAAAACGAGAATGGGTTGGGCGCTAACCCCTCTGGTCCCGGTAAAGCAGGGAGAGAACATGATGGGTAAACGGTTTTTTCACCGCCGCCAGGTACTGATACCACCACCTCATTTTCAGGAGTGATTTGCTCCCATTGTGCAAAGGCATTATGGGCACAGAAACTCAGTGCCATTACAGCAAAATAGCGAAAACGTTTAGCGTAAGAATGCATAAACAATTCCTTTTGACATAGATAAACATGGTTTGAATAGTAAGTTTGATTCGGCTGTTATGAGAAAATTGAACTTCCTGAAACTTTCTCAATCGATCTCATTAGCGCGTAACTACGACAATTCATAGCGAGCGCTATACATTCATGATCGTGAATTGCGCCACGAACTGTGGCTATAGCCTACGCACTAGGTTATAGCATTTATCCACTCTGTCTAGCGTTGATGTGGCGTTTTAAAGCATTGAATAAACATATTTTTACGACTAATCGCTTTAACTAAAATACTTCTGGGTTAAAATATAGCTAAATCGATTACAAGGAGTCTTACATGGCCGTTCACGAAATTACCCACCCGCTTATTGCGCACAAACTAGGGCTTATGCGATACGCTAAAATTAGCAGCAAAGACTTTCGCGAGCTTGCCTCTGAAGTAGGGAACCTTCTGACTTATGAAGCAACGCGAACACTGCCTACTGAAAGAGCGACGATTAAAAGTTGGTCGGGCGATGAGGTAGAAGTAAGACAAATTAAAGGCAAAAAAATTACTGTCGTTCCTATTCTTCGTGCAGGCCTAGGTATGCTTGAAGGGGTACTTGAACTAATTCCAAATGCGAAGATTAGCGTAGTGGGTCTGTACCGTGATGAAGATACGCTTCAGCCGGTCGCCTACTTTGATAAAGTGGTTAAAAATATTGATGAACGTACTGCACTAATTGTTGACCCGATGCTAGCCACTGGCGGTACTTTGATTGCAACAATCGACCTTTTGAAAAAGAAAGGCTGTCGAAAAATAATGGGACTATTCCTTGTTGCTGCGCCTGAAGGCATTAAAGCCGTTGTTGAAGCACACCCTGATGTTGATATCTTTACCGCCGCAATCGATGATAGATTGAATGAGAAAGGCTATATCCTACCGGGATTAGGAGATGCTGGAGACAAAATCTTTGGCACGCGCTAAGAGCGAAAATCTCTAAAAATTAAGCCATTGAGCAATTTGTTACACAACTCATCGAATTAGCGCTAAATTTCACGCGTTAAACGTTTAAGTTAATGATATAGTCAGAGGGTAGTCAGAGCGCACGCTTGCTACCCTTTTTTGTTTTTAAATCTGGGTAGTTAGTTTCGTGAAAAGAGCTAAAAATAATGAATAAAACAAAACTTACCCTAAAAGATGTTGCTGAACAGTTGGGCGTTTCAACGGCAACCATTTCAAATGCGTTTAACCGCCCGGACCAATTATCAAAAGCGAAGCGCGAAGAGATTTTAGCGCAGTGCAAAAAGATTGGTTACAGCGGCCCCAATAAAGCAGCACAGATCCTCAGAAAGGGCACATCAAATATTGTGGCTTTAGTATTAGCCGACAGCATTTCATATATGGTGAGTGACCCCGTCGCGAGTACTTTTATTAAAGGTGTTTCTTCTGCGCTTCAAGAAAATGGCAAGCATTTGTTACTGTACGCGGGCGACTCTGACAGCATTCTTGATGTTGTAGATTTTGTTGATGGTTTTATCTGTTACGGACAACCGCGCAACAGCAAATTGGTAGCGGAGTTGGCAGTGTCGCCAAAACCTGTGGTCACCGTTGACTTTGATATCGAAGACAAGCCATCTATTAATATTGATAACGAAGAGGCGGCCTATCGCGTTGCGTCTCATGCGTTAAATGAAGGTGACAATGTGGCAATCTTTGGGCTTCGCCTGATTGACTCGCCTTCTACATGTCGTATTTACGATAGTCCGTTGATTGACGTAGACAGCTCAATTGCTCACCGTCGACTTGATGGTTATTTAAGGGCCGCTGAAGAAAAGAACATCACGGTAAGCAATGAGCGTATTTGGCACCTTCCAGAAAGTGACAGACACTTTGCAAGACAGGCAGCCAAAGAAGTCCTGACCAGCTCTCCAAGACCTAATGTGGTTTTGTGTATGAGTGACATTATAGCCCTTGAGCTACTTCACTTAGCCTTGGATATGAATATTAAGGTACCGGAAGAGCTGAAAATTACAGGGTTTGATGGTATTGGGGAAGCCGAGCGTGCGCGCCCGCGTCTTACTACAGTTTGCCAATCCAGCAGTGGCAAAGGCGTAGAAGCAACAAAAGCACTGCTTAATCAAATAACAGCAAAGAGTACGCTGCCTTTTGAATTGCAAGTCGGCGAGACGGTATAGGCTGAGCCAAGAGGTTCAGCCCGCGTTAAATAAGGTAGATTGCTTATCAAAGTTTAACGAGCAGCGATTAAAAAATGCGGCAAGTTTCTTTTCTTCAAAAAGATCGCCGCTTTCCTTCAAAGAAGCGGGCTGATTGAGTGCCGGTGGCGGGAATACACCATAGCCAGACAACAAACAGTGCCACGACGTAGTGCTGAAATGTCGACCAATACCTTGGCGCTTTATTTCCTCAACAATATCCCCTTTTCTGTACCACACATCTAGTAAACTAAGCAGTGATTCGGACAGCTTCATGTTAGCTCTGTTGTCTCTCCAATAGTCACTGTCGTTGCGCCCGTTTAGCTTGTAATGACACACGATATAATCTCGGACGCGTTCAAAGCGCTCTGAAACTTCCTGATTAAACGCCTGTCTCTGTTGAGCACTATTTTCGTTGAAAGAATAGTTGTCCGCGAAAAGCTCGATGCTCGTTTGAACTAGGTGTAGTGCCGTTGCTTCTAAAGGTTCAATAAACCCTTGCGACAAGCCTAGTGCAAGACAATTCTTCTCCCAATGCCTTTCACATTGCCCTACACGCATAGATAAATGCTTTGCTTCAACGTCGGTATTTTCCATCCCCAATGCGCGTCGCAACTCACATTCTGCAGCGTCATTCTCTTGGTACTGCTGACTATACACATACCCGTTTCCCGTGCGGTTGCGAAGGGGTATCTGCCAACGCCAACCGTTCGACATGGCAACCGATTCGGTTTCAACCGGTAAATTAGCGCATGCTGGTGTAGGCAACACAACGGCCGAGTCATTGAATAGGTTGTCACTAAAGTCCCTAAACGGTACGCCTAGCGTCTTTTGTAAAATGAGCCCTGAAAAACCCGTGCAATCTATGAACAGGTCTCCATCAAGTTTTTGTCCGTCTTGACAAACGAGATGTGAAATGTCGCCAGATGGTGTGGTACGCACCGATTCAATATTACCAACAACGTGAGATACGCCTTTTGATTTAGCGCGCTCGCGTAAGAATCGTCCAAGTTTTAGAGAGTCAAAATGGTAGCCGTATTCTATATCGAATGGAAAATTATGTGAGGGAAGTGGAGCAAGGTTTTTCTTTGCCAAATATCCAGCCATAAGAAACTTATCAGGTCGAGTTTCAACATCGAGGCCCAGTCTTCTGGTTAAGGCGTTAACGTGAAATGCCCGTTCACTAAAAACATCTAACTGGCTAATAAAGGGGTGAGAGTAGCTGTGTGAATTATTGCCATTCCAGCCCGTGAACTTGATATTAACTTTATACGTTGCTTGGCACTCTTCCATCCAATCATACTCAGGAATATCAAGAGTTTGGAAGAAACGCTTGAGAGTAGGTGTCGAGCCTTCGCCTACGCCTATTGTGCCAATGTCTTCTGATTCTATGAGTGTGATGGTCACAGCTTGATTAGCCCAACGGTGAGCTAAAAGGTTGGCAGCCATCCAACCTGCTGTGCCGCCTCCAGCAATAACAATTCGGTGTGGTGTTGTCATTAAAGGCTCTGCAATAAAAGAAGGGTGAAATTAAACAGTATCAGAGTTGCGCATTACTGCCACACTTTACATGGCAGTAATGCAAGGCACGTATCCACTATCTAAAGATGCGTGCCATTATTTTCGTACGTTCAAAAGGGATGGTCCCTTTTAATAGAACGAATAGTTGAGGTTTAGCATATAAGAAGGACCAAATTCGCGGCGGAGCGTAACAATGCCCGCATCATCAATGGTTTCTTCTTTCTCATCAGTCAGGTTGACGCCTTGTAACGATACTCTTAGCCCTTCCAAGTACTCAATTCCGCTATCTGCAAAATCGTAGCTAATTTGAGCATCGACTTGGGTAACGGCGTTACGAGTTGCTGGCTCAATTTTGTTTGAACCTCCACGCTGATATGTGAGGAACTCAGAACGATCGGTTGCCGCAACCCTAATCTCAAAGCCGTTCATCTCATAGTACGCTGTAATGCTGTACGTATTGTCTGATTGGCCTGGAATGGCTGTTCCATCTTCAAGCTCCGCATCTAGGATTGTTGCAGAAGCGGCAATACCAAATCCATCCAGAGAGTCAGTGAGCATTCTTAAAGGAATATTGGCTGTTAGCTCAACCCCTTTCATTTCACCTTTTAGGCCATCTTCGAAGAATGAATAGAAGCCCTGGTCTGGCGGAGTTACTAAATCGCCCACTTCGTAAGGCGTGTCTTGCGGGCCGTAGTTACCCGCAACGTCTACGATTCTGTCATGGAATCCAGGAATGAAGTAGTTAGCACCGTCATTGGTCACGTCATTCGTGAAATCAATAAGCTGGTTACCGTCGCGGGTCCAATTGACCAAATCTTTATAGAAAAGCGCAATCGAGACATAACCTTCTTCCTCGAAGTAGTTTTCAAATGAAATGTCAAAGTTGTTGGCTTCTAACGGACGAAGGGTTGGGTTACCCGTAAATTTAGACCAAGGCGATCCGAACTCTCTCACCGCCGCCTCAGAATTCTCTGTAGCAATCAGCTCAATATTTTGATCAAACTTAACAAAGCCCGATGCTTTCATTTGGTCGATACGCGCTCGACTAATGGTTTTCGATGCCGCCAAGCGCAGGTAGCGATTCTCATTAAGTTCGACACTTACGTTCAGGCTAGGCAGGAAGTGAGAGTAATCGTCGCCATCGGTAATAACACAGTCCGCATCAACCACTTGGTTGCCATCGTCGTCACACACGGCAAAGTTCGGGCCTACAATACCAATGAAACCCGTTGAGCTTTGGTCCGTTTGTACATATTGTGCACCCACGTTGCCTTTTACATTGAAACCTTGAACTTCAGTCTCAAAGTCTAGCTGGGCGTATAATGTAGTTACTTCTTCATCAATGGTGTAGGTATCACCTAAACGATCAGGCTCTAGAAGCCCTGCATCATTAAGCGTATATTCACCATCGTTGTAGGGGGCAAAGCCGTCGTAGGCTACAACGTAACCCATGCCAGCCCAGGTTAAGTCAGCTAAGCCGTTGTACAGATACTGCTCAGGGATCGCTTCAGAAAATGGATAAGATGATGCGGTTGCGAAGAAACCTTTGTTATCTTTTGCTTTGAATCGGTCGCTATAGTTTACGCCGGCCGTAAAAGTGTTGAAGATTCCCCAATCTACATAACCAACTGCCTCAAAACGTATTGTGGTCAGCTCTTCTTCAAAATCAGCAAAGTTCAGGAAACCATCTTGGGCGTTGAAATAGCTGTAAGGTTGACCATTTGCCTGTAGAACATCGGTGGTAAACTGATCGGCAATGTTAGCCATACCGCCCCCCCAAACTTGAGGACCCGCAAGCTGTAACATGGTGGGATCAGAGAATGCATCAAGGCCGCTACTGCCGGTAAAGTAAATACCATCAGTGCTCATTTCGAATTGACGTGAACCTAGTTGCCCTTCGCCGAGCGCACCAGAACGCGCTAAACCAGCGTATGATTCACCACGCAAGTCACGTTTGTTCGACTCACTGTCTGCCACGTCTAAAGTAAGAGACCACTCATCGGTTATGTCGTATTTGATATTTAAACCGAAGGTTTGAAGCTCGCCATCTTTTTGCGCGGGATCTGTACGCAGTACTGGATTCGCGTTAACTTGCGTGCCCGAGTTGTTAATGCCTGTACCGCTTACATTTGCCGCAGCGAAGGGTTCGATGAAACCGCGAATAACACCTGAGTCGGAATAATCAATATCTAGCGCATCAAAAACAATGTCTAGTCTATCGGTGGGACGCCATTGAAGAATGGCTGAAATCGTGTCGCGTTCTAGCACGCGGCTAATGGCCTGAGTGTCTAAACCAAACGGAAGCACCTGACCATCGTCATTCTCACCATATCCCCAAACACCGTATTTTCTCTCGTTTCTGGGGGACTCCGTTGATGCAATGGCAAGTGCGAGACCTACCGTGTCATCTGCAAACTTTTCTACAAAGGAAAGGGCAAAACGGTTGCCGCTATTGTCGAACTCTGGATTATCTGAATCGTTGCCACCAAGTTCGTAGACCCCAGTGACGGTAAGGGTTTCCTGGGCTGCTAGAGGGCGTACCGTTTGCAAGTCTACTGTACCGCCAATACCTTGGACAATAAGCGAAGCGTCAGAGGTTTTGTAAATTGTGGCACCTGTCATGATTTCAGCAGGGTATAAGTCGTACTCTACGCCACGGTTATCGCCAATACCGATAAGCTCTCGTCCGTTCAGCGAGGTGCCGGTAAAGTCTTCTTTGAAGCCACGTACCGAAATACCAGACGTTCGTCCCCCAACGCGCTCGCCTGAAAGGCCTGGCAAGCGGGCAAGTGATTCTGCGATTGAAGAGTCTGGAAGCTTACCAATGTCTTCTGCGGAAATGGCCTCAACAATGGAGTCGTTGTCCATTTTCACCGCTTGGGCGCGCATCAAAGAGCCTCGAATCCCCGAAACTTGAATAATTTCTACTTGTTCGTCGTCTGGTGTGTCTTGTGCTACTACTGAACCGCTGTTAAGGGCGGCGGTAATTGAAATAGCGATTAACGCAGGTTTAAACGTACTGGTGTGCTTCATGAGTCATACCTTGCTGAGTGTGTTAAACAAAGGTTTTATTATTTACAACGTTTTAACAATAGTAGTTGTTTTACTCATACGCAAGTGTTTTCTTAATTGTTTAAGAAAAGTGTTTTTAAATACAGGTCATAAACGGCTACTCGTGGCTAGCAAGAATGCTTAATGCTTTTTCTTGCTACCTCTAAATAGTACCGAGAAAGTTTGGATAACGCCGATTGAAATCTGGCAAAGAGCAGAAGGGCGAATGGCAAATTCTTTGAGAATGAGAAGCGGACAATAAATGCTATAGCCCGCAACAGAAATGAGGTTCAGTGACCGCTTATTTTAGTTAGGTTACTTGACGTTGGGATTTAGTCCCAAACCAGTTCTTTAAAGTGCTTGCGACACATTGATTCATAGGTGTCGTTGCCGCCAATTTGTACTTGATCACCATTTTTTACTGCATTGCCATTTTCGTCTAAACGCACCACGAAACTTGCTTTTTTGCCGCAATGGCAAACGGTTTTTAGTTCAGATAGCTTATCTGCCCAAGCTAGCAAATAGTGGCTTCCTTCAAAGGTTTCACCTAAAAAGTCGGTACGCAGGCCGTAGGCTAGTACCGGCACATCAAGTTCATCAACTACGTCCACGAGCTGCTTTACTTGTGCCTTTGTTAAGAACTGTGCTTCGTCAATAAAAATGCAGTCGGGCTTTAATGCTTCGCAGTCTTTGCTTATTGAGGCAAACAAATCATCGTCTTTTGCATATAGCTTGGCATCTGCTTGTAAGCCGATACGAGAAGTGACTTTCCCAACGCCGAATCGATCATCAAGCGCTGCGGTATAAATCACTGAATGCATACCGCGCTCACGGTAGTTATAAGCTGATTGGAGGAGTGATGTGGACTTCCCTGCGTTCATTGCAGAGTAATAAAAATAAAGTTGAGCCATGGTTATTAGTAGTTTTCGTTATACCAAGAAATAAGGTCGTTGGCGTTCATTGGTCTAGCGAAGTAAAAGCCTTGCAAATAGTCGGTTCCAAGCTGGGACAAATGTTGCCTTTGCTGCTCAGTTTCGATGCCCGCTGCAATGATTTTACAGCCAAACTCTCTAGCCATTAAAAATGTTGCTCTTGTTATGGTATCACTCTCTTCAGAGCTATTCTGTATAAAAGAGCGATCAATTTTAATAAAATTGAACGGCGCTGCTCTCACTTTATTTCGTTTTACAACGTTTCATTAAACACGCCAATAGAGCCTCTTTGCTTATGCTTTTGATCATACATAGTCAGGTCTGCCTGTTAAATTAAATCAACAGCACTGTCGCCATGGACGGGGAACATAGCGATGGCGTTAGATGCATCGAGCTTTTCGTTTGACGCTATGAGTAGTTTGTTTACTTTAACTGTTTCACTACGCTCAATACGCATTTGTTCCATCAAACTATTGTTCTTAGCTTTAAGGTGTAATGTACTGATGAAAAAGCGATGGTAGCGAAAAGCACTGGCGAAAATATCAAACCAAAAAACCAAGCCAAGCACACCTAGTATAAAAAATTTCCCGCTAGCATCAATTGTTGAAGGGAGTCGCTTTCAAAAAAGTACAAGGCCAGAAAAGGCAAATATCGTCATCAAGAAGCCGACAAAGCTATTGCCAATTAGCATGTCGGTGGTGTCTCGTTCTATTTCAGTTTGTGATATTGATTCTTGAAACGTGATCAACCGGATAAGGCCTTAATCACATTCTGACTCAAAACTAATGCATTACTTCAAAAGAAAATTTAGTCGTACAGAATAGAGCGAAACGTACAAAATTAAGTATACTAAATGATTGTAGTATAGGCTAAATATAGATAAAACTTTAGTATATAAACGTTAAATAAGGCGCTGCGCAAGAGTAAAAACTCTTCACAGGATGTTTACAATGTTGTTTATTTGTTATAAATTCTTAATCGATTAAGTTTGGATCGTGTTGCCGCCTCCCTACGTTAAAGGGGCAGAGGCTACCTTGGGTTTAACAAATTCAAAACATTGCCGGAGAAAAAATGAACAAAAATCACACACTCAACGCTTTGACCCTAGCGATTTGCGCCGCTTTTTCGGGATCGGTTATCGCACAGGAATCATCAACAGCTGATGCTGACGCAAAGTCGAAAGAAAAATTCGAACAGATTGTGGTTACCGCTGCACCGGGTGGTGCAACGATGCAAGAAGCTAGTGTTTCTGTAAGTGCATTCGATGAAGACGATATTCTTAAACTAGCTCCTCGTTCTACCGCTGAGGTATTTCGCGCGTTACCTGGTATTCGTGCTGAATCATCTGGTGGTGGCGGTAATGCAAACATAACTATTCGTGGTATTCCACTTGCTACAGGTGGCTCCAAGTTCTTGCAACTACATGAAGATGGCCTACCTGTGTTGGAATACGGTGACATCAACTTCGGTAATGCAGACAACTTCTTACGCTACGACTGGTCTGTAGCTAATGTAGAAGCTGTACGTGGTGGTTCAGCGTCGACGTTTGCAAGTAACTCGCCAGGTGGTGTAATTAATTTAATCAGCAACACGGGCGAAGTAGGTGGCGGTGCCATTGGAACGTCATTTGGCGTCGATTACGAAGAGTTTCGTTTAGATTTTCGCTATGGCGGTGAAATTAGCGACGACCTTTACTACCACATTGCTGGCTTTGCCCGTGGTGGAGAGGGCCCGCGAGAAACAGGCTACAACGGCGATCAAGGTGGTCAAGTTAAGTTCAATATCACCAAAATGCTAGATAACGGTCACATCCGTTTCTTCTATAAAAACCTTGATGACAAAGTATCAACATACCTTCCTTCTCCGGTATTGGTGAAAGGCGATGGTGAATATGGCCCGGTACCTGGTTACGATGCCAGCTCACAGGCATTAAACTCAGCTTACAACACAAACATTTCTACTTTTGACAGCTATGGTAACCCAGAGAATCGCGACGTTCGCGATGGCATCGAATCAAAAGTAAACTCATTTGGCGTTGAAGTTGACCTCGAAGTGGCTGAAAACTTGTTCTTATTAAACAAGTTCCGTATTTCAGATATCTCAGGTGGTTTTATTGCTCCATTTACTGATGGATTTCCAGCGGGCCCTGGCGATGTATCGAATTTCGCTTCTGCACTTTGTGCCGGCGCTACTGACGGTGACGGAAACGCGCTGAATTGCGACAGCACAAGTGTTGTGCTCGCGAACGGACCTGGCGCTGGTGAAGTGTACACAGGACAAGCATTTACAAACCTTCAGTTCGACACAAGAATCAACGATCTGGGTAACATGATCAACGATTTCAGCTTGCGTAAAGAATTTGATAACGGTATCGACCTCACAGTAGGTTATTACTACTCAAACCAGGACATCGCCACAAGCTGGTCAAGCTGGCAGACATTTATTCAGACCCTAGATGGTGACAATTCACAGCTTCTAACAATTACAGATGGCGATGGCGTGGAACTTGTTTCAAACGGTTTATTGTCACCAAGCTTCCTTTCGTGGGAGTGGGACTTAAACTATGTAACAAAAGCGCCGTACATGAACGTTGGTTTTGAATTGTCTGATAACATTCTTATTGATGCATCGGTACGTCATGACACGACCGAAGCTTCAGGTGAACTCATCAGCTCATGTTGCGGCGGAAATGCTGACTTCGACCTAAACGGTAACGGAACTATCGAGCAAATTGAAGATGCTTCAGCAATCAACAGCGGCTTCATTAGCGGTGGTGTCATCAACTTAAATCGCGCCGGTGCGTCTTCTCAAATCGTTGATTACAGTGCGAATAATACGTCTTATTCAATCGGTGGTTCGTACCTGCTAAGCGATAGCCAGACGTTCTTCGCTCGTTACTCTAAAGGTGGCCGTGCCATTGCTGACCGCCTACTTCAAATTGGCGGTACGTTGAACGCGGATGGTAGCCTAACAAGCACAACTTCAGGTTACGACACAACCAAGCAGTTCGAAATTGGTTACAAGTACGGTACTAAAGACCTAATGGTTAACGCTACTTTGTTTGATACTGTTACTGAAGATACGCAAGCAGAAGTAACAAGTGGTCTAACTTTCATGCGTGAATACGAAGCAACTGGTCTTGAGCTAGAAGGTCGTTGGAATGCAACTGACAATTTTGTGATGTCAGGTAACTTAACATGGACAGATGCTGAAATCAGTAAAGATGTTAATGACCAATCGCTCGTAGGAAATACGCCTCGACGTCAAGCTGATTTGATCTGGACTATTACACCTGAGTATGTCACTGACAATTGGTCAGTTGGTGCTTCGCTGCAAGGTTCGACAGAGTACTACGTACAAGATAATAATGACCTGAAACAAGAAGGCTATAACCTTGTAAACTTATTCGCTACGTATTGGGTTAATGACCAGTTTTCAGTGTCGTTAAACATGAACAATGCTACAGACGAATTTGTAGTAACTGAAGTAGAAGGAACACCTTTTGGAGAGATTTCAACAGGTGATTATGTCCGCGGAAGACCGCTAAATGGTCGTACTACGGTACTTTCACTAAAGTATATGTTTGAATAGGCCAGCAACTTCGAGCACTCGATGGACAACACATCGAGTGCTTTTCAATTAGGAATTGAATACAAACAACGATGTTGGATGCTTCATTGCCGTAACTGCGTTATCAACAACTCTAAGACATCCTATAAAAATAATTAATAGGAAATATCAATTTATAAGGATTTAATAAATGAAATTAAAAGCTGCACTTATTGCATTACTTAGCGCTTCTTTTTCTTCTCATGCTGTTTATATCGATACCAACTACGAATACAATCCATCTGAGCCTTCTTGGTACAAGCTTTTGGATTTGGCGGAAAGTTGGGTTAGAAAGCAAGGTTCGAAGACTGAAGGTCCTAGTGAGATTGTTTATGTAGGACAAGCCCCGTCTTTAGGAGCTTGGCGAAGAGCTACGAGAGATTGGACCCCAGGTGCGTGTCTTAGTTCTGTTGCTGACAATACTGGCGTTTGGATAAGCGATCCGTCCAAAGCAACTAGTAAAAGTGACACTTTTTTTACCTACGATGGTTTAGCAGGTAAAACCTCTTCCTATAAAGAGTATGTTGTTTCTACGGGGGCACCTTTTGAGTTCGAAAGTAAAAACTACAAATCAGCCGGGTTGAAGCGATTTGCAGACTACTACCACTCATTTAGGGTCGATGGTCCCAACGGCCTTTCCACAGTAATTGACAAAAAACAAAAACATAGTTACCGAACTTCGCATGTTTTTGCTCTAGGCCAGTCTACGCTCAATAGCACAACTCTAAGTAATTTTGAGTTTTTCATTGGAATAGGTGGAGATTTTTCAGATTTTAGCTACCAAGAGGGATTCAACTGGGCCGATTGGTCGAAATACAAAGTAAAAGCAAAGCTGAAGGGTAAAAATTTCTATTTAAGTGATTGCGGCTTTTCGAGCGTCATTGCTGAGCGAAATACTAAGCCGGTAATTCATGGTGTCGACTTTGATAGGACTACTCAAGTTGGTGGTGGGGGCTTCCTTAATACTAAGAGCATTACATTTAAACCTAGAGCAGAAGATAAGCATTCAGCGGAAAAAAACTTGATATATTCATGGGTAATAAACGGGCAAGTACATTATGGTAAAACACCACATTTTACCGTCGGAACTTATGTTGCGCCAAAAACGTACAGCTACCGCTTGACTGTGAGTGATGGAGATATGTCCACGCTTTATATTGGCTCAACCAGATTCTAGAGATGGGAAAAAGAGGCATTCGTTTGCCTCTTTAGAATTAAATGCTAAAAAAGAAAACTCTAACATTTGTTCTGTTGGCTCTCAGCTTCTTTCTTTTGGCCTCTATGGCTTTTGATTCAAGTGATAAAACTAAGCAAGCAGCGGGCTTACCAGCTGACTTAGAAAAGAATATGCAAAGTTTTGCAGGCCACATTGATCCCTCCTTCGTGATTGAAATCTCCCAAGAAAGAGAAAAAAGCCATATAGATGAGCGTCCTATTGAATCTACTAAATCACTCTTTAACGAAATCGAAAATCGAAACTTTACAAATATAAGTAAGTTCCACCAAGAAAATCTAGTATGTTCTTCAATAAAAGGGTTTTCTAATATGGATGAATACTTGGCCGAGCTTGGGCAATACTCTGACATTGACATTGGAGAAGCGTTAAAAATATTTGAATCATGCAGTAAAGTTGACATAAAAGGCTTCAATGATCTGGAAGCGCTGTATTTCGAGGCTTTAGAGGCAGGGGTTGTAGAATCAGAATTTTTATTGGGAGTTTTATATCCACCGAGTTTTAGCGATAGTATTTACTGGTTGTCTAGGTCAGCTACCTGGAATGAAGAAAGTATCCGTTTGCTGAGCGAAACAGTTTATTCCTCTAGTGCTAGCGATGTTTACAAAGCATTTTGGTCCTATGCCTTCATAGGGGAGAATAATTTGCGAGTTATTGATTTAGATAACCATATAGCTACTCTAGAAATGCGTTTAAATGAAGAGACTCGTCAGGTTTTAATAGATTTAGCAAATTCATGGGGGGCAGCTTCGTCTGAGAGTGAACGTAGGAGAATAATAAAAAAGCTTGAGGCTCTTTAATTGATTTTCAATGACATATATTGTGAAGAATTGTTTCCACTCACTCTTCAATATTGTCGAAAGTCTCACCTCTCATTGTCTAATCTATTTGAAATTGCATTTGACAATGCACTGTAAAGATATGCATGCTTCTTGTTTATAACATGTACCAATTTATGTTCAACAATGGGCAAAAACTCAATGCCTTGCTTTTCGAAAATAGCATTTTGTGTAAAGTCGCTGGGCAGAATGGCGTAATTAAAACGACCATTCACAAGCAGTTCTAAAACATGATTGAAATCATCAAACTCGAAAATGTTAGCCGCAATACTGGCTTTGGGTTTACCCATGTTAGAAAAAAACGAGTTGTTACCGCTATGGCATTACTGGCATCATTAATGATGTCGCTGTGACACGGTGCATTGCGAATGCACAACAAAAAAGACGCACCCTGTGAGAAAGGCGGTTCAATCGCTATGATATTGTTTGAAGGCGTAGCAACAACGTCGTAGCGGATAACATCGGCATCAGTCATTCCTTCTTCTAGCAGGCGTAAACCTCGCTCTCCACCCACTTCAACAAATTCGGCAGTAATACCAATATCGGCATACACCTGCTCCATGAATGGTTTGTAATGGCTTAGTACTCTGGGGTGACTGACGTAGCCAATAATAAAGCGGTCTTCGTTTGCTGAAACACAAAGTCCAATAGACAACAATGTTATTGCTAACAGTAAAGTAAACGCAATTCTCACTCTTACATCATTGAAACTCGAAAAATACGCATGTTTGCAGCTATGGTATATCGAAATAAAAGTTAGACTATAGTTGAAGTATTGTCTAATGAAGTGGCGCGTTAAGAAGTTAAATTTTATTCAGGTAAAAAAAGCCCCGGCATTGCCAGGGCTTTGGGTTACTAACGCTGCTTAGGCTGCGTTTTGACCGCCATCGATTGCTTTAAGCGTTTGAGACGCTGGAACAAGTTCCATATCGAACGTGTATTCGTCTACACGAACTGCTAGCTTGCGCTTTTCGTTATAGTCGTGAAGCTTAGCGGCTTCATCAGCCGTTACTACGCCTTTTTCTTGAAGCTTGTTAAGTGCATGTTCAAAAGAAATGAACGGCACTACAGGCTCTTTGCGAAGTGCTTTTTGCACTTTGCCAAGAAGGTGCGCTACCGCGTGCTTCGCTTTAAACGCTTGCTCGTTAATGTCATTGCCGTCTCCCGGCGTAACGCGAACAAGGTGAGTAAGCTGCTCTTTCACGCTGTTATCTTGCATAGACGCAATAGAAAGCTCACGCACTAGGTCGTCGCTAATACCCGCAACACTATTGGTGTAGGTGTTCGTAAGAAGACGCATTAAGCCACGTGTCGCCGTATTCGGGAAATTGTTGATAAAGTTAACAATTGCCTGATCAGCTTGTTGTAAAGACCACTGCATCGCGTATTCGAAATACGGTAGTGCAAGTTTTCTGTCTTCAATGCGCTGCTCGTAGAAACGAATTGCTGCCATTGCACCGTATAGGTAGCTCATTACGTCACCTAGACGTGCTGATAAAAGCTCAGCTTTCTTCAGGTCACCGCCTAACACAGCAAGTGACAAGTCAGCAAGTGGTGCTAGTTTTGCAGAGATGCTGTTAACACGCTTCTCATACTTGCGAACTTCCGGTAAAGCAGACTCGCTCTCGCGTAGGAAAGGAAGGTAGCCTTTACCTAGGCTGCGGAATGCATTTTTAACGCTGAAGCCAACAGTCTTACGAAGTACCTTGTTGAACTCTGCATCCGCAGAGCTTTCGTTGCTGTGGATTAGGTCAACCATGTCTTTAAGGTAAGGGTGACAACGCATTGCACCTTGGCCAAAGATCATCAGGTTACGGGTAAGAATGTTTGCACCTTCTACCGTAATAGCAATAGGAAGCGCAGCATAGCCGCCCGCTAACGTATTCTGAGGACCGCGTTGAATCGCTTTACCTGCCTGGATGTCCATAGCAGAGTTCATCACATCACGACCTAGTTCAGTCATGTGATACTTAGCAATAGCGGTGACTACTGATGGCTTCACGCCTAGGCCTAGACCTTCAGTTGTAAGAACACGCATAGCCTCAAGTAAGAAAGTCTTACCCGCAATGTCAGCCATTTTCTCTTGAATACCTTCAAAACGACCAATTGGAAGACCGAATTGCTCACGTACGAAAGAATATTCAACCGTGCCTTTAAATGCAGATTGTGCAGTCGCTACGCCCATCGCTGGAAGTGAAATACCACGACCTGCACCTAGACAGCTAACTAGCATCTGCCAACCACGACCAATGTTCTTTTGACCACCAATGATGAAGTCCATAGGAATGAACACATCTTGACCACGAGTAGTACCGTTGTAGAAGCGTACACCCATTGGGTCGTGACGGTTACCAAGTTCAACACCTGGGTGAGACTTAGGTAGAAGGGCACAGGTAATGCCAAGCTCTAGTTTGTCGCCAAGTAGTTGGTCTGGATCGAATACTTTAAACGCAAGACCTAGTACGGTCGCAATTGGTGCAAGTGTAATGTAGCGCTTGTCCCAGCTTACACGTAAACCAAGCACTTCTTCGCCGTTGAATTCGCCTTTAGTCACGATAGCCGCGTCAGGAATAGCACCTGCGTCAGAACCTGCTTCAGGGCTGGTTAGCGCAAAGCACGGAATATCGCGACCATCTGCTAGACGAGGTAGCCAGTAATCTTGCTGCTCGGTCGTACCGTAGTGCATAAGAAGCTCGCCTGGACCTAATGAGTTAGGAACCATTACGGTTACCGCAATTGCACCACTTTTCGCTGCGATAGTGGCAACGATAGTAGAGTTTGCATACGGGCTGAACTCAAGACCACCAAATTTCTTTGGAATGATCATAGAGAAGAAGCGGTTCTTACCTAGGAAGTCTAAAACGTCCTGAGGAATGTGCTTGCCGTTGCCTAATTCAAAATCATCGATCATGTTCAGCAACTCGGTTACTGGACCGTCCATGAATGCTTGTTCTTCTGCGCTCAGTTTTGCCTGAGGGATATCGCGTAGCGCCTGCATGTCAGGCTTACCCTGATAAATAGAAGATTCAATCCACACATCGCCTGCATCTAAGGCTTCTTGCTCTGTGATTGAAATTGGGGGTAATACTTTCTTTAAGCTAGTTCTGATACTCATAATAACTCATCCGCTCATCTGACCAGTTGTTTAGGTTAATACTACACCTAATTTAAAAAAGATCAAATTTTGTAAAAATTATCAAATAATCATGTGGTTATATAAACTATCTGCGTCTTTTGTATACGAAAGTGTGATGCAAGGGATTAACATTGCTGATATTTAATGGTCAAAAAACGCTCTGCTTGTTGTGTCACCTTGATGTAGAAACACTATACCTGCGGTAACACGCCGCGATTACGAACATTTTACCTCTCGCTGTGTGGGTAATTATCTATACGGACTGGTATAGAACCCGCTTTTTCGTGCAGCTGTCCGTTAACTGTATTCATCTAAACTCTGTTTGTTCGTTTTAATCAGAGGCATTGTCTTTTATAGTGAGCGCTCTTTAACATGGAGAAGTAATTAAAATGCGCCGTCTTTCATCATTTTTCGCTAAGTTCCTTATTGGAAGTGCAGCTTTAACAAGCTTGGGTTTTTCTGGACTAGCATCAGCCAACGGATATGCAGTGGCAAATATTGGCTTTGGCAACGTAGATACTGAAATAGATAATGAGTCTGATATTAGCTATTCAGCTGCTTTAGGCTATCAATTTCACCGTCAGTGGTATGTAGAAGGTGGCTATATCTCTTTTATTGATACAGATAATGACGAACAATCAATCTCATCTAAAGGCCCTTATTTGGCGTTACTAGGTAAAGCGAGTAGCCAGAAAGGTGAGCTGTATTATAAATTAGGCGTGGCAAGCGTTGACATCGAGCACGCGTCGATAGATAGCTCTACCTGTGGCCCAGAAGCCGCTGTGTGTGGATACGATGACACAATTATCGCAGGATTAGCTGGGCTAGGCTTCGATTACTACTTAGGCTTACAGTCGATGGTACGCGTGGAATACACCTACTTTGGTGGCAAAGATGATTTTTCTGCGCATATTGTAAATTTAGGTTTTCGCTACAACTTTTAGGTTGTAGTTATTAACTCGCATAGTCGTTTTAAATATAGGCCCTAGATAAATCCAAAAATCGTTTGATTGTGTAAAAATAGATAAATTCTCAACAATGGATTTACAATGAAAAACGAATTAGACAGCAAGTTCTTACTTCAGGTTTTCGACAAGATCCGCCAGCATGGCGCGAAAGAAGATGAACAGTATAAGCTTAATGGGATTACTGCGTTTACAGATCACGATGGCTATACGCTTTACATTGAAGACGTTAATGTGAAGCTGCAGTTCGGCTTTCACAATCAATACCATTTTGACTATGACTCAAAAGAGCAATATGAATCGTTTGAGAAAAAGTTGAAGCAAATCGATAAAGAATATTAGTGACCTGATTTCAGTTTGTATTGCTAACAAGCAATATATTTCTTAAGCAGAGAAAGCAAGTATGGGCTCTCTCTGCTTAAGTGCTTCTATTAATCGCAAGAGCACTGTGGGCTGTCTGTCTCAATTAGCCCCACCAAAAACCTTCTGCTACAATGCCGCCCACTTCGTTTCAAAGGATACAGACATTGGCGGCGGCAATTAAAGCTCCTAAATTTAAACTAGCATTTTTAGGCCCTAAGTTTTGGCCTGTATGGTTAGGTGTTTTCGTTCTTTATACAATTACATGGTTGCCTTTACCCGTGATACGCGCTATCGGTGGCGGTACCGGTAAACTTATCGCATTAATTGTTCCTAAACGGGCAAAAGTCGCAAAGCGTAACTTGACGCTCTGGAACCCTACACTTTCCGCCAGTGAAGTAGAGGCGCTTTACAAAGAAAATGTGCGGCGTACAGGCATGGCACTATTTGAAACTGCTATGGGGTGGTGGTGGCCTAGCTGGCGCGTAAAACGAGCCATTGAGATTGAAGGCACTGAGCATGTTGAAGCGGCCCTTGCAAATGGCAAAGGTGTCTTTGGTATGGCACTTCACAATATGAATCTGGAATTTGCCTGTAGAGGTATTGGCTTCTTCCGTCCAAGCATCGCGTTTTATCGCAAACACAACAACCCTCTCGTTGATTACCTTCAGTATCATGGGCGAAACCGCTCGAACAAATACATGATTGATAAACGCAACGCAAAAGCCTTACTTGCTGCACTTGACGATAAAGAACTTTGTTTGTATTTGCCCGACCAGGATTATGGCCCGAAACAAAGTATCTTTGTGCCATTCGGTGGGGTGAAAGATACCGCGACAACTACAGCAACGCTGATGTTTATTCGACGTAGTCACTCTGAGCCAATGATCATCACGTCACAGTACACCAAACGCGGTTACAAAATTAAAATCTATCCACCGCTTTCTCAGTTAGGCGATATGGAAGACGCTGAAGCACTAACATTACTGAATCAACATGTAGACGCTGCGGTTAAAGAACAGCCAGAAAGCTATTTGTGGATGCACAAGCGATTTAAAACCAGACCGGAAGGTAACCCTGAATCGCTGTATAAATCACTATAGCTGTGTATGAATAAACACCTAGCGATGAAAATTAGATAAATAGAATAATAGGCTTTCCGTTCGAAGGTAGACTAAAATAGAAGAATTATGCTTAAGTTCATACACATAGCATAAGCTGATTTTCGATTAAAAGTGGCTACACATTGGTAAGGTATGGGACAGACAAGTTACTCAAGTTCATCGTTTTGGGCAAAGCAAATTGGCATAGCTGCAGTGCTTGTGATCATTGCTGGCGTACTCATTTACATGCTTCAAACACAGGACCAAGAGCCTGTTCCTCAAGGGCAAGCGGAAGAAAAGTCTGTATCACGTGGGTTAAGTGAGTTCTATCGAGACTTCCGTATGTCTGCTACTGACCCAGCAGAAGAGGAGCAGGGAGACTTTGTACTGGATATTGCGGGCGTTGATCCAAATTTAGACAACAAGCTTGCACAAATGTCTAGCCAAACACGTCCGGTTGAAAAGAATTGGACCGGCGAACATAAATACCGCACGTTCCAGGAAGGGAACACACTGCGCGAAGCTATTTCGCAATATGCTCAAGCTGAAGGCATGCAGGTGATATGGAACCTGGAGCAAGACTTTGTTATTAAGCACCAGTTTCAATTGGACAACACGGTTGCAGGATCGCTTGCTAAAATTGCCAGTGCCATAGACAGTAGTTTTGAAGGGCAAGTAAAAGCATATTTATGTGCAGAGCAACGCTCGCTGGTGGTGACTGCTCAAGAAACAGAATTTCTCACCACCAACTGTCGTTTGGTTAGAGGTTAAGCTTCATCGCCTAGCCGCTACACGTGCCAAATAGTGCATTCCAGTGAATGGTTACTTGTTCTCGTATGGCATCTAGTTCTTCGCTCTGATCTGCGTACTTGGTATCAGCTAACGTTAAATGGTGGTATTGCTCTCGCAGCTTTAAATACGCCTTTTGCAGTTTGTGCGCAGTGGCGACATCAATAATGTTGCTCTTAGCTGCGGCGTCAAAAATGCGAAGATTGTCAGGATATTCTGTCATGGCAGCCTGTGACTTTGCATTAGCGAGTACAAGATATTGAGCCATGAACTCAATATCGGTAATACCACCTACACACTGCTTTAAGTCTACCTTGTCGTTCTCCTTTGAAAGCAAGTGCTCCCGCATTTTTAAACGCATTTTGCACACATCGTCAGCCAACGTTTTAGCGTTTCTAGAGCGAGTTAGTATGGAACTTCTTACCTGCGTGAAGTCATTCAAAAGGCGAGGGGCTCCGCAAATTGCTCTTGCACGAACGAGCGCTTGATGTTCCCAAGTCCATGCTTCTTCGGTCTGGTATTTCTCGAAACCATCGATATGGCAGCATAACAATCCCGCATTTCCAGAAGGGCGTAGACGCAAGTCGGTTTCGTATAATTGTCCAAACAACGTCTTCGTATTGAGAAGATGCATGATGCGCTGCGCCAACTTAATGTAAAACTGTTGCGCTTCAATAGACTTCTTGCCGTCTGTACTTATGCCGCGAGGAGCATTATGCAAAAACACTAAATCTAAGTCTGAGCCGTAACCTAATTCATACCCGCCTAGTTTTCCATAGCCGATAACGGCAAATCCTTTGTCAGTTCCCTCTAGGTGTGCTGGAACGCCATAGCGCTGTTGCATTTGCATCCAGGCAGCATCTACTACGTTCTCCAATATCACTTCAGCTAGTACCGTAAGCTTATCGCTCACGTTGTTTATAGGTAGTGATTCACTGATGTCGCTGGCGGCTATGCGAAGCTGTTGGCAAAGTTTGAACTGCCTCCACCCATCCATAAGCATTTCAACATCGTCTTGTTCAATACGAAGCATGATTTCACGCAGTTCCAGCTGATATTCCTGCTTGCTGGTATGGATATCGGTATTTTGCTGACCGAGGTATAACGGCGTGAGTAATTCGTCTAATAGTAACGGGAAGCGCTTAATTTCTTGAGCAATCCAGTCGCTTCGTTCACATAGCCTTACTAACTGTTTTAGTACATCCGGATTTTCAAGTAACAAGTCAAGGTAAGTGGTTCGGCCAGTAATCGCTTCTATAACACCAAGTAAACGGTCGAGTACGTGTGGGATGTAGTTTGGATGTTGGTTGATGAGCACAAACAAAATTTCGGGAAGCAACTTATTTAACGTGTCTTCACCTTTTTGGCCTATGCGATAATTGCGTTGCTTATCCTTGAAGGCGACAAGAATAGAATATATGCCTTTAATATCGCTAGCAGACAGGTATTCGCCAAAGGTTTCAGTAAACTCACCCTCTTGCAATGAAAGACGCCACGCATCTTGGCAGGCAGTAAAAAGCTGGTCTTCTTCTGAGTGCGTATCATGAGACTCTTCTACTAACTCGTTGAAATGGGCATGAATACGCGCCATTACAGTATCTAAATGCACTAAAAATTCACTGTAAGAATCAAAACCCATGACTTCAGTAAGCGCAGCTTGTTGCCAAGCTAACTCAGGAAGAGTTTGGGTTTGGCGATCTTGAGCTTGTTGAAGCGTGTGCTCTACTTTTCTTAGGAATAAATAGTCACTTTTTAGCTGTTGCGTTACATCGCGTTCGACTATATCGAGTTCAGTTAATGCGTCTAACGTGCGAAGTAATGACTTACTTTGTAATGCTGGCTCTCGTCCTCCGTGAATCAACTGAAAACTTTGGGCAAAAAACTCCACTTCACGAATGCCACCTGCGCCGAGTTTTATATTGTTACTCAGTCTGCGTCTGCGTATTTCTGTGGCGATCAGCTTTTTCATGTTACGAAGGGCATCTAATGTGGTGAAGTCTAAGTAACGACGGAACGTAAACGGGTGCAAAATGCTCTTTAACCATTTCACATCTTGCGAATTATTATCGTTAATCACCCGCGCTTTTACCATGGCAAAGCGCTCCCAGTGTCGACCTTGGTCTTGATAATAATCTTCAAGTGCCGCGAAATGCATCACAAGGGGGCCAGAATCGCCGAAGGGGCGTAAACGCATGTCGACGCGGTAGACTTGACCGTCATTAGTCACTTTGTTCAATGCTTGGATAAGTTTTTGCGCGAGTTTGGTAAAAAACTGCTGATGCTCTACGCTTTTTCGACCACCTTGGGTTTCGCCTTTTTCCGGGTACGTAAAAATTAAATCGATATCAGAAGAAAAGTTGAGTTCCTTTCCTCCTAATTTCCCCATACCCAAGATATACATGTGCATGTCTTGGTTATGGCTTTGTGGTTTTCCATAGCGCCCTGCTAAATGTTGATAAAGCCAGTGGTACGCACCGTTAATAAGTACATCAGCTAATGCTGAAACCTGCATAAGTGATATTTCGATGGGTTGCTTGTTCAAAACGTCGAGGAAAGTAATCCGCGCCATCTCTTTATTTCTAAATTCCCTCAACACTTGCAGTAAGTCATCTTCGCTAGCAACGGTGTGCAATTCATTGATTAGGCTTGCGAGATAGCTAGATGACATGGTATTGCCAAGAGATTGAAGCGTTTCACTTTTCTCAAGGGGTTGATAATGCTCAACGATGCGAGAAACAAATGAAGGATTTTGAATCAATGTCTCAGCCAAGAAAGAGGAGCGCGTGAAGGAGAGCATTAGTTTTTCACAATGAGCCTCAATTACGGCTCTGTCACTTTCGCTAATTGCTGGCGCTGTTAACAACTGCTGCCAAAATTTTTCGGCAAGTTCTACGTTTGTCATGCTATTTTCGTTGTCTGTTGGCATAATGCTCGCGTCTTATGAGATATCGCTCGTGTTTTACGGTTGAATACTCACAATTGCCATTGCAAGTACTCAAAACAAGGTCTGCTAAGTGCGCTAACGTGCAGCTCTGCATTCAATGTGGTTAAGTGCCTGCTAACCCAGGGTGTGATCTACAGGTCATTTAGCCCTAACTAAAATAAATCTGAACAAGTTCGATGTCATCGTTGTACAAGTTTGTATTAGATGAACGCTATTCAATTAGCCATCACTGATTTTTCGAAACTACATCAAAAACTAATCAGAAGAACTTTGTGTGTTCAAGGAGCAAAGATAACGTGGAAGCCTTAGTAAAACTAGTACCTCTAACGCAAGAACTGCTGATATATCTCGCTATGGATGTCGCAATTGCGTTAGTACTGCTAATGATTATGAAGTGGCTGACAGGCGCATTTAGGAAATACTCGGTAACAGAAGAATTGGGTGTTAAAGATAATTTCGCATTTGGGATAAGCATTGCGGGAGGCATGCTGTCGTTGTGCATAGTATTGAGCTCGGTTGTTGGCCGTCATATTGGCGTGGGTTATAAAGAAGCGGCGATTGGAATGGTAACTTTCGGCATTGTGGGCATTATATTGGTGAAGTTCGGACGCTTCGCTCACGATAAACTAGTACTTAATAAAGTTGATACGCATGCGATGATTGCCGAAAGGAGTGTGAGTGTGGCGCTGGTTGATGCGGCTAGTTTGGTGGCAAGCGCAATTGTTTTACGCAATATTATGGTGTGGGTTGATGGCAGCGACATGAACGCAATCATTGCTATTGTGACCGGCTTTACCGTGGTTCTGACCATGTTGCTTGTTATGACGCGTATTTTAGAGTTTAGATATGCTAGAGATAATCAAAACGACTCATTTCAAGGGGCGCTAGAGAAGGGGCAGTTAGCACTCGCTATCGAGCACACTGGTAATTTACTTGGAACTGCTATGATTGTGTCGGCAGCGAAGAATTTACTTATTTACAACCCATCAGGCTACGTGAGCAATATAACAGGTTGGCTGATTGTTAGTGTTGGCTTAGCAATCGCACTTCATATTTTGGTACTAGTGAGCAAAAAAATTATTTTATTTGGCATGAATTTCCGGCAGGAAGTCGATCAACAGCATAACGTTGGTGTAGCTGCACTTGGGTTTACCCTTAGCATAGGAAACGCCATGATCATTAACGGTGTTTTAGGCGGGTAGGGGAATACTCTTTTCTGAACAACGAACCTAACGCAACCCAATGTCTTAATCTTCAAATTGGGTTTTCATACACATTAGCTCATTGAGTTGCCCTTTACGAATAATCCCGTTTTTTTGAGGGCGGCTCATTCTCTTTACCTCATATTCAAGCTTTGAGGCATGTGACTTGTCAGTCATTTCGAATATGGCTTTAAAGGTCAGTGGTGCCTTACCTTTTAAGGCCTTGGCGCCCCCTTTTAACTCTCCTCGGTGTTGCGCTATGCGGCGCTTGGGGTTAGTGGTGATTCCTGTGTAGAGTTGGCCAAGCTTATTTTCAACTAAGTAGAGATACCACGTAGCTTTTGTACTTCCCTGGTGGGTATTGCCTTCGTTGGCTGATATACTTTGTGCCAATGTAATTCAATGTATAGAAATTTCTCGTAGCTTTATCTTAGCAGAATTAACTAGTGCTTGTTGACCTTTGCTGTACAACATAGATCAACCAGCCCTTAAGACTGGGCGTGAATATATTACTTCGATAATCGCGCGATGTTGGTTACCATATATACGAGAATAAGCGCGCTGTTTCGAATTCACGTGTTCGCACTCATGTTTTCGAACGCACATTTTTAATGGAAAAACGGTAAATTGCATGTACGAAAGTTATTATGGACTTAACTCGAAACCGTTTCAGTTAACCCCAGATCCAGAATTTTTCTTCGCAAGTAAATGGCACAAACGCGCCATGTCTTATCTACAGTATGGACTTTCTCAAGCTGAAGGGTTCATTGTTATTACCGGCGGAATTGGAACCGGGAAAACTACCGTAGCAAACAGCTTGCTTGAAGAAATTGAAGACGACATTGCGGCAGCTCAAATAGTTACGCCAAAGCTGTCGCCAGATGAACTGGTAAAAATGGTCGCGTCTAAATTTGATATCCCTACGGAAGGTCGCTCAAAAGCCGATATTTTAAAAGCGCTTGAAATTTTCTTATACGATCTAAACAAAGCGGGTCGCCGCGCCTTACTATTGGTTGATGAAGCGCAAAACCTTCCGTTAGAGACCATTGAAGAATTAAGAATGCTGAGTAACTTTCAGCTGAACGGCAAACCGTTGATTCAAAGCTTTTTGCTGGGGCAAGAAGAACTGCAGCCTATTTTACGCGCACCGAATATGGAGCAATTTAGGCAACGTATTGTGGCGTCTTGCCATCTCGTTCCGCTTTCATTGGAAGAGTGCAAAGAATACATTGAGTACCGATTGCACCATGCGGGATGGAACGGCTCACAGTTATTCAGTGAAGAGGCGTTTGAACGAATTCACATGTTCTCTCGCGGTATCCCTCGTAAAATTAATACCCTAATGGACAGGGTAATGCTCTATGGCTTTTTAGAGGAACTAGAGAACTTTGACGCGGACGCGGTAAATGAAGTAATTGAAGAAGTGAAAGCCGAAATGTTTGAGCCTGACAAAACGGGCGCAGAAGTGACGGAGCATATGGGCTTTGCTGACCACCCTGAAAGCCAAACTATCATGACACCTAAAGGCAATGTTATTCGCGACACCAAATACTACTTGGATATGTTAGCTGAATTAGTTGATGCTTTAGATGACGCCATTTCACAAAAAGTGAAAATGACGCAATACGTCGATAAACTTATGAAAAAGAAGTTCAAAACGTATGTTCGACTTAAGAGTGATGATAAGAAAGAGTGATACTTTCTTTGTAGCCACCATCATTTGATAAACAAAAAAAACGCCTTTTTACTAACGTAAAATCGGGCGCTTTTTTTTAGTTTAGTTGACTAGTACTGCCTACAAACTACAACCGGTAGATTGAAAAATTCAGTGAATTAGTCATAGGTGTAGGTAATAGATGCGCTTAAGCGTCGGTCGGTATAGTTGTTACCAAACTGAGATATGCCTGTATTCAAATCTCCCTCTTGCTTGAGGTACCTAGCATCAATACTTGCTTTTAACCGGCGACCGAACTTTCTTTCTAAACCAATGGATGCATTCCAGTTGTCGCTTTCGCCTCTAAATACGTCTTCTGCACCCTGACCTGTGATATTGGCGTAGTTAATACTGCTAGTTATGTTGGTATAGCTACCAATTTTATAGGCTACGTTTGTACCGAAAGAGTAGGTGCGTCTTAGTCTATCTTCGTCTAAGTAATCATCTTCGGCATATCGCCAAGAAAAAGCGAGGGTAATTCTAGAAAAGTCATAACCTGCTTGAAAATTTGCACTTTTTCGCAGAATGATGTTGTCATCAAACTCTAGATTTTGTGAAGTAAGCTGCACCAATTGCTCTCCCGCGGAGGGTGTATAACTTAAGCTATTGGGCTGAAAACAGTCAGCAATGGATGTCGATGAAGCTGGGCAAACAAATACGCCTAAGTTTTCTGGATCAGCTAACAAGCGAGAGGTGTTAGTAACGTCTTCCGAATAGCTGAACGAGGTTCGTAAGTATTTGGAATTGTAGCTAATATTTGCCGATGCCGATTCACCATAGAAACGACGCCCGTAAGTAGCAGCAATCCGTGTGCGAGTGCTCAGTGCCCATTGCATATCAACCCCTACGAATGTTTCACCATCGTCTTCCCCTAGATCGGAATCACTCTTATTGGCCGTTAATGATATATAGCGATTCTCAGCTTGGCGGTAAGTTAACCCCACCCCATAAGAATTAAACTCCCTAACCAAACTGTTCGTGTCATCTCTGTCTGAAATTTGGTTAGCTTCGTGCCTTGCAGTCAAACGAATGGCCCAGTCGCCATAAATTCGAGTATCTATATAACCGTCACCAGTTCTCGATTCAAAGTCACCATTGTTTGCTTGACCTCGCTCAGTATTCTGATAAGTGCCCGTTACTGACCAAATGAAATACTCGGCTTCATCACCGTTTATTAACTTGCCGCTCAGTTGATAACTATCATTATCGAGAGCATTGCTGTTAGTTAAAGACCGTTCTGAAGCTGTATCTGAGTAGGAGGCTGTGCCTTGTCCTCTTACCCAGTCGCCTTGGTCAAGTGTCAGCGTTGATGAGAGTCTGTTGGAGCGTGTTTTTGCCAAGCTGTCAGAATTAGCAATAAAATCTGTTACCAGAAAATTTGAAGCATTAGTATTCTGATAGCTCAATGCCCCAGCGGCTTGAAAAGATAATAAATTTTCAAGAGGTTCCCACTGAGCAGAATAGCTGTACTCTGCGTAATCTTGGCGCTGGCTAGCATCGTCGTTATCGCGTTCCAGATGGGTGTATGTACCGGACCATAACCCTTGAAATGTTCTTGTTTGATAAGTAGCGTTTACTTTTGGTGCCACAGTCACTGTTGTAAGTGAACGGTTTCCATTTTCCTCAGTATCGACACTTTGGTAGATGGTTTCGGCTGTGGCAACAGCATTCACGTCAAGCTTTGCAAAAGCAGGTAGACTTGTTGCGACGGCTGCAGCAACAAGTGTCGGCTTTATTATTCTTCTTTTAGGCATTGTATCGCGCCTATTCGCTGCGCTCTGAGTAATAATACCCATAATATCCGCTTCCATCGGTGTCGTTATGTACAGACTTGTTCACTACAAATCCTATGGCCATCTCTGGGTTCAATCGCTCCACAGACATTTTAATATCGCCTATCTTCGCTTTGCCCTCTTCTACGACAACAACCGCTTGGCCAGCGAAATTAGCGAGAATAGCACTCTCGTTTATACCAATGAGAGGAGGCGTATCAAAAATAACTATTCGATCTGGGTATCTATTTGCAAATTCATTAACAGTGTCATGCATTTTCTGGCTTGCTAGCAGTTCGGTAGACAAATGGTGCGATTTTCCAGCAGGAATAATTTTCAGCTTATCGATGTTGGTTGGGTACAGCACATCTGAAATATCGTCAACGTCCCCGGTCAAGTATTCCATTAGCCCTTTACGACGCTCTAACCCTAAAGTGTTTAATACATTAGGCTTAAGTACATCGGCGTCCACAAGAAGTACGGTTTTATCCTGCTCCGATGCGATACTCATCGCCAGGTTGGTTGCAGTGAATGTCTTCCCTTCAGAAGGGCGACTACTGGTAACCATAATAATGTTCGGGTTGTGAAGGGTTTTCGCTAGTGAACCAAAAGCATTTGCTAAAAGCTTACGCTTTATTTCTCGGTACTCTTCATTAATTTGTTTTCTCTCACCGTTAAGCGAAATATGTCCGTTCTTATCAAGTCGCACGAAATCAATAACAAACTCGTCAAGTGGAGCTTTTTTATTGATAAATTCCTTTTCTTCAGCAATTACGGTTTCAACAGGAAGCTCTGCGGGTGCAGGTTTGTCAATTGATACCTTCGACTCTTCAGGCGCGTTTGAATGACTAGCGTCTTCAATTTTTTCTGTAGACGAAGTCTTTTGACTTGCTGCTTTCGCCTCTTTTTGTTTTTGAAGTGCCTTCTCAATTGTATTTTTCATTAAAGAAGCCCTCCAAACAAATCTATATTCATAATTTCAGCGGCGACCAAGGCGCCGTACATTGCCAAAATAGTACCACTGGAAAGCAGAAACACTAAAAGACGGTTTCTGTTTGTTTTATTTATTTGCTCAATGTTCAAGTGGGTTACAGTACCCCATATAGGATAATCTGACACATTGAGTAACTGCTTAGGCCTAATCAAAATAGGATTAAGTTGGCTTATAAGAAATGCGATGCCAATTCCTGTACCGAAACCCAAAATTAACACTGCAGTGTAAAAAATTAGCCTGTTGGGGCCTGAAGGGCGCTTGGGAAGAAGCGGGGGCTCTATAATTCTGAATTGAAGGTCTTCTGCTGAGACATCAGCTCTTCGAGATAAGTCTGCTGATTCTTTTCGTGACAAAAGTTCTTCATATTTTCGTTTTGTAACATCGTAATCTCTATTCAATGCAGAGGATTCTGCTTCAATCTGAGGAATCAGGTCTACTTTACTTTCGAGTTCTGCAATTTTTCTTTGCAAATCACTATCTTTAACACGAAGGGATGCAATTTGGCTCTCTAGACGGCTGGCTTCGAGCTTAATCTCTCGGTTCAGTTCCGTTAAAGGTTGAGTATTATTACTTTCATCAGCGTTTAGGAAGGCATCTATCTCTTTTTGCCTAGACTTCTCAAGACTTTCTAATAAAGCTCGTGATTCAACGACGTCAGGGTGAAGATCTGTAAATCGAAGAGATAGTCTATCTAGTTCTTCCTCTAGCGCTTTTATTCTTTCGTCATATCGTGTCTGTAAAACTGAGTCATTCTGATTGGTAACACTAAAACTGTCAGCTCGTTTTACATTACCGATTTGATTTTTAAGTGAATCAACTTGTTGCTGAGTTTGCCTTATCTGCAATCGAGTAGCTTCAAGTTCATTATTTAAAGTCTGTAGGTTTGAATAATATGTCCCGGCTAGCGGGAGAATATCATTATATTGTCTCTTGAAATTAGCCAGACGCTGTTCCGATTCTGAAAGTCTCGATTCATACTCCGCAATTTGTTCATCTAAAAACCTACCAGCGGTGTCTGTATCCTTCCTGTTATTACCCAGTGCGCCTTCGACAAATAAGTCTAGCGTTTCTTGAACCACACGTTGAGCTGTGTTGGGAGATTGGTTGGAATACGTTATATTGTAAATATTATCTCTACCAGTTTTATTCAACTGTATGCTATTGGATAGCCTGTTGACCAAGTCATCAAACTCATCTTCATTTTGCGTCGTTATATCAAGGTCACTTTCTCGAGCAATTTTCTCTACATTACTTCTACTGAGTAATGTTTTGGCCATCATTTGAATCTCTTGGTCAGGATTAGTCTGAATTGCTAATCCTTTCAGTAATGGCTGTAAAACCGAGCGAGTATCTACGAACACTTGGGCTTTTGAAGAGTAGACATCGGGAAGGCTGGCAACATATAAAAAGCCAATAGGGCAGATAAGCCATGAAAAAATAATCACGTAACGCTTTTTAATCCAAACCCCTTTAATGTAATCAAGAATTTGGATTAGCGTTTGTTGTAAGTCCTGCATTTTATTATTTGTTCCGTTTACTGCTTTACAACTAGAACCAAGCTTCTGGAATAATTACAATATCACCAGGTAGCATATCGACATTTTTTGAGATATCACCATCTCTAATCAAATCGTCAATGTTTATTTCGAACGTTTTTTGTTTTCCGGCGATTACTCGAACCAGTTTCGCGTTATTTCCGTCTGCAAATTCCGTTAAACCACCTACGGCTATCATTAAATCCAGTAACGTCATGTGCTCGGAGTAACTTACAGCACTTGGATTTGTAGCTTCACCAATCACGCGAACCTGTTCACTCAAAGGACCAGTGAAATTGTTCACACTTACCGTCACTCTCGGGTTGTTTATGTAGGTAGAAAGCTGTTCTTCTATTTCCCTTGCAAGCATTGTTGGCGTTCTACCAGCCACATCAATATCTTCCACTAGAGAAGTGGTCACCTTTCCGTCCGGTCGAACAATAAAATTGCCAGAAACCTCTGGGTTTCTCCAAACAAAAATAGTTAGGGAATCACCTGGGCCAATTAAATATTGGTAATCATTAACATTGGTAGTTAGTGAAGGTCGGGTAGTTGCTTCAGGCAGAATGCCAGTGTTACTGCAACCATTAAGACCGATAAGTAAAAGTGGAGCACAGCACGTTATTAGTTTTTTAAAGCGGAACATAAGAGATCATCCTACACTCATTATGGTTAATTTATGGCTTTTGCCGTTTACCCTACGGTAAATGTCACTATAATGCCAATAACAATTGTAGTCTATTGGAATAAATCCCTTTATGATGGGAAAAACGCCGCAGTTTTAGGGGGCCAGGGGTGGCAGTAAACAAGCGCAATCAAAATAAACGCTCAAATATACTAGTAATAACAGAAGCGTTGCTCATTGCTTACATGGGTTATATTTCTCACTTTATCCTTACGCAAATTGGAATGTCGCCAAATGTGGCGGTGGAAAAACTGATAATCAACGTAGGAATGCTTACAGTTTCAATATTGTTGTGTTCGTTATCCGTTGGGTTGTATGAAGCGAAGTTAAGAGAAACTTTTCGGGGTATCATCCGTCGCATATTCGTAAGCGTGGGACTGAGTTATTTTTTAGTCGAAGTGCTAAGTCGAGCATTTTTTGATGACTTGGTTATGGATTCTTATTTCCTGCCGGCATCGGTTTGTTCAATTATTATAACCTTAGTTGTTTTCAGGTATTTCACAAACCGTCTTGGCTTGTTAGGCCTAGGGAAAGTGCGCATATTAGTCCTTGGGGCAGGGGAAAGAGCTTCAATTATTGAAAAGCGTATGCGCAGAGATGTGGATAGAATTGGGTTTGAGCTTGTAGGGTTCATCCCAATTCCAGGAGACAATCGAGAAGACGGAATTCGAAAAGAGAAGATTATTCATCTTAAGGTAGACGAGAGTTTTCAACAGTTCATTGCAGATAATGAAATAGAAGAAATAGTCATCGCTTGCGACCAACGTCGTGGAACGCTTCCTGTAGAAGTGCTTTTTGACTGCAGGCTTAGAGGAATTGAAGTTACCGAGCTTTTAGATTTCATGGAGCGAGAAACAGGGCAAATAGTGGTAAACCTGATGTACCCGAGTTGGGTCATTTATTCCAATGGATTTCAGAGCCAGAATTATTTGCGAGACGCGCTAGATTACACCCTCAACGCGTTCCTAGCGTTCATCATATTCCTCTTTGTTTGGCCAATTATGCTGATTACCGCGTTCATTATCTATTGCGATGATGGCAGACGTACAGGTGTGTCCGTTTTCTATAAACAAGAGCGAGTGGGGTTAAACGGAAAGCTTTTCAAAATAATTAAATTCAGAAGTATGCGACCTGATGCAGAAAAAGATGGCGCTAAATGGGCAAGCAAGAATGATGATCGCGTTACTCGTATTGGCCACTTTATTAGAAAGTACCGCGTAGACGAATTACCACAGCTTTTAAATGTGTTTAAAGGTGAAATGGCATTTATCGGACCTCGTCCAGAGAGACCTCAGTTTGTAGAGCAGCTTGTACGCGAAGTGCCCTATTACAATCAGCGTCATAACGTTAAACCAGGTTTAGCTGGCTGGGCACAGCTCAATTACCCTTATGGCGCCAGCGTAGAAGACTCTATGGAAAAGCTTAAGTTCGATCTTTATTATGTAAAACACCAAAGTTTGCTGTTAGATATTTTGATACTTATCCGTACGGTTGAAATTGTACTGTTTGGCAAAGGGCGATAATCATGAAGCTAGATAATCGACTCAATGCCATGACAGTAGATGTGGAAGACTACTTTCAAGTTTCTGCTTTTGAAGGCGTAGTAAACAAAAGTGATTGGGATTCGATTGGCTTGAGAGTGGGAGATAATACCCATCGCCTTCTAGATTTGTTTGCTCAAAATAACGTTAAATCGACATTTTTTACGTTAGGCTGGGTGGCGCAGCGCTGTCCGGACGTAATTAAACGGATAGTAAGTGAAGGTCATGAGCTTGCGAGCCACGGACTAGCGCATCAGCGCGCTACAACGATGTCCGAGCAAGAGCTTTTCGATGATATTAAGCAAAGCAAAGAGATTCTTGAAGATATAGGCGGTGTGGCGTTAAAAGGCTATAGAGCGCCGAGTTTTTCAATTAACGATTCGAACACGTGGGCGTACGATATCCTAAAGGAGCTTGGCTTTGTTTATTCTTCTAGTACTTATCCAATCAACCACGATCTCTATGGTGTACCAGATTGGCCGCGCTTTAAATACAGACGTGAGAATGGTCTGATAGAGATTCCAATACCAACAGTTCGTAAGAAAGGAACAAATATTGGGATTGGTGGTGGCGGTTATTTTCGTCTTTATCCTTATTGGTTATCTAAACGCCGTATTACTGAGTTCATGCAATCTGAAAGTGCGCCATACAGTTTCTATTTTCATCCTTGGGAGATAGATGCTGATCAACCAAAATTTAATTCTGCTCCATGGAAGTCTAAAGCTCGTCACTACATCAACTTGTCAAGAATGGAAGGCAAAGTAGAAAAGCTGCTTAAAGACTTTAACTGGGTAACAATGCAGCAAGCTTACGAGATAAAATAGGCTGTAACTATTAAAGTAAGAATAAAGGGGCAGGGAAATGCATCTGGGTAATACTGACGCGAGAGACAATAATCAGCAGGAAGCGATAAACCTTTCTTTTGCGAAGAACAAAGCGTTCTTTGTTTCAGGTTTTGCAATACTTTGCTTGTGGTTATTATTTTGTTGGCGCGGATTAAGTAGCGTAGTTCAAATATGGTATGGAAACGAAATATTTAACCACGGCTTTTTTATCGTACCAGGTGCTATCTACCTAATTTACTTGAAGCGCAATACGCTATTTGCGCAGCCAATAAAAACAACTCCTTTAGCATTAATTGTAATTGTTCCCGCAGTGCTACTTTACATAGTGGGTATTGCAGGCGACATTCAATTGTTCTTACATACAGCCACTTTTACATTGTTACCGGCAATTATCTGGTTAATGGTGGGCACAAGGGCAGCGAAAACCATTTTGTTTCCGCTGGTTTTCATGCTTTTTAGTATTCCAGTGGGCGAACAGCTTATTCCTTATCTTCAAGAGATAGCAGCCAATGGTTCGGTTGCTCTGCTGCGCTTAACCGGCGTGCCACTGTTTCGAAGTGGGTTATATATTGAAATTCCTCAAGGGCGTTTCTTAGTGGCAGAAGCTTGTTCCGGCGTGAGTTTCTTCATCGCAAGCTTCGTAATTGGCAGTCTTTATGCCTACTTGAATTTGGTATCTGCTAAGCGCAGACTGGCCTTTGTTGCAATATCGCTAATATTTCCCATTCTGGCAAATATCGTTCGCGTGTATGGCATTATCCTTATCGCCTACTGGACAGACATGGAACATGCCGCCGGTGCCGACCATCTTATCTATGGTTGGTTCTTCTTTGCATTTGTTATTGTTTGCTTGTTAGGTATTGGAGAGCTGATTAGAGATAGCAAGGCTCAGCCTTCCGATTATCAAGATGCCGCTATGCTAAAGCCTACCTTGTCTGTCGTAACCGTTGTTTCATGCTCTCTGGTATTGGTAATAGGTTACTTTGTGTATACCAACGTAGAAAAACACACTGCAATCGATTCAAGTAGTATGGTTGACCTATCACCGTTCGCTGACAACTCGTGTGCGCCTTTTATTAAGTTTCCGGTTGTGGATAGTCCTAATTACGAAATGCAGGTAACGTTACAAGGAACACAGTGTAACGCCAGCGCGTTCATTGCTTTTTTCGACGAGGTTAATGGAGAATTAGCGAGTTACCAAAATCGCGATTTCGATCCTTCCTACTTTTCATTGGAGACGTCACGTAACATCGAATTAGATGGTCACGATTTTTTGATGTCTGAGGTTGTGACTCCCTCGGGAGAGCAGCTGTTTATTTATAAATGGTATGTCATTGATTCAGAAGTTTATGCTTCTAAGGAAAAAGTAAAAATTAACCAAGTCATAAATAAACTTCTTTCGAAACCTTACAGAGGGCATATTTGGTTGGTGGCGACCAAGCAACAAGACCCGGGGGTAAACGAGAAGCTGCGAGAGCTCGTAGAATTTTCGAAAGTTAAACCTAACTAGAATGGGTGTTGTATGGAAGTTTGCGTTAGGTTTTAGACAGTTGAGCAATATGAATTCGTTTTTCTCATAAGTAAGTTCTTGCTTTTCATGTGAAAATTAAAAGAAAGGCATATTAGAGTTTCCCATTTTTTTAATTTTTTGCGGGCAGGAGAATACAAATCGAATGGTTTTTTGATCCACTTTTCTCCTAGAAAAAATTTCATAGTTTTAATGTTGAAAAGCAATGCTCAGTATTGAGCAAGAGTAAAATTCTCGCGCATTAGATTTTAATGATGTTAAAAATGGAATCTTCACTTGATGCATTAATAGAGGTCATGTTTTTCGACAGCTTTTACTCAGATAATACAATGCCAACGATGCATAATAAGGTTTAGCTAGCAAATCTTTATACTCTCCATGACTCTGTCGAAGAGCTTTGGGATGGTAAATCAGTAAAGATTTTAGTTGTTTTTGATTTTAAGTGATGAGGTAAAAGGTTTATGGACATAGGTGTAGATTCAGGCGCTCTCCTTATACACGTATTTATAATTCTTTTCGTTATTAAAAGTTTTTTTGCGGACTCGGAAAACAACGAATGATAACAGATATATTTTATTCGTTTATTATTATTACTTTTATGGTGTTTGGATTCTCTAGGCCATATGTCGCGTTAGCTGCAGTACTCTGGATTGATACAGTTAAACCGCAAAATACCTCTTTTTCTTTTTTGTCAGGTAAGCCGTTATCGTTGATTTTAACCGCTTTCTTCTTATTAACTTTGTTGGTTAATGCTAAGAAGCTTCGAAAAGTAAATAATGGTGCGTTTTATATTTTATTCTTTGGTTTTATGTTATGGATTACACTATCTCATTTAAACGCTGAGTTTCCCCTGTATTCTGCAATAAAGTACGACACAGCAATAAAAACTCTGTTTATATTATTTTTTATTCCATTTACTATCTCGACCAAAAAAGACTTTGATTTTGTCCTTTCAATTTTATACGCGGCATCTTCGCTGTTTATCACAATAGGAGGAATAAAGTCTGCCATGGGTGGCGGCGGATACGGTATATCTCTCATTGGCCTCCAGGGCTCCGGCTTTATGTACTCAGAAGGAAGTATGCTGGCGACACTTGCTGTTTGCTTGATACCACTTTCGTTGTATTTGGCTCACTATAGCTTTCTCTCAAATAAAAAAATATTCAGGTATTATTGCTATTTAGTTGTTTTTTGTGCGCTAACAACTCAGATTGGCACGGCTGCCAGAACAGGATTAGTTGTGTTAGCTGTATATGTTTTATTGCACCTTTATTACACGAAGAAAAAGCTAAAAGGTGTTGCATTTTTAATGGTGCTTGCAGTGATTGGTAGCCAATTCATCACTGATAATTGGTTGAAAAGAATGGAGTCAATAGATCAAGGGACAACAACAGAAAAATCGGCAGTAGGAAGAATTGTTGTTTGGCGGTGGGCATTAGACTATGTTGCTGATCGCCCTATCTTGGGCGGTGGATTTTATGCTTATCTAGCTAATGCTGGAAAACTAGACCAGTATGGTCAGGAAGGAGAGGTAGTAATATCTCAAGGTGGAGCAAAAGCATACCATAATATCTATATAGAAGTGTTGGCCGAGACAGGCTATGGAGGGCTATTAATCTTCTTGGGCATTATAGTTCACACACTGTTATTAAATTCTAAAAAGCCGAATCCTAATGACCCTTGGAGTACAGAATCATCGAAAGCGATAAAAACTTTCACGCTATTATACTGTGCGGGCGGAATGTTTATTAATGTTGCCTTTTACCCTTGGATTTATATACTCTATACCCTCTCTGTCGCCAAAAACTCCATAAGTAGCAAGCAAGTTAATGAAGAAAAAGAAAGTCGCTATTGATGCTAGATTCGTATTGCGAAAACAAAGAGGAATGCCCCTATATACCTTTATGTTATGCAAGCTAATTCCGAAGATTCTGTATCAGCACCAGTTTGTTTTATTTATTAATAAAGGGTTTGAGCACAACGATTCAGCAGAAAAATATCAAGCAAGACTTGATGAGATCTGTAAGTTAGATAATGTCGAAATTGTAAATGCAGATGCTGAAGACGAAATTAGTTGGGAACAGTTAATTCTTCCGAAACTGTTGAAAACTCATAAAGTCGACCTTCTGCATATGCCGGGAAATAGAGTTTGTTTATTCACTCGAGTTAAACAAATAACCACAACCCATGATTTAATGGAGTGGCACTCACTCAAAATATTTCGGTATTATAAAAACCGCAGTTTGAAAGAGAATTTTTATTTTTTTAGACAAAAAGCTTATTTGTGGGCTGTATATCGACTTGGTCTTTCATTTTCAGACCATGTTTTAACAATATCGCAATATTCAAAGCGTGATATAACGCAGAGCTTTCCAAAATTAAAGAATAAGAGCTCGTACGTTTATCATGGTATCCCCAGTGGGTTTAAACCTCCACTAAACAACACATCTAAACAAGGCGTTCTCATGCTTGGCGGCGACAGTCATCAGAAGAACCCTGAGAACATGTTAAAAGCATGGGCGCAGTTACCTAAAGAGTTGCAGAAAGCACATCCCCTCACTATTTTAGGGTTTGTTGGAGGGGAAGACTCTATCATTTCCAAAACAATTCGAGCATTGGGAATTGAAAATGACATTGTTTTAAAAGGCTGGGTTACCGAAGACGAGCTTATTCAAGCAATGCAAACCTCAAAGGTGTTTATTTTTGCATCGCGCGAAGAAGGCTTTGGGTTTCCTCTTGTGCAATCAATGGCTTCTGGAACACCAGTAGTAACTTCTGAAGCTGACGTGCTTATAGAAATTGGGCAAGATGCGGTTTGTAGTGCAAAAGCTGAAGACTTTCTTGCGTTGAGTAGTGCTGTACGTAGCCTCCTTACAGACGAAAAGCTCTACAATGAAAAAGTACAAAAAGGCCTAACGATTTCATCCAAGTTTACTTGGGAGCATACCGCCGAACATATTGCGTCTACGTATTTGACATTATTGAAATGAAAATAACAAAAGGAATGTATTTCTTGATTTCCAAGTTGGTGGAACCTTTGCGATGGCGTTTTGAACTGTATTTTGCTGAAAAATTTGATCTTTATGGCTCACTTTCATTCTATCTAAAGCAAAAGTTCACAAGGAAAAAATACTTAAAAACCGCTCCTGTCGTTTACATTTATGCAAACAAAAGAAACGTTGGGGACTATATTTCCCATCTTGGTTTAAAAGAAATAGTGGGTAAAGACGGCCCCGACCTTTTTTGTTCTCCTGTATGGTTAAAGGAGTTTAAAGCGCACATTGACTACTTAAAACAGTATAACCCAAATGTGCTGCTGGTAATTGGCGGAGGGGGCCTTTTACAGCCAGTCTTTGAACCTTTTTGGCACGTTGTGCTTCAAAGTGGCTTACGTTTCACCGCGCATGGTATTGGCATTAATAAGATGTCTGGAAGAGGGGAGATGAAAGGTGATTTATTTCCTAAAATCGCGAAAGGCGCCGACCATTTAGGCGTGAGAGATGAATATACCTTTAACTTTTTAGAGCAATTTGCACCCAATAAACTAGTTCTTACCGCTTGCCCCTCAATAAATTATCTGGTTCCACGTTACTGGCAATCACAAGCACGTTCTTCAAACGTTCTTTTGCATCTAATCCATCCGTCAGATGTAAGGTTGGCAGGCGCTGACCTAGATACAATATCAAAAAATCTGATGGCTGTAGCTGAAGCTTTGGGGTTGGAATATCAAGAGCATACTAATATGGATTCTTCTCATGTTCGAATGTTGAAAAAGGTAAGTAATGCTCGCGTTATTGTGAGTAGTCGTCTGCACGGCTGTATAATGGGTTTCGGTATGGGAATTCCTTTCTTGCCGTTACTGTGCGATGACAAAATGAAGGCATTCTTGACATCACACACGGAAGTTGACGGGGTTGTTGTTAAGCAAGCAGAAGACGCGTCTATTTTGAAGCATAGAGTTGAGTTGCTTCTAGCTGAATGTAGCAGCGATCGAAGTAAGCTTAATGTGAAGCTTGCTGAAAATGCAGAAGCGGGTAGTTACATAAAGAGCCTAGCGTCAAAAATCGCCAAAGATTAATGATAAATGCAATAAAGCAGCAAGCCATAGTGTTAATGCAAAAATACTTTGTGGAATTGCGCGTTTTTCTTGAATTCAGAAAATAAGGATTTAAAAGTTTGGACTTAGCAAGAAAAGTGGCCAGCAGTACGTCGTTGATCCTCATTGTTCGATTGTTCCAACGTGGTATAGGTATTATTAGCCTACTGATTCTTGCGCGTTTATTAACGCCCGAAGATTTTGGTGTAGTAGCTATTGCAACAATGCTTGTTTTTCTTTTTGATACATTGTCTGAAGGAGGCACTCAGCAATATATTATTCAGAAGAAGACACTGGATGACAGCGATATTGTAACGGCATGGACAATTTCAATATTGTCTAAACTCGCGCTGTTTGTTGCGCTGCTTGCACTTACGCCCGTACTGGCCAACTTCTTGAACGCACCAGAAGCTGAATCTGCGATACGCGTAATGGCACTTGTGTTACCAATTTCTGCCTTTGCAAGCCCTCAGCTCTTTATGCATAGAAGAGAATTGGAATACGGCATCATTTCTAAAATACTCTTAATTGAGCGAGTTGTGAGTTTCTTAGTTACAGTGATACTGGCTTTCATTTTAGAGAACTATTGGGCCATGATAATAGGCGTGCTGGCAGCATACACCAGCAAAACACTGCTCTCTCATTGGTATGCGCCTTACCCTTTGAAGTTTTCATTGAGCCGCATAAAGGAGCAAATGAGTTTTTCACTGTGGATGCTTATGCGTTCTATTTTGGGGTACGTGCGCGCCGAGTTCGACGTGATTTTCATTAGTAAAATGTATGGTGCAGATCAGCTTGGTGGTTTTAGCTTAATGAGAAACCTTTCATTCTTGCCAAGTAGAGAAATAATCGCTCCTGTATCTAATGTATTCCTAGCAAGCTTTTCTGAAATAAAAAGAAGGGGCGATCCAATTGGAGAGCACATTGTGGTTGTGCTTACCATATTGCTATGTGCGATTTTTCCCATTATTGGCTATTTACACGTTTTTAATCAGGAGCTTGTTTCGCTGTTTTTAGGACAGCAGTGGCTGCCCTTTGCGCACTTATTACCGCTATTAGCCGTGTTCACCATTACATTTGCCGTGTCAACTTTTGTTCAGCAAGGGCTTATTGCAAATGGCGATATAAAGCTATTATCGGTTTATGAAATGGTAACACTGAGTTTATTAATAGGCTTAATTGCGTTTTTCTTTTCAGGCAGTATGGAAGAATTTATTATTACAAGACTAGTATTCTCTTTCATGGTGCTAAGCATCTTGCTCGTCTTTTGTTCTATACGGTTTGGACTACCCGTAGTTAGCTTGCTGTTTATGTGTACGCTGCTGGCTACGGCGTGTTTTGCTTCTGTCTTATCAGCACAAATGTTGACGGGGCCGGGAATACTCTACCTTTTATTAGGGAGTGCTCTGTACTTTGGAGTTTATCTTGTAGCGTGTTTATTTTTTCTATTTGTGTTTAAAAGGCACAGAATACTTGAAGAAGTTAGTTCGTTAGGCTTGCGCTTTATTCGCTCTAAACGAGCTAGTTGATTGAATAAAGGGGGGCTGTGTTGATAAATAGTTAGTGAGTCGCAATGTCCACTTACCCTTTTTATGGGAGAGGTCACCAGGAGAAATGGGCTGCGTAATTATGTTTTGGATTGTAGTTGCTTAATCTACTTGATTATTCTCTATACTTAATGCTCGGCTAGCATACAAGGCTTGCAGTTGGTGTGATTTCGACTTTAAGTAGCAGTGAAAAAGCTCTCTGTGAACCATGAATTGACCGGACTTTACTAGACAGATTTTATTTTGAACTCTTCTAGCTTTTCATTAGCCAGTGGAGGCATATTAGTAATTTCACTTAGCCTATAGCCATCTCTATTTAATATTTGGTTGAGCTCTAGTTAATTGCCTCATAAAGTGGCTTATATATCTCTGATTTTTTGAAGTTTTTAGCAGCAGTTAAGCTTCCGACAATGCTTAAGTGACCCTTGTCATATGTGTATGGTAAGTGTTCTTCGTTATAATCATGGTGCACCTCACTGCCGTATATTACATCTCGGCTTACGAAATAGACGTTTTTGTAGTGTTTATGCAGGAATTTGTTTTTTACAATTTCATTTGTAAGCTTTGCTTTTAAATCATCTCTCAAAAGCTCTCTTCCCAAACCATTAATAATTTTTTTCTTTAGAAAATGTTTCGATACATTTTCCTTGTAATAAATAGGTTGTTCAAATAAATAGACTACTTCTGAGTTTTCAGAAACAAAATCGACTGTATCAAAAAGAGAGTCTATGCTATCCATACCATATTTTTCATACATATAATCCCAACGACCAGCCAGAAAAACTGCCTTGTATCTTCTATTAGTAACATCTTCTATATTCAATTGTCTTATTTTACTGCAATACTCTGGATTCTCTCCGAGCATATTGTTTAAATTTAAGGAAGGAACACAATATGAGGTTGTTCTTGAAATTGCGGAACTTTTATCTAATAAGCTTCCAACGAAAGGATCTAATGCAGCTGCAAACGAATCGCCCCATATTAAAGCTATAGGTTTCTTGCTGCTATCACCAACTTTACAGTTAATGTATTTAGTCGAGCGGCTTAAATTAGATTTGTTTACATGGCAGAGATTAGGGAAACCGACTTTGTCACTGTATACATCAAGCCTTTCATTGTAATTAACCCCCTTGCTGATAAATACATAAAACCCAATAACACCCGAAAACAGGGCAAAATAGACAGGTTTTACATTTAGATAGCTACTTATTCCGCTAAAGTCACTTCTAAATTTAATGCGCTCTATTCGACTATAGCTTATATAACCCAGAATTATCGAGAGTGTGATACCAAAAAATACAAAGCTTTTATTTAAAGAAAAGTAGTGCATTATTACTACGAGTGGCCAATGCCACAAATATATCGAATATGACCACTTGCCCAATGTTTGAAAAACAATGTTGCCAGTTAAAACACTATTGTTCCTTTGAGCCTGAATAATAAGAAACGTACCAAGTACAGGAATCGATGCTAAGTACCCGGGCCACAAGTTATCCTTTGAGATAAATATGTAGGATACGATTATTAGTGCCATACCAAACCATTCGACGACTCTCTTCCTGTTATCTTCAAACTTTAAGGGGAACAAGTATGCTACACCTCCCATCATCATTTCCCATGCTCTAGCGGGTAATAAATAGTAAGCAGCATTAGGCCATTTATAAGTGACTACAATGGAGAAAATAAAGCCCAATAATGAACCAACTAAGACGAGCTTTTTCATTGTTCCCAAAGGCATAAACTTTCTCATAGTGACAAGAATTAATGGATATGCAATGTAGAACTGCCATTCAACGGACAAAGACCAGGTATGTAAAAGCCACTTTTCGTGTGATGCTGCGTCAAAATAGCCAGCTTCTTGCCAATATGTGATATTTGATATAAAGGTCAAGCTAGCACCAACGTGCTTTCCCAACGCCTCGTAATCTATTGGAATAAGATAAAACCAACCGAGCACCAATAGAACTAAACAGAGCAGTGCCAATGCTGGTATGATCCTATTTGCTCTTGCAATATAGAACCTCGCAAGTGAAAATTTATCTTGCTCGATTCCTTTAAATATTATTCCTGTCATTAAGAAACCAGAAATAACGAAAAAGACGTCTACGCCAGCAAAACCACCAGGCAACGCACTCGCATAGAAGTGAAAAACCACAACTGCGATTACTGCTACCGCCCTTAAACCATTTATATCTTTTCTAAATTGCACTATACCGAACCACTGGAACAAGATGTATATTCGTATACTATACAAAAAGTAGGGTAAAGAAAGGTAATCGATATCAACTTAACTAAAAAAGATCTATGAAATGTTAAATTGATTATGCGATGGTACTATTACTTGGTGGCTAGGGATCATCCATCAATTTGATATTTACTTACTGTTGCCGAAAATTTTTCGAAATGATAAATATTACAAGATGGTGATACTTAAAATTTGGTAGCTAACCACGCAAGAATTTTGTCCACTTCCCCTAAACTGAGACAGACTTAATTGGAGTTTTCTGCAACGATTAATGCAGGAGACGAATATGAAAAAATCACGTTTTACAGAATCTCAGATCATCGCAGTGTTAAAAGAAGTTGATGCGGGTAAGAAGGTTGAGGAAGCATGCCGTCAACACGGTATCAGCAATGCAACTTATTACAATTGGAAGTCCAAATACGGAGGGATGGAAGCCTTTGACGTTGAACGGTTGAAGGGGCTTGAAGAAGAAAACGCCGAGCTTAAAAAGATGTTCGCGGATGTCAGCTTAGAGAATCATGCGATTAAGGAGCTTTTCGCAAAAAAAATTTGGTGACAGCGAATAAACGAGAATGTGGCAGCGTAATGGTTGGTGCTGGGCTGAGCATTGTAAAGGTTTTCCTGTTTGTCCGCATTGGCTGTTCAACCTATTATCGCCCTGAACGAGACTGGCTCAAAGCGAATGCTGCTGTCATTGATGCTATCAATACTGTGCTTGAGATGTCGCTACGAGCAGTCTTTTGGAAGTGTTTTGGCCGAATACGGTTCAAAGGCTTTCCCTCCGACCATTAGCGTGTCTATCGCGACTACTGCCATATGGGATTGAACCTGACGCGCAGAACTAAACCGGGGCTGCCCAAACGAATAGCTAAGCCATTAGAAGTGCTGGAGCAGGCAAACCATCAATGGGCATTGGACTTTGTGCATGACACTTTATATTGCGGTAAACGGTTCAGAACACTGAATGTAGTTGATGAAGGCACGCGAGAGTACCTTGCTATTGAGGTCGATACGTCTTTGGCCGCTGGCTGACGTGGTCAACCAAAATCACACAACCCAGTTAAGCCGCTTTTTG
>CEVQ01138812.1_pt1 | contig 68775 bp, 56 predicted proteins | sample 356551 | NCBI WGS metagenome assembly CEVQ01 (sample SAMEA2623756, study PRJEB7988) | marine metagenome | biome: marine biome (ENVO:00000447); feature: mesopelagic zone (ENVO:00000213); material: "saline water (ENVO:00002010), including plankton (ENVO:xxxxxxxx)" | depth 250 m | reverse complement strand
CCATGGCACCCGCCATAGTTAATCCAAACAACAAAGACAGAACGTCTTCGGGTGTTCCTCCATCCGCCTTGACCTGATTTCCTGCCAGTATCAACGCGCTAATAAACGCAAAACTGGTACCTTGGATGGCTACCAATCCACTGCCTACCGGGCCTATACGCTTTGTTTGAATTGCCGTGCCTAAGCCGCTTACAAACAAGGCCATACTGATAAGATAAGGCGTGTATTCAGTAAGGCCCAGTGTTGATGTAACAATAAGAGTCGGGGTAATAACACCGACAAAGCTTGCAAGTAAATGCTGAATTGCCGCGGTAAGTGAAGGAAGAAATGCCGGACTATCATTTAAATCGTAAAGTAGTTCGCTGTGATTTGAAGACATGGTTATTTCCTTGTTATTTCCTTGTTATTTCCTTCATTGGCGCAGACCGAGGCGGCAAACTCGCAGATGAAATCACTGTAGCGTTCCACGTTGCTGTTAAGAGGTTGTACTTTGCTGTTTGCAGAAGGTATTTGGTTAGCGCTTTCCGCTATTAAGGCTAAAAACTGTGTTAGATCTCGGTTTAGCTCAGTAAGTAGTTGCTCTTTTTTCTCGTCTTGTAAAAAGCTGTACTTGATACTGTTTTGACTTAATGTAACTAGCTCACTCCAGCTTAGATTGAACTGGGTAAATGCCAGGTAATATTCATCTGTGAGTGTGGCATCCCACATCCCTCGGTCGTCGGTTGAAAGTGCAGTGGGTACACCGGTTCTTAGAAGTTGAGGAAAGGGATGAGCGCTCAAATCATCGATGTATTCTAACTTTAGGTTTGAAATTAAATTGGTTTCAATCAAATAGCGGTTATGGCGCATGAGCAAATACGTTGAAGGATCTTTTAGCAGATTAATGCCATGACCTATTCGCTCTGCGCCTAACAGTAAGGTGTCGCGAATATTGGTATCTGCATGCTCAGATTCACCTGCATGAAAGGAGAGGCGAATGGCTGGATATTGAGCTCTAAGTCTCGTTATGGGCGCTAAAAAGCGTGTGGGTTGACCTCGGGGATCATCCTCCCTGCCAACCAAATTTATCCCTACATACCATTTTCTATTGGCGTCTACGAATTTGAAGATCCAGTCTAGTTGAGCTTCAATGTTGTCAGTAAAACGAACCAAGGCATATTGAAAACGAACGGTGACACCAGTAGCTTTCGCTGGTTCGCTATCGAGCATGTCTGTAATGACTTTAAGCGCTTCAGCAGGGGGAAAGCGGCTCCCGTCTGCGCGATTCATAAACCTAACGTTCATTTGCGTTTCTAAATAGCGCACATTTTCTTGTTGATACAGCTGCATGTTTCTAAGCAGAACCAGCGCTGTAATATAGGGGTTTTGAGTAAGCTCGCTTAAACGCTGCCAGTGAAACTCAAAAAACTCCTCTCGACCTTCTTCTGGCTTATCAAGTTCAACACTATGGATAAACGCTTCTTGCTCTTTGTTACTTAGGGCATTCAGCGCTTTATATTGCTTTTGCTCACATTTCGTTAGTTTAGAGTGGGTTGTGTTAGAAATAGTATGAAACAACGGCGCCGAGTCACACTCGCTATGATTTATCTTAGTGAAGTACTGATAGCCGCCGTTTAGCGCTTGATTAGTTGCTAGCTCATACCACCATTTGCCGTACGCCGAGCCTGATAAGTGATGGTGCAAGTCACCGCCTTTTGGAAACTGTTTAAGTAGTTGATAGGTCTGTGAGTCGGTCAATGACTGTGTATATTGCTTAAACCAACTGTTTGCGTTTTCTTCAGTAGGAAAGGGGCTTGCGGCGGAATAAAGACCAACAAAGGATAAAGACAAAATGAACAGGGTTCGTACAACAAATGACATGAGCAATTTTTCTTAGCAATAGTTGCTCTGTGGTTGCAAGATATTGACCAGTTGGTCTGCTTAGTAATGTGTTTTTAAGTTGTTGTTTTAAAGTGTTTTTTATGTGGATTTGGGTCAGGAGTAAATAATTAGGCAATTCGTAAGCCCCATTTTGGTGCCTAAACAAAAAAATGCGCTAAATTAGCGCATTTTTTCAGAGCAGTGCGAACGGTCGTTTTATAGGGCTACGCCTTCATCTAACGTCACAAAAATTGAGTGGCGTACTTCATTGTACATTGCGCGGGAACAATGGCCTTCGCCTTCTGTGTCTTCTAGCAATAGTACGTCACCTGCTCCAAACACATGACGTTCACCGTTAGACACCGTAAATTCAGCACGCCCTTTAATTATGAAAAGGAGTTGTCGCGCCGGCGCTGGATGCCACTTAAAATCATAATCTGCAGGCGTTTCGCGAAAAATGATCTTATCGGCTCCAAATTTTTCTGAAAGCATGCCGATGGGACCGCCGTCTTTTAGCGCAATCTCCACTTCGCCAAAGTGACTTTTGCCTGCTTCATCGTTGTAAATCCTTGTTATTTTCATTATTAACCCTTCATTGAAACTTTACTGATTTAACCATTACGTATGCTTGAGCTTGCTAATGGTTTTATAAAGTACTGACAAACTAGCGGCCACGTCATCAATGGTAATAGATTCTGCAGGGTGGTGACTTATTCCGCCCTTACAACGTGTGAATAGCATGGCCACAGGGCAAATATCAGCAATAGCCATAGCGTCATGACCTGCGCCCGAGGCAAGTACCCTCGGCTCAATCCCGCTTTCTTTTACGCCTCGAACTAGCGCTTCTTTCAGTTGGCTATCGCAATGCACCGCAGGTGCGCTGTGGGTTTGCTCCCGTGTTAGCGTTATTTGTCTTGCATGCGCAATGGCATCAAACTTTTGCAATATTTCTGCCAATACAGAATCTCGCAATTCATCATCTTCGCTTCTGATATCGAGAGAAAAACGTGTGCGACCAGAAATGACGTTAACGCCGTTTGGCGCATTTTCAATTTTACCTACCGTGGCTACAACGCCCGGACGCTGCAAGCTTATGCTCTCTACAGCCAATAGCATCTCTGCACTTGCGCACAACGCATCTCGTCGCATAGACATCGGCACAGTGCCAGCGTGACCCGCCATGCCTTCTACTGAAAAATTAAAACGTTTTGCACCAGCAATAGCACTGACAACGCCAACAGGCAGATTTTCTTGCTCTAAAACAGGGCCTTGTTCAATGTGAAGTTCTATGTAACCCAAAATGTCGGTACGGGAAATAGCGGCACTGTTTACTGCATCGAAACTAAGACCGAAGTTCGCCATGGCTTGCTCTAAGTTCACGCCATTTTCATCTTTTAGATGACGCCATTGCTCTTGCCACTTACCGGTGAGCGCGCGGCTTCCTAAAAGGGTGGTGCCAAATCGCGTGCCTTCTTCATCACAAAAACCCACAATATCGATATGAAAAGGGAACTTGGTTTGCGTGCCGTCAAACATAGCGACCAGCGAAATAGCGGCGACCACGCCTAGCATGCCGTCGTACTTTCCGCCGTTAGGCACAGTGTCGAGGTGGCTACCTAGAATTAATCGCGGTGCGTTGGGCACGCTTGATGTATAGCGCCCCCATATATTGCCAACGGCGTCTTGCCAGGTGGTCATTCCGGCTTCAATCATCCACCCTGAGGCTAGTTGATTTGCAAGCTTGTGTTGTTCGGTCAAATAGCGCCTGTCTAAACAGGCTGGGTCCTGGCTTAAGGTGCCTAATGTTTCGCACCTTGCCATAACTTGCGTAGCCAATTCAGCAAATTCTGCGAATTCACCCATTGGTGACTCCCGCCGCTTTAGCCTTAGCATAAACGCTAAGCGCAGCATCTACCCCTTTACCGGCAGGTAGCGCAAACCCTTGCATACGAAGCACAGTTTCAAGGGACTGAAGGGTATGTAACACGGCATCTTCTCTGGCGTTATAGCCCATAGTGCCAATGCGCCAAATTTTTCCTTTTAGCGGACCAAAACTAGTGCCTATTTCAATGTTAAAACGCAGAAGTAAGGTTTCGCGTACCTCTTCGCCATGAACACCCTCGGGAATATGAACACCTACAACGTTGTACATTTTGTGTTCCAGGTCACCGAAGGGCTCAAGTCCCATGGCCTGAATACCGGCTAGCATGGCGTCGCCCGCTACTTTGTGACGAGCAACCACGTTCACCTGGCCTTCTTCTAAATGCAGGCGCGCGCATTCACGGGCGCAATAGAGCATACTGGCCGCTTCGGTGTGGTGATTTAGTCGCTCCTCGCCCCAATAATCCATGATCATGGGCAAGTCGAAGTAGTTAGAACGAATTTTAGGGCCACGCGCAGCTTCATGGTGAGCATCGCGAATGCCGGCTTCAACGTGGTGACGGGTACGCACGGTTTTAACAAACTTGTCGCTTAGTGTAATAGGAGCACTGCCTGATGGGCCTCCTAAGCACTTTTGCAGGCCAACTGACACCGCATCTAATTTCCAAGCATCAACGTCTAGCGGGTTCCCACCTATTGACGCTGTTGCATCGCAGTAAAACAACACATCGTTTGCTTCACAAATCGCGCCAATTTCTGCAAGCGGTTGCAGCATGGTGGTGGACGTATCCCCTTGAACAATGGCAAGCAGTTTTGGTTTTACGTCTTTTATCGCCTTTTCAATTTGTTCAGGTGAAAACACTTCGCCCCACGGCACTTCAATGGTGTGAACTTCAGCGTCGGCGCGCTCTGCAATTTCAGCAAGCAAATGCCCAAAACGCCCGAAGATAGGCACAAGGACTTTATCGCCTGGCTCAATTGCCGACACCAATACAGCTTCAATTCCAGCGCGCGACGTACCGTCAACCAAGAAGGTTTGCTGGTTTTTCGTATTGAAAACATCGCGGTAAAGTTGCATCACCTCGTTCATGTAGCCAGTCATTACAGGGTCATATTGACCTACTAACTGGGTAGACATGGCGCTTAACACTCGGGGGTAGCAGTTAATTGGGCCCGGTCCCATTAGCAAGCGAGGCGGCGGGGATAGTGGAGCAAAGATTCTGTTAGAGGCTTCTTTAGACATGTGGGCACTCCTAGATAAGCACTTGCGCTAGCATGCGCAAGCCAGTGATGATGAGAACAACGGCGAAGATTTTCTTAAGTAAGCCAGCGTCTAGCTTGTTGGCTATGCTTGCTCCGACAGGCGCAAATAACACGGTGAGCGGAACAATGCAGACAAACCCCAGCAAGTTTACATAGCCGTACGTAGCGAAGGGAGCGTCAACAGGAGTGGTACCAACAAATAGCAGCGTGAGTGCCGCTGGAAGCGAAATGATTAAACCGACTGCAGCAGCGGTACCCACCGCTTTGTGTGCTGGGTAGTTACAAAATGTGAGAGTCGGCACGGTTAACGTACCGCCACCAATGCCTACCATAGAACTAAATAGGCCAATGCAGGTTGCCATAATCGACTGACCCGCGCGGCCCGGTAGCCCTTTAAATAGCGCGTCTTTCTTGCCAATAAGCATATTAATGGCAGACAAGGTTGCAATAATGCCAAACAGTAAGGTAAGGAACGTCGGGTTAACCGCCGTCACCGCATAGCTTCCGGCAAGCACGCCAATTAGAATGAATACTGCCCACGCTTTTAGCAATGCAAAGTCTACATTGCCTTTACTGTGATGAGCACGAATAGAGCTTACTGAAGTAGGAACGATGGTTGCCAGAGACGTTGCCGTGGCTATAACCATTGCGCTCTCAGGTGACACACCAAGGGCTTGGAACAAGAAAAACAGTACCGGCACAATAACAATGCCACCACCTACGCCAAGCATTCCTGCTAGTATGCCTGCGAACACGCCTGTTCCCGCAAGCGATAATATAACCGTTAGGTTATCCATTAAAAACTGCATGTGATTTCTTTCTCTTTAACGTTTATTGGTTTAACTATTTGTCAGTGCTGCGTCTTAGCCACTGCGAATAAACTAACGGTGTCCAAGGTAGGCTTTGCCGTCACTTCTTGGGTCGCTTGCGCCACTCACTGTACCTTCTGTGTCGCGAATGATTGCACCAGCATGACCCATGAGTTCGTTGCAAGGATCTACCGTCACCATATCGTGGCCCCGTGCCAGTAAGCTCTCACCTACATACTCAACTAAGTCACGCTCTGCTTTTAAGTTGTGACTTTGATCGCCCCAGGTTCTACCAAGTAGCCAACGGCCGAGGGAAATAGCTTTGGCGATAGGTTGGCCGTGGTAGACATGACGAGCAAACAGCGCCGCTTGGGTTTGAGGCTGACCTTCACCACCCATGGTGCCGTAACTCATGCGTCGACCGTCAACAAGCTCAGCGAAAGCGGGGTTAAGTGTGTGAAATGGTTTCAAGCCTGGGGTCAAATATTGGTTACTGTTTGGATCGAGTGAAAACGAAGTGCCACGGTTGTTCCAAACAATGCCTGTTTGCGGGCTCACTACGCCCGAGCCGAACTCCCAGTAAAGTGACTGTATGTAGCTCACCATTCGGCCTTCAGAATCGCAGCAACCCATCCAAATAGTATCGCCGTGCTTGGCTTCATGGGGCCAAGGAAGTGCTTTATCTAATGAGATGTTCTTCACCATTTCATCAAGCACATCGTCACTTAACAGGCTTTGAAGACTAACAGGCGTACGAGATGGGTCGGTTACGTTCGCGTTACGCGCAATGAAGGCTTGTTTCGTGCATTCAATAAGTAAATGCACCATGTCAGCATCGGTGCTGCCTAAATGCTGAACTTTGTCGTACAAGGCTAAAATAATGAGCGACGCCACACCTTGTGTGGGCGCCGGCAAGTTATAAAGCTTGCCTTTGCTGGTGGACACTGACAATGGCTCAACAATTGTCGCTTTGTAATTGTTAAAATCTTCAAGACGAATAGGGGAGCCGGCGGCTTCTAAGTCTTCAGCCAGCTGTGAAGCTAACTCACCGTGATAAAAATCATCTAACCCTTTTTCTGCTAAATGCTTCAAAGTTTCAGAGAGCTTTGTTAGCTTTAAAATTTTACCTTTTTTAAGGGCTTTCCCCTTAATCAAAAACTGAGCGAAATTTTCATCCGCACTTAGCTCTTCAAAGGTTTTGTTGCTGGCATCCACCAAGCTCTGGGTAACTTCAATCCCCCAATTAGCTTGACTAATCGCCGTATCGAACAATGTGCTTAACGGTAAACCGCTTTGCCATTTGTGACTTAATTCAAGCGCGGCTTGCCAACCAGCAACTGCGCCTGCCATGGTTAATGCTGACTTTCCGCCTCGGCTAGGTATGGCATCGCTACCCTCGTAGAAAGAAGGTGTCGCGCCCTTTGCTGCTACGCCAGATGCATCAATGCCAATCGGCTTTTTACCAGGTTCACTGATTAGCCAAAATCCATCACCGCCCATGCCATTCATGTGCGGGTATTCAACCGCGATAGAGGCTGCAGCAGCTACCATAGCTTCAATAGCGGTGCCGCCTTTTTCTAATATGTTTAAGCCCACTTGCGATGCCGCAAAGTGAGGGGCAGTAAACGCTATATTTGGTTTTTCACTCATTTTTAATTCCTTCAAAAACTCGGCAACCGCGCAGTCAGGTTAAGCCCAAATCAGGCAAAATGACGGGCGCTTAGGTCTTACTTCCGCTTTCTAGTTTCAACTTGAATGCGATAGGGCGCTAATGCTTTTTTTAAGTGCAACTTAAAAAAACAGGCGCGCTTTACACGTTTAGCGAGTGGTTAGCTTTTTTGCTAACGCGAGAAGTGCAAGATCGTTGCCTTTTTTGCCCACTAGCGATAATCCGCATGGGGCGTTGTGTAGGGTAAACAACGGCAAATGAAGTTGGGGTAATCCCGCAAGCCCAGCTATCGCCGTGAGTGCGAGCAGAGCGTTTCTATCATTTGCCAGCGTTGTTTCATCGGCATCACATCGAGGTGCTACACCGGGTGTCGTGGGAATAATCAATACATCTATTTCTTCAAACAGCGTGTTTAAATGATTGATTACCACAGATTGTTGCGCTTTAGCTTGCTCTACTTCTTGCGTTGTTATGGTTTTACACCAATTCAAGCGCAACATTATATCTTTGGCGATATCGGGTTGAGTGTATTCAATCCATTCGCCATGTTGCTGCCATATTTCATTGCCCTGTAAGGTACGAAAGGTAGCGGCAGTTTGTAAGGTTTTTAAATCTAGCTGTGTCTCTGACAATACAATACAGTCGTTGTTATCAGCCAGCGCTGCAAGCCATGTTTTGCACAGCGATTTGTGAGCGGCCTGCTCAAATAAATGCGCTGCTATGCCAAATCGAGGCGAACCTGATATTTCACTTTGTGTTGCGCTATCTATGCAGACATTGGCAACCTTAGTCAGCGTGTTTAGGTCGCGTGTCATCCAGCCCACGGTATCAAACGACGGGGCAAGTGCCACCATATTGTCGCAGGCCACAACGCCGTGCGTGGTGCGAAGCCCCCATAACCCTTGATAACTAGACGGTACGCGAATAGAGCCGCCGGTGTCGGTGCCAAGCCCTATGTCGGCAAGGTGCGCGCTAACGGCCACCGCTGAACCTGACGAAGAACCACCAGGTATATGAGCTGGTGCCACTGGGTTTACCAGTGTTTCGTAGTGCTTATTCTGCCCGTGTAAACTGTAGGCAAGTTCATCAGTGATGGTTTTACCTTTGAACACGGCACCCGCTTGAAGCATCTTTGCTACGCAACGATTGGTGTTTTTCGGAATCGCGTGTGTGGCTAACCAATCAGGATTTCCTGCTGCGGTTGGCAATCCTTCAATGTGAAACAAATCTTTTACTGCCAGACCTAATCCGCTAAGCGGCAATTTACTTTGACTTTTTGCCTGATTCAGCGCTTTTCCTGACGCCGAAAATGCGTCATCTTTAACACTACCGTCAAGACTGAATGCGATTTCTAGGTTTTTAATTGCCTGTGTGAACTTGGCATCACAGGGCTTCAGTACAAAAGGAGAGCTCACAGCGCGTTACTTATTCGTTATTGTTTCTTTATTCGTCTTTAGATTAATGAAACAACTGTTTCATTAAAAAGTCAAGAGAAACGAACGTTACTTCATTGGGCATTTTAGTACGTACATTATTTTCTGTGAGTTACATAATTGGTAAAGCGCTGAGTAAATCGTTAAAGAACACTAAATAAGTTGCTAAAAGCCTTGAGGGTTTTGCTTTAGGAATGCAATTTCTTCTGGTGTCGACTCGCGCCCTAAAGCTCGGTTGCGGTGGGGGTAGCGGCCAAACATTTCAATTATCTGTTGATGGCGCTTTTCAAAGGTGAATTCTCTTTCAAGGCCTTCTTGTGAAAATAGTTCCAATGCGACGTCGTGGATTGCGAGTGATTCACTATGCATAAACGGCATATACAGAAACGCGCGCTGCTGCGGTGTAAGTACCTTATCGGCTTCAACACTTACCGCTTCTTGCGCAAGAACCAAAGCAATGCTGTCTGCACTGAATGCATCTTTGTCATTGCGATGAATATTTCGCGAGAATTGATCGAGAAGAATTATTTCGGCAAGACGACCGGTAGCCGTCGCTCGCCAAGGCCACAACTCGCCCTTTATGGCTGCTGCACGCAATTTTGAAAATCGCGAAGTGATCGTTTTATCTAGTGCTGCATCTTCCTTAAACCATTGCTCTGGGGAGAGTTCTCCAAACCAAAAGTCTAGCACACCGTTAGCTTCTTCCATGACTACTTGCGTTTTATCCATATCAACTCCAACCACACGCTTTTAGCAGTGAAATTAAATTAACAGGTACGTTTTTATGCATTAAAACCCAAAAATAAGCGTTGTGAATTAATACTTATACCCATTTTTAAGCGCTTTAGTTCCCTTTACGCTTGCAAAATAACAATTCTCTGCTACCCGCTCTCTTTATAGTATTGCTTAAAAAGTGTTCTGTGGGAAGGGTTAACGCTTTGGACTTTCTAGCTCATCCATTTGAATGTAGATGTCAGTAATAGCGTCGACGCGGTCTGCGGCTTGGCTTCCTAATAATTCGTAGGTAAGGTTACACAGTGATGCAACTAGGCTCATTGGAGCCGCGTAACTATCAAATGGCGAGTCACTGCCAATGTGGGTAACCAGCAGGTGGTCGACATCGTGACGATATCCTTGGCCCGTTGGGTCGGTAATTAATACGGTTTTACAGTGTTTAATGCTATTTAAAACAAACTTGAATTGACGGGTTCTACGACGAAAACCAAAAAGTACGACAAGATCATTTTCGGTTAGGTCGATAATATCTTCACTAAGTGTTTGACCGGGCTGAGGAAGCACACGGACCGACGCACGAATTTGTTTGAGCTGCTGCCTAAAATGAAGTGCAATGGGGTAGGCGTTTCTAAAACCAATCAAGGTGACCTGGCCTGCTGATGCCAGCAACTTAGCAATATCTGTCAACGCCTCTGAGGAAGTGCTATCAAATGTATTGGCCAAATTCTTACTATCATTCTCATGCTGAAGTACACCACTTGAAGGGCTTACAACAGGCACGCCTTGCTCACGTAGCTGAACAAGCGCCTCTTTAGCTTGCTGGTGCGAGTCAAAACCCAGCTGGCGAAAGAAGCGACTGACTGTGGCTTTTGACGTCCCCGTTTTTTCTGCAATTAAAGAAGTAGATTGACTTAATACTGCGATAGGATTCTGCTGAATATAATGCGCAATAGCCTTGCCCGAAGGGGACAAAGAGGCATAGTGGTTTTCAATTTGCTGTAAAACGCCGCTAGGGCTACTTTTTGTCATTGGTATCGCCTTATACATCTTATGCAATTATTTCACGACTTTTGTGCGATATACAAACACTACCTGAATTCAACGCGTTCACGTACTTCAAAATAGGTTTTTCGAAGCCGATTATTGAAGTAGAACACTATAATGAGCGTTGTTGCTTATTACTAAAAAACGCTTACAAGTTTCCACTGCTCTTAAAAAACCTTATCTATATAGAGAGTTACGAATGTGCAGTAAAGCATAGGGCTAAAGTAGCACTTAATTAATCACTCATGCTTTGCAAATTGGCACTACACTTTCATAGACATAAACCGTAAAAATTCACAAAAGTGTCATCGGTTGGTAATTATCTTGTTGGTTTAGCATCGATTCTAGTTAGTAAAAACGTTTGGGGAATCGATCAGCGAACCTAGCATGATCGAGAGAAAGAGGTGAGTTGTGGCAAAGCTGTGGTCTGAATTGATCTTGCTCTTTGTGGTGATTCCCTTTGCCGTTCTCTACTGGATAAAGCATTTTGCAAATTATCTCATGCCTATTTTAGGTGTTATGGGACTTTGTTGCTTAGCTATCTTGTTAGCAGATAAGCAATTTAAACGCATTAAATTGTGGCATTGGGAAGACTATCGAACGCATTTAAAAAGTACGCTAAGGTTATTTTTGCCTTGGGCGAGCTTACTGGCGCTGGTAGTTTACTTTTTTAAACCGGAATTGTTCCTACATTGGCCTATGAACCAGCCATGGATGTGGATAGCTACATTATTGATTTATCCGTTAGTGTCGGTCATCCCGCAAGAGATCATTTTTCGAACGTACTTTTTTCACCGTTACAAGCGAATACTACCTTCGAAATATGCAAGGTGGGCCTTAAGTACTTTTTTATTTGGTTTAGCCCACTTAGTGTACGGTAACTGGATTGCTGTAGTCATTTCTTGGATTGGCGGTGGCATTTTCGGTTATAGGTATATGCAAACTAACTCGACGCCCGTGGTGGTTATAGAACACGCTATATGGGGCAGTTTTTTATTTACCATCGGGCTGGGATCTTATTTAGTTATCGCGTCGTAGTTATTTATATTAAAAACCGAAACACATGAACGCCAAGGAGTGAGGTGATGTTCAGTGCGCAACAAATATTACAACCCTCTATTTTAAATAAGCGAGCGGGGCTTTCTTTCTCGCAAACCGACAGCGAACCTTTTATACAAACTTTGCTTCAACAAAGTGACGAAGGTGGCGCAATAAGCAGTTTATCAAGTGCACAGTCGCTACTCTCTCAGCTTTGGGAGAACTTTGTTTATCGTTTACCGGGGTTGGCGCTAGGTTTAGTTATCATGGCGGCGTTTATCCTTTTAGCGCCACATATTGCCAAGGTTTTAGTTAAACCGTTAACCCGTACGACCACATCTCCACTGCTGCGCTCAGTCATTCAAAGAAGTGTCAGTTTAGTCTTAATTTTACTCGGTATTTATCTATTTTTGTTCTTAGCTGGGCTCACTGGTTTTGCAATCGCGGTGGTGAGTGGTACAGGTGTGGTGGGGCTTATTCTTGGTTTCGCCTTTCGCGACATCGCCGAGAACTTTATTTCAAGCCTACTGCTTACTATTCAACGCCCCTTTAGGATAGGGGATATCGTACAAATCAACGATTTCACCGGCATCATTCAGAAAGTAACGGCACGTGCGACAACGCTGGTGGATTTTGACGGCAACCATATTCAAATACCTAACGCGACTATTTACAAAGGGGTAATCAAAAACCTTACGGCCAACCCGCTAATGCGTGGTCAGTTTGTTATTGGCGTTGGCTACGATGCTGATATACAACACGCACAGCAGATGGCGCAAGAAATTACGTCAGCACAAGACAACGTGTTAATCGACCCTGAACCGCAAATTCTCATCGACGAATTAGGCCCCTCGACCTACAACATCAAGGTTTATTTTTGGGTGGATGTAGAGAAAACGAGTGTACTAAAAATGGCATCGGTGCTGATGCGTAAAATCACTCAGGCCTTCTTAGAGGCGAATATCAGTATGCCTGATGATGCGAGAGAGCGCATTTTCCCTGAGGGTATGCATATTTACCACGCTTCCGAGAAAGACGCTTCAAGCGCTCGCCCTTCTGAAAATGAAGCAAATGAGTTAAGTGAAATAACAACAGGCCAAAAGAACGTAAAAAACTTGGATAGCGAAAAGAATAGTGGAGCCACAGAAAATAGAAACGAAAGGTCAAGTGCTAAAGGGGCTGGAAATTCGCGCCCACAAGAATCGAAAATCAATGATGATGTGTCTTCCGAAGCTCATGAAATACGTGAGCAGGCTCGGAATTCGAGAGATCCGGAAGCAGGAGAAAATATTCTTTAACATTTGTTATGTGAAGGATTATTGGAATGTGTCATTTGCCCTCTTTTCAAATCTAGAAGGGAAACGAACATATTGAACGTGCTGCAGCATAGCTAGCCAGAAGTGAGGAGATGTTCAGCAAAAGCTGGGCTTGTGGATTTGCTCGTCGCGCTATTAAACAGGCGCGACGGGCGATAGATTACATCTACCAAGGAATCCTTGCCATAAGTTGACATGCGCTTTCATGGCGCTGCTGTATTGGTTGAATCCGTCTTGTGACTGTTGCCTGATGTAGCGTTTGAATTCCTCGTGAAGCGACGGCTGCGCAAGCCAGTCTTCCCACAATGGGGCTAGTTTGTAATGGTATTGATTTACCAAACTTCCTACAGGTTGTATTTCCTCAATAAAGAAAAGATAGAATACATTACGCAATATTTTTGCTTTGTCGCTGGCGCGGCCTTCTGGGCAGCTTACAGCATCAAGCTCGGTTTCAAGCATATTCGTAAGCAATGAGAGGTTTTGCGTTAAGGTTTGTTGTGTATGCCAAAGTGTAGCGGGTAACCTGGCTGAACGTATAATTTTTAACTGTTGTTCAAGCTCGCTGCTCTCAATAATACGCTCACTATTATTTTCATTCGTAGCCTCTGTTTCTGTATCGCTCGATGCTGTATTGGAAGAATACATATCGCTCAAGAGCAACCCTTTGTTACTTAAGCTGCTGATATAATAAAGCGCGTTTACGCTAGAAAGTGCGTCTTTATTATTTTCAACTGAGAAAAGACGTTCAGGTGTATTAAGCGCCAGACGCAACTCTTGGCTCCCTTGGACTAGGTTTGCCCACGTTTTACTGTAGTCTTGTGTCTTTTGTTCACGCCACGATGCGATGGTTGCTGCCAGTGCCGCGTTTCTCTGGTTAGACTCGTTTTCTTTCGTGAGCGCTGCTTCACAGCTTTTGAGTACATTAAGCAGCTTGCTCTCATAAACAAGCCGCTGTGATGGCAGCTGACTTTTTCCTAGCGACGTATTGCGTTCGGCAACCACTGTGCCTAACTCACAATCTTGAAGCGCATAAAACTCACGCAGGTTTATATTCACGCCCTCAATAGCCTGTTTAAGCGTGGCGGAGTCTGCAAGTTTGGGAAGCGGGGTGGTAATCTTATCGTTAAACGAATCGGGGAGGGGCGTATCGAGTACGCGCGAGAGTCGTGCGGCGTAATCGTCAATGCTTTGCTTTACGGTACTACCGCCAAAACAGCCTAGCAACGCAAACATGGCAACGCTGATGACACCAGCGCGGCAAACGTTTCTTAGTTGCGAAACTTTTGGGTGCCATGGTTTTACTAGGGAAATATTCACGCGGAGGCACCAGTATGAAGTCCGCGCCCGCCATCGACATAAATGATTTGTCCAGTGATGTAAGGGGCCGATGCCAAGAACGACAATGTTTTAGCAATGTCATTTGGTGTACCTAGTTCACCCAGTGGAATACTCGATATCAGTTTGTCTTTTTCGTCCTCGTCCATTTCCCGTTCTGGCCACAAAATTGCCCCTGGCGCAATACCATTTACGCGAACGTTGGGGGCTAGGTCTATAGCTAACGATTGGGTTAGTGAGGCAAGACCGGATTTAGCAATGAGGTAAACACTGTGTTTGGGGAGTGGACGGTCGATATGCATGTCGACCATATTGATAATGCAGCCTTTACTTACCGCTAATGCGGGGGCCAATGCTTGTGACAAAAATAATGGCCCCTTCACGTTACTGCCTATCAGAGATACCCAGTCGTCTTCTGAAATTTCGCCCACCGGAGTGGGGTAAAAACTAGAAGCATTATTTACTAAAACGTTTATCTGACCCCAAATGCCTAATGCTCGCTGCCCAAGTGCACTTACTTCGTCTGAATTACAAAGGTTGGCTTGAAGACAGGTAGCAGAGTCCTCCCGTTGACTATTTAGCTTTTCAGCCAGTGCAAGTGCCTCGTCTTTAGAATGCCCATAATGGATAATAACGCGATAGCCTTCGCTATGAAGCTGACATGCCATGGCGGCGCCAATTCGCTTTGCTGCCCCGGTAATGAGTGCTACAGGGCCTGAGTTTGTCATAATAAAAGCTACTCTCTATTTAAAATCGACTTATATCTATTTACAGTTTGCGGTGCTTTCTTTCTTAATCCGCAGGTAAAACGGCTGATGGGCAACAAATGCAAGCGAATTTGTTTGTCACATCAATGCTTGTAAATGTCATCTATTATTTGTTTGGCTTGCGTAATGTAATGCGCGCCGAATAATAACCCGTGATTTAAAATATGGTAAAGCTGGTAAATTGGTTTTCTTAATCGGTAATTTTTTTCAATTGGGGTGTGTTGATGGTAACCCTCAAAGAATGATTGGGGAAAGCCACCAAACAATTCGGCCATGGCAAGGTCGGTTTCCGCATCGCCAACATACACAGCGGGGTCAAATAACACCGGTCCTTTTTTATTAAAGCCTGCATTGCCCGCCCACAAATCGCCATGAAGTAGTGAAGGGTGGGGTTGATGTAAGCTCAAGAGATGTCTTACTCGAGTAACAATATCGTCTATATTGCCATCTCCGCTTTTCCATGTACCAATTGATGCCAAGCGTTCTAGCATGCTACCAATCCGTTTTTCCGCAAAAAAGTCAGCCCAAGACGCCATTCTTCCATTGGTTTGTACACTGGCACCAATGTAATTGTCATGCGGCCATCCATAGCTGGTGTAGGCGTTAACCGCATGAAGTGCAGCGAGTTGCTGCCCTAAAATGAAATAGTCATTATCAGTAGGTTCAATAAATCGAACGTGAGAAAGTACCAAATATTCCATATTAGGCGTTTCATTGGCTGTAATTCCATGGCAAATGACTCGCGGGGTAGCAATGGTTTGCGTGTTAGCGATGGCCGCTAGTCCTTCGGCTTCATGAGATAATTGCTGAGTATCATCATATTTGCGGGTTTTAACAAAGTAGCGATGGGTCGTATCTTTTATGATGTAACTTTCGTGTGTATCTCCGCCACTTACTCGTTCGGCTTTTTGGCAGCTAAAAAACTGCTGGGTTTCATCTGAAATATGCTCGCTGATAAAATGCCACATATTGCACGCTCTGCTTGTTTTAATGCTTTTTTCAAGGCGATTGGAGTGTTGAGTGACTACTTTCCTATGGCACACTAGAACACCAGCGAAGAGCCAGTCCTGCAACCTTTATCGCCTTACACTAAAGTATGGGATAAAAACGGTGAAATGCATAAATTCCTACTCAAAATCTTCCTAAACGAAATCAAACCTTCACAAATTAGCCAATAAAGGCTTTTCGATATTGAAGTTGCCCCTACACTGGTTATAATCCACAACTTGCTTTAATACTGAGAAAACTCAGTAAGTTCGACGCGTATACAGTTTTGCAGTACCAATGCGCTGTATTTATTTGCTGTACTTTAGTCGCTTCAAATAAAGCAAGTTTCGAGTGCTATAAAGCACGATTAAATTTTCAAAAATATGCATGTGGCGCAGAGTAGGCGTCACCACTGTAAAGGAATTAAAATGCCTGTAATTACCCTTCCTGATGGAAGCCAACGCGCTTTCGATAACGCTGTTTCTGTACTAGATGTTGCAAATGATATTGGCCCTGGTTTAGCCAAAGCAACCATTGCAGGAAAAGTAAACGGTGAGTTAGTTGACGCCGTTGATATGATTGACGCGGACGCACAACTTCAAATTATTACTGCAAAAGACGATGAAGGTTTAGAAATTCTTCGTCACAGTTGCGCGCACTTGTTAGGTCACGCTATCAAACAACTTTGGCCTAACACCAAAATGGCTATCGGCCCTGTTATCGACAACGGTTTCTACTACGATGTTGATATGGAAGAAAGCCTAACCCAGGAAGATTTAGCCAAACTAGAAAAGCGTATGCTTGAACTGGCTAAAACCAATTACGACGTGGTTAAGAACAAAGTTAGCTGGCAAGAAGCACGCGATGCATTTGAAGCGCGCGGTGAAAGCTACAAAATGGAAATTCTTGATGAGAACATCAGCAAGGACGACCGCCCAGCACTGTATCACCACGAAGAATACACAGATATGTGTCGAGGCCCTCACGTGCCAAACATGAAGTTCTGCCATCACTTCAAACTGATGAAAGTGGCAGGTGCTTACTGGCGTGGCGATAGCGACAACAAAATGCTTCAGCGTATTTACGGTACTGCGTGGGCAGATAAGAAGCAGCTTAAATCTTACTTACAGCGCTTAGAAGAAGCTGAAAAGCGTGACCACCGTAAAATTGGTAAAGCACTTAACCTTTTCCATTGGCAAGAAGAAGCGCCGGGTATGGTGTTTTGGCACAACGACGGTTGGTCAATTTACACCGAGCTAGAAAGCTATGTGCGTAAGAAGCTTCGTGAATACGATTATGACGAAGTTAAAGGCCCATTAATGATGGACCGCTCGCTTTGGGAAAAATCAGGTCACTGGGACAAGTACGCTGAAAACATGTTTACGACTGAATCTGAAAAGCGTGAATATGCCGTTAAGCCAATGAACTGCCCAGGCCACGTACAGATTTTCAACCAAGGTTTGAAATCGTACCGCGACCTGCCTCTTCGTATGGCTGAGTTTGGCTGCTGTCACCGTAACGAACCATCGGGCGCACTACACGGTCTAATGCGTGTTCGTGGCTTTACGCAAGACGATGCTCACATTTTCTGTACTGAAGAACAGATCCTAGAAGAGGTGAGTGGCTGTATTAAGATGGTGTACGAGACATACGCTGCGTTTGGTTTCGAAAACATCAAAGTTAAGTTGTCTACTCGCCCAGAAAAGCGCGTAGGTGCTGACGAGATTTGGGACAAATCAGAAGCTGCGCTTGCAGATGCACTTAAAGCCAATGACATCGAGTTCGATTATCAGCCTGGAGAAGGTGCGTTCTACGGGCCGAAAATTGAGTTTACACTGCACGATTGCTTAGACCGTGCATGGCAGTGCGGAACCGTACAGCTAGATTTCTCAATGCCAGGTCGCTTGGGCTCTACTTATGTAGCAGAAGATGGCGAACGCAAAGTGCCGGTTATGATTCACCGCGCTATTTTAGGTTCACTAGAACGCTTCATTGGAATTTTGACCGAAGAATTTGCAGGTTTCTTCCCACTCTGGTTGGCACCTCAGCAGGTTGTGGTAATGAATATTACCGACAAACAAGCTGAATATGCTTCAGATTGTGTAAAAAAACTGCAAGAATTAGGTTTTAGAGCAAAGTCTGACTTGCGAAATGAGAAGATCGGCTTTAAAATCCGCGAGCACACTTTGAAGCGTATTCCGTATATGCTGGTTGTGGGCGATAAAGAAATGGAAGCGGGCGAAGTAGCAGTACGCTCTCGTCGCGGTGACGACCTAGGCAAAATGCGCCTGGAAGACTTTATTGCCATGGCTCAACAAGAAGTTGTTGAAAAGACGATTAAGTAGTTGAGCAAATTGTGTATAATACACAATTAAGGTGTCTGTTTTTGGTTTTACTTTGGGTCAACCGACCTCCCAAAAGCAGACAAAAGAATTAAATGTTTGGAGGAATAGCACATTAAAGGCGCTAACAACAAGGCTCAGGGCGACAAAGCCCGCATTAACGATGAGATTAAAGCCAGAGAAGTAAGATTAATTGGCAAAGACGGTGAACAGGTTGGTGTGGTTTCTCTAGCAGAAGCTACTCGTAACGCAGAAGAAGCGGGCCTAGATCTAGTAGAAATCAGTCCGAATGCCGAGCCGCCAGTCTGTAAAGTTATGGACTATGGCAAATTCCTCTTCGAAAAAAGTAAAGCTCAAAAAGAGCAGAAGAAAAAACAGAAGCAAATTCAGGTCAAGGAGATTAAATTTCGCCCTGGCACTGATGAAGGCGATTACCAGGTCAAACTGCGCAACCTGCGTCGCTTTCTTGAAGGTGGTGATAAAGCCAAAGTTACGATCCGCTTCCGCGGTCGTGAAATGGCGCACCAAGACATCGGTATCGATCTACTAAACCGCGTTAAAACCGATTTAGAAGATATCGCTACATGCGAGTCTTTCCCACGTCGTGTGGAAGGCCGTCAGATGATCATGGTGCTAGCCCCAAATAAGAAGTAGTAACGGTCTAAAGTTTTAAGGAATCTGCACCCTTAAACACCTTGCTGCTAAACATTAACCGGTATGAAGTGACTGCAACACGAAAAATACCGATATTAAACAATGCGGAGTTTTAGCAATGCCTAAAATGAAAACTGTAAGCGGTGCCGCCAAACGTTTTAAGAAAACGGGTTCTGGCCGCTTTAAAAGCAAACAGTCTCACTTACGTCACATTCTGACTAAGAAGAGCTCTAAGCGTAAACGTCACCTTCGTGGCAAAAAACTGGTTCATGACTCTGATACCAAATTGGTTCAGCGCATGTTGCCTTACGTATAAGACTTAGGAGACTGATTAATGGCTAGAGTAAAACGCGGCACTATCGCACGTGCTCGTCACAAAAAAGTCCTCAAGCAGGCAAAAGGTTATTACGGCGCACGTTCACGTGTATATCGCGTAGCGGTACAAGCTGTAACTAAAGCTGGTCAATATGCTTACCGTGACCGTCGTCAGCGCAAGCGTCAATTCCGTCAACTATGGATTGCACGTATTAACGCTGCTGCTCGTCAAAATGGTATGTCATACAGCCGTTTCATTAACGGTTTGAAGAAAGCGTCTGTTGAAATCGATCGTAAGATCCTTGCCGACATCGCAGTACATGACAAAGCAGCTTTCAGCGCACTAGTCGAAGCGGCTAAAGGCGCATTAGCTTAATTATTAACTAATTAAGTTTAAGTTCTTTCGGAAAAAGGCGAGCAGGATGCTCGCCTTTTTTCGTTTTTGGGGTTCAGACTTTGTTTTAAACTTGTTTAGTCCATTGTTTAACAACGTCCTTCTAATATCCACTTGTTGAGTATCTGTAGAAAAGCGCGCCTTCTCTAGCTTTACTCTAGGTTTTCATGCGCAAAGAACAAAAGAGTAGGGGGGCTTCTACATGTTGAATTTTAAACACAAAAAAGCAGAGCCAAAGCTCTGCTTATATTCGCAGCTTAGTACTAAGTACTATTATTTTTTCTCTACACGCCCGTAGCGGTCTGAAAACCTAACTATATCATCTTCACCAAGGTATGCGCCCGATTGAACCTCTATAAGCTCTAGCGGGATTTTTCCGGGGTTTTCTAATGCGTGTACTGCACCGATTGGGATATAGACAGATTCATTCTCTGTTACTAATTGAGTATTGTCGTCAATAGTCACATTGGCACTGCCCGATACCACAATCCAATGCTCAGCGCGGTGGTGGTGCATTTGCACAGATAGTTTTTCACCAGGTTTTACCGTAATACGTTTAACTTGAAAGCGTGCACCGCTGTCAATTGAATCGTAGCTACCCCACGGACGGAAAACTTCGCGATGGAATTCGAACTCAGGGCGTTTGTCAGCTTTTAGTCTGTTGACCACGGCCTTAATGCTTTGAGCGTCATCTTTATGTGCGACCATAACGGCATCTTTGGTTTCGACAACAATAACGTCTTCTAAGCCAATGACAGATACTAATCGCTGTTCTGCGTTCACGTAACTATTTTTAGTATTTTCTAAAATCGTATCGCCTACACAAACGTTGCCGTTGTCATCTTTATCGGCAGTTTCCCAAAGCGATGTCCAACTGCCTACATCGCTCCACCCTGCATCTAATGGCACCATTGCAGCGCTGTCAGTTTTTTCCATCACTGCATAGTCAATAGAGTCGTCAGGACACGTAGCAAAAATTTCAGAGTCAACACGAATAAAGTCTAAATCAGGTGCTTCAGTTTCAATTGCGCGACGGCAAATCTCTAGCATCTCGGGGTGATACTTACCTAATTCTTCAATATAACGGCTGGCTTTAAACATAAACATGCCGCTATTCCAGAAAAAATCACCTGACTCAACGTACTGTTTTGCTGTTTCAAGTTCTGGCTTTTCGACAAACTCAGCTACCTCAAATCCAACATTCAGTACATTTCCAGCCTTGATGTAGCCATAGCCGGTGTGGGCCTGGTCTGGAACTATACCAAAAGTTACAAGCTTTCCTTCGTTTGCTAATACTTCTGCTTTAGTAATGGCACTATGAAATGCGCTTTGGTCTTTAATTAAATGATCCGCAGCGAGGACAAGAAGAACAGGGTCATTCTCATTTTTTGTGGCATGTAATGCCGCAAGTGCTATTGCTGGTGCAGTGTTTCGCCCAACGGGCTCTAATAAAATACCATCATGCTCTATATTTTTTTTACGAAGCTGCTCAGCAACTAAAAATCGATGCGCATCGTTACATATAAATACAGGAGGCTCGGCATTGGTTCCTTTAAGTCGAGTAATTGTATCTTGAAGCATCGTGCTGTTGGATGTAAGCGACAAAAACTGTTTTGGAAGAGCGGCGCGAGACTTTGGCCAAAGGCGGCTACCAGTGCCGCCAGCCAATACAACAGGTTTCATATGATGATGTCCTTTTCTTGATTTGGTGTACTTCTAATATGCGTTTTTGTTAATGAATCCATTAAATACAGTCATGAATACAATTTTAATATCGAACCAAATAGACCAGCGGTGTATATAGTCTAAATCGTACTCTACACGCTGTACCATCTTGTTCGTGGTTTCCGTTTCACCGCGCAAACCATTCACTTGTGCCCAACCCGTAATACCAGGCTTAACTTTATGTCGCAGCATGTAACCTGTAATGATCTTACGATATTCCTCATTGTGAGCAACCGCGTGCGGGCGAGGGCCTACAATTGACATGCGACCCTGCAGAACATTGATAAACTGAGGTAGTTCATCTAACGATGTGCGCCTTAAGAAACCACCTATTTTGGTTAAACGCGCGTCGTTTTTCGTTGCTTGCTTAACAACTGCTCCGTTGTCTTGCGTAGTCATAGACCGGAATTTGTAAACCGTAATTTGTTTACCATCTAATCCGTAACGCTTTTGTTTGAAAATGACTGGCCCTTTAGATGTGAGCTTAACTGCGGCCGCAATTGCTAACATGGGAACGGATATCAACATTAAAATCAGACTGCTTAATACAACATCTTCAAACCGCTTCAATACGTCACTGGCGCCTTGGAAAGGGGTGTCATATACACTTAGTGCCTGTACATTACCCACGGTTTGCCAGCGAGCGTTAAGCAAGTTGTACATAAAGAAGTTTGGAATTACATAAACGTTAGCGGTGGTATCGCTGCACTGTTCAAGAATTGCACGAATGCGATTTTCTGCACTCATTGGCAATGCTATGTAGATGTAATCAACTTCGTTGCGCTTGGCCATTTCAATGGCTTCTTCAATGTTGCCGAGCACAGCGCCCTGCATCTCATGAGGGAGACGTTCTGCTTCACGGTCATCATAAATACCGTTAAAGCGAATACCTAAATGTTCGTTCTGTTGTATCTGAAGAGCAACATTCGCACCTAAATGAGTAGCGCCAATGATAATTGAACGGCGTGTGTTCAAGCCACTTTTGCGAATGCGGAAGAGGAACTTGCGCATAATAAAGCGCCACAGAATCAATACGACAAACGAAGATGCAAACCAAAGCAATATTGCAGGTGGGGGCGTTTTTATTTCTTGAACGAAAAAGTACCCCATTGACATGGTACCGAGAACGCTCAATGTCCATGTGATTGCAGCCGCTCTCAGCATTTCCGGCGTTCTGTGCCCACGCCACGACCGATATAACTCAACGCCTTCGGCAGAAATTTGAAAGCAAATAACGTTTACAAAAAGAAGAATTAAGCTGGTGGTATCTATCTGGGTACCGTAATACGCTGCTGCTGAATAATACAAAATCGTTACCAGCGAAAGATCGATGAGTCTGTAAATGGTTGAAAAACCACTTTGGTTCCTGACTACCAAACCACCATTAGTATTAGACTCAACGGGGTGAGCTTTAAGTGCTTTGTTAGATTCTACTCTATTGTCCATTTAAGTAATCTCTAAGTGAAAAAGTGAAGCCTGTAGCCAAAGCTAACGACAACAAAAACAAGCTAAGCCATGAATTAAGAAGAATAGCGAAGACAACTTATGGAAGTTAGGCAAATACTGTGCCCACTTTTAAGCGCGTAAGATGAATAATCACAACGTGCTGATTATATTCGCGTTGAAATTTTTCACGTCTAACGCTTAAGTGCTCTAGCAACAGCGTATTATATGGATATTGTAATTTTATTACAAAAACAAAGTTCATTCCGTACTAATTTGGTGCAAAATGAGTAGAATACGGCGCTAGCGCTTTTCATGAACAATATAAATAAGATAGCATATACCGCATTTGCAGCCTTGGACATATAGATGCAACAATACCCAGGTATAAGTTGCAGTACTTTGTTAACTGACTGTTGAGTCAAACAATATAGAGCAAATTGACTTTCGCTCTAATGTGTTCGCTAGTAATGTTCACAGCCTAGTAAAGCAAAAGCGGCACGCCTATTGCTCGACATTGATTATCCATGAACTATTAAGGCATTCACCTTGTTTAGTTTGTAAGAATTACACATATTCCGGCTGTTTCGCGGTTTATAGCGTTTACGTAAGGATGTATTTGAAAGCGCTATATCGAAATAATGCACCGTTTTAATACACCCAAGCCATCGTAGGAAGGAAATAACATGTTAAAAAGGACCAAAAGCATAATAGCTCTGTCGGTAATTAGCGCCACACCGACTCTATTTGCCCAAGAGGCTGGTCGAATTCAAGCTGGGCAATTTGATTTGATCCCTTCATTTACGTCTTCGATGGCGTATGTTGACAACGTGGCTTATGCGCGAGATGACGATCCTGAAATTTATAGTTGGCGAGCGACTATTTCTCCAGAGTTAATTGCTGCTACACAGATTGACGGCAATCCGTTCCAAGTAGGCTATCGTTTAGAAAGAGGTGTATTTTTTTCAAGCAGCGCTGATGACTATACAGACCATTTTATTGAAGCATCAGGAGAATATGAGCTAAATAGTAGGCATAGAGTTAATGCTATTGCCCAATACGAAGATGGACATGAAGAGCGTGGTACCGGCTTTTCTTTAGGTCTAGGTACAGCTATCACAACACCTGACCGTTACAAAAGCACTTCTCTTGGCGGTGAGTATTCCTACGGTGCTGTTACATCAGATGGAGTAATAACGCTAAAAGCAAACCGTGAGACGTTAGATTATGAGCGAAGTGAACAAGCCTATTTGATTAGAGATCGGGTAAAAAACAAAGTCGGCGCTGAATTGGGTTATCGTATTGGCTCTGCGACAACAGCACTACTCGATGTAACGCAAACGTTTGTGAGGTATGACAACCAGACGGGTATTACAACTAGAGATAGTGATGAAACTCGGGTTTTACTTGGTGTTAGATGGGAGTCTACAGCAGCGACTACTGGCTTTGCAAAAGTGGGTTATAAAGAAAAAGATTTCGAGGCTGCTTCGCGAAGTACTTTCTATGGTACTGATTGGGAAGTCGGTATAGAGTGGCGGCCTATTTCATATTCTACATTCCGATTTTCTACGAACGCAGACACTAGGGAAACCAACGGAGAAGGTAATTTCATAAGAGGTAGAGATTATACTGCAGTGTGGAATCACGAGTGGCTAAGCCGGTTAAGCTCTTCAATTAGTCTAACGCGTGAAACAAACGAGTACATTCTTGATGAAGATGACATTGAAAATAGGGATGATGAGTTGATGCGTTATATGGCGTCATTAAACTACCAGGCTCGTAGGTACCTCTCATTTTCTCTATTCTATCAACTGGTAGATCGTGATAGTAATCGTGATTCCATTGGTTATGATCGCAATGTTGTAGGAATTTCCGCAGAGGTTACGTTGTGAAGCAACATTTGATGATTAAAACAGTATTTTTATTTTTAATTTTCGTTACTAACTCTGCCTTCGCTCAGGAAGGAAACTTGAGCATGAGTCAGTATCAACTTGGATCTGGTGACAGAATAAAAATCAGTGTTTTTGGCCAAGATGATCTTTCGATGGAAGTACGTCTACCTGACGTCGGTACAATTAATTATCCATTCTTAGGGGAAATTAAATTGGTTGGCTTAACTGCCGATGAAGTCGAAAAGAAAATTTATGATGGCTTGCTAGGGGATTATTTGGTTAACCCTTCTGTCTCAGTAGCTATCGTTGAATACAGGCCCTTCTTTATTGATGGTGAAGTGAAAAGGCCGGGCGGCTATCCATATCAACCAGGCCTTTCTGTTAATAAAGCGGCTGCATTAGCCGGCGGTTACACAGAGCGAGCGGCCCGCGACAAAATTACCATAATTCGTGAAAAGGACGGCAGAACAAACGAATTCACCGTAACCGTGAGCGATATGATTCAGCCTGGTGATATTATCACCATCAATCAGCGTTTCTTCTAAATTACGTAGCGTGCAGGAAATAAAATGGCAGTAAATGGCAGGGAAGAGTTCAATGCTGGTGTGTTTGAAAATGAGACCATCGACATTGCTCATTATTTGGGAATTATTAAGCGTTACGCATTTCGAATTGTATCATTAGCAATTGCATTTACGATCTTAGTTGCATTGCTAGTTATGCGTATGACGCCGATGTTCACTTCTACTACAACTATTTTAGTAGAGGCAGAAAAGGCGAACGTTGTTTCAATAGAAGAAGTATATGGTCTTGACACAAAGCGCAAGGACTACATGCAAACGCAATTTGAAATATTGCAATCCCGTCAAATTGCAGAACGCACGGTTGAAAGCTTATCGCTTTATAATAACGAAGAGTTTATGCCAGTTGATGAGGGCCCTAGTCTATTCGATGAACTCAAAGCTAGGGTAGTCGAAGCTTTACCGTTTCTTCCACAGGAAGAGCCTAAAGATTTAACTGCGGAGCAAATTTTAGCGGCTAAAAAGCGCAAAGCTACTTCACTCTTAATGAGCGCACTTACCGTTGAAATGGTCGATAATACGCAAGTAATGAGAATAACCATTACTACTGAATCACCTACACTTTCAGCGGAACTGGCTAACGCAGTCGCAGACGTCTACATTGAAAACTATCTGCAGGCTAAGCTTGATATGACTGCGAAAGCAACGTCTTTTCTTACAGATAGCTTAGAAGGCCTCAAGCAAAAGCTTACTGTGGCTGAACGTAATCTTGCTAAGTTTTACGAACAAAATCAAGTCGTTAATATAGATGGTGTAGTAGGCTTAGCGGCCGATGAATTAGAGCAGCTGAGCAAGCAGTTACTCGATGCGCAAACCGCACTTAAGCTCAATGCTGTTATTTATAGACAAACGCGCAACGATGTTTCGTTAGAAGACATAGCGCGTCTTCCTGAAGTACTGAATCACCCAACCATCAGAGATGTTCGACGTGACGAAGCAAAGGCGATGACGCGCGTGAGCGAACTGAGTAAAGTTTATGGCCCTAAACACCCTAGAATGATTGCTGCGAATGCAGAGCTTTCTTCTATCCGGGAAACACTGAGTAGTCAGATTAGAGATTTGATAACGAGTATTACAACGCAATACGAAGTGTCGGAAGACCGCGTTGTACAGCTAGAGCAAGAAGTCGCGCAAACGAAAGCTGAGTTCCGTTCACTGTCAGCGTTAGACAACCAGCGGCGAGCTCTGCAACGTGAAGTTGATATTAATCAGCAGCTTTACAACTCTTTCTTTACTCGTTTGAAGGAAACTGATGAGCTGGGCGGCTTTGAGTCAGCAAATGCTCGAGTACTCGACGCGGCGTTACCCAAATATACGCCTTCCGAGCCCAACAAAAAGCTGTTAATAGGTGCTGCTTTTGTCTTTAGTATGGGCTTTGGCGTTTTCTTGGCCATTGCCATGGAGACCCTCAACAGCGGTATTCGTTCGGTTGAAGATGTTGAGCGTAAACTTGGACAGCGTATGTTGGGTCTTATCCCATGGCTTCCACACAAGAAGAAGACTGACTTACCAATTCGTTCTTTCTTTGATGGTAAAAAGCATCAATTTGCAGAGTCGGTTCGTACCCTGCGGACTAGCTTATCATTATTGAATTTAGATAAAGAGCAGCAAGCCATAATGGTTACATCGAGCGTGCCTAAAGAAGGTAAAACTACCGTTTCGATTAATTTAGCGTTTGCCTTGGGGCAGCTGGATAAGACCATACTGATTGATGCCGACTTACGTCGTCCTAGCGTTGGCAAGCAATTTGGCATTCCAAATTACCAGCCCGGTGTTGCAAACTTAATCTTAAAATCACATACTTTTGATGAATGCTTAGTGCAGGATGAAGAATCTAAGATAGATATATTATCCGCAGGAACTATCCCATCAAATCCACAAGAATTGCTAGCTGACAAAGGCTTCGGCGAACTTATCGCCCAGCTCAAGACCCAGTACAAATACGTTGTTGTTGATACTGCACCAACTCAAGCTGTTAGTGACTCTATGGTTATTGCAAACTCATGCGATTCTGTAATCTACGTAGTTCGTGCAGACAGTACCAGTGAGAAGTTAATAAATAATGGTTTGTCTCGATTCCTTCAAGTTGGTCATCGTCTTGATGGGGTAGTGCTAAATCAAGTAGACTTACGTAAATCTGGTGCAGCACAAAGGTATGCTGGATTCTACGACCAATACGGTTATACGAGTCATAAAGACAGCTAACAGTAATTATTGATAGATATACATAGCCATATATTGCCTGGCATCGACGACGGTGCCAGGTCTTTAGATATCGCCTTAGAAATGGCACAGCAAGCTGTTGACTGTGGCGTAAGTCACATGGTTTGCACGCCACATATCCATAAAGGCTACTTCGACAATTCTCATAGTACAATAAAGCCTGTATTTGACGAGTTTGTGAAAGCTGTCAAAACAGCGGCGATTCCCCTAACACTTTCTTATGCAGCTGAAGTGAGAGTGAATGAGCTTATTCCCGTTTGGTTCAAACAAGGGGAGCTACCATTCATCGGTGAATTAAGCGATAAAAAAATACTTCTGCTTGAAATGCCTCATAGCCATGTTCCCCAGGGGCTTGAGACCCTAGTTAAATGGTTATTAAGAAATAACGTTCAACCTCTTATAGCGCATCCAGAACGAAATCGGGAGTTGTTAGCAGAGCCAACTAAATTTAGCTGGCTTCAGCGACAAGGGGGTTTGTTTCAAGTTACCGCTGGCGCTTTGACTGGGCGATTTGGAGACAACGTAGCACAATTTGCACTAAGTTTAATGCAGCGAAAAGCATTTCATGTCGTTGCCTCTGATACCCATGATTTAGTACGACGGCCTAATGACATGAGAGATGCGTTTGACGTTGTCGCCGCCTTCGATAGGGTCTTCGCTCAAGACGTTTTCATTAACAAGCCTGGTGAAATAATAGGTAAAGCACTTAGGCAAGGTGTTTAATGAAGGCGTTTAATCTCGCTAGCTTTCACAACCAACAAATTTTTAGTACAGCGCTTAAATGGATCTTAGCGCTTTTGGCGTTATGGAGTTTAGTGTGGAGTATCCAGCTTTTTATTGCGGGTAATGCGTACTATAGCGTAAAGAATAACATTGATATGTGGCAGCAAAGGCCTGAGCGTGCGACTACAGAGAAGATAGAGCAAGCTCTAAATAAAATAGAAACAGCGCTTAGTTATTTTCCGAAAAACGCACTCTACTATCAAGTACAAGGGCAATTATTTGAATGGAAAGCATATAGTGTGGGTGACGCCGGCGTGTCGAGCGACACTCAAACAGCAGCTTTTGATTCGACGAGGAATTTATACCAAGCCTTTACCGCCTACGAAAAGAGTCTAGAGCTAAGACCGAATTGGAGCGGCAGTTGGATAGGGCTAGCGTCAGTTAAGTGGAAACAGAGAGAATTAGATAGTGCATTCTATGATTATGTAACGCGTGCCGTTGATGTGGGAGCACAAGATGCTATAGTGCACAAATTTATCGTAGAATATGGCTTAGACATGTTTGCCGCACGCTCAGTGCATTACGTAAAAGTGAAAGATCTATTAAAGCGCCATTTAGATTTAGGAATTCAAAATCCACTTAGCAGAAATTTTGTTTTAGAAGCTATCCAAAAGCATAGCGCAGAGGAAGTAGTGTGTCGTTGGTTGAATACTTCGAGTTACCCTGTCAAAAAGCGTATACCTAATTGCGTGACATACGACTAAAAACGACCGAAATTAACTTTTTCCTTTCAACCAGTCCCAAAGCCCCAGTGAAAATCCTTCGAAAAGGTTTATTCCTAACCAACTTTTGAGGATATAAAGAAGTACCAAACCAAGTATTAACGATACGCAGAAAAAAAGCGCAACAGTTGCTGCCATAGCAATTCTGCCAATTCTACTTTCAGTTCTGGATAAATCTCGTTTATCTGTTCCAGCTAACAGTACGAAATAATAGCGGCTGCGTAGGAGGCTAATGGTGCCCCGAACATCCACTTTATGATTACCCCAACGTCTTCCCGCAAGCGCAGTATTTAAATGAGATAATTGTTCATCAGAGAATGAGTCAGCTACTTTTTTCGGCATACGCTCAAGCATGTGTTGAACGTTAGGCTCTTCTCTAACGGGGCGTTTAATTTTTAAAACCACACTGCGTCCTTTTACGATAAAACGATCGAGAAAAAATTGAGTTAAGCAGTTTATCTATGTGATTGCCTTCCCATAGAAATATCTCTGCTTAGCGCTCCAAATGCTAGAAGAACAATAAATATAGCCGTATTTGCTGGTGCTTGTAGAGGGAAATCCACACTGCTGTGCAAAGCCATGCCGATAGTTGCCATAATACTTGCAAAAGCGGTGCCCCTGGGTAAAGGGTGGCGTCTATTTCGAACCGCGCTAAGTGCATTTTTAGTACACAGCAGCACTAGCAGAGCAAGAACAAAGGCACCTACGACACCAAACTCAATGCTAAATTGAAGATATTCGTTGTGTGCGTGATCGTAAAAGTGCTGAATACTTTCACTCTGAAATTGAGGGTAAACGGTGTAAAAAGTTCCACCTCCGGTACCTATTAGTCCGTATTCACCTAATAGGGGTAGTGCGTCTGTTATTACTTCATCTCTACTTTCTTGTGCGAAGTTCGTTTGCTCTATGCGCTGTTGCACTTGCTTGAGGCCAAAAAGACTACTGACTAACAAAATATCGATAATCAACATGCTGATAAACAAAGTGATATAGCTTTTTTGACGGGGCTTAAAGTAAATCAAGCCGAGCGTGGCTGTAATTGTCATGGCTATAAAAAAAGCGCTATTACCCATTCGAGAACGGGACATGACTAACGCAATCACCATTATAATTATGCCTATTCTAAATAGTACTTTGTTACTTAGCCAAAACTTCACCAGCCTTCGCAGCCTTTCTCGTTTACTGGTGGTGTTGTCTTGATGCAAACTCGCTATCAAATACCCGATTGCGGCACTCAAACAGAGCATTAGAAAATTTGCGTAATGATTCTTGTAAATATAGCTGCCAGTCGCGATGTGCGAAACCGGCTGTTTGAACACCAGGCTGTACTTAATACCTGAGAGTACTTCTAGTGCGCCGTAGATAGCTTGAAATATGCCAGCTGCGCTAATGACTATAAGGGTGTATCGCAAACGCTTAGCTGAATTTACAAGGGTTAATGCGATGAAAAATAGAAAACAATAGGCAAGAGATTTGAAGAAAGTTACGTCGCTCTGACCTACATCAAAACTCAAAGATAGCCACTTTGAAGTAACGTTCTCTTGGTTACCCCATTGCTCACTTAAGAGGTAGCTTACACGTTCAGGTCTTATTGCCTCGACCAGCGCAAAGGGTAGAGGAACAATATTGATAAGCTGCCAAGCAAGAAAAATAACCCAAAGAATAATGAATGTTCGATACTTTGTGTAGAGTTGATGAAGTAGAGAAGTGTTTAGCAGAACCAAGGTGCCGCCAATTGAAAACAGCGACATTTGCATAAGCGCCCACGCCCACGGGCGGTTTGCGCCCAACGACAGAGGAAGCCAGAACAAAGTGAATAAAAGAAAACCGAAAAGAAACTTTTCGGTTTTCAGAACATTAACCATAAACAACTACAACAAAAATAGTTAAAGTTTAAGCAGTTACGTTTTGGTTAGTTGGCAGAAATTGTTGTATCACCACCACCTGCACCCGCTGCCCCAGTACCGACACCAAGCGGAGAAAACGTATTGCCCGTTCCACCTGCTGCAGTAGCTGTTAATGTGCTTGGATCTACACCAGCATTAATAACTGCTAGCAGTGCATCGTCTTCACTAATTACCTGCATTTGAAGAGCGATATTGTAGATCTCGCTTGCACTCTCAGGAAACATTAAAACAGTAATCGTTATGATTTGAGATGCTTGATCTGGAAATTGTGTAAATCCAGCGATGGCTAATTCGAACCCTGTGGCATTTTCGTTAAGTAAACTTACTACAGATTCAAATGAATCTTGGTTGTCAGATAAATACGCAGTGCCTGCAGCATCGAAGTAAAGACCTTCATTGATTACAATCTGACTAACTTGATTTGCGGCGTCTTGTATATTCGCTCCGTTATCAAGTTCATTAACAAGTAACGTTCTTACTTGAGTGCCCGGTGCGCTATTTTCTTGCGCTGAAGAAACAGGCGTTATCACAACCAGTGCAATCAAAAGTAGAGATAAAATAACGTTGCTACGCATAGCTTATCCTTTTAAATAAAACGTCGGGTCAGCGTCTTGCTAACACCATTAGTAATCATTGTATAACAAATAAGCGTGCTAGGTCTTCACTTTGTTATACGACTTTTCGGCTAAGTAACTTAATTTTGCCAAAGCGTAGGCTTTGCGAAATAAAAACCTTGCTGATAAGCAACGTCGAGTTGAGTTAATGCCACTGACTCTGCTTCATTCTCAACAAGCTCAGCAATTACGTTGATATTTAATCCTCGAGCTATGCTCAACAAGCTACTTACAAACAGCTGATTATCTTTATCTGTGTGAATATCTTTCGTAAGCTTGCCGGAAATTTTTACAAAATGAGGCTGAATAGCCCTCAATCCTGCAAGTGATGCAAGATTTTCTCCAAAGTGCTCAATTGTTACGCGGCAGCCTAATGTCATTAGAGTCTTGCAAAAAGATATGGTGTCATCTTTATGGTGAATGAGTGCTGAGTCTTCGAATTCGAACACCAACTTAGTGCAAAGTGCCGTGTTTTGGTTCAATTGTGCAACTAGCCAGGTTCTGAAATGGGAATTAGCTAGAGATGCATTTGCAATATTAATGGCCACATCACATTTTGCTTGAGAAAGCTTTTTAAAAACGAGGGTTGCTACCAACTTATCGACTTCTGGGATAAGGTTCAATCGCTCTGAAGCGGGGATTAACTGCGACATTGGTATAACACTGCCGCTTTCTTTGTCTTTGAAGCGTGCGAAAGCCTCAAAATATGAGGGAGTGTTTTCTGCAATACTCATGACAGGTTGTATAAGCATGTCAGCGTACTGTTGCTCCAATATCACATTAAGCCTCTCTCTCCATGCAGTATTACTGTGTATATGAGAGAGTTCTGAAGCAAATTGCCATCCATTAGCTTGTTTAGTTGCAGCCATAAGCGCGCTGTCAGCATTTTCCATAATTTCGGAAAAAGACTGCTTATCGCTAAATTGCGCCACGCCCATCCACACCGAACGAATTCCGTCTTTGAGAGGATTGCAATGTACGAGAGTTTCACTTAAATCTTCGATTTTATTTGAACATTCTCTCTTTGATATGGCTTCAGTGACTAGTGCAAAGTCGGCGCCTGATAGCCTGAATAAGTGTGTAGTCTCAGCCGACTCTTTGGAGAACTGCTTAAGAATGTTGGCAACTGAAGTAACGTAATTGTCGCCCTCTTGGGCTCCGAGAGAAGTATTGATAGCGTTGAGGTGCGCTAGTCGTATTATAACTAAATAACCTTCATCTGAATGGGCTGTCGAACTTAATAAAGCGTTCATGTGACGAGTGAAGGCACTTCTGTTTTGAACGCCCGTAAGGCTGTCTTCGTACGCTTGCGCCTTGAAGTGTTCTGCTTTTTGGGAAAGTTCTTTAAACATCCCTTCTACAGATGAAGACAGCTTATTCACCGCTTGGGTAATAAATGTAAGCTCTTGGGTAAATGGCTTATAGTTTATTTGAGAAAACTTTTGGTTTTGAATGTCATTAATCTTGCGAACCACGATTCTAAGCGGTTTTGTAATAGCGGTAATTATGAAAAGCAACGCGATGTAGGCTACAACGAACGCGGCAAAAAACATAAAGGCACTTTGTTTGACACTTTCATAAAGCGTTTCATTTGCAAGCCCTGGGTTGCTTTGAACGGTTAGCTCCCCGGCCAGGGTCCAGCCGTCGTTTAATTCAGTTCGTTGAACGGGTGGTGTGACTTCTACTAAATTAGTGAACCACGCAGGCACTGAATCTTGAGTATTTGGGTTTTTACGCTCAATCAGTAAATTTCCTTCCATGTCAGAGACCGTAATATACTGATAGAAACCCCTGTCAAAAATGGCATTTACCATAGTCTCCGCAACGATTATTCCGTTGGGTTCGCCAATGTAAGGCGTGATGGAAAGGCCTAAAGACGTTGCTGTATCTTGAGCGTGAGTCGCTAGTTGCTCGTTAACATATTCTCGAGTTAGCTTTACATTTATAATGAAAGAGCCAGCAAATACTAAAACTAAAAAAATGGCTAAGCTCGTACTTAATTGGGTAGATAGTCTCATTATTTTTCTTTATCTCCGTACATTACGCGGTCTAGTCGCTCTACCATGTCGTCCCACATTTTCATTGGGCCACTACCTCTCAACTTCCGGCCTGTTCCCATCGCTTTCGCAGCCCACAATCCATTACCATTAAAACTGTAAATAGGGGATAAGTCTCTGCGCTTATTCGCCGGTAAAATTCGCCGATTAATATTGTCTAAAACTAAAGGTACTGAGCTAGGCGTTTCATAATAAGCTAGCACCATGTGAGGTTGACGTAATTCTAATGCTGTTACATACATAAGCCTTAATTGACTTTCTGGTACACCTAGCTCAATGAGTGAGAAATATTTCGCAATGGTGTAGTCTTCGCAGTCGCCTGCGCCAGTGGCAATAAACTCTATAGGGGTGGCCCAGTAGTCCTTTTCGTTCCAGTGAACAAGATCGTCAACAAAATCGAACCGGTTAAAGAAGCGGTTGATAGAATAGAGTTTTTCATCAATCGCCTCTTGTTGTAATTCATCGATCAGTTGTCGCCAATCAGCAACATCTTCGGCAGCGTTACTGCCATATACGTCATTAATCCGCTTATAAACCTGCTCGGTAAAGACCGTTTTTTGTTGAGCAATACCAGACGCGACGACAAATACGCAAGACATCATAATAACGCCAGCGCGAAAAGCAGTAATTAAACTGCGGAGTTTGACTGGGTTCTGTGTTCGCGTGACGTAGCGTTCTTTTTGGTGCAAGCCGTGGATACTTTATGCAATAGATTAAGGCGAATGTAAAAAATGTTTCACTACAACGTTGTACGCTGTCTCACCTGTGATTGCGTTATGATGGCAAACTTGGTGATAACTTGAAAGGTTTTTGCTTAACTGAATTATCTTTTACTCAAAAGTGATCATAATTGGCATAATTCGTGTTTCTTATAAGCTAGGTAAATCGTGCAGCGCCCTCGAAAGCTTCGATAAGCACTTGCCATCAATTAGCATTGAAGGGCGGAAACCATGTACGAATATCAATAACACCTGATATCATTAGAACTGTTTGTAGTTTTATTACAACGAAAAGGAACTTTCATGAAGTACTCAGCGCGTCCAGCGGTGTTTATCATAAATTCACTTGAAGGCGGCGGCGCTGAACGAGTTATGGTTAAACTATTAACCATAATGGAATCTTATTTCGAAGAAAAAACGATTCCCGTCCATCTTATTCTTTTGGATGATCTCCCTGAATCTCATCAATGCCCGGCGTTCGTCGATAAAACTGTACTGGACTCGCAGGGGAGCCTAGTCGAGGGTTATCGACAGCTAAAGCCTGTTTTGGAAAAGATTGGTCCTGAGTATGTATTCAGTTTCTTAACGCGAAGTAATTTTCTAAACGTCGCGCTTTCTAAGCGTTTAGGGTTCAAATCAATTATTAGTGAAAGGGTTAATACTACCAGCCATCTGTCAGGTGGCTTAAAGGATAAGGTAAGCCGATTACTTGTTAGATTGCTATATAATAAAGCCGATAGCGTAGTGGCTGTTTCTGAAGGTGTAAAAGCCGATTTAATCCAAAATTATGCAGTGCCGAAAGACAAAGTAACTGTGTTATATAACCCCTACGATATTGAACAATTGAAGGAACAGGCCGCGGAGAGTGTATTAGACCTCCCTGCTAAACCTTACATCATTGGTGTAGGGCGATTAGTAAAGAACAAGAATTTTTCACTTTTAATCAACGCTTACGCTAAAGCAAATATCTCAGAAAACCTTGTTATTCTGGGAGTAGGTGATGAAGAGCTTAAACTGAAAAACCTCGCAATAGAGCAGGGGGTAGGTGACAAAGTTCATTTCTTGGGGTTTAAATCTAACCCATACCCTTATGTAAGCAGCGCCGAATTTTTTGTTAGCACATCAAATGCAGAGGGTTTTCCCAATGCCATCGTTGAAGCAATGTGCTTAGGGAAAGCCGTAGTCGCTACTAACTGTGAATCAGGTCCCGCTGAACTTCTTGCTGAGAAATATCCTTATCACGTGTCTGGTGCTAGCGAAGAGAAAAACGGTATTCTATGTGAACTCAATAACGTTCAGGGTGTTTGCGGCGCTTTAAAACTGCTCGAAAACGACAGCGTTCGCACTTCCTATGCAGCCAAGAGTAGAAGCTGTGCACAGCAATTCTCTTACCAAGCCTTCCAGGAGAAGGTGGTTGCAATAATAGATAAGGTTTGTAAATAAGCATGTTCGAAGGGTTAAAAGTTGTCGTTGGCCTGATCAGTTTCATTCTGGTGTATCGTACTGTCACTGGCAATTGTAATAAATACCTAGCGTTTGCGATTTGCGCAATATGGCTAAGGTTTTTCTTGGCAGCATTTCATACGATTACGTATCCACCTTTGATCGCGGGCTTTTCCATCAATGCGCTTGGGAGTATTAGTGTCGCTTGCCTAGGCTTATTAGTGATTCCGACTCCAGTTTTTACACTTAAGAAATTCTTTCCTTTCTTTCTGTTTTTCGTGTGTATCGCTATAAGTGGATTCGTGAATATGAAAATCCCAGGCACTATTAATGTACTTGTGAAATGGTGTTATTTTTTAGTGCTCGCAAGTGCTTTAATTCTATCCGTAAGGGTGCAGGGGCAAAATGCAACCTTCAAGAAGCTTCTCGTCGCCTTTACTATGCCTGTGGCCTTACAGATTCTCTCTGTTGTGTTAGGTCAAGCGAAAGCTACGGAAGCAGATGGTTCGGCGAGTTACATCGGTGGATACAACCATGAGGCCGCTTTCTCAATGATTATCGTCAGCTTCATATTTGTGGTGGGCCTGATAGAAAGAGGTACACTGTCGTTTAGAACGTCTTTGTTTACCCTTTCTGTTTTCTTGCTTGTATTAGTTAACTACAGAACTTCGATTCTCACTATTCTCCCGATTGCAGCTGTGTTTTACTTTACGCTAGTAGAGCAACGGTTAAAGCCTTCGCAGAAAGCTCCTGTGATGATGATAGTTGCGATGGTATTGCTTTCTTCCTTTCTTGCTTTGTCTTTTACTATGAAAGAAAGGTTTGCTGACATCGGCCTCTTACTCAGCAATTTAGACCTCATGCTGAAAGCTCCCATTTATTTCTCAGACGCTGAGCGCGATATCATGTCTGCAAGGGTTTACATTTGGAGCCAATATTTAGACGCCTTTAGGAATGCTGATTTACTTAACCAGTTGTTAGGTTTTGGTCCAGATTCTTGGAAAGGTCGATTTAATTTATATGCTCACAATACATTTGTTTCATACATTTATGAATATGGTGTCTTAGGAGTAGGGAGTTTTGTATTTGTATGTATAAGCGTATTACTCAACGCTTTAACACTCAAAGACAGAAAGTTGTCTAAAATTCTTGCGCTATCTTTTGTCGGTTTCTTAGCAATGAACATGGCTACAATGCCATTGTGGAATATCGAGGGACTGATTTTCTTTGCCATATTAAATGCCGTGCTAATTGGCCATAAAAAAAGTAGTAAGAGCAGGCAAGTTTCTACGGACAATCGGGAATTACTCAATGCGAATTGAAAGCAAATCTGATTACAAAATGTATCTCAGTGCAGACTTAGATGCATTGAATATCAAGCCTTCACTTAAAAACAAGTTGACTCACGATATATGGTCTTTTCAAAAGTCCTTGAGAAAGCTGGAGTACTATTTGAACTGTAAACATGGTCTGTTAAGTCGAGTGTATACTGTTCTGCTGAGGCTTCGTGTTCGGAAAAAAGGAAGAAAGTTGGGTTTCTCTATACCTCCGAATGCATTTGGTCCTGGTCTCTCAATTGCACATGCGGGAACAATAGTTGTCAATGCAAATGCGCGAATCGGGCGAAACTGTCGTATCCATGTTTGTGTGAATATTGGTGCAGACATTAGAGATGGAAATAAGGCTCCGAATATAGGTGATGATTGCTACATTGGCCCAGGTGCAAAAATTTATGGCGATATTGTTTTGGGCGACAATATAGGTATTGGCGCTAATGCCGTTGTAAACAAAAGCTTCTCGGGTAATGTAACTATTGCAGGTATGCCTGCAAAGGTTATTAGTGAAAATGGACCCAAAAGCTATAGGGATCACAAGAAATGAAAATTGCAGTAGTTGGATTGAGGGGCATCCCTAACATCATGGGCGGGATAGAGTCTCATTGTCAGCAAATCTATCCTAGGATCGCGAAAGAGGATGTTCAAATAACCGTGATTGGCAGAAGCCCATATTTGGTAAGCAGACGCAGTGAATATGAAGGTATATCTGTCATCGGATTGTGGGCTATTCAAAATAAGTTTTTAGAAACGTTTTTGCATACCTTTGTTGCCATTATTTATGCTGCGATTTTTATACGTCCAAATGTTCTTCATATTCATGCTGTTGGACCCGCACTATTTACACCCCTTGCGCGTCTTTTAGGCTTGAAGGTAGTGGTAACTCACCACGGTGCAGACTACGACCGTCAGAAATGGAACGCGATTGCCAAATTCATCCTCAAGTCGGGTGAGAAAATGGCTTGCTTGTTTGCAAATAAGGTCATTGTTGTGGGGCGCTCATTAACCAGTACGCTTAAAATGAAATACCCCAAACAAAAAGACCGTATTACGTTTATTCCCAATGGAACACTTGCGGCTTTTGGGCAAGGATGTACTGAAAGAGACTTGCCTAAAGACTTAGCGATTACTTCTGGAAACTATATTTTAGCCGTCGCAAGGCTAGTACCTGAAAAAGGGCTACACGATTTAGTTGATGCCTACAATAAGTCTGAAACTACCCACAAACTCGTTATTGTGGGTGATGCAGATCACAATGACGACTATTCGAGAAAGATAAAGTCCAAAGCCAGTGAGAAAGTGATTATAGCGGGTAGACGCGGTGGCAGTGAGCTACAGAGTTTGTACAAATTTGCAAGAGTATTTGTTCTTCCCAGCTATCATGAAGGGCATCCGATTGTCGCTTTGGAAGCGATAAGCGCGGGTACACAGGTGCTTTTATCTGATATTCAACCCAATTTGGACATTGCACTTCAGGTTGATTGCTATTTTAGAGTAGGTGATGTCAATTCGCTAACCAACAAGTTGAATGAGTTAGACAATTTAAATCTCGAAATCGATCAATCAGCGTTTTTGGCGAGGTACGATTGGGATGCAATTGCAGTCAATACGTTACGACAATATATGAAAGCGACAGGCCGTCTGCAGGCAGCAGGTGGCACCCAATGAGGGCAAAAGAAAAACTGAATATTGTTTATATATTGTCTGAAAAATCATCTGGTTCTAGCTTTCTGTTTCGTAGTTTAGCCGATGCTTTAAATATAAAGGACTACCCTGAGACTCAGCATTTTGAATCGGAGACACTTTACTGGACGAAAGCTGCGTCAATTTTAGAAATGCCACAGCTAAAAATGTTGGCTAGTTCGGTACCTTACAGCAAGGAAAGAGCACATTCTGATCTAATTAAGTTTCTAGAAAGAAACTTGGGCTCTCTACCACCCTACACCAATGACAAAGAGTTAATTTTTAGAGGATGGTATGAAATCATTCAAAAATTTGGCCCAGTATTTATAGAAAAGTCACCGCATCACCTAATGCAGCAAAGCGTGCTGCAATTGATGAAAGAATTTGAGCACGAGTATGCTGAATTACTCAACTGTCACTATGTTTGTATCGTTCGAAATCCAAAAGATGTTTTCCTATCTCAATTCAGACGCTGGAACGTGGCACTAGACACACTTGAGAATCAGTGGCTGGTTAACTACATGAATTGGTTTAACTTTTCTAAAGAACAGGTTGAACGTTGTAGACTTATAAAATATGAAGACCTTGTTTCTGATCAAGCTGAGATCGTTAAAGCAATTTGTGAAGATTTGGGAGTCGAATCCAAATTTGTGCAAAAAGAAAAATCGAGAAAAAGTAAAGCATCAAAACAATCTTCATTTTTCGGGCACACATTCTCTGATTCCATTTTTCAATTAGCGAGCATGCTGGGCTATTCAAAACATGAGATAGAAGGGCAAGCAAATCTCAAATGGACGGCATACCACCTTTATACTCGCTACATTTATTCGCCAGCGAAGCGAATATACAACAATATAAGAGGGATCTAATAATGGACTTCAGTGTTGTTATAACCACATACAACAGACCTGATTACTTAGAGCAGTCGCTAAAAAGCGTGTTAGCCCAACATGTACAACCCAAAGAGATCATTGTTGTAGATGACAATTCGGCGACTAGCTATGACGATGTATTGTCTAAATTTGATGACGCTAGAATACAGTACCTGAAACAGCCGGTGTCCGGGGGGGCAAATGTAGCTAGAAATCGAGGTGTAAAAGAATCAAGTGGGGATATTGTCGCTTTTCTTGATGATGATGACATATGGTTACCGGTTTACTTGGATCACCATCAAGAGAAGTATCTTGATGGTGCAGATGCTGTGGTGTCAGGTTTTAGACATCTAGGGCACGAATCAAAAATTAGAATAAATTCTGACACAGTGGTGTCTAAAACCTCACTTATTCGAGGTAATCACTATTGTGGTATGAGCGGCTTTAGCGCAAAACGTGATTTGCTGGTCGATATGCCATTTGATGAGTCGCTCAATAATGGACAAGACTGGGACATGTATGTTCGTTTATTTGAGCGTGGTGTGTCTTTCATCAATATCAACATTCCGATATTCCTATATCGCTTTCAAAACGAGGATGGCATTGGGGCGAAAGTTCGCAAAATGAAACCAAGTGATATCGAGAAGCGTCTAGGATCAGCGAGGAAGCATAGACAATTTCTAGGTGAATATTGGTTCAAAAAACGAATTTGTGAGCAGGTACTATTTTCTCTTAAACACAAAAAGGCAAAATTGGCGTGGATCAGAAAGGCCATTGCGATTGCAGGGTTTAGAGCGACGGTAATGTTCTTTTTAAGCGCCGTGAGAAGAAAGTTTTCATAAACTCTGTTTCAAACAATACTTTGCGTAACAAATAAGCCGAGCTTCTCAATTTTCCTTTTTTGAGTCATCAACAAAGTTAAATTCGTCAATTTGAAACGAAGCGCTGTCTCTAGATAAAGCCTTTAAATGAAAGGAAAGTTCCAGATTTGGAAAAATTTTAAATGAGCGATAAAAATGTAAAACAGGTATTCATGTACCCACATAGAAGCCAAAATGATTTCTTAGACTTGAACAAGAAAGCGTTAAATAAACTTGGCTACAACGTGCAGCCGACGGACGTTAACTTTGTCAGGTACTTAGCTACTAAGCCCAAACAGGGAATTGTCATTTTGAATTGGGTTGAAGATAGAGTTTATGGCAGGTCCTACAAGAGAGTAGTTCAGTATTTTATCAAAATGATCGCTCTGGTCATATTTTCAAAGCTTTTTGCTAAACACGTTGTGTGGATTAAGCACAATTACAGACCTCATAATAGTTCAGGTAGTATTAAACGCTTTAAGTTTATTTGTGGTTTGTATTCTCTATTAAAAATAAAGCCTGTTTCTTTGGAGAAATACTTTAGCTCTCCCTCCCTTGTTCACCCGTTGTATAAACCTGATACTGAACTTCAGAAAGACTTGGAAATTGGTGACCAAAAGTATACCAACGATATTTTGTTCTTTGGGGGGATTAAACCTTATAAGAATCTAGACTTGGTTTTGCTAAATTGGCCAGTTTCACTTTCCTTAACAATAGCAGGAAAGTGTTCAGATCCAGTTTACACGCAAAAACTGAACTCAATTATCAGAGAACGTGAACTCAGTATAACATGGGATAACCGCTTCCTGTCTGATAGCGAGTTAAATGAGCTTTTACAATCATCTAGGTTTGTTCTTCTTCCCCATTCTGATGGCACGATGATTAGTTCAGGTTCGTTTTATCACGCAATAGGAGAAGGATGTAATATTCTGATTAACGAAAGTGAATTTGGCAGAGTTAAAAGTGAGCAACATGCTTTTGTCCATCTAACTGATGTGAAAAGTTTATCCACGGAGAAGCTTGAAAGCATATTTATGCCGAAGAGAAAAGTACTTAAAGAAGTAATAGCTTGTTATGGCGAAGACAAAGTAATTGATGCTTGGAAAATTATTCTTGCAAATGCGTAGAGTTTATAAAGAGAAATGGAATGAATTCAGACAATAGTTTTTCGTCACCCGCACCTAAAATCAGTATCTTGGTTCCTGTATACAACGATATCGACAGAGTAGGGCTGTGTATTGACAAGCTTCTACAAATTAAATATCCAAAAAACCAATATGAAGTAATTATCATTGATAATGGTTCTACAGATGGTACTTATGAATACCTTCTTGAGCGTGTAAGCGAAACGCAAGGTAATTTTCTTCGCTTGATTCAATGTTTAACTCCCGGGTCATACGCAGCGCGAAACGAAGGAATTAAGATTGCTTCTGGAGAGTTTACGGCCTTTACAGATTCAGATTGCTTGGTATCCGATTACTGGTTAAGTAATTTATTAGCGTGCTGGAATCAATATGAGGGTGATATTGTTGTTGCAGGAAATGTTTCATTTTTCTCAGATACATCCAAGCAGACCGAGCAAAGTGCGCTGGATTTTGAGAATATGTTTTCAATGAAACAAGAGCAAAATGCAAAGAATGGGAAATGCATAACTGCGAACCTTTTTTGCCCAACTGACTTACTCAAAAAGCACAATGGATTTAACGAGAAGCTTAAATCGGGGGGAGATGTAGAGTTTAGTCAACGAGTCGTTAATACTGGTGGAAGAATTGTTTACTCAGAAGAAGCGGAAGTACTGCATCCATCTCGTAACAAAGAGGAACTTATAATTAAGCGCAAGCGTGTAGTGGGAGGAACTTGGGATGCTGAACTTTCTTCTGCGGGTATTGGAAGGAAACTAAGGTTTTTTGCAAGCCTATTAAAAATGTTCATAGCTCGCTCAAAATGCACATTAATGAATTCTTCACTTTCGTATAGACGAAAAGCAAATTTGATTTGGCTGCTTTTGCTTATTTATTTCACAAGTATGTCTGAATTCATCCAGCTTCAGTTGGGAAAAGAAGCTAATCGGGTGTAATGGACCCTGAATACGTCACCTCTTCATCAGTTTTATTGAGAATTTAAATGTCGATTAAGAAAAAGGCTACTAAAGGTGGTATATGGACATCTTTAACTAGGACAGGGATCAATGTTGTTGATTTCTTCGTTTATGCGTATTTGGCTCGCATTTTAACATTGGAGGAGTTCGGTTTAGCTGGCTTCTGTTTTCTATTTATTGAGTTTGCAAATACACTGGTAAATGCGGGAGTTAATCAAAATTTAGTGCAGCGAGAAAAATGGGAAGACCGTTACGCTGCAAGTACGATGACATTTGTTTCAGGCATAGGGTTGATCGTAGTGTTTGGAATGCTCGGCATCGGCGCTCCCATAGCCTATTATTCCTATTCAGAACTGGCCGCGTGGGTGGTTGCCAGTCTTGCTCCCATAACGCTTGTCACTAGCTTACAAGTAGTTGTAAGTGGAAAGCTAATGCGTGAATTTAAGAACAAGCAAATGGGCTTGGCTAAATTCTGTGCAACGATTTTTTCAGCACTGGTGATTGTCATTCTTGCGGAGTCTGGGTTTGGACTATGGGCGCTTATAATAGGTAAACTAGTCAACTCCGTTGCCCAATATCTTCTTCTTGTTTACGTAGCAAAATTCAAACCTTACTTTCACTTTAATAAAGATGATAATAAAGAACTCATAAGTTTCTGTCTGCCTTTGTTCGGCATGACAATCATGAGCTTTATTCATAGAAAAGCGAGTAATCTACTTACAGGTATTGTTCTGGGTCCTGCTAGTTTTGCCCTTTTGGGAGCAGCTCAAAAAGGGGCGACGGTTATCAATCAAGTCACCATGAGTTCAATTAATACAATGGTCGTCCCTAGTTTTTCTAGGGTAAAAGAGCGAGATAAGTTAGGTGATCTTTACATAAAAATGGTGTCGGTAACGGGATTTCTGGTAATGCCAATTTTTATGGGGTTGGCGGCAGTGGCTGATCCTTTTGTTGTGGTGGCATTTGGCGATAAGTTCGCACCAAGTGCTACATTTATGACTATTTCTGCATTTTCAATTTTTCCGAGTGTAATAGCGTGGTTTTTACCAAATCTATTAATTTCGAATGCTAAAACTAAAGACGCGTTCAAATTGACACTTCTAAACTTAATTACAAACATTGGTGTTGCAGGTTCAACTATTTGGTTTGGAATAGAAGTTATGTTGACTTGTTTGGTTGTAGGTGCGTTCTTAGGTTTGCCATTTCGTTTATGGCTAGTAAACAAGCACATTAGCCTAAATTTTTCATTGTTGTTCAAATCACTCATACCGCCCGTAGTAGCATCGTTACTAATGTTTTTTTCACTGATAGAACTTAAGGACTACCTTAAACTGGCTAGCGAAAACAACGTGGTTGTATTAGTTGCTTTGGTTGTTTCCGGCGGATTTCTTTACCCACTATTTATATATGGAATATTCTTTAAAGCAGGCAAAACGTACTTTAGAGAGTTAAAGTCTATGCTTTTAAAAGGAAAACCTAAGAAGGTCTAAAGGAATTGACATGATGTTTACAGATCGAACAGCGTCAATAAATTTTACAAAAATAAAAGCTTGTCTATTTTAGAAATATATTTGAGTTTTATGTTTTTGATTTTTAATGTCTTTTTTAAATGGCATAATGTTTGCTTAAAGGAGGGTATAGTACATGAGGAGTAGTAGGCTATGAAGTTTTTGGTTGGATTTGCTTTGTTAATTGCATCACTAGGTGCCAATGCCACTTTTATCACTTTCGATGAGAGTGACTTGACAGGTCACGGTATGCAAGCATCGAATGGTTGGGGCGGTTACAGTGTCACAAATGGTGGACTCGGTCTTGCAATTAGTGGTAATTACTGGGTAAGTCTGTCATCAATTGATATTGCTACATTGAATAACAGTGTATTGTCGTTTGAGTTTATGACAACAAACGTTGGTGAGGTAAACGGCATAGGCTTTGATAACGACAGCGAAATTAAAACAGGAGGTCTAGTTTTTGATTTCGGAGGAACGCAAGGCTACGGCAATCAAGATTTCGCACAAACTTTAGTTTCGGGGGTTTGGTATACAATCACAATTGATTTCACGAACTACGATATAAGCTCTTACGACAGAATGCTTTTTGTTGCGGACCAAGACGTTCAAGGTAGGAACACCGACTCTAATTTCAGAAACTTGTTTGTTTCAACACCGAGCTCACTTGTTGAAGTATCTGCACCATCCTCACTAGCGATGTTTGTACTTGCGCTAACTGGACTAGGCTTCAGAGCAAGAAGAAACAAATAACTCCAAAGAATGTTTAAAAAAACCACGCTAGGCGTGGTTTTTTTTATTGAAAAGAAGTTCTTTTAGTTGTGTCTTCTTGCTTTTTTGTCCTAATGCTAAGTTTATGTCCAATAATATTTCTTGATGCTTGCTTTCTAAAAAACGTTCACGCCATTCATTGTTAATGGCGGTTGACTGCTTTTTAGTTGCTGGTTCAATATTGAATTGTTCAACAGGAACATCTAAGCCCATAAACTCAGCTATTCTATCAACTGCTTGTGGTAGATTATCTCTAGCTTTTTCAAATGTCAGTTCCATGTATTTCACATTGTGAGTACTTAATAGATATTTCCACGATGCATTGTGCAATATTGTTCGTTTCAAACAAAAAGCTATGTCCTTCTCATCGTATTTTACATCGCTAGATTTTGCCTCTTGACCTGAAATCCAAACGCCAGTTTGTCGTGCGATTGAAAGTGAAATGGCTTGCTTTAGCAAATCTTCCCGAGTAAGAAGAATAAAATAAGGGTTTTCCACATGTGATAGAAATCCTTTGAATCCACCGAACTGCGGTAAGTGAGAATAATGTGCTTTAATTGAAAAAACACCGTTTGGTGACGTGCGTTTCTTTTTCAAACAACTCAAAATGTTTTCTATTCCCCTAACATCGAAAATCTCTTCCCATTTGCTTTTATTTCGAGGATTAGAATATTCTAGAGGAAACCCAAAATGTTGTGTTCGATGAAGGGTGTGTCCTAGAAAATGACTTCCAGAACGGGGGGTTGAAGCAATAACCAATGTTTTCTCAACATGAGTTTCGAGAGGAAAGTCGTGTGTACGGCTAAACTGATCTTGGTAAAGCTGCTGTTCCATGTTTTCACCCTTTGAAATGAAGTCTTTGAGGCGGTCGATTGCAATTAATACTTATCGAATGGGAAGTTTTCTACGAGAGCTCGCTGACGTTCAGCGATGTTGGGTATAGGAAGTGTTTCTAACTTCATACACTCTTCTATCGTTTTTCCCACGGCAAACTCCATCCGACCTGTCCCTTGGTAATAGTCTTGATATTTAAAAATGTTTTCGCCACTTCCAGAGTCAAAAAATACAGCTGGAATTCCGTATGCTTCGGCGAGAATAATACCGTGTAAACTGCTAGCGATAACCTTTTTTGCTTTTGTTAAACGTCCGAGAAAATTTCCGGGTAATTGACGAGGTGAAACTAGCTGATTTTCATAACCTGCATAAATCTCGTTATTATCATTCAATTGCGGTACTATTAATAAATCTTCTGAAGGTCCAGAATAAATGATATTTAGCTGTTCAATAGGATAGAAAAGGGGGGCCAAAATACCAGGATCGCCAAACACTTCTGGCACACTGATACCTTTTGACTCTAAATATTCTTTTGTTTTAGGGCCTCGCACAGCTCGTACATCTAAAGCAGAAAAAATATGTTTGTCTTCGGCGATTTTTCCATTTCTGCCTGTTCCCCATACAGTATCTCCATTTTCAGCAAAATGAAGAACAGAGCCTATGGAAAGAATCTTACCCGTCTTTATGTCTAGTGGATGTTTATCTTTCAAATTTAGTAGGAAATTGACTGTCTCAAAGGCGAGGTAGTCACCTATATTAGGTTGACCGTCCTTTGGATTCCAGAAATAACTCTTGTGTTGAAGTTGCAATGCTGCTGCAACTTTCGGTTCCAATAGTTTGAGGGATTCTTCTTTGCTTTTGAATAATTTATTGAACACGTATTGTTCTCTTCTTAAAGGAAATGGAACTAGTTTACTAAACAAGTATGACACTCACTTGTTACTGTCATTACAAACCAACAAGCGACTAGACTTTTGGTTGTAGCAATAATTGTGCTCACATGGCGGATTGACTCAAGTTGTCGACGGATTTTTGTAATGAAGTAACTCTCGAGTTTTTCACGCAGGTTAATCAATAGAATTGATACCTCTATTAATTAAGAGGTATCAATTGGATATTTGAAAATGTCACTTTGGCATCATTTCGAGACTTTCTTACATCATAGTCCAATACAAAAACAATATAGTTAACATGGCCTTGAATGTATTTTCCGATGGGAAATGTTATGTCTGCTGTTGGCTCGTTGAAAGAGTCTTTCGCGTCCACTCCCCATTTCTGAGTGCCGAAAAATTGAATAACTCGATTGCTTGAAACCTCGTTATCTGTTTCAAAACCAATACCGACTATTTCAGGGTTGCCTTCAACTTCCAATGTTAGGCTAAGCTCTGTGTCAGGCGTAATGTCGACATCAATTTCGGATTTCATCCAATTATTTCCCGTTAACGTTAAAGCTTGACCGCTTTCTATTTGTGTTTCGCCATACTTGAATTGACGAGAAAACGGAGTGAGTTCTATTTCTTCTGTGTTCAACTGCCAAACTGGACTTACTAAGTCTCTGGAAGACATCGAAAATTCTAAAGAGACTATCTGATTCTGTTTCGAAAAGTTTGGAATAATTGAAGTTGGAGTTAATGCCAATAGAGTGGGGCTATTATTCTTGAGCATTTCTATATAGTTCATGTCATCAGAATTTGGATTTTCTTGAACATCGTCCAAGTTGAACTCGTATCTGGCATCCATGGTACTTTCGTTGTAGCAAAGATCGTTTATGCTTTTGCTTTTAAAATATTTTTGTCTATCCAAAATACAGTAACCAACCGTATTTCCACTCTTTCGCGTGATGATCACATTATTTTGCATATACACCCAAAACGTATTATCGCCATTGAAGTTTGAAGCGGCAAGGCCATTTCGGTTTGTATAAATGTAATTTTCAAGAATTAAGTTCTGGCCAGCAGGTTGAGACATTAGCCCTCCTGCTTTTATCGCGGTCCATTCAGAGCCTCGCTCGTCACCTAAATCATGAATATAGTTATGAAAAACATAGTTTGGGCCCAACCGATTGGGCACTATGCTTACTCCGGTGTAGCCTTGTGTTAGCTCATTATTGTAAAAGAGCACATTTCGCTGACCACCGTCTAATTCTATTAGGTCATCATTAGCGTAAGCTAAATAGTTACCATAAATAGCTGAATCTCTTACAAAGCCGCCGTTGCGCCATGAGTTTTGTCTACCTTCTATTACATCGTTAAATCGATTTGTGTCAGAGCCATATAATCGATTATTTCTAATAATCATTTGCCCCCGCAATGCTTCGTTGGGATGATACGCCCACACCAAAATGGCATTTGGACCATTAGGGTGCCCGTTTCCCCAATGATTAGCGCTAAGGTTTTGATCATGTATTTCGCAATCTTCAATTACAGAAACGCCTGTTTTTTCTAGGTAGATACCTGAGTCATAGTTAATGGGGGAGTTGCTGTTGATGCCTTCGTACGCTTTTCCGTTTTTGTATAAGCCTGCTTTTCGGCCATATTCAGAAATGTCACATCCCTGTATCCAAATATGGTGCGTTCTATCTGAATATATGCCGTACCGCTTGCCGCCTTTTATTGTAAGATTTTCAAGCATTACGTATGACTGGCGACCAATATGTACAGCAGAAAGAAACTCATCACCTGCGTCAATGATGGTCCCGTCGCCAATTATTTTGGCATAACCGTCTTCACTACCATAAATATCTAGCTCTTCTAAGTTAAGTTGACCGCCATTGTAGATTTCTGAGAGGTAGTACACCTTATTTGGATCGATTGGAGGGCTGTTTGCACGAGTCTTAAATGTAAATGAATAAAGCTGTTCATCGGATTCACTCTTGACCATTATTTCAACTTCATATTCAGTATCCTCATCCAAATATACTAAGCTGCCCGAAAGCGCACCGTAAACAGGCTCCCAAACTAAGCTCAATCCATCGCGCCATTGAAGTTCATTTAACTTTTTAAATCTGACGGTGTTGGTGCTGTCTTCGTTTTGATTGTATAAAACGATCCCGGCTGAGTTGATCAGAGGTGTGACAGAATTTTCTAGACCACTAGCGCTTTCATCAAAAACGAGGGTAGGGTCAAGATTCATTGACACGATGGCAGTCAGTATTAAATCCTGATCTAGGTTTTCCACGCTTTGCACCTTTCGCAGCAATGCATAACTGTCGATTGGAAAAAGTTGAATCAATAATTCCAACAAATCAGGTTTTGATTTAAATACTTTATCAGCATTGACATAGTCGTTGGTTTTGTAATTTTCTAAAAGCCCTGCTTCGTAAAGCTCAACAATGGAATTTGCATGCTTCGCTACCAAATTACTTGTTTTGACTCTGCCAAACGAGTGATTTTTTAATGCAGCAACTTTAGCCTCAGTGGCTTGATTGTCTAATGGAACTAATATTCGATGGAATAACGTACCTGGTTGATTGTAGAGTTGTTTAGAAGGTGAGGTTTTATTCGATATGCTACATGATACAAGCGCAGACGAAATGAATATAATAAGAAGAGGAACGACACAGTAGTTTTTCATGAGATAACCCTGGCAGCTAAAAAAGAAAGTGCGCTAAGATTTGTTCGCAAACCCTATAATTGCAAAGTTCCACGCGCAAGTTAATACTGCAACGACTTTTGTACGGTTAAGTCGCAAAAATCGTTTAGCTGATTTTTCATAAAAACAATAACTTCTATCTTTTTGATTTGTAGAAATTTAAATCGATTCGATCAACATGTAGCATGGCAGTTATGTCGACTAGGCTTACCAGCAATATTCATTCTTTATGAGCTTCTATGTTTAGCGAGACAGATAAGAAGAAACAAGAGCTTTAAGTGTTGCCTTAAATACTAAGGCGTAATTTGGTTTGTGAAAAGGAATCAACATGGCTCATGTATGCGTGATTGGAACAAGAGGCGTGCCTTCTTTCGTTGGTGGAATTGAGACTATCTGTGAAAACCTCTACCCAACAATTGTAGGTCAACATCAAGATCATAGAGTGACAATTCTCGGCAGGCTTCCCTTTGAAGGACAAACAACCTACTCATTTAAAGGCGTCGAGGTGCGCGTTTTAAAAGCGCCAAGCATTAAAGGGTTAGAAACCTTTATTCACACATTTATCGCGTTGATTTACGCTAGACTAAAACTCCATCCCAAAATAGTGCATTTACACGGTATTGGGCCGGGCTTTTTCAGCTTCTTATCTCGATTATTTGGATTCAAGACCGTAGTTACTCATCACTCTCCAGACTACAAGAGACCTAAATGGCGCTGGTACGGAAAGTGGATTTTAATGGCAGGGGAGCTAAACACGGTTATTTTTGCCAACAAAGTGATCTGTGTAAGTAATTCTTTAAAAAACGATCTTGATAAGCGGTTTAGCTTCTTAAAAGGAAAAAGAACCACCATCAGAAACGCAGGTTCATTGATTGCTCACGAAAACTGGCCTGATGACAAGCAATTGTTAGCATCGCTTAATTTGAAACCAAATCAATACATTCTTGCTGTAGGGAGGTTAGATAAAACCAAGGGGTTTGATGATCTAATTCACGCATATGAGGCTAGCGATTTGACTAACACGAAATTGGTAATTGTTGGGTCCAATTATGAGCAGGATGACTATGTACTGGCGCTTATGCAGAATGAAAGTGAGCGAATAATTTTTGCCGGTACCAGAACCGGAGGTGAATTAGTCACCCTTTATAAAAATGCTTCAATTTTAGTAAACCCATCGTATATGGAAGGTTTTTGCTTAGTTGTTGCAGAAGCCCTGTCTGTATGTCTTCCTATTATTGCCAGCGACATAGGTGCGCACAGAGAGTTTGAACTTGAAGACGCATGTTACTTTACTAAGGGTGATGTAGATGCCTTAACGAAAAAGCTTAATACAAAGGATTACAGTTTATTTCGTTGTCGCAATGCAGAGGAACTGCAATCGAGCAATACATGGCAACTGAATGTCGACAGACATGTGTCACTTTACAACAGCTTACTCTAGTTGGGTGCGAATGAAAGACCAGTATTGTTCGGCCACCTTGTCTATATGAAAGTCTTTCGCGCGCTTTAGGCTCATCGCTTTGTATTCTTTTCGTAATGCCTCATTCTGGAACAAATTAATTGCATGAGTCAGTTCAACCCTGTTGTCGAGTGGGGCAAGAATGCCGTATTTTGCTATATGTACCTTGTCTGAATGGAAATTAACATCTGCTGCAAGAATTTCCGCAGGTCCAGAAGGGCAATTAGTCATAATAGCAGGTAGGCCGATAGCCATGGCTTCCACCAACGCATTGGGAAAGCCCTCATTGTTTGACGCGGAAATATAGTATTTTGCCCTGACTAAAATGGAAAACGGATTTTCTGCGTAGCCCAGTAACGTTACTTTGTTAGATGCGTTTTGCTGGTATATGTAATCCAGTAACTCTTGTTTTTGTTCGCCATCGCCTAAAATACAAAGATGAGCAGACTCATCGGATTTCAAATAAGCATCAATAAGAAGCTTAAAATTTTTTGCTGGAGTAAGCCTACCAGTACTGATGATAAACGAATCGGGTAGTTCAAATTCAGGTTCAATTGCACATTTTTTCGAAATGAACTCAAGATCATAAGGATTAAAAATGGTGTATGCTTTATCGGTTGTCACAGAATAGTTTTCGACTAGATCAATGGTAACGCCATTTGAAACACCCACAATAGCATCAGCAAAGCGATAGAAAGCTTTCGGTAAAAGGCCCGCAACATGTCTTTTTAGCCCTTTAAATTGGTTGTCTAAGTGACTTGTTAAATGCATTCGCTCAAACAGCAATGCTTTATGTTTCTTTAAAAACATTCTGACAATGGCATTTGAAAGATTGGCTCTCACGAGAAAACTCGCCACAACACTAGGATTCGTTTTCTTAATATATTCGTTTATACCCTTGATGCTTTTTAAGGTAGAGCCTTTGCAATCCAATATGGTAAGTCGGACATGAGAAGGTAGTTCTCTCGCCATTGGTTCATTATCTAACAGCAAAACATGTACATCTAATCCTTCTTGTAAATGTGTTTGCCCTAATATATTGACGAGTGCTCTTTCCGCTCCACCTAAACGAATGGAATTGATAACAAAGACTACGCAACTTTTATTCGTCAATTCGATTTACCTCGAAATATGAACTCCCTGTGCTTTTCTTACTCCTAAAACTAACCACTCGCTTCATCTACTTTCTCCATTTTTGCACATCTAAATTTTATTTCATCTTGCAAAATTCTGCCATTTATCATTTGTTTATTTGTATCGGTTAAACATAAAAAGTGCTTCATTTTAGGAGTGAAGATATTGAGAAAGTTCTAGCTCACTATTCAAATCCAAATCATTTCTTTAAATGTTTACCTACCCACTTAGTTTATTTACGACATATTGCCTAGTTAACAACCAAAATTTCGCCATTATCAGCTATATAGGGTAGCGGTAATGTCAGTCACTCGTGTAAACTACCGCTTTTATTTCAGGCAAGCCTTAGCGCACAGAATAATTCTTCCTATGCTTTGGCCATGCAGTCATCATGTAAATTGAGGAAAACATGGAGCTTGACGCTATTATCAATCAGGCACAAAGCCAGATTGACGCTGCACAAGATGCAGCCACATTAGACCAAGTTAGGGTCGAATTCATGGGTAAGAAAGGTAAACTTACCGACTTACTTAAAGGGCTTGGAAAGTTATCTAACGAAGAACGTCCTGCCGCAGGCCAAAAGATTAACCAAGCTAAACAGGTTATTCAGCAAGCTATTTCTGCTAAAGGTGAGTTTTTACGCACTGAAGAGCTTAACAAGAAGCTAGCAGAAGAGGCAGTAGATGTAACTTTGCCTGGTCGCACAGAAAAGCCAGGAAACTTACACCCGGTTAGCCGCACGATTGCACGCATTGAGTCTTTCTTTGGCGAGCTTGGCTTTTCAGTTAAAACTGGCCCTGAAATTGAAGATGGTTTTCACAACTTCGACGCGCTGAACATTCCTGCGAATCATCCCGCGCGTGCAGACCATGATACTTTTTATTTCAACCCAGACATGATGCTTCGTACGCAAACCTCTGGTGTTCAAATTCGTACTATGGAAGCGGAAAAGCCACCATTGCGTATTATCTCGCCAGGCCGCGTGTATCGTAACGACTACGACCAAACACACACGCCGATGTTCCACCAAGTGGAAGGTTTGATGGTTGATAAGAATGTCAGCTTTACCGATCTTAAAGGTATCTTGCACGACTTCTTACATCACTTCTTTGAAGAGTCACTAGAAATTCGCTTCCGTCCGTCTTACTTCCCGTTTACTGAGCCTTCAGCTGAAGTAGACGTTATGGGTAAAAACGGTCAGTGGCTTGAAGTATTGGGTTGCGGCATGGTGCACCCAAATGTACTTAAAGCGGTAGGTATCGACCCAGAAGAGTACACAGGTTTTGCCTTTGGTATGGGCGTAGAGCGCTTAACTATGCTTCGTTATGGTGTTAACGACTTACGCGCGTTCTTTGAAAACGATCTTCGTTTCCTTAAGCAGTTCAACTAAGGCAGAGAGTACACATGAAATTCAGTGAAAAATGGTTAAGAGAGTGGGTTAACCCGTCGCTGTCGGCACATGAGCTGTCTGAACAGTTGAGCATGGCTGGCCTTGAAGTAGACGGTGTTGAGCCAGTAGCAGGCGATTTTAAAGGCGTGCTAGTAGGTGAAGTCGTTGAGTGTGGTCAGCACCCGAACGCCGACAAACTGCGCGTAACTAAAATAAACGTAGGTGGCGATGAGCTACTTGATATCGTTTGCGGTGCGCCTAACTGCCGTCAGGGCATTAAAGTAGCAGTTGCTGTTGTTGGTGCTGTATTGCCAGGCGACTTTAAAATTAAGAAAGCAAAGCTTCGCGGCGAGCCGTCATTCGGTATGCTATGTAGCTTCTCTGAGCTAGGTATTAGCGACGACCACGATGGTATTATCGAGCTTCCAGCCGATGCACCTATTGGCACAGACATTCGCGATTATCTTGGTCTTGATGACAACGCAATCGAAGTAGACCTAACACCAAACCGTGCAGACTGCTTGGGTATTCGCGGCATTGCCCGTGAAGTTGGCGTACTTAATAACCTTGACGTGTGCGAGCCTGAAGTAGCTGCGGTAAACGCAACTATTGAAGATAAATTATCAATTACGCTAAGCGCTGATGACGCATGCCCGCGTTATTTAGGCCGTGTGGTCAAGGGCGTTAACGTTAAGGCAGCGTCACCACTATGGTTAGTTGAAAAGCTACGTCGCTGCGGTATTCGCAGCATCGACCCCATTGTAGATGTGACTAACTTTGTATTGTTAGAGCTTGGCCAGCCAATGCACGCGTTTAATCTTGCCAGCATTGAAGGCAACATTAACGTGCGTATGGCTAATGAAGGCGAAACGCTTACACTACTTGATGAAACCGAAGCTAAGTTACAAAGCAATACTTTAGTTATCGCTGATGACAACAAAGCGTTAGCTATGGCGGGCATTTTCGGCGGCTTACACTCTGGTGTAACTTCTGAAACACAAGACATTTTACTTGAAAGTGCTTTCTTTAGCCGTGATGCGATTATGGGCCGTGCCCGTCAGTACGGTTTGCATACCGATGCCTCGCACCGCTACGAGCGTGGTGTAGACCCACAGCTTCAGCGTAAAGCCATGGAGCGCGCTACTGCACTGGTACTAGAAATTTGCGGTGGTGAAGCTGGCCCTGTTGTTGAAGCCGTGGCTGAAGACAAGCTACCTAAGCAAGCTACGGTTACGCTTCGTCGCGAACGTTTATCTCGCGTACTAGGTATTAGCATTGACGATGCGAAAGTAACGGAAATGCTAAACCGCCTTGGTTTAGACGTAACGCAAACTGAAGCTGGCTGGGAAGCGGTTGCACCAAGCTATCGTTTCGATATTTCAATTGAAGAAGATTTGATTGAAGAAATTGCGCGTGTATACGGCTACAACAATATTCCAAACGTGGCACCAAAAGCAACGTTGGCAATGCTACCTTCGCAAGAAGCCAAGCTGCCGTTAAACACTATGAAGTCATTGCTTCTAAGTCGTGGCTACAACGAAGCAATCACGTATTCGTTTGTAGACCCTAAAATTCAAAACGCATTATTCCCAGACGTAAAAGGTATGGTGTTACCACACCCAATTTCATCTGATATGTCGGTAATGCGTGTAAGTTTATGGCCGGGTTTGCTAGGTGCTACTGCTTATAATCAGAAGCGTCAGCAGCAACGTGTTCGCATGTTTGAAACCGGATTACGCTTTATTCCTCAACAAGATGCGCCAAATGGTGTATTGCAACAGCAAGTAATTGGTGGTGTAGTAGCAGGGCGTCGTAATGAAGAACATTGGGACTTGGGCGACAGCCCGGTTGATTTCTTCGATGCAAAAGCCGACGTTGAGGCGTTATTGGCACTTACAGGAAGAACCGGTGAGTTCCAGTTCGTTACAGGGCAACACAGTGCGTTACACCCTGGCATGACGGCAAAAATTTTGCTTAATGATGAAGAAGTTGGCTATATTGGTGCTATACACCCGCAGTTCACTAAATTGCTTGGTGTTAACGGCCGTGTATTTGTGTTCGAACTAGTGGTAGATGCCATTACTGATCGCAAGTTACCGTCAGCCGTACCAGTATCGCGCTTCCCATCGAATCGCCGTGATATTGCTATTACGGTTAAAGATGAAGTGCGTGTAGGGAATGTTCTTTCTTACATAGAAAATATTGGCGTAAATCAACTAGTTGCTCTAAACTTGTTCGATGAGTACAAAGGCAAGGGAATTGAGCCTGGCTATAAGAGCCTTGCTTTGTCACTTCATTTACAAGATCCGGATAAAACCTTGGAAGAAGCTGAGATTCAGCAAGCTGTAGATACTGTGGTTAAAGGTCTGGAATCTGAGTTTGGGGCCGCGTTAAGAGAGTAAACTATGGCATTGACCAAAGCCGAGATGGCTGAACACCTATTCGAGAAACTAGGCATTAACAAGCGTGATGCGAAGGATCTGGTAGAGCTTTTTTTCGAAGAGATTAAAGGCGCTCTGGAATCTGGTGAGCAAGTAAAACTGTCAGGTTTTGGCAACTTTGACCTGCGTGATAAAAATGAACGTCCTGGCCGCAATCCAAAAACCGGTGAAGACATTCCAATTAAAGCACGTCGTGTGGTTACATTCCGCCCGGGTCAAAAATTGAAAAGCCGAGTTGAAAACTCTGCACCTGTCGACCAATAATCTTTAGGTCGTTACAATACTGAAAAAGAGCGGGGTCTCTCGCTCTTTTTGTATTGCTTCTTTTATACAGTGCCGTCGCACTGGTTTTCATATGCAATTTCTTTGGAGGAAAGTGTGAAGAAAGCACTTGTCGTTCTTGCTATTATTGTTGCTGCTACGTTTTCATGGTTTGCTTATCTGTCGCTAGATGCAGACAAACGAGACCAAGACGCAGCGCAAGTTCCGCTAATCACAGTCATGGAAATTCTTCACGCTAGCGATTTGCAGGAAGGCGTTAAGCAGGCTGTTAAAAACGGCAATGAAGAAGAGATAGACGCGTGGATGGCGCAAGCCCACGAAGTAGGGCAGGCTGCTAACTTGGCACCTGAAGATATGGATTATCTTAGTTCGGAAACCGCCGAAGACTACGTAGTATTCAATGCTAAACGTCAGCTGTACAACGAAGCATTTGAAGCACGCTATTACGCGCTAGAAGATGTAGATGTGCTTAAAGAGCAATATCCTGAAGCTAAAGACTTGTTCGCACGCACTGATGCGTTGATTGAAAAACGCGACGCAATTATTCAACAAATAGCTGTAGCTATTTCAGGAAGCGAGCAGCCTGATGAAGCCGCGCTTAAAGAAGCACGTGAGCAATGGTTAGCCCAGGCTAGCAAGTAGCCAAGTAACGCACAATCTCAATCTTTGTTCAATCTACTGAAATATCTGCAAAGTTAGCACTAGTGAGCATAGCTAGATCAGAAGGGTCGAGCGCCACTTCCAATCCTCGTCTTCCAGCGCTTACGTGAATAGTTTGCAGATTTTCAGCGCTTTTATGAATAACGCTTGCTAAGCGCTTTTTTTGCCCTATGGGGCTTACACCACCAAGTACGTAACCTGTTGCAACCATTACCGCGTTTGCTTGCGCCATTTCTACCTTTTTAACACCTAACGCTTTAGCCATTTTCTTTTCGCTAAGTTTGGTGTTTACAGGGACCACGGCCACGGCAAGCCTGTTATTATCTGTACTCACTACCAATGTTTTAAAAACGGTATCCGCATTAAGGTTTAGCTTTTCAACCGCCTCTTGCCCGTAAGACGCCGCATTTGCGTCGTGTTCATATTTTAAAACGCTGTGAGCGATACGCTTTTTAGTAAGCAAAGTGATTGCAGGTGTCATTCTACCTCTTTTTTGTAAAATGTTCGGCTATGTATCGGCTGGCTGGGTAGCAGAGGGGTAGCTGCGTGTGTTGCGTAGTCGTTAAAGCCAGTTGTAAAAAATTTTGACAGTGGGTGGCCGGATTGTCCGCCAGGTAGTGTTAGAATGGCATCCTCTAAATGGCCAGGGCTGACAAATAGTCGCTCAGAGGCACCAAAACTAGGTGCTTGTACAGCAGGCATGTATGTATCACCAAAGCCTTCTACTTGTTGCATGTTTAACATATCTCCAACTAGAGGAATTTGATCAGCAAATGGATGTTTAACAGAAAGTGCGTTCACCTTGCCCCAGGCTAATGTTTCCATATTAGCTTCTACTGGTGAATACTTGTCTAACAGCTTGTGTTTGGCGCGCCTGTAAGCGTCTACAAGTAGCTCGTCGAAGCTTTCAGTATCGTTAGGTAGCCAAGAGTCAGGCTGACTATGAATAAGTTGCCACACAGCAGGTTCAATGCCACGTAAGAGTGTACGGCTGTTTACACCTTGTTGGTCTAACGTTGAAAGTACGCCTCCAAAAAGGGTTTGTACCACTTCCTGCCTAAAGTGCTTAACTAACGTGTAGCCAACCGAATCTTCACATGCGCATTCGTCCCATGTGTTTAGGTAAGCGAGGTCGGGTTTAAATTCAATGTCTTGTATATTGAGCAGCCCATACAAAAGGTGCTGCCAAGGAATAAGAAAGCGGGCATGATTATCTAACTGAATGGCGTAAAAGTCAGTCTCAGTAAAGGTGTCTTTTTCAAATAAACGGTCTCTTATTTGTTGTCCGCGAGCACCTAGCGCGTAACCACCGTCGCCCCAGACTTTGAAGTCATCAGCCGAAATTACTCTAGCATTTGCAGTCCATATTCTTCCCATATCGGGGTTTAAAACCATGGGAAGCTTCGATGCGCGCTTTGGTGGTGTGTTTACTGCTTCTTGTTCTTTTATAGCAGTGAATGAAGCCTGCTGCCTTTCCATAACTGCGCCGCCAGGAAGCCAAGCCGCATTGCCGCTTTCATCAACAATCACGAGGTTTTGCGTGGGAATAGCAATGCGTTGGCCCATCTTTATCGCTGCTTGGACATTTTTTGCATTGCCGAAGTTTATTATTCCCAAGTTCGCAGCAAACGGATGATGCGCTACCCAATTAAGTGCATAGCGCTTGCCATTGAGTTCTTTCACTGGCCCATACGAACTTACTTCAAACTCAAATGTGTGCTCACCATCAGGTAAAGGAATACGCTCTGTTACCGTACTTGTGGCCGTCGATTCGCCTAGCTCAATCCAATCTACATTGTCTAAATTTGCATTCGTAAAACCCCAAGCGATATGGCCGTTGGTGCCTACAACAATGCCAGGAATGCCCGGAAGGGAAACCCCGGTTACTTGCACATCGCTGCCCGATTCTTGATAGTTTAGCTGGGCGCGATACCAGATGATGGGAACCCGTAAGCCCAAATGCATGTCGTTTGCTAAAAGGCCTGCGCTTGTAGTGGTGTGACTCCCGGTCACCGCCCAGTTATTGCTACCAATATCAGGGAGTTCAGTACCGTTATATTGTGCACGGGCAATAGCAGTATTGTCGCTATCGTTTGAGTACTGAGTAGTCGCGTCTTCAGGCTCTTGCTTAATGCTCTCGCCATTACTATCTTCTGGTGAGTGAGTAATTGGGCGTAGCGATGCAGGGTACTCTGGAATAGGAGACTCAAGCAGTGGTATCTCGCTGGCATCTAATGCTGCCTGATAATTACTCGGCTGAGTAATGAAGCTGTATAAATCGTCCCCAAATGTTGAAAGCAGTGCCTCTCTTGCTAAATCAAGTTCTACTTGGCTACCCTGCAAATCCAAATACATACTGTAAATAACCAGAATACTGTCAGTGGGGCGCCATTGTTTTATATCAACGCCTGCAGCTAGGTATTCAAAAGGTGGCAACGTATACTCAGACAATGCGTCATTTACCCCATGGGCGTAGCGTACGAGTAGTTCTTGTTGTTTTGAGGGGAGGTTATCGAATACGACTTTTGCTCGTTTCCCAAATTGATGAAAGCGGGCTTTTTTATCAACATCTAGGGCAATGTCCCCCACCCATTGTGACAAACTGCCCGATGCGGCACGGCGTTGTAAATCCATTTGAAAGAAACGATCTTGAGCATGCGCAAAACCCAGTGCATAGGCTGCGTCGAAAATATCGTTAGCATTGATAATAGCATGGCCTAGTTCGTCACGGCTTAGCTCAGTAGGTGCGTTTACGTGATAAGTGGCACTGTTTCCGTCAAGTGCAGGTAAACTAAGGCGTAGCGATGTATACAAGCCTAATGCTGTTAACAAAAGTAATGTTAAAACACTTAAAACCAACCACTTGAACCAATTTATCACGTGTAAAACTCCCTATTTTTCTCTATCCTAGCTACAGAAATTGCAAATTTGAAGTGATGTTTTATGACACATACTAAGGCGGTGCTGTGGGACCACTAATGTTGGACTGTCAGGCTGAAGAACTTTTGCCTGAAGAAAAGGAAAAGTTAACACATCCAGTAGTGGGTGGCGTTATTTTATTTAGCCGCAACTATCATGATAAACGTCAGCTTTCTGCGCTGGTTCAAGATATAAGACGCTTTGCAAAGCGTCCAGTACTGATCGCCGTCGATCATGAAGGAGGCCGCGTTCAGCGTTTTCGTGAAGGCTTTACCGCCATACCTGCAATGGGCGATATTTTAAGGCAGTCAGAGCATCAAGATGAAAGTGCTGTATACGCAAAAGCGTGTGGATTAGTATTGGCTTATGAACTTAAAACCTTAGATATCGATTTTAGCTTTGCACCGGTGCTTGATATAAATGGTGTATCGCAAGTTATTGGTGACAGAGCATTCTCAGACAATGCAGACGACGTTATTCGCCTTGCCGCTCATCTAATCCAAGGTTTAAAGGCTGTAAATATGCCGGCTATTGGAAAGCACTTTCCTGGGCATGGCAGTGTAGCACCAGACTCTCATATAGCGTTACCCGTCGATGAACGCGAATTTGATGAAATACGCAGTACCGATATGGTGGTATTTGAACGCTTAATCGAGCGTGCGCTGCTTGATGGCGTTATGCCTGCCCATGTTATTTATAATCAGGTGTGCGATAAGCCTGCGGGTTTTTCAACTAAATGGCTGCAGGATATACTTAAACAGGATCTAGGCTTTGGCGGTGCAGTATTTTCTGATGATTTGTCCATGCATGGCGCAAGTGTCGCAGGAAGTTACATTGCGCGTGCTGAGGCAGCGCTAGAAGCAGGTTGCGACATGGTACTTGCCTGCAACAATCCACAAGGGGCTGAGACTATCCTTGATGGATTGGAAACGCGCTTCGCTAACCTGTCTAACAACGATTTACAAAAGCAAGAGCGCGTTATAGCGCTTTATGACCGTGTTATGCCTGCAGGGCTAAAAGATAAATACGACAGTGGGGTTGAGCTGGTGAAGCGCTTAAGCGAACGGTAGTTTTTAAAACTACCGTTTTTCGTCTTCTGATTTTAATGCCGGCCGCTTAAACTGGTACTTCGTCTACGCCAGCTTCTATGTTTATAAATCGTGCAAAAGTGAAGAGAAAATCGCTTAAGCGATTTAAATAAGCATGTACCACTTCTGGCACGTCATAATGTTTAGATAGGCTAATGACAGCACGTTCAGCTCGTCGGCAAACAGCACGACAAACATGAGCTTGCGCAGCAGCCTTACTTCCGCCAGGCAGTACAAACGACGTATTTGGCTGCATTTGACGGGTAATATTATCTATAAGACTTTCTAGGTTCTCAATATCAGTTTGTGTCAGCGTTGAGCTTGCTGAAATAGCAAAGCCAGCTTGAAACAGGTTGCGCTGAATATCCTGGAGCATTGGCTTATGTTTGTCAGTAACATGCGCTGCTAGTAGCCCTATATGGCTATTGAGTTCGTCCATATCACCGTAGCTTTGTACTACTAAATCATCTTTATCTACACGTACGGCTTTGTCAGCGTAAATTTGCGTGCTGCCCTTATCACCAGTGCGAGTGTAAATCTTCATAAAAACCTAAATCTCTCTATCAATCGCAAATGTTGTTTTTTGTTTTTAAAACCAAAGTGCTTACAGTAAGCGTTTACTAAAATCACTCGGTAACGTCAGGGCGGTTGTAGCGACGAATTTGTACTACAAAACCAAACAGCGGGTGGTCGAAATAATGCAGTTGCGTACTGATTACACGTCTTTGCTCAGCTAACGGAACCGAAACCAGCTTGTACTCTGTTGATGTCGCTTGACGAGGCTTAGCAGCATTGCCAGTGCTATCATCTTCACTGCTGAAGTAGCTTAGTGGCACCGGCTGGCGATAAAACATCTCACTATCAACATGAAGGTAGGGTACGCGGTTGATATATTTAAGAAATACTTTGATAGTGCCGTCAATTTCCCAAATAGGTGTTCTTAACGAAGCATCTATAGCGTCATCTTCACCTTGCTCTACAATCATCGGCGTATCAAGCGCTTTAAATGCGCCATACTCTATAGCCTGCGGGTTTGACAAACGGCGGTTCAAATCGGCAAAAATATCTGAAACAGCAATAAATTGATCAGTGTCTTGCGCTGCAATTTTATCAGCTTCAAAAGCAGTACTTACATCACTTAGGCTGTTTTTATCTGTGCCCGAGGTATAATTGCTATCGTAATCGGAAAGAGCGGCGGTGGAGTCATAACCAAATTCTGTAGCAGAATTGTTCGGCTCATTATCTGAGCTATTAGCTAGTTTTTGCTCTCGCATATCACCGTTCATGTCAAACTGCTGCGCGTAGTTTTGCCCACCATAAAGGCGCACGTTGAAAGCTTTGTTCTTACCAAACATAACCGGCTGACGCCAGGTAGCGTGGAACAAACGTTCTAGCTCGCGATTAGAACGTATTTGGCGAGAAATTGAAGACAGTGCTTGCTGATTACTGGTAAGCAGATGCGCTTTTGAAGCAGCCGGCCAGTCGTGACCTTCAATGATAATAGGCAAACTTGCTGGAGCGGGTAGCCTATTATCAGGCTGATTCACCTTCCATACGATTACAGGTTGAAGCGCGCTGCTTCTAGACTTACTCTCGCTTGTCGAAACGCCTGAGTTAAGTTCAACGTTGCTTGGAGCAACAACGTTTAGTGCAGTGGTTACTTCAGCGTTAAGCCAAGGCTTGGCCTCTTCACAGTACTTAATTGCAGGCACCGTGATAGGCGAAGTATCTTTTACGCCAAAGAATGACGTCCAATAGCTGGCGATGGTTGCAGCATCAGGAGCGGGTGTAGCGTCGTCAGTGATGACCTCTTCATATGGGTAGCCAAGGCTATCGCTATAGTTGGAGTCTGTTGAAGAATAAGTAGCGCCATACTCATCGCCATTAATGGTTTCGCCTTGTGCCTGACTCGCTACGTCTGGTGTAGAAGGTGGCTCATTGGCTGTTAAACCAGATCTTTCATTATATCCATAGCCCGCTTCTTCAGAGTAGGAGCTAGAAGGCATGTCACTGTACTGCGCACTGATACCTTTAGGCAGCGACAAAAAATCTACATCTTTTGTGGGCACGCTCAAAAGTCCGTTGCTAGGCCACTTTACCGATGTATCAGCGCCGCAAACGGCTAACCCTTGTTTTAGATAGCTTATATCAGGCGAAATGATATCGCTGATGATGTCTGCCTGAGCGCGAGGGGCTGACAAGTTGTCAGCCAAAGAAAACTGCTCTTCTAACTCAGTTAGTGCCACGTTGCGCTTAAACGCAATAACTTCCACATCGAACCACCAGTTGTCATTGGCGTTAGCTGTAGTTGAAATTGTCGTTAAGAAAACGGCGCTTATTGATGCAACTAACGGGCACCAGCGAGATAACTTCATGTTACCGCGACTCCTTTGCAAAATCGGCAATAATATCGCTAATAAACGCGATGCGCTCTTTAGCTGTTTCGGTCTTTTTCACCAAACGCAGTTTTTGGCTTCCTTCAAACTTAAAGGTGTTTGGTTTGGTTTGCACCAAACTAATAATATAGCCTGGGTTAACCTTAGTGGTTTCTTTAAACTCTATGGTACCGCCTTGGGCCGACAAGTCTACTTTTAGAATGCCTAACGCCTGGGCTTTTAGTTTAATTTCAGCCACTTCTATCAAGTTTTTAGCTGGCTCTGGCAATAGACCAAAGCGGTCAATACATTCTACCTGGAATTCATCAATGTCGTCTTGCGACGTACAGCTTGCCAGACGCTTATATAGCGATAGGCGAGTGTTAACGTCGGCAATATAGTCTTCAGGCAATAGGGCTGGAATACGCAGTTCAACTTCGGTATGGCCCGAAGTCGCGTCGTCTAATGAAGGCTCTCGGCCTTCTTTAAGGGCGTTAACGGCTTTATCGAGCATATCCATATACAAACTGAAACCAATACTCGCTATTTGCCCTGATTGGTCATCGCCTAACAGCTCACCGGCACCACGAATTTCTAAATCGTGGGTAGCAAGCGCAAAACCTGCACCTAAATCTTCAAGCTGTGATATTGCTTCTAATCGTTTCACTGCATCTTTGGTCATGCGCTTTGGATGAGGCGTTAATAAGTAGGCGTACGCTTGGTGATGCGAACGACCTACACGCCCTCGAAGCTGGTGCAGCTGCGCTAAACCTAGATGGTCGGCTCTATCCATAATAATGGTATTCGCACTTGGTACGTCGATACCTGTTTCAATGATGGTAGTACACACAAGTACGTTGTAGCGCTGATGATAGAAGTCGCTCATTACGCCTTCAAGTTCACGCTCGCGCATTTGGCCGTGCCCCACTGCAATACGGGCTTCGGGAACAATTTCTGCGATTTCTTCAGCCGTTCGCGCAATGCTATCTACTTCGTTGTGAAGGAAGTAAACCTGACCACCACGCAATATCTCACGCATAATGGCCTCGCGAATAACGGCTTTATTACGCTGCTGCACAAAGGTTTTAATTGATAAACGACGGGCCGGGGCTGTGGCAATAATCGATAAGTCGCGCATGCCTGATAACGCCATGTTAAGCGTACGAGGAATAGGCGTAGCGGTTAACGTTAAGATATCTACATCGGCACGTAAGGACTTAAGTTTCTCTTTTTGACGCACGCCAAAGCGATGTTCTTCGTCGATGATCACCAGCCCCAAGTCTTTATATTTAATATCGCTAGACAGCAGTTTATGTGTGCCTACTACGATATCTACTTTGCCTTCGCCGATGCGCTCAACCACAGATTTTTGCGCTTTACCGCTTACAAAACGGCTCATCACTTCAATTTCAAACGGCCACGCAGCAAAGCGGTCTTTAAAGTTCTCGTAATGTTGCTGAGCCAATAGGGTAGTGGGCACCAAAATAGCCACCTGTTTACCAGCATTAGCTGCAAGGAATGCCGCGCGCATGGCAACTTCGGTTTTACCGAAACCTACGTCACCGCAAACTAGGCGATCCATAGCCGATGGACTGCCCATGTCGTGCATAACCGCAGCAATGGCTTGGGCTTGGTCAGGCGTTTCTTCAAAGGGGAAGCTGTCTGAGAACGCTTGGTAGTCGTCCCAGTTAATTTTATACGCAAAACCTGGCTTAGCTGCGCGGCGGGCATATACATCTAATAGCTCAGCGGCTACGTCACGAACTTTTTCGGCGGCTTTTTGCTTGGCCTTTGTCCATGCGTCAGAACCTAGGGCGCTAACTGGCGCGCTGTCGGCATCACCACCAGTGTAGCGTGAAATTAAGTGAAGCGAGGCCACAGGCACGTAAAGCTTAGATTGCTTGGCATACTCAATGCACAAATATTCTGTTGCTACGCCACCTGCGTCCAATGTTTGAAGGCCTAAATAACGGCCAACACCGTGGTCAAGATGCACCACAGGCTGACCGATAGAAAGTTCGGCCAAGTTACGGATAATTGCGCTTTCGTCGGTGGCGGTGCGTTTATCGCGAAGGCGGCGCTGGCTTACCTTTTGCCCTAATAGTTCGGTTTCGGTAATGAATAACAGCTCGCCTTCCTGAGTGTGCCAGCGGAAACTGTTATCAACCATACCCACGGTAATGCCAATGCTGTCGTGGCTTGCGATAAAATCACTAAAGCTATCAACAATCTTTGGCTTGATGCCCGCTTTGGCAAGTACGGTTAGCAAACCCTCTCGGCGACCTTGGGTTTCAGCACAAAACAGTACCTTAGCCCCGTTGTCAGTGGCTTGATTTACCGTTTTAATGAGTCTTTCAGCAGGTACTTTTTTCTGCGAGTTAATCGCGATGTCGTCAAGCTTTTCGCATTGAAGGTTGTTAGTACCTGATTTTTCTTCAAGTACCTTGCTGGAAAGAGATGCACGAGGCCACTGCTTTATGGCACCAAATAGCTCATTTATAGGTAAAAATAGCTCGTCTGGTGCAAGCAGTGGACGGGCTAAGTTATAACGATACTGCTCGTAACGTTCTTGTACGTCGGCCCAGAAAAACTCGCTGGCGTCTTGCACATCACCGTGAAGTAAAAGCAGGCTTTTAGGGTGGAGATAGTCAAAAAGCGTAGCGGTTTTTTCAAAGAAGAGGGGAAGATAATATTCCACACCGCTCGGCATGGTGCCCTTGCTTACCTGAGAAAATACGCTTTCAGATGCATTGTTTGCGTCGAACTTTTCTAAAAACTGCTGGCGGAAAAGCGTGATTGCTTCTTTGTCTGTAGGAAACTCTCGTGCTGGTAGCAAGCGAATTTCGTTTACTGCCTCGCCAGAGCGCTGGGTTTCAGTATCGAAATAGCGAATGGAGTCGATTTCGTCATCAAACAAGTCTATTCGAAATGGCTGGTCGCTTCCCATCGGAAAAAGGTCGATGATGCTGCCGCGCACCGAGAATTCGCTGTGGCTCATTACCTGACTAACATGCAGGTAGCCGGCTTGTTCGAGGTTACGTCTGAACTGATCTCTATCCAAGGTGTCGCCCTTATTTAGCATAAGCAGGTACTTTGCTAAATAATCGGTAGGGGCTAAACGCTGCATTAACGTATTAACAGGCACTATGAATATGCCTTCGCCTTGCTGTGTGAAGCGGAACAGGGTTTCTAATCGCTGAGAAACAATGTCTTGATGAGGCGAAAACGAATCGTAGGGCAGTGTTTCCCAATCTGGAAACAGGGTAATAGGTGTATGCTTTGTATTATCGCTTAAGAAAAAAGCTATTTCTTTTTCGAGCTTCATTGCCGATGGAGTATCGGCGGTAATCAGTACAATAGGGCCTTTGTATTGGCTGAGTGCTTGGCTGATACATAGTGCGGCACTGCTGCCTTGAAGTTGGCCCCAGTGTTTGTGATCTTGTGATGAGGCTTCTTTTTTAGGCGCAGGTAATGGAAGCGATAATAAAGTGGCTGTCATGACGTCCTGTTTTTTAAGTGCAAGATGAGTTTTACGGCTTATATACTGATGTTAGGGTCTATTCAGATCCCGCTTTTTTTCTTTCGCCCGCTTTCTTAACTGTTGTGTTTGAATATGCAAGCTAGCGCGAACCAAAAGCTCCTGGTCTTGCTCTCGAATGGTGTTAAAAATAAAGGCAATATGGTAACTATCTTCAACCTGCTCGCAAGTAATTACTTCGCCATAACAAAAAATTGCTGCTGCTTCGGCATCCAAGAAAAGTTTAAGTTTCGCCTTAGCACCCACGTCCAACGCTTCTTTTGACTCGATGACTACACCGCCACCACCGAGCTTTACGGTTTTGAAGCGAAACTCAGGCTCGTCTTGCTGGTGCAAAACGAATGACATCATCAAATCGATTTTTCGTGCCTGATGGTTTAAGTAGTCAGCCAGCGACTCAGCGTGGTCACTTAGATTACGAAGCGGACGAATTGCCTGTGCTTCTATAGCGGCCATTTCGCTGGCAATGCGAAATGCATAGGGCATCGACTCTTCCAAGTTCTCTTCATCAGGTACTATTTCGTCCGCGCCTAACGGGCGCACATTGGCGTTTATGCGATGTGCGATAGAAAAATACTCATCGAATTGGGCTTTTTTTTGTTCTAGGCTAAGTTCGCTCACATCATTCCTCTGCCACTAATTCTTGTGCAGTTAGTAACTTATAAGTAGTATACCGTTCACACGTAGTATACCCACTTTACTATTTTGGGGTTAACCCGTCATCTCGTCTTTGGGCTACTTATCTGAATTATTCATTCATTAAGCATAGCTAAATGTAAGGCAGATTACCGTATTACTGAAAAGCAAGGCGCTATGTTTTATCCTCTTTCTGCATTCATTGCTTATCGTTATGCCAAGTCTAACAAAGCAAGCCAAACCAGTTTTGTTTCATTTATTAATCGATTTTCAGTGGCAGGCATCGCACTGGGCTTAATGGCGCTTATAATCGTTGTATCGGTGATGAATGGCCTGGAAGGGCAGCTAAAACAGCGCATCTTAGGCATTGTCCCCCATATCGAAATTACAAAGACACCCATCATAAGCGAGAGTCCTAATGGGGCATCCAACGAACGAGAAGTGACAGAGATACCTCCGCAAACGACAGAAAAAAACCAAGCTCTTACTATAAAGAAAATTTCAGAGACACCTATTGAAGGCGTTGTTGCCACTATGGCTTACAGGGAGGCTGAAGCAGTAGTGCAGTCTCGCTCGGATTTGCGTGGCGTTCAAGTTCACGGTGTTCAACCTGACGTAATGATTGAGCACACATTGGTTGCAAATCATATGGAGCAGGGGCGATTTAGCGATCTAACCAAAGGAAGTTTTGCAGCGATCATTGGGCGCTCGCTTGCCATCAAACTTGAAGCACGAGTAGGAGATAGATTGCGTGTCATGGTGGCTGGTGCAAGTGTGTATACACCGTTTGGAAGAATGCCAAGTCAACGGCTTGTAACCGTGGTAGGTGTATTCGATATGGGTTCACAGATGGACGACAAGGTGATGTATATGAACCTTGAAGACGTTAACCGTTTAATGCGAGATCCTAAAGGCAGCGAACAATCCCTTCGGCTATTTTTAGATGACGCTTTTAATTACCAATCGGTTGTAAGTGTATTAACAGATAAGATGGGTGTCTCGATAAACAATATCAGAACGTGGCGAGAGCGTCAGGGGCCGCTATTCGATGCGGTTAAAATGGAAAAGAACATGATGACACTTATGCTACTGCTTATTATCGCGGTGGCGGCATTCAATATCGTTTCGGCACTGGTAATGGTGGTAACGGAAAAACAAGGCGATATCGCAGTACTTCAAACCCAAGGTATGTTACCCAGTTCAGTAATGTGGATTTTTGTGTTAAATGGCTTATTCAATGGCATCAAAGGTGCGGGTGTTGGTCTAGTATTAGGCGTAGTGATTACGCTCCAACTAAATAACATTTTGGACCTTATCGGGTCGCCGTTAGCCTTAGCGGCAGATGGTAGAG